>Ga0256833_1000203_pt1 | contig 46971 bp, 48 predicted proteins | sample 356284metaG_FD_190535 | JGI IMG/M metagenome (GOLD analysis project Ga0256833, IMG submission 190535) | Hydrothermal vent microbial communities from Mid Atlantic Ridge, Atlantic Ocean - 356-284 | ecosystem: Environmental > Aquatic > Marine > Hydrothermal vents | place: Atlantic Ocean: Mid... | reverse complement strand
GCCACAGTACGGGCAACGCTTCTTTCCACCGCTTTGCCCCGTGGCAGCCGTTGGCTGAACCGCTGGAGCAGCCGGCGCCGCCATAGGGGCGGCGGGAGGCCTCGCTGGCTGGAGGGGGGCTTGCTGTTTCACAAAGGCCGGCTTTTCCGGCTCCACTCTTTCAAGCTGGGGGGGCGCCTCTTTTATCTCTATCACAGGCTCAACGCCTTTTTCTTCCTCAGGCTGGGAGGGCTGGGGGGCGGGTTTCTGCACTATAACAGGCTTAGCGACCTCCACGGGCTGCTCCACGGGCTTTATGGGCGACGGCGGTACAGCGGGCCGCGTCACTGGAGGGGCTTGAACCGGCATAGGGGGAGGCTGCTGTACCGGTATGGCCTGCACCTCTCCCGGCTGTCTAGCGGCCGCCTCCACCTTCTCGGCTAGGTCGAGCTTTAACCTCATGTAGAGATAGTAGCTGTACGCGTTAACTGCCTGTACGACTGACAGGTATATGAAAACCACGGCGGTCGCCACGGCCGCTGCAAGGGCGAGCCCTGGCATAGATGGAGTCATGAAGGAAACCGCCGCAGCGGCTATTCCCGCCACGGCTGCCCCGATAACCGCGTACATGAGCGCTGCGGTTTTCATGGACGAGAATCTCCTCTTCACCTCAAGTAGCTGGGGCGGCGGCGCTCTAATCCTTGTTCCAGCAGCCGGCGGGCTTGGCCGTACGGGCCTCCTACGTTTAGTCTTTTTACCAAAAAGGGAGCCCATTTTTAACGCTCACCTATGGCTAATTTATCACCATGTGACGTAAAAATAGATTCTTTATCCTCACTGCGACGGTGGCGCGACCACCTTCTCTATTATTGCCTCCTCGCCGTCCACATCGATCTCCGTGACCATGCTCTCCCTGAGCATTTCAGCCACCTCGTCGTCAACGAGGGAGAGACGAGGCGCACCTATCTTCACCTCTAAGCCGAGCGCCTTTGCCAGCTCGCTCAGCGTATATGCGAGGTCCCTAGTTTTGCTCTTGGCAACCACCATAGAGTCTTGCGCTTCTAAAAGGAGCTTTTTAACCTGGAAAAGAGGCTTCCTATACTCGTAGGGTAGATCCTCGCTTGAAAGAATGTCCTCTAATATCTGGAGTGCTTTTACTATCTCGACCCTCATAGCCACCTGTTTATAACGCTAATAGTGAAAATAGTAATTAGAAGACCGCGCCGAAATAGAGGGGAACACCTCCCACATACATACGTATTACCTTGATCCTACGCGGCGCTGAGGAAGCCGTGGACCAGAGCTGCAAGCGAGGAGAGCCATACACTCCGCGGCCCACCCTCAGCGTATTTTTTGGCGAGGAGGATCCTATACCTAAGGGGTGGATGCGGCCTCCAGGAGAGCCATTCGAGCACCCTCAACAACACGCTTTTTTCCTCCAAGAGCAGGGGGTACCCTATCTTCACGAGCGCGGAGGCCAGCTGCCTGCCATAGCCCTTAGATATCACATCCATATCCGCGCGAATCTCGAGGAGCTTGGCGTACATGAAGAGACCCGTCATCGCGGCTAGCAGGTAGCCCACCACGAGCGCAGGGTACGTGAGCAGCACGGGATTATATACGAAGAAGTAGTACATTCTAGCCGCGTACTCGGCCACCGCGGCCAGCGTAAATAGTATTATATCCCCCCTGTATAGGTGGCTGAGCTCATGGCCTATCACTGCCTCCACTTCTCCTTCATCCATGTCTATGAGGAGCCCCGAGGTTAGTATCACGGCCGAATGCCTTCCCACGCCGACACTCATAGCATTCCTGTACAAGACGTTGTACAGGTAGAGGCTTCCGGGCTTTACGCCTCCAAGCCTCTTAGCTAGGGCTTCAACGGCCCTAGACAGCTCGTATCTTTTAACACGCACCTTAACGGCGTCCCGGAGGATTGGCTCACCGTTCATTAAGCGCGACAGTATGTCGACAACATGCTCCCCGCTTATCGACCCGCTGCTAAGCAGCGGCCAGACTTCTCTTTTGAGACGTAGAAGGATTCTCCTATCTACGAGATACCTGTATTTCCTCCTATACTCCCTCCCGCTAATCTCTATGTCGACTATCGTCACAGGCTCACCTTCCTCTATACTCCAGTGCGCCACAATTTTGGGGACAAGGCGGGGAGACGCAGTAACCGCGAAGAGGGACACAAAGCCTATCGCTAGCGGGGCCGCTAGGGGGCCTAGGGCCTCGTAGAACAGGATCGATACGAGCGCCGCCAAGATGAAGGCGTAAACCATGTTTTCCGCAAAGAGCCTGCGCAGCAAGACTTTCAGGAAAGGCTCACGCAGGGAAGGTGTAACGCTTTCCCTTCCAGCATATACAAGGTATATGTGCCCTTTACCCTCATAGTAGTACAGAGAGAGGAGCCTCTCCTTAAGATGGCTCCTTAATTCTTCTACAATCCCGTCCGCTCCTACTAGAGTCACCGCGGAGTTCTCCGTGTAGACCCAGGCCCACCCCTTAACACCCTGGATGGAGAGCCCCCGTCTGCCCTTGTAGACGCCCTTCGCCACTGTGAAGCCTCTCTCTAAGGACCACGCGCGTATACTCTTCTCTAGGAAGGCTTCATAGTCCCCGTTGAGCGTGGGCGGTAGAGGCAGCGTTACGCTCTTCACGGCGCTTCACCACCTAGCTGCTAGACGTCTAGGCGCCATCATGGCTTCTAGACAACCAGGATCCGGGTGTTATAAAAACTAGACGTGACTTTAAAAATACGGTTGACACTATTAAAACACACAAAGTTGAGAGTTTTAGAAAGAGTCGTCGTAGAGTTCTTCGCTTTTTTCAGCTTCCTCCTTGTCTATTTCTCCCTTATCCCTCTTTGAATGCTTCCTGCCAGCAAGGGCGAGCGCGGTAGCCACACCCGCTGTACCGGCTGCCGCCAGCTCTGTAACACTTATAGGCCCTATGAAGGGGAGCTCCAGTACTATATCCATGGCCACGTTGACCTTCGCGTTGGAGTCTACAGTGATGCTCTTCTCAGCATTTGAACCCTTGTATTCCGCCTTGACCTTATACTCGCCCGCAGGTATCTGTGCGAACACCACCTTACCGTCGCTGTCGGTCTCCGCGCTCGTCGTGAAGCCTCCCTTGTTGCTTATCGTCACCACTGCCCCCTCTATCGGGGACCCTATCTTTGTAGTGACGGTCACCTGGAGCGAGTACACAGCGCACTTGACGGAGATGGCGTCGCCCTTAAGCGTGCCCAGCGTGGCATCGGCCACCTTAGCGCCCTTGAACACAGCCGTAACGTGGTATACTCCTGGAGCGTAGACCTTCAGCCGCGCAGTGCCTGTAGCGTCAGTTACGCCGCTGGCTTCAACGGGGCCTTCAGCCTTCACCACGGCGCCCGAGATGGGGTTTCCGTCGGCGTCTGTGAGCTTGACCGTGATAGGCTTCCACTCGACCTCGAATATGTACTGGCCGTCCGCCTCCTCCGCCCCCTTCTTGATCTGTACGAGTGCCTCGTGTTGGGAGATTACTACCTTTCTCGCCATGCCCATTAGGCTGAGGTCTCCATCAGCTATTTTCTTCAGCGTACTGCCGTCCGGGAGTATTATAGAGTTTATGGAGGCCGCGTCGGGGAGCTGCACCACTATGTAGGCGTTCGTGGACCCCCTAAGCGTCTTCTTATCGACATTCACTATGAGGCCTTTCTCCGTCCATGTGCCCGCCGCCTTTATGTTTATGGGGACTATTATCCCGTTTACCTCATGGACACCATTGTTGGTTATCTTTATCGTGTCGCCATAGACTAGGTACGCCTTGATCCAGTAGCTCATCTGCAGCGGCGGCACCATAAGCGATGCACCCTCGACTTCGAACTCCTCACCCTTCGAGTAGGCGAGGTCCACCAGGCCGCCCTCCACAGCCACCCTGGACGAGAGCTTCCCGGGGTTAACGGAGTAGAGCACGACTATCGCGCCGAGCGCCCTCCACCCGCTCTTCTTTTTCACGATCACAGTCTTAGTCGCGCCTGGGAGCACCGTGAGGTTCATGTATTGGCCCTCGGCTACTATGAACGCGTTGGGCAGGGAGTACTCCTCGCCCTCCGCCAATTCAACCGTGTAGACCCCGAATCCCGTGGAAGACACGGCGAACTCCACGTGTTTGGGGTCGAACTTTATGGCATCCGCCCCGGCGCTCTCCTGTGCATGCATTTTAAGCATATCGTCTCCATCCGGCGAGATGAGCCCCCTGACAGCGTACGGAGCGTAGTTGTCTATTGTGAAGCGCACAGTGACGTTGTCGAGGCCGCTGCCCGCCAGCTGGGAGAGATCTATCTTTACCTTGCTCGAAAGCTCGACCCAGCTCTCCTTCACGAACACGGAGATCAGTTTTGCCTTAACGGTGCCGTTAAACGTGCTGGGCGCGAGCTTTATCTCGCCCTTCCTGGAGATTAGGGCCTTTACCACGCCGTTGGACACTATCTTCTGGTCGTAGAGTACAGGCGTCACTCCCTCGGGCAGGCCCTCCTCAAACACTATTTTAAACTCCTTGAGGTGAAAGCCCGGCGGCTCCGCGGAGGAAAGAACGTCCACGAGCTCGCTGCTGCCAAAGTTTATCTCGGTGCTCTCCACGGTCGTAACCATGACCTCGACTTTCCCGTAATACTTGGCGTCAGGTATAGGCGCGGCAACAGTGAGCGGCGCAACTAGTATAAGCGCCGCAAACACAGCTGCTATAATCAGCACCTTCTTTTCCATCTGCACACCTGGTAGACTATCACCAGCAAAGCGGTGTTAATGATGCCCTCCACGCGCTCCCCGTCAAAACATACAACTACGCGAGTATTACACTCGAAAACCCGGGCTACGGCAGCCCTCCAGGAGAAGACGAGATAAAGTATTTTAGCCCCGCCGCAAAAATACCGCTGAGAGCCGGGGTAGCTCAGCCCGGTGGAGCGCCCGACACGCACGGCGTGGGCGAGGCTGTTAACCGGGTGGTCCCGGGTTCAAGTCCCGGCCCCGGCGCCACCTTTTATGACGTCTTATCGGCGGCGAAGAGGGGGTTGGGAGAGAAGGATGGGGGCTCCGGCGGATTTATTTCCGTGATGGTTGTGTGTGATTGTGATGAAGGTATCCTTTAAGGCTATGATAACTAACATAACGCTGATAGACGCCCCTAATGGGGAGAAACTCGTCAAAATAGATTTGAGCGAGGAACGGGAAGTCCCGGGGCCCGTCATAATGGGCTCGGGAAGCGAGATCGCCCGCGAGGTTATGCCTGTGGTTAGCCAGATACTGCGCAGTATGCCCGGTTTTTCGGGGGGAAAGGTCCGCGTACCTAGGTTAACGGTATACTTGACAGAGGATGAGTGGGAAAAGATAATTAACAAGCCGAATATCGGCGAATACATGGAGGTTACTTTTGAAAACAAGGAGGTGAAAATGAGTAAGCCCACCTAGCCCGGTTTCTGCGCCAGCCTTTTAATGGGTATTTCCTGAACCTTACCGTCCGGCGTCCACCTCACAACTAGTATCGGCAGCAGACCTCTCTCGAGCTCCTTCTGTGCGATAATTATTGGATCCAAGGCTCCTGCCTCCTCCAGGGGTATGAGCACCGGTGCGCCTAACGCCACTTGGAGCGCACGTATCCCTATAATGCGGGCTTTCTCATACTTTGTCAGCCAGGGGGGTCCCACCTTTATCTTAAAATCTTCTCCACCACTACTTCTCGACATAAGCGTGTGGGAAAAGAATACCCGTTATATATTTCTTATATATATTGCAGGGGCTGGCCACCAACTCCCCGCATAAAATATTTTTTATAATTTAATTTTTTATTTTATTTAAAAACTAGGCCCCTTGCCCTCTTTGCCCTCCTTCTTCTCTTCCTTCGGAGGCGCTGCGGCAATTATATCATCTATCCTAAGTATCATTATGGCAGCCTCGGTTGCGGACTTCAGCACCTGCTTTTTCACGCTTGCAGGCTCTATCACGCCGGCCTCCATCATGTCCTCGACCTTGCCAGTAAAGGCGTTCACGCCAGCCCACTTCTTGCCCTCGGCATGCAGCTTCTTCAGCTCCGCGATGACGTCTACAGGCTCCAGACCAGCGTTCTGCGCCAAGATTGCAGCTATGTTTTCAAGGGCCTCTGCATACTTCTGCACAGCAAGCTGCTCCTTGCTTGGAAGGGTCTTCGAGAACTCCCTGAGCTTTAACGCAAGCTCTATTTCAACCGCGCCGCCGCCAGCGACTATCTTCGGCTCCCTAATAACGTTCCTCACAACGCTGAGCGCGTCATGCACGGCGCGCTCCGCCTCATCGACTATGTGCTCTGCGCCGCCGCGTAGAAGTATAGTCACTGCTTTGGGGTTGGGGCAGCCTTCTACGAAGACCATCTTCTCGTCCGCCACCTTGCGCTCCTCGACGAGCTCCGCGCTGCCCAGGGCGTCTGGGGATATGTCCTCCACCCTCGTAACTATACGGGCACCAGTGGCGCGCGCAAGCTTCTCCATATCACTCTTCTTAACCCTACGAACAGCAAGAATACCAGCCTTCGCAAGATAATACTGCGCAAGATCATCAATACCCTTCTGACAAAACACCACATTAGCACCACTCTCACGAATCCTCTCTACTTTCTTCCTGAGAATCTCCGCCTCCTGGTCGAGGAACATCTTCAGCTGTTCGGGGTCGGTCACATTTATCTTCGCAGTCCACTCTGGCTTCTCGACTTCGAGGGGCGCATCAATAAGAGCAATCTTAGCATTCTCAACCCTCTTAGGCATAGCCGGGTGCACAACCTCCTTGTCGAGGACTATCCCTTTTACAAGGGTGGACTCCTCGAGGCTCTCCCCACGCTTCTTCTCAATCTTTATGTTGTCGAGGTCCAGTTCATACTTTCCATCCTTCTTCTCCATGACCTGCAGCGCGGCGTCGACTATCAGCTTGGAGAGGTGCTCCTTAAACTCGGCGACCACCTTGCTGCTCAGCGCGGTTTTAGCTATCTTCGCCAACACCTCCTTGTCCGTTGGATCGACCTTCTCAGCAATAGAGTCTACGTGCTTCACAGCCTCTATCATCGCCTTCTCGTATCCCTCAGTTATTATCGTGGGGTGTATCTCGCCGTCTAGTAGCTCCTCGGCGGACTCTAGGAGCTTGCCGGCGAGAACCACCACTGTAGTGGTTCCGTCACCGACTTCGTCGTCCTGCGCCTTGGCCACCTCTACAAGCATCTTCGCCGCTGGGTGCTGCACCTCCATTTCCTTAAGTATAGTTGCACCGTCCCCGGTAATGGTCGCGTTACCGAAGGAGTCTACCAGTAGCTTGTCCATCCCTCGGGGGCCGAGGGAGGAGGATAGCGTCTCAGCGATAACCTTTGCCGCGAATATGTTGGCGCGCCTGGCGTCCCTACCAGTGGTGCGGGTTGCTCCCTCCTTCAACACTAATACTGGAACAGTCTGTCCAGATGGCACCGCAGCCATTCCACTCACCCTTCACCCTACTGCGTGAGACAACAATTATCGCTTCTATATATAGATTTTGTCGAAAAACCCTTAGCCCTCTAACCCCTGATTGCCAACGGCCATGACTGAAGGGGATGAAAGCAGGGGCAAAAAAGACCGCTTGGAAAACCTGCTATTCATAACAATTCTCGCCGTGTTCATATTATTGTTCTTCTTCCTACATTCACTGCTCAACACCAGCGTCCCGTTAGCGGTGGTTTCAAGCTGGAGCATGGAGCCGACACTCCATGTAGGAGACTTAGTCATAGTTCAAGGACAAAGCCATTATAAACCAGGAGATATAGTCGTGTATACAACAGGAAAAGCCCTCGTCGTTCATAGAATTGTTAAGCAGCTCGAAGACGGAACCTTCCTGACAAAAGGCGATGCAAATGTTTTTGCCGACGCCATACACCCCTCCCTAGCGCAGATTAAGGGAAAAGTCATTCTCGTTATCCCATATTTTGGCACCCTAAAGCTAATTATTGAAAAAATATTATTTCACCACGTGTAGTTAACCAAAAAATATTTTTCAACAGAAAATAACCTGGGCATATTTAAACGGGTGCTTTATATACCCTTAATAAACCTATAAATAGTGACATGCGGCTAAGAGGTGATGCAAAATAGCAAAACCGACATATGAAATACAGAATGTAGTAGCATCAGTTTCGATAAACCACAAACTCGACTTAGAAAAAATAGCTGAAAGAGTCCCCAACGCTGAATACAGCCCGGAACACTCCGGGTCTCCGGACCCGGGGTCCGAAAGTTTCCAGGCTTAGTGCTTAGGCTAAACAAGCCGAAAACAGCGACGCTGATATTCTCTAGCGGCAAAATGGTCTGTACAGGAGCTAAGTCGGAAAGCGAGGTGTACAAAGCAGTAAATAGCATCATAAAACTGCTTAAAGCCCACGGAATAGAGATAAAAAACAAACCCATAATAGAGATCCAGAACGTCGTAGCAAGTGCCAACCTAAAGGCGGGAGTGGATCTTGAACGGGCAGCGTTCTTACTGGAGGGCGCCATGTATGAGCCGGAGCAGTTTCCAGGGCTTATATATAGGATGCGTGACCCCAAGGTCGTGCTCCTCATATTCTCCAGCGGTAAGGTCGTCTGTACCGGCGCTAAGAAGGAGGAGCAGGTAAAGGAGGCTATAGAGAAGATCTATAATAAACTTAAAGAGCTGGACGTGTTGATAGAAAGGTGAATTTTTTTATAAAACTCATATAGTTTTCACAAAATCTAAGGGATATATTATAACTGTACCCTAGGGGCGCCGAAACCCTAATCAGCACCCCGCGTTTTGCTGAAAATATCTATGATAAGCAAAGGCGGCTTCACCGTAAGAGAGGCCCGGGAAGAAGATATTGAGGCGGTGATAGATATAAACAAACGAACCCTACCCGAGAACTACCCGAGATTCTATTTTAAGCTCCACCTCCATAATTTTCCTAAAGCGTTTCTTGTAGCCGAAATGAATGGCGAGATAGTTGGCTATATAATGTGCCGCGTTGAGTACGACTCACTCTATACTAACCCATCTGTAGTGGGGCGCAAGGGGCATATAGTTTCGCTGGCAGTTCTTCCTAAAGCTCGGCGACGCGGCGTGGCGACAGCCCTCATGAAGAAGGCTATGGAGGCTATGAAGAACGTTTACGGCGCAGACGAGTTTTACCTTGAAGTCAGGGTTAGCAATATGCCGGCGATATCTCTCTACAAGAAACTGGGCTTTAAAGCAGTAAAGGTACTCCAAAAATACTATGGCGACGGCGAAGACGCTTACCTCATGGCTAGACCCGCATAGAAGAAAATATATAGTGTGCAAGGCTGGATGTGCTGGGTGTCTGGCGTATGCCGATCAGGGATCCGGAAAAGCTACAGATAGCCCTAGAGCACACATTTAGGGTAAAGATATGTAGACGCTGCGGCGCATTGAATCCCTGGGACGCGGAGCGCTGTAGACGCTGCAAGAGCAGAGATTTACGCCCTAAGAGATACAAGAAGTAAAACCGTGGTATTTATTCCTCTTCAGACACGCCGCCCCAATTCATTGTTACAACTCTTCTAACGAAGGCTCCGGGTAAAAGAGGGGTATTACGTTCAGGCTACCCTGCGAAATAATGTTATAACACTCCACACGTGTATCCCCTTAGGTTGAATTATGGGACGCGTATCTAAGGGCGAAGTATGCAGCGTAGAAGGGTGCGAGGAGAAGGCTGTACGCTCGGTCTCACGGGAGAAGATTGAAGAAAGCAAGGTAGGTTTTAAGTTAAAGAACCCGGACTCTAGACGCGTATATTTATGCAGGAAACACTATAAGGAATTCAAAAAAGCATATAGGAAAAATGTTTGGAAAACCGAGCGGTTTACGAGGGGGTTTTAAATGCTATACCTCCTCTCTGTGAAGTATGAGGGAAGGGAGAGGCGGGCCCATTTAATATTCTATGACGAAGAGAGGGGGGGTATAGTCGATATACCCGACCCCTGGGGTCATAAACCCTATCTGCTTTCGGATCTACCTCCGAATAAAATACTTGAAGAATACCCGGAGGTTCTCAAGAATAAGGGATTCAACAGGCTCGATGTGGTCGAGAGGTACGATGCACTTAGGGATCAATGGGTGTTGATGACTAAAGTTGAGGCGCTGGACCCCCTTTCAGTGGGAGGCGCAAGGAACAGCCTTAGAGACATCCTTAAGGGCCACGCCTGGGAGGCTAGGATAAAATATACTCACAACTACATATACGATAACCACCTGCTGCCCGGGATGCCGTATATACTTAAAAACGGTGTCCCTGTTTTAGCCGTAAATAGGATTTCCGAAAAAATGGAGGAGAAGATCTCGGGAATATACAAGGACAAACACCTGGCAAAGGAGGCTATGGAGTGGGCACTGCTCTTCGAGGCGCCCATACCCCATCTCCGCCGGATAGCCATAGACATAGAAGTAGAGTCTACGGCAGGCCTTGTACCAAACCCCCGTGAAGCAGCCTACCCCGTAATAGCCGTATCGTATTATTCCTCAGACGGCAAACGGGGCGTGTACATGTTAAAGAGGGGCGAGATGGCCGGCGTGAATGTTGAGGGCGGCGAGATAACGGTGTTTGAGAGTGAGAGAGAGCTTCTAGCCGCTACTTTCAATCTTATACGGAGCTATCCTATAGTTATAACATTTAACGGCGACCACTTCGATATGCCGTATCTATACAACAGGGCTCTAAAACTGGGCTTTAGAGAAGACGACGTACCGATAGAGTACACTGCACACAGCGATGAGACGAGAGTGAAGCCCGGCATACACCTTGACCTCTACAAGTTTTTCACCAACAGATCCATGAGAGTCTACGCCTTCGCCAACAAATACCGTGAGGGTAGAACACTAGACGAGATAGCCACGGCTCTCCTAGGGGAGGGGAAGGTTAAACATGAAGAACCGATCTCGGAGATGACCCCCCAGAAGCTCGCGGAGTACAGCTTCAGGGACGCGGAGATCACCTACAAGCTAACTTCATTCAACGACGACCTTGTAATGAAGCTTATAGTTCTCATGATGAGGATATCGAAGCTCCCTCTCGACGACCTGACAAGGCACAATATTTCCGCCTGGATAAGGAACCTCTTCTACTACGAGCACAGGCAGAGGGGCTGGCTCATACCGAATCCCGAGGACATAATGGCGTTGAAGGGCAAGACGGTGACTAAGGCCGTCATTAAAGGCAAAAAGTATATGGGCGCCATAGTCATAGACCCCGTTCCCGGCGTCTACTTTAACGTGGTAGTGGTAGACTTCGCGAGCCTGTATCCAAGCGTTATAAAGACGTGGAACCTGAGCTATGAGACGGTGAACTGCCCCCACCCTGAGTGCAGGGACAACAAGGTTCCCGGCACACCACACTGGGTATGTAGGCGTAAACGGGGTATGATGTCGACGCTTGTAGGAATACTAAGGGATCTCAGAGTATACATTTACAAGCCTCTTTCGAAGAAGACGGAAGACCCGCTGCTTAGGGCCCAGTACAAGGTCGTCCAGGCGGCGTTGAAGGTGTTTATAAACGCTAGCTACGGCGTATTCGGCGCGGAGAGCTTCCCACTTTACTGTCCGCCAGTAGCAGAAAGCACCACCGCGCTGGGAAGATATAGTATCCTAAAAACGATGGAGATGGCTTTGAAGATGGGGTTGCCAGTACTTTATGGCGACACCGACAGCCTTTTCCTCTGGAACCCCTCTCCTGAACAGGTTGAGGAGATAATAAGGAGAAGCCTGGAGGAGCTGCAGATCGACCTAGGCATCGATAAGGAGTATAAGTGGGTTGTGTTTAGCCGTAGGAAGAAGAACTACCTTGGAATGCTGAAAGAGGGGAAGCCCGACATAAAGGGCCTGACGGGTAAAAAGAGGAACACTCCCGAGTTTATAAAGCAACTCTTCTACAAGCTTGTAGAGATTCTAGCAGACGCGGAGAACATGGAAAGTTTCGAGAAAAGCCTTGACAAAATAAAGGAGGCCGTGAGGGAAACATACATCGATCTCGAAAAGAAGAACATACCGCTGAACCAGCTGGCCTTCAAAGTGGCGCTGACAAAGCCCCTTAGCGAGTACACCAAGAACACGCCCCAGCATGTAAAAGCCGCGAAACAGCTTCTACCGTACCGCGGCAAGATAGAAGTGGGAGAGATCGTCAGCTTTGTGAAGACCCGCGACAAAGAAGGAGTAAAGCCCGTTCAGCTAGCGCGCATAGATGAAGTGGATACCGAGAAGTACGTGGAAGCACTCCGCACGACGCTAGAACAGATACTAGATGCGCTCGACATATCTTTCGACGAAATAATGGGGGGCAGGGGCCTTGAAAGCTTCATGGGCGGCGCAAAGAAGGCTACTGCCCCTCCACTGCGTCAAGTATAGCCTTTTTCGCAGCCTCGAAATCCGGCGTACTTCCTGCCACAGGAACCTTCGTCAACACATGCTTTATAGTGCCGTCATCGAACTCTACGAAGACCTGCGGGATGTCTGCACCCCCGAGCTCGTCCTTTTCTCCATACTTCATGAGGAACATGTAGTCCTCTATCTTCTCTTCAAACTCCAGCCCTTTCTCCTCCGCGATCTCCTTACATATCTTCTTGAGCTTGCTGTAAAACGGCGCCCAAGAGGCTCCAACGATTATTATCTTCTTGGCCTTAGCCAAATTCTACACCTCCCTAGCTACACCAGGAAACAAGTATATAGCTCTTCCCACGATCCCCGCCGCTCCAAAGTCATCCACTACTCCTCCTTCAACATGTCGCTGATACTCTTCACCTCCCCCCTTTTCTTATACACTATCCTCGTCTCAAGCCTAATGGGCATACCTATTTCCCTGAAAATCCAGTATATCTCCTCGGCGCCGAGCCTGCCCCTAATCCTCCCCGCGTATATAAGCCTCCCTATACTTTCACCCACCCTAGCGGCTGCGTCACCATACTGGTCCAGAGCCTTCCCGAACATCTCTCTGCCATCATCTGTCAAGCTAGACAAAAACAGGCTGTAAAAGTCGGGTTTTTCCGGCTCAGCCTTCTTCTTAGTCTTCTCAAGTAGACGCTTCTGAAGCTCCAGCAGTTTTCTACGTTTAATAATCTCAAGCTCATCGTCCACAGCACACCACCACTCAGAAGGATTAGCGTGGAGAGATATAAACTACTGCGCGTCTACTATCTAACTAGCCCGGGCGACGGTCGCCGCCCGAGACCCTCACCAGGGGCCTATGAAAGGCGGTATCCCCCGCCCGGGACACGCATGATCGTGGAGCGGGATAAGAAATAAAACCTTCATAGGCAAAAATGTGCCTAGGGGCCGGTGGCTCAGCCCGGTGGAGCACCCGACACCCCTGTGCCGGGTGGGTGACGCTGATAACCGGGGGGTCCCACGCCTCCGGGCGCTGGGCCCCACTCCCGGGTTCAAATCCCGGCCGGCCCACCACTTCTTCTACTCCGAGATCCCGGGGTACGAGGTCTACGTCGACCAGCGCACGCTCTAAATAACACGGGAACCACGTTGGCATACTCGTGGAGAAGCAAGCGACGATTAATAATGGAGCCCCGGCCGGGACTCGAACCCGGGACCTACGGCTTTCCCAGGGCTGGCCTCGAACCCCCTCAGCTACAGGCCCGTACGAGGCCGTCGCTGGCGGCCCACAGAGGCCTACCGGCTGAGCTACCGGGGCTCCAGAGTTATGGCCATCTTTCACTATTTTAAAGATTTCCTCCCCCCTACTACTTCGAATATATTATGACGTTTCCCCGAGAACTCTATTATGGGTGAAGCAGAGGAAGAGCGTGCAATAGAGGTGGCCGAGCTGCACTACGCCTCGATTATACGGGGAGAAGAAGAAGCCTGGATTTCTACGCTGAAATCGGATCTACGTAGAGTAGGGGATGTAAAGAGGGGGCCATTATACTTTTGGTGGCGCGCCGGCAGGAAAATGGCGGAGAAAGGGGTGACATACAGGCTCCAACGCATAGGGTACATCCAAGGAAGGCGTGCAAAACTCTTCTTCCAACGCGTCACGGAAGATGGGAGAAAACTGGGCCTGCCGGTACCCATCTATCTTGTTAAAGAGGGGGACGAGTGGAAAGTCGACCAGCCAACCTACTAGATGAGGCAAAAAGTTTATGCCCCCTCGTCCATAGAGATAGAGGAGGCCCGGGTAGGGCCTCAGGGCCGGTAGCTCAGCTAGGTAGAGCGGCGGCCAACACCCCGGGGTATCTCCGGGGGTTGATCGAGGCTCCAGACCCGCAGAGGCGGTGCATAGCTGCACCGTCACGGACGCCCGGGGTTCGAGTCCCCGCCGGCCCACCATGTTTTTAAATACACCTCGCTTCCAACGCCCTAAGCATTAAGATACAAAACACGTATGCCTAGCGCCTCATTCTAAGGCATAGAGATTAAGAAAAGGGGATTGGTGGGCCCGCCGGGACTTGAACCCGGGACCACCGCCGATCCCATCGGCAGACTGTGAGGGCGGCATTAAGCCCGCAGATACGGGTATCCTACCACTAGACCACGGGCCCTCTCAAAATGATGGGAATAGCATGGTGATATTTTTTACGCGCCGCTGCCGGTGAGGTAGCGGTGTACTCCCTCGGCGGCTTTTTTACCGCTCTTCATGGCGAGACCTATGTTGGATGGGCCCTGGGCCACATCTCCTGCAGCGAAGAGGCCGGGCACATTCGTCATATTATTCTCATCAACTTTTATTGTGCCATTTGGATTAAACTCTACGCCAAGGCTTTTCAGGCTATGGGGCGGTGTAGCGTGGAGGCCTATCGCGGGCACCACGGCGTCAACTTCTATCTCGAACTCCGAGCCGGGTATGTACTCTACATGTTCCCTCCTAGATTTAGTGGGCTTCGTCTTTATCAGACGCAGCTTCTCAGCTTTTCCCTCTCCCAGAACCGCTACTGGCTGCGCACATTCAATGAACTCGACCCCTATCTTCTCCAAGTGTTTCACCATGAACTTCGCGGGCGAGATCCCTATCGGCCTCCTATAGACTATTATGGGCGTCGCGTCGAAATCGAGCTTCGCCAGCTCAGCTATATCGACAGCCGTCAAGCCAGCGCCTATTATAGCCACCCTACCCTGGAGCGGCGGCGGGGATACCTCGGCGTAGCCTAGCTTATACTTCATGTAGCGTATAATCCAGTCTAACGCGTTATATACTCCAGGCAAGTCCTCCCCAGGTATTTTTAGCCGCCGTCCCTCCCACGTACCAGTCGCTATTATAACCGCGTCGTATTTTCCCAAGAGTTCATCCACCTTAACGTCCTTGCCGACATTAACCCCCTGATGGAAGACAACGCCTGCATCGGCAAGGCTCCGGACACTCTCCCTGACGCCGTCTTTGGGTATCCTGAATTCTGGAATGGCGAAAATCAGCATTCCGCCGGGCTCTGGCTGATTGTCATACACGTGCACCTCGTATCCCTTGCAGATTAGGGTGCCTGCAGCCGCAAGCCCGGCTGGCCCCGCACCGACTATCGCAACCTTTTTCCCGAGAGAAGGAGGCGTCTCTCTGCACGGTAGAAATTTTATCGGCATACTTCTCAGTAAAATAAATTATTGGCCATTATATTCATTTTTTGATTTACGTTTTTCGCATATAGTTTTTATATAACATTTCCCAGCGGGTTGCATTTGATACACTGGAGCCTAGCTTTACGCAAGTATGCAGCCTACACGAGACTATTTTTAACGCCAGGATAGCACCTTAGATCGGGCAACGCAGCTTCAAGCCCGCCTAGAAAACCCCTCAACTCGTAAAGCGAAACTACGGGCACGCCTTCATGCAGTTTTTCACCTACACCATACAGGGATATTACTAGGGGGCACACTCTATACCTTCCACCCTTTAGTGGTAGCGGCACCGAATGCAGAACCGATGCCAGCGCCTCAGCCCTCTTCCTCTGCTCCTCTACAGCCTCAAGTAGCTTACTTCTCCTAGCACGGCTCCACCTCTTACAGTCTGCGACGAGGACTAAGCCCTCATTAGCCGCCACCACGTCGACCTCGAATCGCCTTCCACAGCACTTAAACCTTAAATTCCGGTAAACGCGAAACCCAGCCTCCTCGAAGACCGTGGCGCATAGTGCCTCTAGGTCGCGCCACCCCATCTCCAAGGCTAGGTCAACCACGTTAAATCCACGCTTCCACGCAGCAATCACAAGTCCTGTCACGTCAACGCTTCCCAGATTCACGGAGAGGTAGTCCAGAGCTTCCCTAACGACACTTTCAGGTAGCCCTGAGGCTTCGGAGAGCCTCCGATAACTACAGCTCCCCTCCTCCACCAGGCACTTCAACAATACACGATAAACAAGCTGGAATTTGAGGTCTATCAAGGCTCTAGATTATTATGCTAGCCATAGGCGCCAAGCGTGGCCAGCGCTCCGCAGCCTCCTTGGCCAGTGGCCCCCTAATCTCTGTCCCGCGGGGATCGCCGTCAGGCGTGACTATAACGACCGCGTTGTCCTCAAAGGCTATCCAGGTGCCGTCGGCCCTACGGTAAGGCCTACGCTGCCGTATCACGACCGCCCGCATAACCTGTTTACGCAGTTCGGGCTTCCCGGCCCTTATAGACACGACCACCATGTCCCCTACAGCCGCACCGGGTACACGGCGCCAGACGCTCTTATAGTGGGGCACACCTATCACCTTGGCCAGGGTCGCGCCGGAGTTGTCAGCCACCTTCACCAGGCTCTCCATGAAGAGCCCTGGCGTGAGGTCAAGCCTGTATGATACGCCTACAGCCTTCGGGCCTCTTTTCGCCATTCACCACCACCTACTCAGCCTTACCTAGAACGACGAATGAGACGGATTTTGATATAGGTCTCGTCTCGCCTATGACCACTACGTCGCCCGGCTTCACGTCTATGCAAGGGGGCACGTGGACCCTCTTCTTCTTCCTACGCTTCTCATACCTCATGTACTTCTTGTCATAGTAGAGGTACTCGTGCTCCACAACGGCCGTCCTATGCATCTTCAACTTTACCACGCGAACCCTCATCACCTGCCCCCGAACGGGCAGCTTCCCATGCCATGGGCAAAGAGGGTCGTTACACGTCTTTTCCGGAGGCTTCACTCCGGGTATCCCTATGTCGCGTACAGCGGGTTTCTGACCCATAAGTAGCTCCCATCACCCTAGATAACCGGTGTAAATAAACCTTATTCGCTCGTCACAAGCTGGGACCGTTACCACTTATACAGCTTCTTCTTCAGCCTGTCCTCTGGCCGCCCAACGATAACGTCTCCCTCAACAAGCACCCTCAAACCGTCTGGGAGCCAGATCCTGAAAAGGGTTCCCCGTTTAGGAACCCACCTTTTACGTTTGCCGGGCTCCCCAATAAGGAGCATGTTACGCGTCTCGTCGAGTACAAGACCGCTTATCCCAACCAAAAACTCGTTAGCCGACTCGACTACCTCCACCTTCAGCCCGATTAGCTCGTGTCTTATAATGTTACGAGGAGTGTGCCTCAACCCTCGCCGGCCTTTTTAAGCTCCTCCTCGCGCTCTATGGTAAGTATCCTTGCGATAGCCCTCCTGATCTCCCTGATCCGCCCCGGGTTCTCCAGGCTGCCCCTGTGCGCCTGCACCCTCAGCCTGGCAAGCTCCCCCCTAAGCTCCTTAAGCTTCTCCAGGCGCTCTTCACGGCTCATCTCACGTATCTCCTTAGGCCTCAGCAGCGCCACCCTCCACCACCTCGGGAGTCTTAACCTCTATAATGTCAGGCATCTTTGCCTGCTTCATTATTCTAACCTTTATCCCATACATGCCGAGCTTCATCAACACGTGCGTCACGGCCTCGTCGACCAACTGCTTCTTAGGCTCACCAGCTTTAGGCAGAAATCCCTCCGTAAACCGCTCTGTACGGTGCCTCTGACTGGTAAGCTTGCCGCTGATTACTATCTCGGCGCCGCGGGCCCCCGCATTCATTATGCGCCGCAGGGCAATGCGCGCCGCCCTACGGAACTTTATGCCGCGTACCAGCGCCCTCGCTATCCTGTAAGACATAATCTTAGCGTTGAGGTCCTGGTTAGGCACTTCTACGACGTCTATCTGCGGGTTGTCGATTCCGAACTCCTTCTCCAATACCTCGGCGACCCGCTTAATGTTTGCGCCCCTCTTACCTATCACGATGCCGGGGATCCCCGCGTATATGATAACCCTGGTGCCTATCGGCGTCTTAAAGAACTGCACGTCGACGAAATTCGCTCTCACAAACTGCCGCTGAAGATACTCGTACAGCATCATGTACTGTAGCCCCTGCTTCACGACGCTCCTCTTCAGGGACATCAACGTCGACATATGATCCCACCACCACTATCCCGGCATAGTTATATAGGCTACTCTCTCTCCTCGACGGCCACCTCCACGTGGACCAGCTGCTTAACCTTCGGCGTAGACCTCCCAAACGCCCTGGGCATAAACCTCTTAATAGTCATGCCTTTATGCGCGGCCGCGTGGATCAGCCACAGATTCTCTACGTCGAGGCCTTTGAACTCCGCATTATTCTCCACGTTCTCCAGTAGCGCTAGCACCTTCTTAGCCGCCTTTACGGGGTACCTGCCGGGCCCCATGCCCCTCCTGTGGCCTACCTTCCCGTAATGCCTCCTGTAGGGCACCGCCCTCCGCATAGCTATTATGTCCTCCAGTATCTTCTTAGCCTCGCTAAGCTTCTTCCCCCTTATAACGTCGAGCAGCTCTACTACCTCCTTATAAGACATGTCCTCGTCCCTGAGGGATGCGACAGCAGTCCTGGTTGGATCCAGCTGAACCGAGTAACGCCATGTCGGCATACCAGCAACCCACATCTCCCACACGGGAGTGCTAATAAACATTACCAAGAATTATCTCAAATCTTTTTAGAAAAATCTTAGAAAAAATAACTTTATTTTAATGTTTTACCGACCGCCGGGCAACTATTATTATAGACGCGACAGCCAGCGCGAGCAAAACCACGGGGAACAAGTATTCTCTATAACCCAGAGTAGCCGGGATAGTATTATTACCGCTGGAAAGCCGCGCCTCAACAAGACGGAGCGCAAGGGGTGAATTAAGAGACACAAAGACCGCCGCGTAGCCATTACCGTGTATATAACCAGTCAAGGGGGGTGGAGCGTAACCTGCCACTTTGCCCGCTAACGCAGCCTCTTCGCCTATGTATAGAAGTAGCCCTTTCTCCTTCCAATATACAAGTCTATACACGTCTAATGGGTGAGGGGCGAGTCTCATACCCCTATAGCTTATCTCAACTATATCCCATACAGAATCGCCGTGGGCATGTTCCTTTACAACAAGCTTCCACGGTTTTTCGCTTTTTACGCCATTATACGTGGTGAGCAGCTTTTCACAGATTATCTTCACTTTATTCTCCTTCTCAAGCTTGCATCCAAATGTTCCCAACAACTTCTCTACGCTGGGAGAAGGAGCTTTTGGAACCTCCGCACCTACAAACGGCAAGGGTACTGTAAACCCTACAACAGTGCTCTGCCCGTCAATTTCAAATTCTCTACCATTGACCTCTACACGGTAAATACCGCTGACCGACTCCCCTGGTATGTAGGCTAGAAACGCTGTAAAACCGGAACCTCCTTTATAGTAGTATGGAAAACCGTAATTGATACCCGCCAATACTAGACGCGGCTTAGAGCTCCTCCACGGCTCGCGCCATAAAATCCACTCACCGAGCCAGACACCGTTCTCTAGGTCAACGGCCTCGCCATCCTTCTTTATAGCTATAAGCCGGCTTATGGAGAAGGCATTCTTCACCCATACTAATGTGTTCTCCCGCTTTAGCGTCGGCTCACCTAGTAGAGTCTCTAGAACCCCTAGGTACTTCGCGCTAGAAGCTAAGGGAACCTTGGCTGCTACTTTAAAATCTGCGAAGCGAACCGTGTAATTAACTATAATGTCGCCGCCTTTTTTATTCACCACACGTACATCGACGGTCACGTTGTCCGCCGAGGCGCATGCCCAGATCGGCTGCAACCCCTTGCTCGCATTAATCTCGATACCGTTCCCACTAGCGTTATAGCTATAATACTCGGGTCTCCGTGGAACAAGGTCTAGCTCGAACTGGAAAACACCCGACTTTATCCCTAATGCCTGGAATCTTTGTAGACACCTCCCACTTACGAATGTTTGTGAGTCAGAAAGTTCTCCCGGCACCTTTAACAGGATGTATTTGAGCTCCTTAACCCCAACATCATCCAAGTCTGGGGAGGCAGGAGCAAACGGTATAAGTAATATACTCGTTATTAGCATTAAGACCATAAGTGAAGATAGTAGAAGTACTCTGAGTACTCCTACATTACTTGATTTCATTAGTTTTCGCCATTATTATATTGGATTGCTCTTATTTATTTTTTTAAAATGAAACTGGATTTTTTATTATTATTGACCTAATATGTAATAATTAAATACTAATTTTTTCATTGGGGGCGTGATAAACAATATATTAGCCCCATCCTTCTCCCTAGGAAATAGGGGCCGTGGTCTAGCTTGGCAGGACACCGCCGCGGATCCTGAGGCCAGGCTTGGGCCCTGGTAGCCCTGTGTAGCGGCAAGGAAAGCCCCGGGTTCAAATCCCGGCGGCCCCACCACTAAGCCAAAATTCTGCGCCCCCGGGGAGGGGGTGGAGGCGGAGGCAGGAGCCCCCTATAATAATGCTAGGGGTTATTATTAGGGAAAAACCTACTCTTCGATTAGTACTGCGTTCACTACACCGTCCTGCCCCGGCCTAGAAGTCACACGGGCCCTACCTAGCTCCGTCTGGAGTATCGCGCCCCTCGTAATGACGCCGCGCCGCGCAAAGTCGCGGCTCGAGGGGTTATCTATAACCCTTAGGATCCTCGTCTTTATGGTCTTGCCCTGCGATGGCACGTACACGTTCGCGTGGGCTGCACGCTTCACCTTGAGTTTGTACCTCCCGCCCCTGGCGCGGATCTTTTTTACGACGTCTTTTTCTCCAGGCAGGGTGAGGGTCGGGAAGTTGCCCATGAGGGCTTTTCTTTTAACCTTGACGTGTCTACCCTTTTTTCCACCTGTTATCTTCTTTAGGTCATTACCGTGGTACACGCCCATGGATACTGTCCCCCGCATTTCCCGCCCAGACTATAATATAAACATTAGTCTTCAAGGCGGGTGGTATAGAAACTTGTTTTAAGGGAGGGGTGTAGTAATGCCAAGGTATTCTGCCATGATGAAGGGGCTGGAACACTACGTGGAGCTGGTGGCAGACGAGGAGATAAGGGGGAGGTTCTTTATAACCGGGTTCCACGGCGTGGGACATGTTGGATGGATAGCTGTTAGGCACATGGTGACACAGCTTGGCGCGGAGAGGGTCGGGTACCTGGTGACTAGGCACATGCAGCCGTTCGTCTCCGTTAAAGACGGCATAGTTCTGCCCTACGAGATATATAGGCACAGAGACGCGGTGTTTCTCCTCACAAACATCCCGTTCTCCGAGAGGGACTCGAGCATAGTCCCCCTATTCGTGGCGGAAAAGTTCCACAAGTCGTTCGAGGAGGCCATACTTATAGGAGGCCTGGACTCCAGGAGAAAAGAGGGTGACGAAAGCCCCCTAAAGCTTGCCCCCACATCCATCTACCTTGCACGCCACAGCGATACCGTGAACAAGTATGGTCTCCTCGGGGAAGGCTTAGGGATCGTAGGGCCCCTCGCCTACATGCTATCAGTATTTGAGGCTAGAAAGTTTCCGGCGGTAGCTATTCTTCCATACGCCGCCGTGGAGAGACCCGACCCCACCGCCGCCGCGAAAGCCGTAGAGGCGGTGGGCGAGTTCACAGGCCTGGAGATAGACGTCAAGGAGCTAGTAGAGGAGGGTATTAGGGTGGAGCAGAAGGTTGAGGAGCTTGAAAAGAAGATCCGTGAAGCTATGAGGGAGAGGGAGACTCCCCCCTATTATATATAGTATGGGCGGTGGAGACAAGGGAGAGGATTTTTTCACCCACCTTTAGGGGCTCTTCTAGACCGCTCTCGTAATCCTCCACCCTGTATAACAGGAGGGGTACCCCATGCTCCCTGAGCCTTTCTACTATAGTGTCCACCACGATACGTGGCAGGCCGTAGTGTACCAGTATAACAACCCTGTAGCCTTTGTTTGTGACGTACCAGGAGAGGTCTGCGGCCACCTCGCGGTACACATCGCCCATAAGGCTTCGTGGAGCATTGTACTGGCCTAAGGGATACACCCCGTCGAGCTCCAAGGGTATTATGGAGAACGCCGGCGAGAGAACTGCCATGTCGGCCTGCTCCCAGAGCTCTGGGCTAGCGTTTAAAACCTCTTTTATCAAGCCTGCCCTGGTGAACGGCTTCTGCCTGGTCTCCTCGAACAGTATCAGTATGTCCGCGCTGCTCGCAACCCTCTCTTTAAGCCTATCTATGTGGCGGATGGTCTCAGGCCTGTAACGGCTTATACCGCTGTAGTAGAAGAGGCCCTGCACCCTAGAACGGGTTACAGGGTGTTTTTCCTCAAAGTATCTCGAGTACCTCGCAAGAACCTTGAGGGCGTCAGCCATTGAGGGGTGCGTCCTAGCCTTCTCTTCGAGAAGCTCCCAAAGCCTGCCCTCCTTTACAGCCTGCCTGGTCCTCCTAACCTCCTTGAGTATCACATATAGGTTGTGCATCGCCAGCAGCCTGGTTCTCTCCTGTTTAGGGGCCTCGCGCAGCTCCTTGGGCGTATACTTGGAGCACACGGGGCACGTACAGGGCAGCTCCTCTAGTTCCTCGAGCCTCAGCGTCCCCCTCTCCGTGAGTAGCCTGTCATCCCTCGCGTAAAGGATGTACGAGGCGGAGTCGAAGGTATCAACCCCCATAGCCACTGCTAGAGGTATCATCACCGGGTGACCTGCCCCGAAGAGGTGGAGCGGGGCGGGCCAGGGAAGGTTTAGCCTAGCCGTCATTACCAGCCTTACCAAGTCCGAGAACATGTAGTTCTCCATAACCTGCGTGGGGCCCCCTACGGCATAGACGTCGAAGGGTAGCTTGGAGAGCCTCGAGGCGGAATAGGCGACAAGGTTTAGATGAAGACCCCCCTGAACCGGGCCTACTAGAAGCATGCCGCCCCTATCTATTTTCACCGCTTCCTCCGCTCTACGTAGGGTCTCCTCGACCTCGGCTTTAACCTGCCTGTAAGGCGTGTCCAGCCGAGTCGGTATGTCCAGGATCACACCTATATCTGAGCCGAGCTTCACCTGGTACTCCACTATTTCGCGAGGCTCGACCTTTACCCGTCCATACACCATGAGCTGATAGGCTCCGGAATCCGTCATCACCGGCGTGTCGACGCCTAGTACTCCATGCACGCCTACCTCCAACGCCACGTCGCCGTAGTTCCTCTTGATTATATACGAGTTGGTCATCAGTAGCTGGAAGCCCATCTCGGCGATCTTCTTGGGCTCTAAAACGCTTCTAACAGGGTTTATGACTGGGGTTAACGCCGGTGTCCGGACATCTCCGCTCTTCGTATGCAGCCAGCCGAGGCGCCCGTATAGATCCACATCTTCTATTTCGAATACCTCATTCCACATGATTCCCTATACCACGCGGGGCATGGTTAATGTAAAGGTTTTGTAGCTGCACCGCTCCGGGCTAGGACGCACTCGGCGGCTGGTAGGAATCGCCCACTAAATGGCTTGGCCGGGGCAGGGGTAGGGGCGACCCTGCGGGTAGCAGCGAGGATGAAGGGCGATCTCTCTGGGCTCGGGAAAACCGGGCCCGTGGGCAAAACGCCTAGGCTACATCATTGCCCTTGCCCACGAACCCTATATTCTCCGCGGAAAGCGCGGCGTTGGCTCAAAGGGCTGCTTCTAGGGGTAAAAACGCAAATATATGGTCGCTCGGTGAATGAAAACGTGCAAGGCACCATAGAGGCTATTGAGCGGCTCGACTACGCGCAAGTAGATAAAATAAAGGTAAAAGTGAGGGGCGGCCTGGTATCCGTCGAGATCCCGGTAAAAGTCCTCGAAGCGGCTGGGTGGACCCCCAAGAAAGGGGACAAGGTCTTACTGGAGCTTACAAACTCTAAGCCGGATAAACTTGATCAATGGGATATAGTCATGGGCGGCTACGTGTACTTGAAGAAAGAGGAGGAAAACAAGATATACGCGTCGCTGGGTGGCTTGAAGCTTGAGGTTGTATCGGAGAAGCTTTACCCAAAGTTTAAGGTAGACGAGAAAGTATATATCCTAATTAAAAGCGGCGTGGCGTAGATAATATTTGCTGGCTGAGGGAGTAGTAAATAGTATGCCCTCGTTCTCCGAGATAGAAAGGCTTGTGGAGTGGGCTAAAACTAATGATGTAAAAATAGAGATAAAGTTCAAGGGCTACCCCTACAGGCTCCATATATACAAGCTTATTAGGGCGGTGGACCCCGGCGGCCGCTTTGTGCCGTGGTCGAGGGCCTTTGGGCCGAAGCAGCCTCACCAGGTTCTCGAGACCTTCCCCGTAGAGAAAATTGTCCTCGCGTGGCCCGATGGCCGTATAGAGGAGGTAAAGCGGTTGAAGGAGCTTTTTGAAAGAGTGTAGACGATGGGACAGGATAAATATATTTACTGCCTTGGAGGTAGGTAAAACAAGGAATATTATTATCCTAACATTATGGGGAGGGGTATAGGATGCCAAAAATAGTTAGCGTGAAAAACCTTACAATAAGCGAGGTAAAGAAAATACTTGAAGAAGAGGAGGCAAAGCGCGACTTGTCGACACTCGAGAACCTGACACTGGACTACTCCAGGAAGCTCGACAAGGTCGGCGACGCGGAAAAGGCTAGGAGCATCGTCGAGAGGCTGATGGAGAAGTTTAATCTCCCGGAGGAATACGCTGTACAGCTTGTCAATATCATGCCCCGTGTCCCCGGGGAAGTAAGGTTGATACTTTCTCCTCTCAACAGGGTTTTCAGCAGTGAAGAACTTGAAGAAATAATCGGTATTCTACACGGAGAATCGGAGAAGTAACGGCTTTTACCTATCTAGAAAATTCTATAGGTGTCAGCAATGGAACGGGGAGAGTATAGGCGGCGGCGACGGCCACCTCCTGAAAAGGTTGTGTATGTGCTCGACTACCTGCCCTACGGGGATCCTTTGAGGGGTATACGGCACCCGCTAATACAGTGTATAGGTGAGAAAAAATTCCAGCTAATAGAGTTAAGGCCTGTAAAAAACATCCCAGGCTTTTCTCTGGCGCCCGGGGAGAGACTTGTGCTAGAGGAAAGCCTTGAAAGTGAGATGTTTTCATTCCTCCGACTCCTCCACTACGACGACCTCTCAGCCGCTGCTAAGAAGGAGTTGCCAGTTGTTCTCGAGAAAATTGTTAGAAGCCAGGAGGCGCGTTTCGTCGATTTCTTTAACTACGCGAAGCCTATCTCGAAAAAGGCCCATGAACTTGACCTGCTTAAGGGTATAGGCAAGAGGACGTTATGGAAAATACTTGAGGAGAGAAGGAAGAAGAGGTTTGAATCCTTCAAGGATATAGAGGAGAGGGTGGGCATAGACCCTGTTAAGCTTATAGTGGAGAGGATACTAGAGGAGTTGAGTGAGCCTCAGAACTACTACTTGTTCGTGAGGCCGCCAAGGAGGTTCCAGCGCAGGCGGTGGCGCTAGGCGTCTTTATTTATCCCTACGCTCTTCTAGGCATGGTGTCTAATCTGGAAGACTACGCCGAGAAGCTGCTTAGGATACTGAAAGACGGGCACATATTGTGCGACACGTGTTCTGGCAGGCTCTTCGGCCTCCGAGGATACGGTTTATCAAACACTGACCGGGGCCGTTCACTGAAGACCGTCCTGTTGATGAGGAGCTATAAGAGCGGCGGCGAGCGCGATGAAGCAACGGTTCTGGTTCTCGCCAAGACGGGGTTTCAGCCAGCTATGCTGCTGGCTGAAAAGCTCGGATTGAACGCTGAGCCACGTACATGTACACTGTGTAGAGGTATAACAGGCCGATACAGGGAGTACGCGGAGAAGGCGGCTGAGGCTGCAAGTGGATACGAGTTCTCGACGTTTCAAATCGGGTGTAGAGTTCCAGAGGAGATTAGAAGGGCTGAAGAGGATCTATGGAGACTCTATGGTCTAAGAGACGCGGAAAGCCTGAAAAATGAGGCTAGTAGAGAAATCGGAAAAATTTTCGGCGAAATAACGGGGAAGGAATACGCCCCCGAGAGGCCGGATATGACCTTAATTATAGACCTGGGTAGCGGCGAGGTAGAGGTTGAGCCGTCGCCACTATTTATCTGCGGCAGATACAGGAAGCTTGTTAGGGGGTTACCCCAGAACCCGTGGCCCTACGACGACGTGGAGGGAAGGATAAAGTATAAAACATCTATAGAGGAGCTCATCACGCGTCCAGCGGTAGAAGCGGCTGAAGGAGAAGATGCTAAGTTCCATGCGGCGGGGAGGGAGGACATCGACGCTAGGATGCTTGGCCGCGGGCGCCCCTTTGTAGTAGAGATTAGAAAGCCTAGGAAGAGGAGCATTGACCTGAAACTACTTGAGAAAACTATCAATGAGAGGGCTAACGGTTTGATAGAGGTTCACGGTTTAACGTACTGTTCGGGGGATACTGTAAAGAAGCTTAAGATGCTAGCTGAAATTGCCCGTAAGAAGTATAGGCTCCGCGTCGTGTTCAAGAAGCCATTGGATGAGGAAAAGCTCAAGCAATTAGAGGAAATATTTAGGGACTACGTGGTATCGCAGAGAACCCCTACTAGAGTGCTGCATAGAAGAGCGGACAGGGTACGTAGAAAAGTCGTCTACAGCGTGAAGGCTAAAAAGACCGGTGAGAGGGAGGCGGAGTTTGAAATAGAGTGCCAGGGCGGCTTCTACGTGAAAGAGTTCATACACGGAGACGAGGGCAGGACGAAGCCCAGCATCGCGGAGATCCTGGGAAACGAGGTTGAAGAAATAGAGCTTGACGTCTTAGACGTAGAGGAGACCCGTTAAACGGCAGCAGCCTTCTCGTTGAAGGGCACTATGTGATCCTTCGTTGTTATAATTTTCTTGACCTTGTCGCCTATACGTATCGTCACCACAAATGCCCTGCCACGTTTCTCGGAAATAACGCCCACCCTACCCTGGTAGCGCCTATGAGGAGCTGTCGAAGGGTTTTCCGGGGATATATCAATCCTGACCTTGTCCCCTATACTGTACTCGTACATTAGCCTGCTTAAGCCGCCATAGCCACGGCGCCTGGGGTGTTTTCTCATAAGACTCCTAGTCCTATTCCTATAGCCGCGTGAATGCCGCATGTATTATCCCCATCTCACACATAGCCCCGCGTTTATGTTCTTTACGCAAGAAGAGTGGTGCGGGGGCCGGGATTCGAACCCGGGCAGGCCTTCGCCAGCGGATCTTAAGTCCCTAGGGGCCCTGGAGGGGCTGCCCCCTTAGTCCAGGCTCGGGCACCCCCGCACCGTAATTTTTTACGGTTCGAGACTCTTTAAACCCAACGTTTCCGCAGAAAGCGGCCCCCGGCGCGGGCACCGAGGGTTAAGGTAGAAATATGTTATACTTGGCCACTAACCCCCAATAGACATGAAGAAGCGCGAGGGCTACATACTGTGGACCGTCTACTTCGACTCCACAAAGACGTGGAGCCAGGGCCGACGCGTTCCCCGCAGGCTTGCCGTGGAAAAACCATCTGTGGAGGAACTCGTCGAGGCTGCGCGTAGGGCCGGATACCAGGCATCAATAGAAGAGGGGAAACATCCGGCGTGGTGGTTCGAGGACAGCGGTAGAGTCGTAGTAAAGGCTGATGAAAAGAAGAGCGTAGTCATTAGACGCGTTGCCGAGGAGCTGGTAAAAATACGGGCCAGTACTAGGCGCGCCCGCGGGAGGAGAGGTAGGCGGTGAGTTTTGCCCGAAGTTTTTCGGCAACGACTTTTCCGTCAACCTTACCCCTAACCTTTGCCATTACTCTGCCCATTAGCAGGCCAAACGCCCTCTCCCCCCGCTCCTCTATGGCTTCCCTGTTGCCAGCTATCACATCGTCGATTATTTTTTCAAGCTCGCTGAGGGACAGCGTAGAAAGACCCTTCTCCTCTATGATGTCCTCGATGCTCCTCTCCGGCGTCTCCGCCGCGGCGCTTAACAGTTCCGGCAAAGCCTCCTTGGCCACCTTCCCCCTCGAAACCAGCCTTAGAGCCTCCTTTATCCTCTCCTCTGTTAGATTCTCTACGGGCACCCCCTCCCTAGCTAGGCTCTTCAAAGTGTTAGTCAACGTGGCCGCAGCCAGGCTGGGCTGAACATCAAGCTCCTCTACTAGCTCCTCGAAGAGGTACAGGTACGGGGAATTGAACACCTCGCTCGCGAGCTCCTTTGAAAGCTTGTATTTCTCGACGAGTTTTCTCCAGACAGCCTCAGGCTTTTCAGGCAAATCACTCCTAAGTTTCTCGAGATATTCCTGGGTAACCCTAATGGGCCTGATATCGGTTTCGGGGTACATCCTCGCGCTGCCGGGCCTCGGCCTTAAAAAGCGCGTGGTGCCATCCGGATTGGCCCCGCGGGTCTCCTCCGGAACCCCGTGGAGCGCCTCCACGGCTCTCTCCCACGCCGCCCTCAACGCCTTCTCGGCCCTAGACCTCTCATCAAACACGAGAACAAACGCGTCGCCTTCACCGCATCCAAGCATTCCCTTCACAGCCTCGACCTCCTCCTCGCTTATACCATACTTTGGCAACTCGTCGCTGTGGAAGAGGCCGCCCACCTCAGCCCAATACCTAGCCCTATCGGCAAGCTCCGTCCCCAGCCTTCTCCCGGGCTGTATCTCCCTCCCGAGTAAGCCGCTAAACCCTTTAAGCCTCAGGGCGAGCGCCACGCCCCCCTTCCCCAAGGCGCGCCTAGCTATCTTAGACTTTGTTCTAGCAAAAACCTCGCTCACGTCCACCGGCGTAAACGGAAGCTCTTCCTCCCTAACCCCTCTTTTACGAAGCTCGTCTCTTATCTCCAGGAGACGCAGCTGTCTTAAAACCTCGTACTCGATTATCCTCGGAATCAAGTCCAAGTACTGCACGCCTTTTATCTCGATTTTAGCGCCGCCCCGTATAGACACGTTCAGGTCCTGCCGGATAGAGCCTAGCCCACGCTTTACGCGCCCCAGAGACCTCAGGAGCAGACCTATACGATGTGCAACAGCCCTAGCCTCCTCCGGCGTAACTATATCCGGCGCCGTAGCAACCTCTATTAAAGGCACCCCGAGCCTGTCCAGACGGTAGTGCACCCTCCTACTCTCACGTTCCTCGCCGATCCTCCTGGCAGCATCCTCTTCTAGGCACACCGTCTGTATCCCCACTCTTTTACCGTCCACATATACCTCTCCACCCAACGAGACCAGGGCGGTTCTCTGGAACCCCGTGGTATTGGATCCGTCGATTACAATCTTCCTCATCGTGTATATCTCGTCGACTGGGTGCCCGTTAACCAGCAGGGAAAACTTAAGTGCCAGCTCGAGCGCCTCCCTGTTCATGTCGTGGGGCGGCTCTTCATCCATCTCCACTAAGCAGGTGTTCTGGTGATACCCTTCGTAGAGGAAGTGCACACCCTTCTCAAACTCGAAACGCGCCGCAGGATCCATTTCACCAACCTCGCTACGCGTGGGCCTAAGCCACCTGAGGAAGGTGTAGTCGCCACTCTCCCGGCGAAGATCGGTCGGGCAACTACAGAACAACTTGTGCTCGGTATCCAGCATCTGGTGGATCTCTAATCCACATCTGAGGCCGACAGCCTTGTAGTCTATCTTCACGCCCACCACCTCGCGCCAGGGTACACCCTATACTCGCTTCTCTCCTCGTATTCGCCGGAAAGATTCTCCTCAAACAGCTTCACCGCCTCCTCGACGTCATCTGTCTGGCCGAGAACCCAGCTTAGCTTCACATACGCGGTCTCGGGGGTCATATCGCCAGCAGGTATGACGCCTGCCCGGAGAAGCTCGACACCCGTTCTATAGACATTCATGTTGATACGCCCCCATATACACTGGGACGCCATTACGACGATTAAGCCCTCCTTTACGGCACGCCTCACGGCGCCGTGGAGACGGGAACCCACATGGCCGAGCCCCGTTCCCTCTAGGACGACGCCTCTATACCCGTTCTCGATCACCCACTCCAGGTGGCTAGGATCCATTCCCGGATAGTATTTGAGCAGTGCAACCTTTTCACTGAACCTGGGCTTCACCTCTACCTCATCCCTCCTGGCCCTATACTTACTTGCTAAAAGTCTGAATCGACGCGAGGGAAGCTCGACTTCGGCTAGGGGCAAGGCGTTTATGGACATAAAGGCGTCCCTCCTACTCGTATGCATTTTTCTAGCCTTAACCCCCCTGTGCACCAGGATTACGTCATCGCTCACACTCCCATGCATGGCTATGACGGACTCCGCAAACGGGGCCTCTATCGCAGCGACAACCGCTCCTATAACGTTAAAAGCCGAGTCGCTAGAAGGCCTGTCCGAGGACCTCTGCGCCCCGACGAACACCACTGGCCCCGGAGCACTGCGTAGAGCGAAGCCCAGCGCCGCCGCGCTATAATGCATGGTGTCTGTTCCATGAGCAACCACTATCCCACGGGGCGCTTCCTTCCTGTATACCTCCGCTACACGCTCCGCAAGTTTTTGCCAATGCCTAGGCGTCATGTCCTCGCTAAATATGCTGAAGAGGGTCTCCGCCCTAATGTAGGCTATCTCCTCCAGCTCCGGAACCATAGAATATATCTCCTCCGCGGAGAAAAAGGGGTACACCGCGCCAGTCTTATAGTCGATCCTCGAGGCTATGGTGCCTCCTGTACCGATGAAATAGACTTTTGGAAGCTTTTCGACGCCTCGCGGAAGAGTTAACTCCACGAGCGGCGCCGGCTCCCGCCTTCCGACGCTTTTTATGGAAGAAACCCTGTCTACATGTATGCCTATGTTGTAGCCGTTTTCCAGCTTTAACACTAGAACCTCCGGGTCTCCGACCTCCGGCCTCGGCATCAATACGCCTTTAAGCCTTACCCCATCAGAGGTCTCTACAAGTACTTCGTCAAACACCTCTACTCCCGAGGCTTCCAGCAGGTTTTTTACCGACTCACCGTAGTTCTCGGCACTCATGGAAATCTACGCCCACTATGACCGCATAAGTCGATAAAGGTGCTTCGCGCCCCTGATTACTACATATTATGTATATAGTTTTCTAAAAATACGATATACCAAATAGATATAAAACAACTCCCCGTTCATGAGGAGGTGCCGGTATATGACCTATATATCACTAGACATGTTGAGAATACTGGAGGGACATGTAGACAAAGGCTGGTTCACCGTAGAAGAGGCCGAACAAACCCTTGGGAAAAAATCCCTCGCACAAACACTCTTCGACATGTACGTCCAAGGCTTGGTCAATATAAGCGGATCCCTCGAAGACGTAAAGTTTGAAACCACCGACAGCGCCAGGCGTCTTCTAGAAGTATGGTCAAGCCTGGGGTCACCCCAAGCAGACCCTTGGATAGACTCCCGAATTCTAACAATGCTTGCCAGCGCGGCCGAGGCTGGCGGGTACATACCGGAGAAGTGGCTCAGCATACTGGGCGAAAGGGGCTTTGTATACAAGGATAGATTATCCCTTGATGCCTACGAGGCCGTAGAGGCGGTATCGTCTTCGAGAAAAAGAATACACCTCTCCAAGCCTCTCGCAAGAACTCTGATTGCAGTCCCCGAAGGCCCCGCCGCAAACACGTACTATAATACCCCCCTAGCAAGGAGCCTCGAGGCCATGAATCTTCTATCCTACAGCATACCTTTAGGGCACTTTGCGTCACTCACAAGGCCGGGGAGACTTCTCAGGAAAATGCTCGCCGAAATAAACCTCGAGGCCCCCGCCCCCGTATTACTGGATGAAGGAATAAGATCCGTGCTAGAGAAGGCGGTCAATGGGAAGCGGCTCACAGACCAGGAGGGGAGGCTCCTAGGCACCATAGGCTACATCTCGAGTACAGGTTCCCTCAAACCGGCAGCCCGCCTAGCGCTTACAGCCTGGAAAACCCTTGAGGAGCCCTACGAGACGCCGCCATTCTCCCTCAGCGAGAAGGAGCTAGTCCTACTGGGAACAATAAGGAAGCAGTGGGAAAAAGCGTCGAATAATCCTGAAGAAGCCCCCACGGTGAAACTCCTCAAGAGTCGGCTGGAGGAGTCGTGGAGTGGCGAGTACTATACCGTCCCCTTAACGCTCTACCACTTAGAGGCCATGGGCCTAGTGGAGAGAGACCTCGTAGACGGCAAGGAGGCTATAAAGCTGACCGAGCACGGCTCGAGGATACTCGACGCCAGTGGCATGTCCCCTTCAAGCGTCCTAGCCGCTCGCTCGCTGATAGAGGCCGACGCTGCACGGGGAGCACTAGAAGACTGGATAAGCGCCGCAAGAGAAGAGAAGTTACTAGGCGTAGGCGGGCCCACGAGGTACGGCAGGGCGCTTGCATCCGCGGCTAGAACGTCTAGAAAAAGTCTCTTCCTAACAGGCCTCGAGGCATTGATATTGAAGCGCATTCCCTCTGGGCGGAGCGTTGAGAAGGAAAGAGTAGTTGACTCCTTCAAAAAATATGGGGAGGACACACACATAGCCTTAGAAAAACTCGAAACACGGGGGCTCGTGAAAACGACGCCTACGGGCTACCTTACGCTTACCACCGTGGGCCTCCGCCTTAAGGACGCCGTAATGGGGGTTGAGAGGGGGATAGCCGTACCCATTCACCCAGTTCTTATCCAAGTGTTAAAAGCGGTCTCGGAGATGGGAACAGACGACCCGGCACGACTCATAAACACGCTTAGACTCGACTTGGACACCGTGAAAACAGCCATAATACTCGCGAGGCGCGCAAAGTACCTGGGGAAGGGGAGCGGCCTCACAGCTAGTGGCAGAGCGCTTCTCGAAATAGTCGAGGAGCTATACAGGAAGGCAAGCGCTGAGAGGGCCGGGTAAAACGCCTAAACCCTTTTATTTACGCCCATGGGTGTACTCAATAGCTAGGTGAGCTGTGTATGCCGTCCCACGGAAGTCTAACAAAAGCGGGAAAGGTTAGGAACGCTACACCGAAGATTCCCGCAAAACCTCGGAAGAACCTCCCACCGCGTCGGCGTAACTGGAGAAACTTTAGGCGCCGTATACTCCACGCCGAAGCGTACACGCAAGGCAGGCGCCGCAGATAAGGAAGTATAGGAAATAACCGGGGAAGCCAGGGGGCTCCCAGATTCCCGCAACCTTATTTTCCCGATATTTTTTCAATGATCTCCGATAATCTATCGGCGACGCATTCGGCGAGCCCCCCGCCCTCACCGAGACAGCCAGAAATACGCTCAACCTCCCTCTCAACGTTCAGTGCGCCGCACAACCAGAGACAGCCATAGAGCGCCTCTACCGCGTCGGCGCCCCTAAAACCTCTGGGCACCCTGCCCGAAACACCCTTCAAGGCCAGGGAATACACCCTGTCTAGCACCCTGTCCTCAACCTTAACACCGTGGGGGCGCCCACTCGTTTCCGTCAAAGCCGCTGACACTAAAAAATTAACCACAGCGTCCCCCAGCCTGGCAAGCTTCATGTCGAAGAGATACGCCGAGGAGAGACACCTGTCACAACTGCTCCCTAACCTGCTTCTTGAAATCTTCAAGCTTCTCACGTATCCTACCCTCGGCCTCGCGGAGAGCCTCCAAAGGATCTACGCCGTTCTCCGTCCTCACCAGAAGGCTAGCCACCCCCAGGAGAGGGTGCTCTACGCGGTAAGCGGCCGTGACGCCTTTCATACTGTTAAGCTCGTCCACGAAAAGGTTAAGCAGGGTGTGCCCCTCTCCCCGCACACGAACCTCCAACACATTACTAGTATACTTCACTACCTCCACTTCAACCATGACAGCTCACCAACTCTCCCCTGCAACGTAATAATAAATCCTGTGTATCCTGCCATGCTCCTCCACCAATACTATCCTAACAGGCTTCCACGCCTCCACGGCAAAATCGTGGGACACCACCCGCGCACCCTCGCTCAGAGACTCCTCAAAAGCCGGCCTCAACTTCTCATTCACAGAGGAAAGCAGGTAGAGAAAGACGACATCCGCCTTAGGCACGCCGAACTCCATGAAACTACCGTGAAGCAAAAGCACCCTATCCTCAACTCCCGCCTCAACGACCCTCCTCACAGCCGCCTCGAATAAGTCACGCCTAATCTCCACGCCAACCGCCCTAGCCCCGAACTCGGCGGCAGCCATCACAACCCCCCTACCATCGCCGCATCCAGGCTCGTAGTAGAGCTCCCCCTCCCCTAGCCCCGCGACTTCGAGCGCACGCCTAATAACCTGGACTGGAGTGGGCACAAACGGGACGCTTAGCGCCGCAACGCCGAGAGAACCTCTACGCCCCACCAAACCCCTCTAGGGGAGAATACTCCCTGGGGTTTAAAACCTTCTCCAACAAGGCTGGTGCCGGGGCCGGGCTTCGAACCCGGGATGACCGGATTTCTCGCCGCCCGGCCACGCGACTATGAGTCACGCCTCCCTTCTCCCAGGCTATCAGGGATCCGGCGCCCTCGGCCAGGCTAGGCGACCCCGGCTCTGCGTTAATGTGATTATGCAGAGGGTTTTTGTTGTTTTCGGTGAAACACGGCCGCCGGGTAGAACCCCAGAACCGGTAACCGTGGTGCCCCGGCCGGGATTTGAACCCGGGATCACCGGCTTTCTCCGCGGACAAGGGGGCCGCCGCACGAAAGGCCGGTATGCTTTCGGCTACCCGTGCAGGGCTGGGCTTGGCCGGGCTACACCACCGGGGCACCGATCCCGGCAGCCGTTTTTATAGACGCCCCAGCCAATATAATTTTCTCGCCGGGGCAGCGTGTGCTATATAGGGGCGCCTAGAGATAGGGCGATGGTGCGTACCGTGGGCTACGAAGTTACTCCCTGGGAGGTGAAGGGGAAGATAGACTACGAGCGCCTTATAGAAGACTTCGGCGTGTCAAAGATAACCCCGGAGCTTCTAGAGAGGATAAGGTCCACCGCAGGCGGGCTCCACCCACTGCTGAGGCGGGGCTTCTTCTTCGCGCACAGGGATCTGGAAAAAGTGCTGAAAGACTACGAGGAGGGGAGGGGGTTCTTCCTATATACGGGCAGGGCCCCCAGCAAATCGCCGATGCACATAGGCCACCTCATACCCTTCCTCATGACGAAGTGGCTTCAGGAAAAATTCGGGGTAAACACGTACATAATGATCCCGGACGAGGAAAAGTACCTCGCAAAAAAGGTTGACAGCCTCGAAGAAGTGGAGCCGCGGGTCAGGCAGGATATATTGAACATAGCCGCACTCGGCTTCGACGAAGACAGAACCTTCATTTTCAGAGACACAGAGTTTATAGGCAGAATGTATAAGGCGGCCGTCCACGTCGCACGTCACATAAACTTTTCCACTGCAAAAGCGGTATTCGGCTTCCAAGGAGAGACTAGCATCGGGCTAATCTTCTACCCCGCGCTGCAGATAGTCCCAACCCTATTCGAGCACCGCCGCCCGCTCATACCCTGCGCCATAGACCAGGACCCATACTTCAGGCTGCAGCGAGACGTGGCGCCGAAGCTGGGCTTCTACAAGACGGCCGAGCTCCTCTCAAAGTTCGTGTGGGGCCTCCTAGGGCCGGGCACAAAGATGTCCGCCAGCGAGCCTGAAACAGCCATCCTGCTAAACGAGCAGCCCGAGACGGCGGTAAAGAAGATACTCAACGCGTTTACAGGCGGTAGGGCCACAAAGGAAGAGCAGCGTAGGCTTGGAGGCAGACCCGAAATATGCGTCGTATACCACTGGTACACGCTCCTCTTCGAAGAAGACGACAAAAAACTTGCAGAACGGGAACTAGCGTGCCGCACAGGCAGGCTCCTCTGCGGCCCCTGCAAGCGGGAACTCGCAGAACGCGTAAAGCGGTTCCTAGAGGAACACCAGCGCAGGCTAAAACACGCAGAAAAAAAGGCGCGCCGCATGATGTACGACGGGAAACTAGCCAGCGAGATGTGGAACTGGGAGTTCAAGCCGAGACAGCCGTTACAGCCATACTAGGATAAAGTATTTTAGCAGAAAAAACCTGATTACTAGGCGGCTGAGCGGCGGGCCGGTAGCTCAGCCCGGTAGAGCGGCGGCCAACCCGGCCCACCAAGGCGGGTGGGCCGAGGCTCTTAACCCGTAGGCCCCGGGTTCGAATCCCGGCCGGCCCGCCATCCCCCATTTTCTACACGGCCCCGAGGATTAACGCGGCCTTAACAGGAACCCGGCCTGTACCGCAGACCAGCCTCCCCGCCGTATAACACCCAAGGTAGGATAGAGGCCTTTCCGCCAACACCTCCAGGGCGCGCCGCGGCGTCCACCACTGAGACAGCCTTCAATCCCAAGCCGGCTCCGCCACCCACGGCACACGTGTCGCATAGCTGGACGCGCAGCATCTCTACAGCTCAACACGACAACAATAACGGGCATCCTGAGGCAGACCACGTCGCCCACGAGAAAGCTGGTGCCGGGGCCGGGATTTGAACCCGGGACCTCCTGGTGCCTGTGTAGGGAGATCTTCAGCCAGGCGCTCTCCCAGCTGAGCTACCCCGGCCGATATTTTTGCGCAACAGGATCTACATATTTTTAGCGGGCCTAAATGGCGCCGGGGCCGGGATTCGAACCCGGGCGCCCCGCATGGGGCAGCGGGTTACGCGGCCAGGCTATCTCTCACCCAGATCTCGAGCCCGCCGCCTTGGTCCACTCGGCCACCCCGGCGCGGCTCAGGGTGTATCTCCTTTCAATAATATTTATCTTCAGCGCCCTCCCCCTCCCTGTCGGGCCGCGTAGCCAGGAAAAACGCTAGAGACAGAGACCCCACGAGGAAGGCCGCATAGAAGGGCAGCCTGGGCGTCAAAGCCCACAGCGCGGCGCCGATTAGCGGGGCAGGCATGGTGACGGACTCCCTTATGAGGTAGTAGAGCCCTATAACCTTACCCCTATGGGCCTCCCCGGAGAGATCGACTATAAGAGCCTTCCGCGCGGGCTCGCCTATCTCCCTCAGCCCCGCTATCAGAAAAGCCGCAGGAAGCAGCCCTGGACTCGTAGTGAGCGCCAAGGCCAACGGGAAGAGGCTGAACGCCGCAAAGGTAGCCGAGATGAAGGGGCCCCTACCATACGTGTCGGCCAGCTTGGCCGCCGGAAGGTAGCTTGAAATGGCCGCCGCCATCTGGAGAGACACTAGTAGACCGTACATGACTGGCGTCGCGCCCAACACGTCCAGCACGTAGAGCACAACATAGACCTTCACCATGTAGCTGGCCATACGCGCCAACACGTCAGATACAAGCAGCTTCTTCAGCGACGCAGGCATTAAAGGCCACAGCGAAAACGGGCTTTCAAAGCCCCTACTCCTCCTAGTCCTAGGAGTATAGAACTTCTCCTGCAGGAACGCGGCGGCGAGAGCCGCTACTATCGACACTGCGAAGCCTATCCTCATTCCTCCCCTGTACCCATACACTTCTATTAGATAGCCGCCCAGGGGCGGCGCCACAATGATCGGCAGCCGCTTCAAAATAGACTGCACGCTAAACCCCATCGCACGCTTATCCCTAGGCAACACGTCCCCTATCAGGGCGAAAATCGCCGGAGAAGACATGCTCTCCCAGATAAGCGCCAGCACCGTCCCCACCAGGATAAGCTGCCAGCTATCAGCCAGCAGGAAAACCGCATACCCCAGGGCCGAGACAAGCGTAAAGAAGACAAGCGCCCTCTTAGCGCCGAGCCTGTCTGCGACAAGCCCGCCCGGGTACTGGTACACAGCGCCCAAAAACTGCTCCATAAACCCGTAGAAGCCGATAACCCATATGCCAGCCCCAAGGTATGCAAGGTACTTAGGCATATACTTGGTCCACAGCTGATTCCCAGCAGTAATAAGGAAAACCGCTACCACCATGACAGCCATGTCCCTATTCAGCGCAAGCCAATCCGCGAGACCCCTAACCCTATTAAAGCCCACACAACATAAACCTCCCACACCGCTATATCTTTCCCCAACAACCCCAATAACCTATATAAGCCCACAAAGAGCCATGACAAGAGGGGGGCCGTAGTCTAGCTTGGTAGGATGCCTGGCACGCCCCAGGGCGCAGGACTCGGGATCCATACGGAGGAGACCCCAGGTGACCCCGGGTTCAAATCCCGGCGGCCCCACCACTTCTCCGTTTTTGTGCAAGCAATTTCACATTGCCCGGCGCCCCTGCACAGCAATACTGCATGCTGCCACAGCTAAGGCCCAAGCGCAAAACACTAACACCTCTTCGTTTTACAAAAAACGATACAAAATCCGAAAAATGGTAGCGGGGGGTGGATTTGAACCACCGACCTCGGGGTCCCTCATCCCCCACGGGGGACTATGAGCCCCGCGGGATACCTGGCTTCCCCACCCCGCTTGGGGCTGTGAGATATTCTCACAGTTGTGTTTATAAGTCTTTCTTACACGTCGCCCAGGTATATCTTCTTTATTATTTTATCGCTGTCGGGGGTTGAGGATATAATTCTGGTTATCTTAGCTGGGCGGTGGCTGAGGAGGTATATTTTGTCTACTGTCCCGGCTAGTTCCACGAGTTGGTGGGACACTATGACCATGGATGTTGCCTCTTCGGCTAGAGTCTTGAGGGTTTTTTGCAGCGTTTTCACGGATTTTAGATCTAGGCCTGTGTAGGGCTCGTCTAGGAGGAGTATCTGGGGGTTTGTTACGAGTGCTCTGGCTATGGCTGCTTTGCGGGCTGTGCCGCCGCTGACTTCTCTGGGGTAGTAGTCGAGGTACTCGTCTATGCCTAGCGTCTCTGCTGCGTGGTGGAGCCTGTCTAGGGCTTCCCCTCGTGGGAGGTGTAGGGGTTTTAGGGCTAGGAGTATGTTTTCTTTCAGTGTTTTCCACGGCAGTAATAGGTTGTCTTGCGGGACGAGTGCTGGTTTTCCCCTGAGGCTCACTGTTCCCCGGTCAGGCTCCTCTATGGCCGCGGCTATCTTGAGCAGGGTTGTCTTGCCGCATCCGTTGGGGCCGGCGATGCCTATGGTCTCGCCTTCCTCTAGGGAGAGGGAGATGTCTTCTAGAACTGGCGTCCCGTTGTAGCTTTTGTATATGTGGTTTAGCTCTAGGATAGCCATTTTTTCACCCAGTTTTCGACTGGAGAGAGTACGAGCTTGTCTAGGAGAACCATCAGGGCCACTAGGAGTGTGCCCCACGCGAATACTCCGGCTTTTATCCCCATGTCGTAGCAGTAGACTATCTGGTAGCCTATTCCGCCGCTTGCGCCGAAGGCTTCTGCGACTACGCTTATCCTTAGTGCTACTCCTATAGCGGAGCGGGCGGCAGCCGCTAGGTGCGGTATCGTGCCTGGCAGTATTATTTCCTTGAACTCCTGGGAGGGGGTGAGGCCGAGCATTCTCACCAGTAGCCTGTACCTTTTTTCCACTGTTTCCATTCCGCCGAGGAGGCCGGAGAGGAGTATTGGGTGGGCCACCGCCGCGGTCACGATTACTGGGGGCACGCGGCTTGTGACGCCGAATATCATTACCGCTATTATCGCCCATACGAGCACCGAGACGCTCTGTATCAGCGTGTTGTAGGCTCTCACGAGCTGCCTGGTTGCGGGTGTGAGGTAGGCTAGGTAAGCGACTGCCCCAGCCGCCGCTAGTCCCAGCGAGAAGCCGAGCACGCTGTTTGTGAGGGTGATGATCAGGGAGTCGATTATCAGCGCGGCCGGGGTGGTTGCCAGGTAGGTGTAGGTTGCGGCGGGGCTTGGTATCAGCGGCGTCAGCTCTGAGAGTATTTGCCACGCCGCGACTCCGCCGGCGGTTATCGCCGCGTAGGCTATGGCTTCAGGAAGACTGTGTCGGGTATTGCGTCTGGGCTTCTCGGCAGGTATCCGCCCTTCCACGCTAGCCACCACTCGCTTCTAATGCCCTGTATGGCGGTGTTGTTTAGTGGGCCGGTGTAGATAATGGTTCTGTGGTACATCGTGTCGAAGACCTGTGGTGGCAGCCTGTATATCTCTGTTATTATCTTCTTTGTCGCAGCGGGGTTTTTCACCCATATTTCAGCGGCCTCGTTCCTCGCCTTTATGAGTGCATTAACGGTGTCGCTGGGCACATCGCTTCTAACCACCCAGACGAGCATTACTGGCGGGCCCTGGAGCTTTGCCGCTCGCCACATCTGCTGGTAGTCCGCCACTATCCGCGCGCCCTTTACTAGCGCCATGCTAACTAGGGGCTCCCAAGCCACTATGGCGTCCACGTCCCCGCGCCTCAGAGCATCCACGAGGGAGCCTGGCGGCGCGTTGACGACGGCGACGTCCCCGGGTGCTCCTTGCTCTCCTACGCGGAGATGGTAAAGTAGGAGGAGGTACGCCTTGAACATCTTGTATGTGCCGGAGGCGGTCACCGCCGCGACTCGGCGGCCTTTTAGGTCGGCGGGGGTTTTTATGGTGTCGTTCATCGTGAGTATGGCCTGGTTTTGGAGCATGTCGACGGCCGCTATCTTCACGGGGGCGCCTTCTTCTATCATGCGGGCCGCGACTTCTGCCGGAACTATGGCCGCGTCTACTTCGCCTTTTGCCAGGGCGACCGCTATGTCGGGGGTCTTCTGCAGCCTAATTACCTGTACGTCTATGCCAAATTGTTCTCCTAGATCTAGCTTCTCTACGAGGTCTAGCGTGCTTATCCCTCCTTGTAGCGTCGCCACCTTTATGGCGGCGCGGCCTCGGGGGCGGAGCATGTACGCCGCACCGAGTAGGGCGAGGATTATCAGCGCTACCGCTGCCAGGATGATCCTCTTCTGCACGTTATTGTGGGATGAGCTTTCCACATATTATACCTGCCGCCACTATGAGGCCGGTGGCCAGGTTGACGTTGAAGGCTTTCCCGTGGAGGCCTCTGGAATAGTAGATGTACTGCAGCGTCTCCAGCAGGGCTGCGGCGGCGACGGAGGCCAGGTACGGTGGGCCAAGCCTGTAAGCCGTGTAGGAGATGACTAGTAGCGTCAGAAACCCCGCCTCCATTGCGATCGACGAGAGGAGCCCCACCTTTTCGCCATAGCACGCTGGTATGCTGCCTAGCCCCTCCCTTCTGTCGAACTCTAGATCCATGGCCGCGTAGAGCGTGTCGAATCCCGCTACCCATAGGGCCACAGCTACAACTAGGAGCCACGGCGCCGTCGCGATGACGCGGTACAGGGAGCTCACCGGGCCGCCTGCTACTGCCACGTAGCCTCCGAAGACTACGAGGCCTAGCGCTAGGCCTAGATGGAGGTGGGGTAGGCAGTGATATCTCTTGGCGTGGGGGTAGCTTAGCGCGACAAGCCAGAGGAGGGGGCTGAGACAGGCTGCGGCCTGGTTTAGAAGCAGGGCGGAGGCGTAGTAGAGCGCGCTCCCAGCCGCCACGAGAAGCCAGGCGTCGCGGAGGGAAACCTCTCCCTTTACCAGCGGCCTGTTCACCGTCCTGGGGTTCTTAGAGTCTATGTCGAGGTCCGCGATGTTGTTGTAAGCCATGGCAGCGGTGCGGAGCCCCAGTACGGCTGTGAATATCAGCAACGCTTCCCAGGGGGTGGGGATCGCCGCTAGGAAGGCGCCCGCGTAGGCGAAGGGTAGGCTAAACAGTGTGTGCTCTATCCTGACAAGCCTGGCGAGTGCAGCAATCCTACCGCGGCTCCTCACCGCCCCCGGATCCCACGTCACCCTCCATCACCCTCTGGAGGAGGGGGCTTATTTTCTCTAAAACGTTCTCGTCCTCTTCCACTTCTTCCGGCGGCTCCCCGCCGTACTCCTCGGGCAGCTTCCTGGTGGCGTCTATGCAGAGCTTGGACCCGTATCCCGGAATGGGGGTTGAGGGGTCGAGGACGTCTGTGTGGGCTTTCTCCACTATCAGGACGTCGCGCTGTGGGTCTACGTGCGACGCGACGGCCCATATTACCTCTCCGAGGTCGTGGGGGTTCACGGTGTGGTCGACCACCACGAGTATCTTTGTCAGGCTTGTCTGGCCGAGCCCCCATAGGGCCATGGCGACTTTTTTCGCGTGCCCAGGGTATCTCTTCCGTATAGAAACTATGGCGACGCCCTGGAAGACCCCGTACTCTGGGAGGTACATGTCGACGACTTCCGGCAATATTAGCCGTATCAGGGGCAGGAATATCCGCTCATAAGCCCTGCCCAGTACTGCGTCCTCCAGGGGCGGCTTCCCGGCCACGCTGCCGTAGTATATAGGGTCATCCCTGTAGTACATCTTCTCCACCTCGAATACGGGGTACCTCCTTCTAGGCCTGTCATAGAAGCCGAAGTGGTCGCCGAAGGGGCCCTCTTCGTGGACCTCGCCGGGGTAAACGGTGCCCTCAATCACGGCCTCCGCACAAGCGGGCACCAGTAGACCGTTTTTCAGGCGGTATACTTCGACCCCCTTGCCGGCTATAACGCCCGCAAAGAGGTATTTATCCAGCGGATGGGGGAGGGGCGCCGCCGCCGCTAGGAGGAGGGGCAGGCTGCACCCTATGGCCACCGCCACCGGCATTGGCCCCTCGCGCCACTTCTCCGCGTAGAACGCGCCCCTCTTATGTATCTGCCAGTGTATTACGCCGTGAGCTCCGTCTAGGAGTTGAACCCTATACACCCCGATTGTATGGACGCCTGTGTCGGGGTCTTTTGTCACAACCAAGGGGTATGTGAGGTAGCGGCCCCCGTCTCGGGGCCATGTTTTAAAGGCTGGAAGCGCGTCTAGGGGGCCTTCGTCCGCTTCGACAATGTTTGAGAGAAATGGGGCCTTGCCCGTGGGTCTCGGCATGTATGAGGACATCTTTAGCACGTCTGAGGCGCTACGTATCTTCTCGCCGATGCTCAAGGGGGGCTGTACGGAAAGGGGGGCTACTAGGCGTTCTCCAATCTCCTCGAGCCCGTTTACCCCGAGGTACTCTGCAAGCGTGTTGAGTGATAAAAAGAGGTTTCCGGCCGCCCGCCACCCCTCATGTCCCTTTACCTTTTCGAAGAGTATTGCGGGGCCTTTTGCATACATGACCTGCCTGAGAAAAGCCGGAATCTCAAGTATGGGCGATAGGGGCTCCCCTACTCTTTTCAAGAGGCCCCTCTCGTCCAGCCAGGAGAGGTAATCCCTCATGTCTGCCGGCATGAAACTACACCTAGTATGGGCCGAGCCCCTCCTCTCACAACCCCCTCTCGGGGGCGCTCCGGTCATAGGAGGGGCTCGGCCTTTTCTCCAAAGGGCTATCAGCCTCTTAAAGGTAATTACGCTGTTAGCGGGCGGCTGCTACGCGGTAGCTGCTTCATTGTTGATAAAGGTGGTTATTCACTATGCCCGTGGCCGAAGTACTACTTTTAAGGCAACGCATGTTAGATGGCTTGAGGCGGGACAATGAGCCAGGACAAGGCTACACGCCTAATATTATGGTTTGAGGAACTCACCAAGGACGACGTCCCCCTAGTGGGCGGGAAGAACGCGAACCTGGGAGAACTACTCCGCAGCGGCATCCCGGTACCCCCGGGCTTCGCCGTGACCGCATACGCCTATAAGAGGTTTATCGAGGAGACGGGAATAAAGGACAAGATCTACGAGATCCTGAGGGAGAAGGTTCCCAGTAGCGCCGCGAAGCCCGAGGACTACATCGAGGCTAGCAAGGAGATAAGGCGGCTGATAGAGAGCACCCCCATGCCCAAATACATCGAAGAGGAGATAAAGAAGGCCTACCGCGAGCTCAGCAAGAGGGTTGGCAAGGAGGAGGAATTCGTCGCTGTGAGGAGCAGCGCCACCGCGGAGGATCTGCCTGGAGCCAGCTTCGCCGGTCAGCAGGAGACTTACCTCAACGTTAAGGGGGAGGACGAGGTCGTCGAGAAGGTTCAGAAGTGCTGGAGCAGCCTCTTCACGCCTAGAGCCATCTTCTACAGGGAGCAGAAGGGCTTCGCGCACGAAAAAGTGCTCATAAGCGTCGCCGTGCAGAAGATGGTCAACTCGAGGAGCGCCGGCGTGATGTTCACGCTGCACCCGGTCACGGGCGACGAGAGCAAGATCGTAATCGAGGGGCACTGGGGCCTCGGCGAGGCCGTGGTTAGCGGCGCCGTAACCCCAGATGAATGGGTCGTCGACAAGGAGACCCTGGAGATAGTGGATCGCCGCATAGTCGAGAAGGAGTGGGAGCTCATACGCGACCCGGAGACGGGCAAGACTGTTAAGAGGCCGATTCCACCTGAGAGGAAGAAGGCCCCGAGCCTTACGGACGAGGAGGTAAAGTACCTGGCGGAGCTTGCCAAGAAGATAGAGAAGCACTACGGCATGCACATGGATATAGAGTGGGCCGTGGACCGCGACATGAAGTTCCCAGAGAGCGTGTTCATAGTCCAGGCGAGGCCTGAAACCGTGTGGAGCGTCAGGAAGAAGAAGGGCGAGGCCGGCGCGGCGAAGGAGGTCAAGGTCAGCGAGGCGAAGGTCGTGGTCAAGGGTCTCCCCGCTAGCCCGGGCGTAGCCTACGGTAAGGCGAAGATATGCCTCACGCTGGAGGACGCTGAGAAGAAGATGCAGAAGGGCGACATCCTGGTGACCACGATGACCGACCCCGACTGGGTTCCCTACATGAAGATGGCCAGCGCAATAGTCACCGACGAGGGCGGCATGACCGCGCACGCAGCGATAGTGAGCAGGGAGCTCGGCATACCGGCCATAGTGGGCACCAGGGAGGCGACGAAGAAGATGAAGGACGGCCAGGACTACACGGTTGACGCCCGTGCAGGCATAGTGTATGAGGGCTACGTGAAGGAGCTCCTCGAGGGCGAAGAGGAGAAGAAGGCCGCCAAGGCCGCGCCGATAGAGATAGTCTACAAGCCCATAACCGGGACGAAGATATACATGAACCTCGGCGTCCCGGAGAAGATCAAGGACTACAAGGATCTACCCTTCGACGGCATAGGCCTGATGAGGGTAGAGTTCATCATGGCCAGCTATGTCGGGGAGCACCCGCTCTACCTGCTCGAGACCGGCAGGGGCCAGACGCTGGTCGACAAGATGGCTGACGGCATAGCTATGGTCGCCAGGGAGATCTACCCGCGTCCGGTTGTCGTAAGGTTCAGCGACTTCAAGACCAACGAGTACCGCCAGCTCAAGGGCGGCGAGAAGTACGAGCCGGAGGAAGACAACCCGATGCTCGGCTGGAGGGGCGTGAGCCGCTATATCAGTCCGCAGTACGAGAAGGCCTTCAGGCTAGAGGTGCAGGCTATAAAGAAGGTTCGCGAAGAGATGGGCCTTAAGAACGTCTGGGTCATGGCCCCCTTCGTGAGGACGCTCTGGGAGGCTGAGAGATTCGTAAACATACTGGAGGAAGAGGGGCTCCGCAGGGGCCGCGACTTCAAGGTATGGGCTATGGCCGAGGTGCCGAGCATAATATTCCTCGCCGAGCAGTTCTCAAAGTACTTCGACGGGTTCTCGATTGGCAGCAACGACCTTACACAGCTAACCCTAGGCGCCGACAGGGACAGTGCGATACTCCCCAAGATAGACCCCAGGTACTTCGATGAGCGCGACCCGGCAGTCCGCACGGCCATAGCCATGCTCATATACAAGGCGCACAACAGCCCCTACGGCTATAGGACTGTCTCCATATGCGGCCAGGCCCCCTCGGTGTACCCCGAGTTCGCAGCGTTCCTGGTCAGGATGGGCATTGACAGCATAAGCGTGAACCCCGACGTAGTGGCTAGAACAAGGGAGATAGTGGCCTCCGTGGAGAGGAGGATACTCACTGAGAAGGCGCTTGGCATAGACCACGGCGAGGCGGAGGACCTCGGCTGGCCCATGAGGCGTAGCAGGAGGGGGCTCCCGGATATATGGGCTCGCCGCGTCGATGAAATCTAAAAACCGCAACCACCCATGTTTTTCCCTTTTTTACATGTTTCTCCGCATATCACTTGGAGGCTTCTTCTGCCCTATCACGTAGAGAACATATAACGTCCAGAAGGGCACCATGTCCACGAAGGGCAGCGCGTCAAGCAGCAATATGGCCGCGTTACGCAGAGTAATCTTCTCTCTCAGCAGCCATATGATTAGCAAGGCAAGCACTATGTCGGCAACGCTCTCGGCCGGCTGCGCCACGTCAATCAGGTCGAGGACGTCGTCGAGTACAGCCAGCAGCAGGGCGGCGATCAGCCTCCAATTCTTCCTCGCATGAGACACGCACCTTTAGATCCGTGGAGGCAATATAAGTAAGACGCACCGGGGGACTAATCTAGCCGCCATGCGTACCTAGGAGGGGAAAAATATGAATAAGCTTCCCAAATTCTCATGAGAGGTGAAGGGAGTGGCTCTAAGCCCTGTTGAAAGGTTCGTGTTGATGCTAATATACCACGAATACGGCGGCAAGATATATTACCAGTCTGGAAGCCAAAGCCCAGAAGAATACCTAGCCCGGTTCCTGGCAGAAGACTTCCTAGACGAAAAAAGCCCGAACTTTGAAAGGGTTGTAAAGGGATTCGCTGAGGCGCTGAAGGGACTCAAAGAGAAAGGCATGATAGAGATTAGCGGGTATGAGGTTAAAGTGACGGATACTGGTATAGGAGAAGCCCTGGCCATACCGCTAGACGAATACCGTAAGCTTAAAAGCAAGTTCATGAAGGCCTAGGCTACAACGTACACGTATTCCTCCCGTTCAGGGTCGAACACCCTCCTAATCTTCCCCTGGGCCACGAGGTTCACTATAGCCTTATAGAGGTCGGCCGGCTTTATGCCCTTCTTCTTCGCCCAGTGGTAGAGCTCGCTCTTACCGATACCTCCCGGAGCCGCCTTTACTCTCTCATAAACAGCATTTTCCACCTCACTTAGAAGAAGCGGGGCCTTGATTCCTCCGCTCTCTGCAGGAGGCTTCTCCTTACCGGTTTTGCTGGGCTGGGAAAAGAACGATGTTATATCCACAGCCCTTCCGCTCTCCCCCT
>Ga0256833_1000202_pt1 | contig 46972 bp, 42 predicted proteins | sample 356284metaG_FD_190535 | JGI IMG/M metagenome (GOLD analysis project Ga0256833, IMG submission 190535) | Hydrothermal vent microbial communities from Mid Atlantic Ridge, Atlantic Ocean - 356-284 | ecosystem: Environmental > Aquatic > Marine > Hydrothermal vents | place: Atlantic Ocean: Mid... | reverse complement strand
CTTGCCCTTCCCTGCCTTCTCCACCTTCTTAAGCACTACTTCAAGCACGCCGTTCCTATAGCGTGCTTTAGCAGAATCTATCTCGACCTTAGCCGGAAGATCGACTTCTTTATAGTAGCTTCTGTGTTTGCCCTTAGCTTTTATTATGAGGGTCTTGTCCACAGCCTCGAGCTCTATATCGTCCTTGTCAACACCGGGTAGTTCAGCTATCACCCTCACGCTGTCGCCCTCATCCACGACATCAACGAGGGGCTCCATCTCCTCAGCGATCTCTGGTTTTCTCCCGATCTTCCTTACATTACCGAACTCCTCTATCCTTGGCACACCGTCTGGGCCAACCGTTATACGAAAGCCATAAACTATTGGGCGTTCAAAGCCCTTCTTCTGTCCCTCCTGGATTTCCCGATACGCCGATCTCGAAAGGTACTTTTGGAACTCCTGGATCTCCCTCTCCAGGTCTTCAAAGAATTCATAAAATATTTCGTCAAATACGTCAAATATAGTTCTTCTCTTTCTTTTATCATTCCTGAACATGGGAGCCACCCAGAAAATCATTACAAGGAAGCATAAAAACAAAGCATGTGTCAGCCGATAACCCCTATCGTGAACTCCTTAACTCCTTCCCTCGCGAGGTCAGCCGCATCGGGATCGACCCTCACGAGGTCGTAGAGATGATCAACTTTTTCAATGCGTAGCTCCCGGAACTTAACGAAGCCCTTACCCTCACTCATAGCCTCGCCGACAGAGTAAATGAATAACTTCCTTACTCTTACAGAAGGACCCAAGGGTGTCATCATATAGGCGAACCAGATCATTGGTAACACCGGAATCAAATAGGGGGGAGGCCTTATATGGAACTAGGTACGCCCAATCACAACGGGTGATCGCCTGATGGTAGTAGGTCTTGACGACGACACTATCTACGTCATTGTCAACGGTAGCGACCTTGGGGAAAACGTGCTGAAGATAGTGTGGGAGGCAGCCCAGAGACTCTTTAGGGAGTATGGAATGGAGGTGTACGTTGTTCCTTTCTTTAATCCGAAACACCCTGTTACATTAATCTATAGAGGGGTAGAGTATAGAGTAAGAAAGGCTGTCAGCGTTAAGGAAGTGATTAATCTGATCCTTGACACGGCGGTAGCCTCTGTCTCTGGCGATAAGGGCGGAGGAGTTGTGTTTGGAGCGGTTACTGACGACGACCCTGACTATATGTCCGCCGTTCTAGTTAATTCGTATGTTATAGCTTAATCCGTCAAGGTAGGATTCACATACGCTCATCTCCTTCCACTTACCGAGCCTTCCCAACAATCTCAGGCCTTTTCTTTCAGCATCCATCGCTGCGTCTGCACCCTTCTGAGTCATTCTTCCTAGGAGACCGTATCTAACTATTAAGTGTCTCTCGGCTACTATGTTGCTCAGGGAAGAGACTAGTCCTAGTCTCTTGATATCAGAAAGCGCTCTTTCTTGAAGACCAGAGTACCTTAGCTTATTCACTGATGAGACGTGGTATACTGAAGTTAGGCCCTCGAAGGGTATGTTAGGAACAATATAGGCTACTATCCCGCCATACCTTAGTTTAGCGAGGACAAGTTTTTTGGGCTCTCTTAGTGATGAATCCTTGATCAAGAATAACGATACGTGGAGGGGCTCATAGGGGAAGTCATCCTCGTTCACTATATAGCCAGCCTTGCGAAGGACATATGGTAGGGGCATCGTTGAGATTATGCTTTTCGCCTCTATGATATACCTTCTCAAGTAAGTTATTATCTTACGATCCTCAAGGTTTATTGAGGCTACACCGAGGCCCACCAATTTCCTTGCGCTTATAGAAACGAGGTGCCTCCTATAGTAGCGACACCATCCATCTTTTGGGAGGTATCCTTTCTTAGGTCCAGCAAATAACCAGTTTTTTTGTACACTGTTAAATTCTATGGAGAGTTTAGAGCCTATGTCGGCTTGGTCTCCAATGACCTCCTCCTCAAACTCTATTTCCACTACGTTATCACATAGTGTCTTCAGGCAGTCCCTCTCATAAGGAAAAGAAAGCATTGGAAGGTAATCGATGCATGAGCCCATTAGATCTGAACCATAGAGTAGTGATCCGCCCTCCCAGAAATCGATGACAGCATCCTCCTCTCGGGGCTCTGCAGATAGTGTAGGGAGGGAAAGCCCGAGGAAAGCTCTATGCACTTTCATTCTCCTTCATCCCCTTTCTTCTTGTGTAAAGTGCGTTCGGGCCCAAGAGGGGATACCTTAGCCTTCTCTAACTCGATATCTCCATGGGAAGAGAGGTGCCTTATAAGATCCTCTACGCTGAAGAATGTCATCATGTTATCTGATACAACGTTTCCCTTCGTACCTGGTGGGCATATCTTATCTATGTCGTGGCAGAGGGGGCATAATAGCATACCTGTTGTCTCGTCAACGCATGTCTCGATTTCTATTCCTTCGGAACTGACTTTTTTCCTTACCCATACAGGTTCCCAAAAGAGTGCCATACCTCCCTACCCACTTAATCGTTGGTTAAAGGGAAATTTGAAGAGATAAATTCTTTCGAATCTCAAGCAGCGCCCGAGAAGTTTGAGACCAAAAGACCTACCAGTTCATTCACATCTATTCCCAGGGTATTTGCTATCTCTTCCGCTATGGCCTTTCCTTGGTTTATGAAATCATCGGGTATTTGTGAATCAGTTATCATTCCCCTATTATGGAGTGAGTAAAGCATTAAAGGTACGACTTTCTTTATAAAATCAGATCTCATCGAGAATATCTCTGGTAAAACTCTTTTGATGAACTCTATTTTCTTTAGATCGTCCTCACTGACCTTGACGGATACAGCGGTTGTTCGCCTGTTGACCCCTCTCGCCAAGATAGCATCACCTGCGAAGTAGAGTAAGTCCACAATAGGTTTCGTGTGGCAAAGTTATAAGTTGATGGTAAGTTCAAGCAACGTTCGGTTGCGGTCGGGGACCGAACGTATCAAGAACATTACCTTGATATATAGTCTTTCGGCTTATAAGAAATCGAAGGCTTTCATCACCTAATGGTGTGGATACATTGGAGAATCCGCTGATAGCTATAGTAAGGTACTTCGTAATTAAGCGCCTCTCTGGAGATGTTATAACTCTTTTATCTGTAAAAGAATATCTTGTAGACCAGCGCTCGCCGTCAGAAATAGGGCACAAGTACAGAATCAGCAAATACAAGGTGAGGGGCTATGTTCAGAGGGTTGTGGAGAAGGCTGGTTCTCAGCGCCTCGCCACCGCTATAGTAGAGAGGACCTGGCACCTTGTGTACCAGGTCCAGCCCATAGTCATCAGGGCTGGGGGGCGTTGGGTCTGCCTGTTATGTAATGAGGAAGTGCTAAAGCCTGAGGCCCACGTAAGAAAGCATCATAAGAAAGAAATTGAGGAAGCTGTTAATCAAGTGATCGGTAAACTACAGGCTTCTAGGAAATCGTGGAAATAACCTCATCTTAAACGCTGTTAATTAGGTGCGTTCATCGGCTAGTTTCTAAGGAATAATTGTAGACAATTATTTAAACGGTGTTAAAGGTAAGTACCGGGGAAAGGTTTGGAGAACGTGCTTAGCTACGAGATTATAGACGAGGATGGATTAAAGAAGAGATTACAAGAGATAATCGACAATAAATGGACTGTTCTCTATGTCTACCCTAAGGATAACACCCCTGGATGCACGCTCGAAGCTAAGGAGTTTAGCATGCTTCTCAGCGAGTTTGAAAAGATAGGGTTTCAAGTTATTGGCGTAAGCATGGACACTATCGAGTCTCACAAAAGGTTTAAGGCAAGGCACAGTCTCACAGTAAGGCTCGTGAGCGATCCCGAAGGCGGATTAATTAAAGCCTTGGGCGCGTGGGGAAAGAAGCGTTCATTCGGTAAGGTTAGAGAAGGGGTTCTGAGAAGCACATTTATATTCTCTCCTAATGGCGTACTTGTGTGGAAGAAGATCAACGTAAGAGCAAAGGGCCACGCATATAAGGTTCTTGAGATAGCGAAGAAGATCAAGTCAGATATCCTTGAGAAAGGTCAGATGCCGTGAAGTATTAGTGCTTCAATTTTTTCCTATTAGGTCCAGGGAATGTCGTTATTTTTGATGTGCACCTCTTTACTTAGGTGGACCCAGTGTTTCAGATTGCAGGATATAGAGTACTCGTTACGGCGTCGACAAAGGGCATAGGTAAAGGAATAGCCAAGGTATTATTGCAGTCCGGATCCGTAGTTACTGTGAGCAGCAGGAACGCGGAAAATGTAGAGAGTGCTGTTAGGGAGCTAAGTAAGTTGGGAACGGTGCATGGGTTTGTGGCCGACCTAACGAGAAAGGATGATGTTCAAGCGCTCGTGCGGAAAGCGGCCAAGGCAATGGGAGGTATTGACTCACTTGTCTACGTTACTGGCCCGCCCAGGCCGGGCTTTTTCAGCGAGATAAGTGAGGAGGACTGGGACTACGGCATCAGGCTCCTCATAAAGAGCGCTATATGGGTGACCAGGGAGGCCCTGCCCTACATCCGCGCATCCGGTAGGGGCTCGATTGTGTACGTAACCTCGGTAGCGGTTAAGGAGCCGATACCAAACATAGTGCTCTCCAACACCCTGAGGATAGCAGTACACGGCCTCGCCAAGTCACTATCCAGGGAACTCGCCCCGCACGTGAGGGTTAATGCGGTTCTACCCGGCCACATAATGACTGATAGGGCGATTCAGCTCGCGGAGGACGTTGCTAAACGTACCGGCAAGTCGCCCGATGAGGTCCTCGCTGAAAGAGCGGCTACAATACCTATGAAAAGGCTTGGCAAACCCGAAGACGTCGGTTACTTGGTGGCGTTCCTCATAAGCCCGTATGCCTCATACATAACAGGGGCGTCCATACCGGTCGACGGCGGGCTCCTCACATCCGTTTTCTAGGCCAGCCCACCGGCATTATGTAGAGCGGGTCATGCCTTATCCCCAGCACCCTCTTAACCTCGTCATCATAGAATGCTGCTACCGCCACCGCACCTAGGCCTAACGACGCCGCGGCCAAGTATATGTTTTGGGAGCTGTGTCCTGCCTCCATGTAGACGTACCTTACCCCCCTAGCCCCATAGACCGATGTAGTCCTGCTGAAGTCAGCAGCTATGATTATAGAGAGCGGCGCGTCCCTCACCCATCCCTGTCGAAGGGCTGCCCTGTAGAGCTCTTTCCGTATATCGCCCTTACGTACTAGCTCTATCTCATGTTGTCCAGATACGTATTCGTACACTCCCGGCTCTAGGTCTTTCACACCGCCCCTTCCGACGACGGCGTAGAGGAAGAGGGGGTATGTGGCTCCGGCCGAGGGAGTTGTCCTCCTCATGATGCCCCTCGTGACACCGACAACGCCTTGACCCGCCCACAGAAGAGCCGATAGGTGCTTAGGTGATATACCCTCTTCCTTAAACGACCTAACAGATCTTCTCGCCCTTAAGGCATCAAACACGCCCAACCCATCGGTTGGGGGCTCCGGAAGCCTTAGACGCGTCATAGACATCACCCACAGCACCTATCTCCAGCGTCACCCAGGCCAGGGACTATGAACCCTTTCTCATCCAGTCCCGGATCGACCGAGAACGTCAGTAGCGCCCTAACCTCGTCCCTCAACAACACGCGCCTGACACCCTCCTCAGAGGCGATAACTGATGCCACAATAACCTTCTCATCCCTCACCCGGAGCCTGTCCAGGACAGCGTAAATCGTTGATGCAGTAGCGAGCATTGGATCGGTGATCACGTACACTCTCCCCCTAGGGACGCTGAAGTAGCTTATCTCGACCTCGAAGAAACCGTTCATTCGTTTACCCTCAACTCTCTTAGCGCCCACGAACCCCACCTTGGCGCTGGGGAAGGCCTTCAGCATTCCCCACGTGAAGGGCGCTGAAGCCCTCAGCACGGAGACTATCACTGTCTCCTCCAATTCCGGGAAATCCACTCCCGACCAAGTCGCCCCCAGAGGGGTGATCACTTTCTTTTCCCTGGGCTCTAGAAACCTGTAGACCTCAGTACCTGCTACATACCCGAGCTCCTCCATAATCTGCACGAACACCGCCCTACCAGTACCGGAGTCCCTAAGCAATGTCAGTAAGCGCCTTGTGTACGGGGAATCTATTAGGTGTAGCCTGCCCACAGTGCCCTACCATCTCCCGGCAAAAGCGAATTTAACCGTGTGATGGAGGACTCAGCGGAGGTAAATTGAGGAGGGGGCGCGCAAGCGAGGACATAGCCGCCGCTTTTCTAGAGGATATGGGCTACAGAATCATCGGGAAGAGGCAGCCTGTGGTGGTAGAGGGTGAGCAGGTCTCGGACATTGATCTCGTGGTGGAGAAGGACGGCGTGAAGTACGCTGTCGAGGTTAAGGCTGGCTACGTAGACGTCGGCGGGGTGAGGCAGGCGTACGTGAACGCCTTACTCACCGGTATGAAGCCACTAATAGTGGCGAGGGGCTTCTCTGGCAGAGACGCGGAGGTGCTGGCGGGGAAGCTCGGTGTTGAGGTCGTGCTCCTCAGCGACGTCTTCCTAACGGACGCGGCCGAGCTCGCCGCCGTGGTTGAGGCGGCAGTGGCAGAGGCCCTAACTAAGGCGCTCTCCTCCATACTATCAGGTAAGGAACCTTCGCCTGAGGACATCAAGTACTTGGAGGCCATAGCGAACTCGGACAGCATAGCATCGGCGGCAGAGGTCCTCGGGATAGGGATAGAGGACGTTGGTAAGGCGATAGCCAGGCTGAAGAAAAGCGGTGTGATCTACCCCCTGGGCAGGGGGTATGAAGGAATAAGGAACGGTGCACTCGCGGCCCTCATAAGGCTCAAGCTAGCGGGTAAGGGCACATAATTTTTACTTCGTCCTCAAATAAACGTCGGTGCCGAAGAGGTGCCCAGGAAAGATATTGAGGTATTCTTCAACCCCCGAACCGTCGCGGTAGTGGGTGCGTCGAGGAAGCCAGGTAAGGTCGGCTACGAGCTACTCAGGAACCTCAAGATGTTCTATAAGGGGAAGATATATCCCGTTAACCCTAAGGCCGACGAGATCCTCGGCCTCAAGGCATACCCGACAATAAAGGACGTGCCAAACGAAGTAGACGTCGCAGTCATAGTCGTCCCAGCGCCCGCCGTTCCCTCCGTTGCTGAGGACGCTGGCGAAGCAGGGGTAAAGGGCCTCATAGTGATCTCGGGAGGCTTCAAGGAGGTTGGGCCAGAGGGGGCCGAACTTGAGAGGAGGCTGGTCGAGGTAGTGAGGAAATACGGGATGAGGCTAATAGGCCCTAACTGTGTCGGTGTCTACGTGCCGAAGACAGGCATGAACACGCTCTTCCTCCCGCCAGAGAGGCAGGGCTTCCCCGGCCACGGTGTGATAGCGTTTATATCGCAGTCAGGCGCCTTCGGCTCAGCAGTCCTCGACTGGGCGGCGATGAGGGGGGTCGGCATAAGCAAGTTCGTCAGCTACGGGAACAAGGCCGACGTAGACGATGACGACCTCCTTGAGTACCTGAGGGAGGACCCGGACACCAGGGTCATAACGATGTACATCGAGGGGGTAGAGGATGGTAGGACGTTCATGAAGGCCTTGAGAGAGACAACGCCGGTCAAGCCAGTGGCAGTGCTCAAGTCAGGCAGGACAGCGGCAGGGGCGAGGGCAGCATCCTCACACACAGGTGCCCTGGCCGGCCAAGACCACGTCTACTCCGCTGCCTTCAAGCAGACGGGGGTCATAAGGTCGTATGGAATGGAGGAACTCTTCGACGTGGGTATGGCGCTAAGCATGCAGCCCCCCGCACCAGGAGATAGGGCAGCAGTTCTCACGGTGGGCGGCGGCTCCGGCGTTATGGCGACGGACGCCTTGAGCGATCTCGGCCTCAAGGTACCGAGGCTCAGCGACAGAACCGTTGAGAAGCTTAGGAAGGTTCTGCTCCCCATAGCCTCACCCTACAACCCGGTCGACGTAACTGGTTCGGCGACTGACGAACACCTGATCGAGTCAGTAGAGATACTGATGAGGTCCGGCGAGGTCGACGTGATCATCTGGCTTCCCTACTACATAGTGCCGGGCATATCGCCTGAACTCAACAAGAAGTTCATCGAGAGGGTGAGGAAGGTGAACAAGGAGCTCGAATACCCCATACCTATACTTGGCGTGGCGACGGGAGGGGAGTACACCTCGAGGTACTCCAGGGAGGCGGAGGAGATGGGTATACCGATGTACCTATCCCCCGAGAGGGTGGCTAAGGCCGCTAAAGCGCTCGTCGACTACGGCAAGTGGCTGAGGCTCGTCGGAACGTTCGATGAGTACGTCGAGAGGTTCAGGAAGCAGGTCGGCTACTGAGGTTAACCGGTCCATTTTTCAGGCCGGGATGCACTCTCTACTAGGGTGTGATGAGACCCGGCCTTACCGAGCCAGGGCCTTGAGGAGCTATTCATGCACTGACCTCACCCACTCGCCCACCGCGAGGCCTATTACGTACGAGGTAGCGAAGAGGGCCGCGGCCAATAGGTTGATCGTGGCAAGCGTCGCCGAGCCCATGAAGGGTGAGAGAACCAGTACTGAGAGACCAGCCAAGGTCCAGGCAGTGGACATGGCCCCGGCAGCCGTTGCCTGATATTCCCTCGGAAGCGCTCTAGAGACACCCATCATTGCTGCCTGATCGAAGAACTGGTACACGGGCAGGAACCACGCTATTAGGAAGATGGGTGGTGGGAGCACCGTGAATGCTGTGAACACGGCTGAATACGAGAGAACTGAGAGAAGGAACATGGTGCGTACGCTGTGCCCGTCGCTCAGGTACCCGGCCAGCGGCCTCAGAACGGCTCCCAAGACGCCGGGTACCGTGACGTAGATCACGCCGTAGAGGGTGTCCCCTAATCCCTCGGAATTAACGAATGCGCGTATCTTGTATGAGGAAGCGTTCCACATGAGTTCAAGGGCGATGAGTGACAGGATCACGGGCACGAGAGCGTTGCGGGCGTACCTAACCGCCTTGAGGGACTTCTTGAACGAGATAGCTCTTCCCAGGTCTATGTGTGTGGGGTAGCAGATGTATGCGAATGCGAACCCAGCCATCACAGCCAGGGAAGAGTATACAAACGATGCGGGCGCACCGAATGCGCCCATGAGTGCCGAGCCGATCACCCCGCCAAATGCCCACCCGAGGGAGCCGCCAATGCCGTAGTACGAGTAGCTGATGCCTGAGGACGATGTCGCGGCCAGGTACGTGCCCGTGATTGAGGGAGATGAGAGTGTGAAGAGCGTGACATGGAGACCGGCCAATAAGGGGTAGAGCTGAAGTGGTGAACGAGTCATCAGCGCAAGGGGCACGGCGGATAGAACCCCGACCAACATGAGGCGTCGCCTCCCGATAACATCCGCCAGCGCCCCAGCGAATACGGCTAGCATGGATGGAACGGTCTCGGCGGCTATCAGGTATGTTAGGAAGGTGTAGTCAGCGCCGAGCATGTCCCTGGTCATCGCCCTGCTGACTGCTATGTACGAGCCATATGCCGAGCTGTAGAGGAACAAGTAAGCTACATAACAGATGGCCCACGCCCTACACCTTAGGCTAGGACATCCCAATGTCTCTCCCTCTATTAATCGGTACCCCCTCAAGCACTCGCTCCTTAATCACGCCAGTGACCCTAACGAAGAAGGCACTGCCGACAAGTTCCTCAGGCCTGCCTCCCTTAACCCGCACAACCGGGCCGTGGGGGAGCATGTATGACACAGTAACGTTACCTAGCTTCGATACGCCGACAACCTTAACGACCTTACCCACGTAACCGGCGTTGGCCTCCTTGTTAAGCCTGCGCACGGTCTCGTAGAGTGGCCTGGCAACGGACTTCACTGCTGGAGGAGGTCTAGGGAAGCCCTCGAAAGCTGTACCCTTAAGCGGCGTGAACCTGTAGAGGGTTATGTGCTCGGCGCCGGCTCTCCTCACCTGCTCCACCGCATTGATAGTGTTCCTCACGGTTCTCTCGTTCTCGCCCGGTAGCCCATGAATGATGTACACGTAGGGGATCAGGCCAGCCTCCTTCAGGAGCTTCACCGCCCTAATGACCTCGCTCACAGTCGAGGGCCTGCCTAGGGCCCTATGATGCTCTTCGTCACCTGTCTCGAGACCTATGTGTGCTGGCGTGCCGCGGAGGTACTTCCCAAGCAGTTTAGCGACCTCCTCATTCACCAGGTTGGGCTTGATGTTCTCGACAAGGACGTAGGCCTCGCCATCCCTTACCCGTGGATGATCGGTTACGGATGAGAGGAGAGCTTCGAGGGCATCTAGATTAGGTGGGGGATTTCTCGGGTCAGTTAACGGCTCCGGCTTAACAAGCCAGTCACGCCCGTAATCGAGGATGTCGGGTGCCGAGAGCACCACTCTTCGGACACCCATGTTGAGGAGTTCGTGCACTTCGTCAACGATCGCCCTCAACGGCCTAGACCTGGCAGGGCCGAAGAGCGCTGGGACAGAGCAGTACCCGCATCCGGGCGGTATGTTGATCGGGCAGAAGCCCCTCTTGCCTAATGGCCCGGTTCGGCAGATATCGCAGAATACGCACCTCCGCCCATCAGCGAGGCGGAGGGTCGGCCTATAGAAGTTGCTGCACCCTCTCACAACCTCTACGTACACCCTGGCCCCCCACCAGCCGGGATACGACCTAACTGCTTCAGTGTCCGGAGTAAAGCGCCATAGGTGAGGCTCTGTGACGTAGGGTGGGCCGGGGTTGCGGACCGGGCCCTCCTCGCTGAGCCATGCCACATTAGGCACGCTAGAAGCATTACCGTCTTCATCGAGCCTCTCCATGAGAAGGGGCAATGGAAGCTCAGCCTCACCTATAACAACGTAGTCGTAGCCCATCCTCAGGAGATGGTCATAATCAACGAAGGAAGGCCCGCCGGCTACGGAAGACTTACCCACCCAAAACTTACGAACCCTCTCCATAGATCCCAGATCGGTGCTCATGCCAGAGACGAGAACGTAGGTAGCCCTTCTAATGAGGGAGGCCTTCTTCTTTACCTCGTTGCAGGGGATCAGTGCAGTGTCATACCCCATTGACTTGAGGATGCCGAGCACTAGCCTCGGCCCTGCCCCTATGGCGTCGAGGGTTGAGACCCTCCTTAGCCTGTTCCCGGTCGCTAAACAGTCAAGTATCACAGCGTCCATAGTGGTTGCACCACGAGGTCAGTGCTCGAGTCCTTCATCACCGATCAAAAGCGGCGTAGTCATCATCCTCTAAAAAGTATTTGGGGGTGAAAAAGGAGTTTCCGTAGTCACTTTCTTCTGCTCAGCGCCACTATGATAATAAGCACTATTACAATGACTCCGATGATTATCAGCGTTGGTGTGTAGTCCTCACCTGCTGGCGGGGCAACTGTCATTGTCGTAGTGGTTGTTGTCGTAGTTGTTGTGGTTGTCGTGGTCGTGGTTGTGGTGGTTGTCGTAGTGGTGGTCGTAGTGGTTGTTGTGGCTGTCGTTGTCGTTGTTGTCGTAGTTGTTGTGGTTGTCGTGGTCGTAGTTGTGGAATAACCGAGGTATGTTATGTTATAGGTGTCTGTCTCGGCAGTGTTCCCTGCGTAATCGGTCGCCTCTGCTCTCACGAGTACGAAGGGCACGTTTAGTGTCGGTATCTGAGCTAGGTACATTCCTCCGCTATACGTGGTCTGGAGCTCCGTCCAGTCAGTAGCGCCTGCTGGTTTATAATATACCTTTACCTGGGCTATCCCCCATCCTTCATCGCTTGCCTGCACCATCACAGTGACTGCCTGTCTACCTGCGAAGGGCTTCATAGGGCTATAGGTCAGTGATATGCTTGGCGGTGTGTTGTCCGGCTCAGCGGCCAGTATCAAGGTGTACCTTGCCCCGGGCTGGGTATCAACCACTGCCCTCACGACGTAGTTGTCGCCGTACTTGATGAATTCGTAGCTCTTTACGTGGTCGCTGCCCTGGTAGAATGTGTAGCTGTCGGGTGTCTGGGAGGCGTTCACGAAGAGGTATATTGTAGACTCATCTGGCAGAGATGGGTAGAGGGTTGATGGTATATTAAGGTTCATTATGTAGACCTTGCCATCGTCTAGGTAGAGGGTGTCCATAAGTATCCCGTTGTCGGTGTTGAACGATGAGGTGTCGGTGAAGAGGTCGCTCTCCTTCTTGAGCCAGAAGTGTATTGTACCGTTATCTAATACGTCAACGACTCTGAAGCCTCTGTAGTAGGGCCTCCCTCCGCCTAGGGTCGTGGTCGTTATTTGCCAGTATCTCTCACCGTACAGCGCCACGGCGTCCCTGTGTATGTGGCCGGAGAATCCTGCGATGATGTTGGGGTGCTGGTTAATTACCTTTAGGAACGGTACTAGGGAATCGCTGTAGTGGTCTCTCCACGAGGAGTAGAGGGCAGCCTTCACCTTGCTCTCGTTTATCGTTCCCTCAACCAGCATCGGGTACTTGCCGGGGCTATTGAATATTGGGTGGTGATAGAGTAGCATCACGTACTTGTCCTGGAACTTCGACACTGTGTCATTGAGGAACTGGAGTTCGTACCTGGGGAGGTAGCCATCGCCTGTTGTGTCGAGCCCGATGAGCACGAACTTACCTATCACCCTGTACCAGTAGGGCTCACCTATCCATCTCCCGTAGAACTTGCTCTCGAAGTCCGCGTCGCTGGTGCCAGCGTGGTCGTGGTTGCCGGGGACTATGAAGGTAGGTATCATGAACTCGTTCGTTATTGACCAGAACCTCTTAAGTGATACGATGTCGGAGCCCACATCGACATCGTCACCCGTTATCACAACTATGGCGTTCGTGATGTTATAGGCTGTCACATAAGCGTTTATGAGGTTGACCGCGGTCTCGTACCTCTGTCTCGCGAACATGCCGTCGATGTAGACACCTATGTGTATGTCGCTGAGGTGGAATATTGTTAGTTTGTCGGGCCAGCTCTGCAACACCCATAACGATCTCGGCTCCCTTATGGTTCTGATGCTCCCGCTTACCGTTAAGTTAATCACTATGTCGTAGAGTCCCGGCCCAACCTCGCCGGGTAGGTTCACGTAGAGCTCAATAGTTGTGTCACCCACTCTTTCTACCTCATAATAGTGGCTGGGGATGACGTAAGTGAGCCCGGGCTTCTCTAGGGCAATGCCCGTCACTGTCGCTGAGGTCGTTGAGTCGTGTACCTCGATGGTAAAGTTCCCGCCAACAAGCACTGGGTATGGAGCAGAGTATCGGGGCTCAACAACGTAGATGTCCATCGGTATCGAGGGAGTCGAGATATATGCTTCCGTGTTGATGGCTGGGTATACTGAGGCAATGATTGCAATAGCCAGAACCACAGCTAGGTATACCTTCCTCATGTTGACACCAATAACGTATTCTTTTGAGGAGGTAAAAATGAGGGTTAGGCCACTGCCTCGTACGCGATGTATTCCCAGCCCTCAGCAGGGAATAGTATGACGTCGTCCACGGGGATGTACAGCCTGACCCTCTCGCCCTGTTTGAACGAGATATCCGGATCAACGTATGCGCTTATCACCTGCTTTCCAGTCCTCACCTTCAGCCTGTTGTAGGGGCCCAGGAACATCGATATCTCGACCACACCTTCTATCACATTATGGTCCACCATTGGCGGCTCTACCTCGAAGTCCTCAGGCCTTATAATTGCCACGGCCTCCTCTCCCCTCCTGAGCCTGTAACCCGTAGCGACCCTGCCCATGAGCTTGAAGCCGTCCGGTGTAATTATGGTTGCTCTATCCCCTACGATCTCGTCCGCCCTACCCATGACTGCTGTTGATTTTCCGATGAATGTAGCGACGAATAGGTTCCTCGGAGACTCGTAGACCTCTTTTGGTGTCCCTACCTGCATTATCTTGCCAGCGTTCATCACGGCTATCCTGTCAGAGAGGGACATAGCCTCTTCCTGGTCATGGGTCACGTAAATGGCCGTAATTCCAAGCTTCATTTGCAGGGTCTTCAGCTCCTCTCTCATCTTTAACCTGAGCTTCGCGTCCAGGTTGCTCAATGGCTCGTCGAGAAGAAGTACTCTCGGCTCTACGACGATCGCCCTTGCCAGGGCCACCCTCTGTTGCTGTCCGCCACTCAGCTGTGTCGGGTATCTGTCCTCCATCCCTTTTAGGCCGACAAGCTCGAGCGCCCACTCGACTTTCTTCTTTATTTCCTCAGGCGGTAGCTTCTTCAGTTTTAGGCCGTAAGCGACGTTGTCGAAGACGCTCATGTGAGGCCATAGTGCGTAGTTCTGGAAGACCATGGCAGCTTTTCTTTCATACGCTCTCTTCATGGTCACGTCCTCGTCATCGAAGAAAACACTTCCTTCGTCAGGGAATTCGAGGCCTGCGATGATACGAAGCGTGGTTGTCTTGCCGCATCCCGACGGGCCGAGGAACGTGAAGAACTCGCCGTGCTTTATTGTTACGGTGACGTGGTTAACTGCGATTACGTCGCCGAACCGCTTGGTTACCTCGACCAGCCTTACCTCTGTCATTGTTACACCCCTATGAATGCGTATCTCTGCTTCAGTACCAACGTTATTATCACGATTGAGGTTAATTGAATTGCTATGAGTATCACACCCATTGCCCCTACTATCTGGTAAGCCTCAACTTTCGTGAACTGATCATACATCACAGCCACCAGCGGCCTCTGATCCTCGTTAGCCAGGCCTATGGTTATTGACGTAGATGTCTCAGACATCGAGTAGACGAACGAGATCAAAGCGCCGCTGAGCACGCTGATACCTATCAGCGGCAGAAGTATGGTGAACAGGGTCCTTGACTTACTCGCACCGAGGTTCATAGCGGCCTCCTCATAGGTTGGGTGTGTCTGGAGCAAGCCAGCATATATCGCCCTTGTGGTGAATGGAGATCTTCTTACGGCGTACGAGATAACCAGCGCTACAGCCGGGTTAACGTAGATGTAGAATGGGGTGCCTCGCAGGAACGGCTGAGAGAACATAAGGAAGTAGCCTGTTGCAATTGCTATGCCCGGTATGGCTAAGGGAGAGGTCGCTAGCACATCGAGGGCACCGATTCCCGGGAGCTTTACTCTGGCAACCACATACGCTGCTGTGAATCCCAGAAGAATGATTATGAGAACGGCACTGAATGAGTAGACAAGAGAGTTAACCACTCCCTTATAAAGGGCTGGGTCAGTCGCTATCTTAGCGAAGTTCTCCAATGTAGGGAACCCTTCGGGTGAGGGACCTACCCACCTGTGTGAGAACCCAAGTATTATAACGCCTATCTGGGGAGCTGCTGCAAATAGCAGGAACGGCAGTAGAATAAGATAGATTACTAGGTGTCCTTTCCATCCTAACATCCTTGCCCTAGGTGTCCATCTTCCGCCCTTTGTCATCATGGCGTACTGTCTGAGGCTGAGGTACTTCTTTATAGTGACGAACACCGTAAGCGCTGTGGCGAGTATTATTGCTGAGTATATTGCTGCATCCGGTATTGCGAGGAGACCTGCTTCGGCGCTGGCGCCACCCTTGATAGCGTTGCTAATTTTTTCGAAGATCTTGTAAGACAGCAAATTGTGCTCTTGGAACACTATCGGCCCCCCCAGGTCCTCGAGTGAGAATATAAACACTATTGCGGCGCCCGAAAGAAGGCCCGGCAGAGATAGTGGCAGGGTGACGGTTCTGAATAGCTTGAAGCCTCTAGCTCCTAGGTTCTCTGCTTGCTCCTCAAGCGTTGGGTCAATGAGCATCATTGACGAGAAGACGTTGAGGTATACTATCGGGAAGAATGTTACTACCTGGGTGAGGACGACGCCTGCTATGCCGGTCACGTCTATGAGGTATGGTAGACCGAGCACGGTATTTAGAAAGTAACTGATCGGGCCATCCTGGGCGAAGAGCCTCCTCACGACGATAGCATTGGCGAACGGTGTCATAAGTAGTGGTATTATGGCCAGTATTCTGAAGAATGTCTTACCATAGAAATTGTACCTAGCGAACACGAAGCCGACGAGTAGACCGAGAACCACCGCTATGCCAGTCACTGAAGCAGCAACTATGAGTGAGTTGAGTAGGGCGCCTTCGAACTTTATGCCATGGATAGTAACCAGTGCTGCCTCTTCTCCTGTGAATGGAGATCTATAGGGTATGGTCACGGATCTTAGGTCCTGTGGCAACTCGATCCTTGTCCCGTTGGGGAATACGGCATATGGTGTTTCTCCTTCCCATTCTATGACCGTTCCCTTAACTAAGTTTATCCTCTGACCATTCACCAGGACGTATCCATCGGAAGGGAGCGTATACTTCATTCCTGGGAATAGACCTATCTTTTGCCCAGTAGTCACAGTAATCGGGTCAACGAGCAGGTTCGTTCCTATGATGTCACTTGAGGTGACCGCTGATAGAGGAGAATAGCCTGCCTGAACAGCGACGAGTGCAGGACTTATGAGTACGTAGCCCAGCGGTATTATTAGAAAGATCGTGAATAAGAGTACCGGTATTATCATCATAGTTATAGTAAATGGATCGAGGGTGAACCTTAGGCGCCTTGACAATGAACTCTTTTTCTTTCCTGTTATGTTTTTATCTTCTCTATATTCACTCACTAACCTCCCCCACGTTCTACAATTCATTCAGTTCGGGTAATAACGATTAATTTCGAACGAAGAAGGATGGATCATTTAGTAGGACGTTGTTTAGTTTTAATTAGAGAAAAATTACCCAGATAGCTCCGAAATGAGCTGGTCAAGCCTTGCCGACATTGCGTTCTTCCATGCAGTGGCGTACTGCGATGTGAGTTCTGGGTGCTCTATCAGTATTTGGTTGACCCTCATAGCGTCATCCTTAGTGAACGTCACCGTCTGCCCGGTCTGCGGGTCTGTGTACTGGAGTGGCGCACCCACCCTAGCCACGTACTGCTCGAACTGGTCGTAGGTTATCTCACCGTTCAGGTACTTGCTGAGCAGGAGGGTCCAGAACTGCTTCAGCTTCGGGTTAAGCTCCACAAGGGTTGCCGAGAAGTAGTGCCTCATAGCGTTCTCGTACATCAGGACCTCGGTGTCATTGAACGCCATGGCCTGTGTGTGGAGGGCGGTCTCGAACGCCTGCTTCAGGTCAGGCCTTTTCTGACCTTCCGGTGTATTGAAGACGTTCGGGTTAGCTGGTAGTCTGTTGATGTCGGGGTCAAGCCATATCTTTTGACCTTCTGTCAGCACCCACGCGATGAACGCCTGTGCGGCCTCCGGGTGCTTGCTCGAGATTGCCATGGCTATGGGGTCGCCGTTGACGATGGTCTCATTCGGTGGCATGATGTACTTACAGTTGGGGTTCTGCATCATGGCGGTGTAGCCGTAGAAGTCAATCGTGATACCGACGGCTATTTCACCTCTTATAACGGCGTCTCTCACGTCAGCGGAGCCGCCGTAGACCTTCGCGTTAGCTGCTATGGCTGTGAGGAGCTTCCAGCCCTCGTCCCAGCCATACCTCTCCAGGATGATCTCGTACATTCTGGTATTGCTAGTGGAGGCGAGCGGGTCAGCGATGCCAACGGAGGGTTTACCCATGTTTACTAGGGTGGACCCATATACAGGGGATCCTAGGTCGCTCCAAGACGAGGGTTCTGGTAGCCCCCACTGCTGCAGAACCTTTTCGTTAACTGTGAAACCGAATGATGCTATTGCTGCCGCTACCCAATATACCTTTCCGTCAGGCCCGATCCTCTTCATAGGCGACCCGGCCAGGACATCGGGTATTTGTGATATTGCTTGCTTGACGATATCACTGGTAAGAGGTGCAAGTAAGCCCTCTTGATATAGTTGGTCAAATACTGTGGGTCCGCCGCCCCATAGAACATCCACGTCTCCGACGTCCTTGATTCTTGACTCCCACCATCCTGTCTCGAGGTATAGCATCTTCACATCGGTTATGTGATACTCCTTTGCTATGTCGGATTTAAGGAATTCTTCCCTCGCTTTATCTCTAATGTCTCCTGGGTGCCTTGTCACAACCACTAACGTTATTCCCTGCTGTGAGGCAGCAGTTGTTGTGGTTGTCGTTGTTGTCGTAGTTGTTGTGGTTGTCGTGGTCGTGGTTGTTGTGGTTGTCGTCGTGGTGGTCGTAGTGGTTGTTGTTGTGGTTGTCGTCGTGGTTGTTATTGGTTGACCGCCCGGTGCCTGCATTAAGTAAGCTACGGCAGCAATAACTATTATAGCCAGAATGACTACAGCGGCTATTACATCACGCCGCAATGCTTCCACCAATGAGTGTTTTACCTCAACCCAGGTTAAAATTGTGTTCTCTTCTTTGGGTTACTGTCAACGACTTTTTATGGGATTTACAGGAAGTGATTAGTGAGGGTCAAAATATGAGAAGGGTATTACCGGTTCTGCTACTGGGGCTGATGTTTCTATCAATAGCTGGGTTTGCAAGCATTAGCCATGCTGCTAGGCCAGCAGGGATCGTAATAGCCCTAGACATGTCTCATGGTCAGAACCCGGGCGGTCTAGTAGAGTTGATGCACCTAATACCTGAGGCTGATTGGGTCATAATCGTAAAAACAGAGGACGATATAGCTAATCTGCCAACTTGGGTTCAGAACAACGCTTACGAGATAAGGACTGGTGGCATAACCACCGATAATCTGAATTATGTTGACATGCTGATTATTGGTCAGCCTACTGAGCTCTTGACTCCCGACGAAGTAAATGCCATAGCATCTTGGTTCAATGACTCTGGCCGGGCTATCTGGGTAGCTGCAGACAGCGACTACCCGGCCCAAGGCAGTGAGATCGCTCAGCAGGCCGCTAACCAGGTGCTGGAAGCCATCGGCGCCCACATAAGGGTCGATTACGTGTCCGTGGAGGACAGCCAGTCCTACGCTGGCAAGACCTACAGAGTCGTCGGCATCATTGACCCGCCGGCAGAGCTCAGCTTCCTCAAGTGGGGCGCTAGGAAGATGCTCTTCCACGGCCCCGGCGTGGTCTACGCCATCGACGAGAACGGCAACCCTGTTAACCCGATAACTAACCCTGTGCCGAACGTCTATGTCCTCGTGAGGACCTCCGAGGGCGGTGAGATCGTCGAGCACCAGCCGAAAGCCCCTGGTGAGCCCGGTAACGTCGGTGTGTTCTATCAGGTCGGCCAGACCGGCGAGTTCCCGCTCCTCGTTGCCGAGAACCTGAGCGGCAAGATAGTCATAGCTTCTGGTGAGTCCCCGTACTCCGGCTACCAGGCAGGCATAACCTGGATCTACTACGGCGTCGTGATGCAGGGTCCGCAGTTCTTCAAGAACCTCGTGTACTGGGCTACTGGCTACATGGGCCCACTCATGGACATTAAGGAGCTTTATGATAAGCTAGGTACGATATCAGACCTGCAGTCGTCACTCAATAACCTTCAGTCCACCGTCAGTAACCTGCAATCATCAGTAAATTCTCTCAGCGGTAAAGTAGACGACTTAACAGATAGCGTAGGCCAACTGCAGAGCGATATCTCAGATATAAGTGATCAGCTAAACCAGCTCAAAAATAACCTAAGTGATCTGCAAGAAACGGTGAATAGCCTAACCGGAATTAAGGATAAAGCGAGTAACGCATTCTACATCGCTATAGTAGCGATAATCCTAGCGTTGATAGCGCTGGCGCTACCTTTCGTAAAGAAGTAAGGGAGGGAAGGTTTAGGATAGTTAAATCAGATATTTATTTTTCTTTATTTTTCTTAATTGTGTATTAAAACCCTTATTCTGAGAGCATTGTTCTAGTTGATCATCTCTTACCGAATTCCTTGACTAAGTGTCTTAGCTAGTTCTTCGGGTAGGGAGAATATTTGTATTAATGTATTATCACCGAGTCCTTGTGATGCCTTGCTTAATGCTTCCAGCCCTAGATATTCGTCTTTGCCTAGCTTCAGGTACGCTGCTGTGACTTTGCTATTACTCGAGATAACGACTAGCCTGTTGTCCTCGACTGTGGCCAACATGGCTGTTGCGTTATTTTCAGACAGTTTAGCTAAAGCCCTTAGCCCATCCTCTACCTTGGCCCTTACGAACAGCATCATCCGTCCTTTCAGAATGATTTCCGACGTCCTCACTCTTTCCCGTAATACTTTGCTTACCTCATTAATTAAGTCAGAAATTATTGGTGTCCCAGTAAGAATAGGCTTTCCGTATTCCCGAATAATTCTCTCTGGTGGCAGTCTTGTTAGTTCTGCGCCGCAGTTAATACACTCAGTATTCATCACTATGTCTAAACATTCGTCACCGTTGACTTCCTTATCACCCAAGTACCCAGTGCAGTGGGTGATCACCCCTTCCTCTACATAGATATCGATAGCGATCGGCTCGCTCGCCGTTGAGCCAGCAATTGAGATGTTTCCTCGGAACCCTGTAAGGGCTGTCTCCACGAGTACAGCAGAGATCGGTCTCTCCCTAAGCTTCACGAACCTGAAGCGGTCACTACCGCTAATAATGACCCACCAAACCGGTACCTGGTTGGAAGGGTAAAAATCTAATTATTTGCCTAGATTGATTCGAACTCGGCCCTTCCTCCACGTAGCTTAAGTACTTTGTTCGGATAGACAATGATCCCCTTATCGGTTATATCGAACGGGTGCCTCTTCATAGAGTGCGCAGTACCCCTCATCTTCCACACGACCAGCGACCTCTTAAGCTCGCCGTCTATCTCCACGAGGTCCAGGCGTATTATCCCGTCGACGGCGTGCTCTACGCCAGGGCCACCGAATCCTCTCTCTGTCACAGAGACCTGGGACACGAGTATGGACGTGGTGCCTAAGCCGGAGAGCACCCTCTTGAGCCTCATAACCGTGCCCCTAGCCAGCGCTGGCTTCGTTAGGTAGAGCGTTGATACAGAGTCCACGACTACCCTGACAGCACCGACGTCCCTTATTGCCTCCTTCAGTACGTCGATCAGCATGCTCACGTCGTCCGGATCCCTAACGACGTACCTCTCCCTCTTAGCGGCCTCTCCGATCCCACCAGTGAAGGCGTCTACCATGGCGAAGAGTCCTTTCTCCTCGTAGGGCCTCACGTCCCATCCGAACTGCGACATGTTTATCCTGACCTGGACGGGGTGCTCCTCGAGGGCCACGAAGACCCCTGGTTCCCCGTTCTTTAGGCCGTTCCACAGGAACTGCTGACCGAATATTGACTTACCTGTTCCAGGGCCGCCGGAGAGCAGCACCACGTTCCTCTCCGGTATGCCGCCATTCAGTATCTCGTCCATACCCGGTATGCCCGTCTTGATTCTCCTGACCATCCTCTCACCCGAATATATTAGTTTAGGATAAGTCAAATAGAGATTTGGTTATTTGTTAGGCGTCTTAGAACAGCAACGGTGAATAGCTGAGTGTTATATAGCGTGTTATATAGCTCCGTATGTGGCCCAGTAAGGCGTAATTAACGCGTCCGCGTAAAATATTCGGTGCAAAAGCGTTGAGCCTCCGTGTAGGCACGCTCACAGAGTTCAAAGAAATAAGAGCAGATGCCTTGGCGTTCCCCGTCATTAAGGGTGAGCGTCCGGGCAAGGTCGTTCCAAGGGTCGACCAGTACCTCGCAGGGATATTGGAGTCGATGTATAGTGCAGGATTCATAACGGGGGAGCTTTGGACTCACGTTCCCATATACACGGGTAAGGGTGGTCCGAGGGTCTTCTTCGCCGTAGGTGTCGGCGAGAGCCTGAAGGGCGCGGGTGCGAGGTCCCTCGGCTCAACAGCTGTTGTTGCCGCGAGGCAAGTGGAGACCGTTAACAGCCTCGCAATATACTTGCCGGACTCCGTGGCGTCAAGGGAGGCGGTTAGGGAGGTACTGATATCGGCCTCCCAAGCCAATTACGAGTACAGGCTCGGGGGCAAAAAGAGGGTGCTCAAGGAGATCACGGTGCTACTCGACAACACCCTAGACGGTGTAGAGGGCATTGTGAGAGAGGCCGAGGTCATAGCTGAGGCCTTGAAGCTGGGCAGGGACATAGCGAACGCCCCACCCGATGCGTTCAACCCTGACACAGCCTTGACAAAGCTGGCCGAGGCATTCAGTGGCCTCAACGTGAGCATTCGGGAGCTCAGCGTGAAGGAGCTGAGGGACCTTGGCCTCAACGCCGTCATCGCCGTCGGGAGAGGCTCTGTGAGGAGGCCGAGGCTCGTCATAATCGAGTACATGGGAGCGGGGCCGGACGCGCCTACATATCTCCTAGTAGGGAAGGGTGTGTGCTTCGACTCTGGCGGAGTAAATACCAAGGTAGGCGGTTTTATCGATAAGATGAAGTTTGACAAGACAGGGGCTGCCATAGTCATAGCGGCTGTCTATGCAGCGGCGAAGCTGGGGCTGAAAGTAAACGTCGTCGCCCTCGCCCCCCTCGTTGAGAACATGTACGATGGGGCCGCCATCAAGCCGGGGGACGTGATAAAGACGTATAAAGGCATCACCGTCGAGGTAGCGAACACTGATGCCGAGGGTAGGCTCATACTCGCGGACGCCATAGCGTACGGCATAAGCAAGTATGACCCAGCGGAAGTCATCGACGTGGCGACCCTAACAGGCGGGGCGCTGAGGGCGCTTGGTCACGTAGCGGCGCCTGTGATGGGAAACGACGACGGCTTCGTGAACGAGATCATCGAGATAGGGGAGTCCGTTGGGGAGAGGATGTGGCCCCTACCCCTGTGGCGTGAGTATCGTGAGTACCTCAAATCGGAGGTGGCGGACATAAAGAACATAGGGCCCTCCGGGTACGCCTCAACAATAGTTGGCGGCACCTTCCTGTCCTACTTCGTGGAGGATGGTGTTAAGTGGGTGCACATAGACGTAGCGGGCGTCGCCTTCACACTGAACGGTGTGAAGTACCCGCCGTACTTCAGCAAAGGCGCAACAGGGTACGGAATAAGGACGCTGATCGAGTACCTGATAAGGCGCTCGGCGCGAGCCTCACGTTTTTAGCTTCAGTACCGACCCCCATAATTAGGTGTTAGGTTGGCCCCGAAGTGGGATCTGGTGGCGGACGCTCTCAAGAAGGTCGACGGCGAGGAGGTACTCCTGAGGGGCTGGGTTCACTGGATCCATAAACTGGGTAAGAAAATGTTCATCAGGGTAAGGGACCATACAGGAATCATCCAGGCAGTCGCAGAGAAGGCATCCCTTAGTAATGAAGAGTGGAAGGCTGTGAAGAAGCTGACGAGGGAGTCCAGCATCGAGATAAGGGGGAGGGTGAGGTCTGACCCGAGGGCTCCCGGCGGTAAGGAGGTTGTGGCGACCTCGGTCAAGGTCTTTGGGTACTCGCCCCCGTTCCCTATATGGGGTAGGGAGGACGTTGACTTTCTGCTCGACCACCGCCACCTCTGGCTCAGGTCACGCAGAATGACGGCGATCATGAAGGTTCGGGAGACGATACTATCGGCTATGAGGGAGTGGCTTAAGCGCGAGGGGTGGTGGGAGGTTCATCCGCCCATACTCACTGCGTCCGCGGTTGAGGGCGGTGCCACGCTCTTTGAGGTGAAGTACTTCGATAAGAAGGCCTACCTAAGTCAGTCGGCGCAGCTGTACCTCGAGGCACTAATCTTCAGTCTAGAGAAGGTGTGGTCCCTCACCCCATCCTTTAGGGCTGAGAAGTCCAGGACGAGGAGGCACCTGGCGGAGTACTGGCACCTGGAACTCGAGGGCGCGTGGTACAGCATGGAGGACATGATGGAGGTCGCTGAGGAACTCGTCGCCTACGCCGTGAGGAGGGCCGTGGAGGAGAGGAGGGAAGAGCTAGAGTTCCTCGGCAGGGACATCAGTAAGCTAGAGCCCGCCTTCGAGACCCCCTACCCCAGAATAACGTATGATGAGGCGATCGAGATACTCAAGCGCAAGGGCTTCCCCATCAGCTGGGGCGATAACCTCGGGGCCGACGAAGAAAGGGCGCTGACGGAGGAGTTCGAGAAGCCGTTCTTCATCACACACTTTCCAAAGAAGATCAAGGCCTTCTACATGAAGGAAGCACCGGGAAGGCCGGAGGTGGTCCTAGGCTTCGACCTCCTCGCGCCGGAGGGGTACGGCGAGATAATAGGCGGGTCAGAGAGAGAGGAGAACATAGACAGGTTACTGGAAAGAATTAGAGAAGAGGGCTACGACCCAGCGAACTACGAGTGGTACCTCGACCTAAGGCGCTATGGCTCAGTACCTCATTCCGGCTTCGGCCTCGGCCTAGAGAGAGTGGTGATGTGGGTGACAGGGATTGACCACATAAGAGATACTATTCCGTTCCCAAGGTTCAGGGGAAGGATATACCCCTAGAAGTGGTTGTTATGGTAAGCCTAAGGGATCACAGGGTAAGGATAGTTGCCGGGATCCTCCTCCTAGTGCTAGGGATGTTTATGACGGCTGCGGCGACATATCCAACGCCGATGAGCCCGTACTATGAAGAGAACGGCTCCTTGAGCTTAGAGGAGGGCAATGTGATTCAGTTACCGGCCAACGTAACGGCCCTCTACCCTTACGAATACAAAAACGAGTACTCCTTGAAAGTTACTCTGTGGGGTACTGGAGAGGTATCGCTCACAAATACTTATACTGGCGAAAAACTCAACATAAGCCTTAGTCGAGATGGTGTACCGATAACTATCATACCACCTGCGATTGTTAAGCTGTCATCCAGTAATGCCCATTTGGTCAGGTATTCCCTAGCGATCTACCCAAGCACGTCAGTGTCCTCCGAATTGTGGCTCCTCATCCTGGCAGTGATCCTAGCTCTTATAGGGGCGGTGCTAGGCATCAGCGGTGTAATGAGCTTTATAATAAAGAGATTTGGCGAGAACTTACAAAGGAAATAGTTCTTGAATTTCCGTAAATTTCAGATTTTCTTATACTTAATTAAGCAAAAACTATGCTTTTTATTTTCGCCTCGTAATCAAGGTATCGGCATACACGGACACATAAATCGTGTATGTAGACGAGGGGTGGTCGGCTCTGGAGATCATAGAGCTACCTATGGATGATCTTCCCGAAAAAACACTTGAAGTCTTCCGGAGGAGCGCAGACAGAATAAGGGAAATAGCGCAACGGATACTGTTGCAGGATATAGGGCCGTTGAGTAATATACGATTTATGCTCGCAAACGCAGATATTGACTGTTTGTCATTCGTTTACGATTTAACGGATACTAGTTCATGCAGGCATGAACTCATAGCGTATGCTGATCTTGCTGGTAAGGCGTACTTCGTTATGACAGGGTCTCATTACGAGAAGGTTTTTGGAGAGCCCCATACTCGGCTTAGCGACGATTTACTCGACCGGGTGGGTGGTGATGAAGTGATATCGTATCTAGAGGGTGTGTACGGGATGCCAGTAGCTGTTGCGGTTGTGGTTGGTCTTGCATCGCTTTATAGATATTTGACGGAAGGCACAGGCAGAACCACGTACACAGAAAACATAGTTGAGCGAGAAATTGCTGAGGGCATACTTAATATGTACAAAAGCTCAGAAGGAATTGAAGTCAGTATTACTTTAGAATAATTTTATGCATAATTTGCTTGATCAGTACATCTTCATATTTTATCATCGTAGGTATTAAAGAAAGGTTCGAGTGTATTGAAGAATCTCTCCTCATTTTTCGTGTTTGGAGCAATACTTATAAAGACCGTCTTCGAGGATTACCATGAGGTGAAGTTATGGCAAAGGTAGCTAAGATTGTGCTCGCATCATTAATACTGGGTCTGGTCCTCGCAAGCGCATCGGTAGCGTTCGCTGAAGGGCAGCCCGTTACCGAGATACTGTGGAAGACATCCCTTAACGAGCAGGCGGCTATTCTGCAGGTAGCGCAGGGGCAGGCAGACATTTTCGCGTGGTCTTCGCCCTTAACTAAGTTCCAGGGCTTCGACCCCACGATTCTGGGCAGGCTAGAGCTGATTAGGTCGACTTCCACCTATTATGATATAGCTGTTAACCCGGCGAACAACGTCATCGACCCGAACGCCCCTGGTGTGGTGCAGCTGTACGATGTCAACTACACTGGCCAGGTTATTCCTGGCCTGGTGCTGGTTAACCCGCCGAGCAACTGGGTGAACATAACCGATATCAGCGATTACACCAACCTACACTTCAACCCGTTCGCGCTGCAGAAGGCGAGGTTCAGCCTCAACTTCCTCATCGATAGGGAGCTGATCGTCAGGACCATCATGGGCGGCTCCGCCGCGCCTGCCCTAGGCGCTATCAGGCCGTCCCATCCAGCTTATAACAGGCTGAAGCACATCTATGACGAACTCGGACTGACTGTCACTGGCGACAAGACTAAGGCGGTTCAGCTCTTCGAGCAGGCCCTTGCTGAGGCTAATCAGACGCTGCAGAACTACGGTATGATGATCTACTATAAGCCAGCGAGTGACTCCCCCGCTGGGAAGTGGCTGTACTTCAAGAAGCCCGACGGCAGTGAGGAGAGGGTTGAGGTAACCTTCGTTATTAGGGTTGAGGACGAGAGGCTCGAGATCGGTAGGCAGATAGCGAACTGGATCGAGAAGTACTATGGCCTTTACGTTAACAAGGTTGAGAAGGAGAGGTCCATCGTCAGCCCGGTCATCTACGGCACTAACCCGGTGACAACATCGGACGCCATCGGCGGCACTATCTGGAATCTCTATACCGAGGGCTGGGTTAGCATGGGCGAGGACATCGACGTCTACGCTAGGTACGACACCGCGTTCTTCTACGCCCCCCTGAGGGGCTACGGCCCGAACCACAGAGTCAAGTCGTGGTGGTACTTCTATGACCCAGAGTACTACAAGATCGGTGTCGACCTCTACTACGGCTCCTACACCCAGGAGAACGTTGACCAGCTATGGCAGGAGATAGCTAAGATGCTGAAGTGGGGTGTGGAGCAGTCCCTCAGAGTATTTATTACCGAGAACTGGGAATATGCCCCCGCAAACGCTGACAGGGTCACCGCCCTCGTGCCGGGCGTTGCCTCCGGTATCTGGACCCCGTGGGCCCTGAGAACCCTCCAGACTGTAGACGGTAAGGCAACAATCTTGGAGTTCAGCTCCCAGGGCGCCCTGTTCATGAGTCCGTGGAACCCTGTCCTCGGCTTCGAGGACGTATATAGCGAGATCATGGGCAGGCTGGTGAGGGACTTCGCCTTCTACAGCAGCCCGATCAACGGCATGCCTGTACCGATAGCGCTAAATGGCTGGAAGGTTGAAAAGGGCAACATCCAAGTACAGGGCTACGTCTATGACCCATGGAGCGACTCCTGGGTACCGGCCAACACCAGCGAGACCGTGCCAGCTAAGGTCATACTGAACTACAAGCTCGGCAAGTGGCACGACGGTAACCCGCAGACGATTTACGACATCCTTTACTGGTACGCCTTCGACTGGGAGTGGGCGAGTGACGAGAGCACCAATACTACCACAGACCCGTACTACGACCCAGAGATCAGCGAGTCCGTGAGCTGGTTCCTCAGCACGATCAAGGGTATCCAGCTAATTAATGACACAACCATAGCTATCTATGTTGATTACTTAGACGTCTACGACGTACTTATAGCGTCATTCGTTGCTGTTAATCCAGACATGCCATGGTATGTAATGTCTGCTGCCGAGAGGCTAGTCGCTAATGGTAACGTTTCACCGTCTGGTCTTCCGTATGGTTGGAAGGATAGGGAGGGCTCTACCACCGGCATCAACTTCATCGACCCTGCCCACGCCGCCGATGTGAAGGCCGAGCTTGAGAAGATGAAAGCAGAGGGCTTCGTAACGCCGTATATCAGTACGTTCCCAGGCTTCACAGGCTTCGCTAACCTCAGCGCTATCTACGACAACGCTATCGCGTTCATTAATGCACACAACCACGCCTTCATCTCGGGCGGCCCATTCTATGTGGACTACTACAACAAGAACACCAACGAGCTCCTAATGAAGTACTTCCAGGACTACTACTACCCGCTAGGGTACTGGAACAACAAGTTCGAGCTGTGGGTACCGGCCATTGAGGGTGTCTCCGGCCTGCCGAGCATCGCCATCGCCGGGCAGTCACCTATAAAGGGCACCGTCTCAGTGAAGCTATACGAGATACAGCCCCAGCAGGCTGAGGAGGCCCCAACCGACGCCTTCATACAGGTCGCTATCTATAAGGCCACTCCAAACGGTGTCCAGTTCATAACGACCCTGCCAGGTGAGTACATACAGAACATCGGGCCTGGCGAGTACCAGTTCACTATACCGACTGACTTCCAGCTAGAGTACATGAACGAGGACGCCACCTTCTACCTAGTCGTCACAGTCCAGCACCAGAAGTCCGGAATCGCCGTCAACACCCTTAAAGAGATCACTATGATTAAGAGCATCCAGACCACGACAACGACTGCCACCACTACTACGACGACAACAACCACCACAACTACGCCAACTACGACGACAACGACCACCTCTCCGAGCGCTCTACCAACAGTAACTGTCACCACTACGTACACCGAGGTACAGACCACGACCTACACGCTGACTAATACCGTTACCACTACACAGACGCAGATATCGCCAACTACAATAACTCAAACAGTGTCACAGACCAACTGGCTCATCACTGGCGCTGTAGGTATAGTCCTACTGGTGATTGGTTTAGCGATAGGCTTTGCTATTAAGAAGAAATAAGGTTTTTATTAATTAACTTTTTTATTTGGTAAAAGAAGAATATTTATTCTCGATTAGAAAACCTTTCTTTGTTAGGTTGTTATGGCAATGATTTGCGAGATTTTTTTAACTTCTTTTAAAGAGAACGGAAGTTTATGTAATGCTTAAAAGCCTCTCACAGCGCATAAATTTTGAGGGTTAGACGTTGGCTGGTGTAAGCGAGACAGTACTTCGCACCATAGCTAACGCAATACTAGTCCTCATAGTGGCCGGACTATTAATTACAGTGATCTTCGTTCAGCAGAGCGAGCTACTTCTAAAGGGGTCAGTCAAAGAACAGATAAACTTACAATCTAAAAACCTCGATAGGCAATGTCAACCTATTCTAGGGGTCTGCTCGCCTGACCAGCTTCACAGTGCAGGCATCAAGATATTGCCGGAAATTTTCAAAACGTTTAAGGACAATATAATGTCAAGGATCAGCGGCTGCGGCGATGTAGCTTGTATTGTCAAGGCTATCAATGATCTGAGAACTCTACTTGGTGATCCAACAGAGCTTGCTGGCGCTATGTATATGTTCGACCAGCTCGAAAAGTGGAGGCCAGTGGTAGTTGAGAAAACAGGTCTAAGTGATCAGTGCGCGGATCTCCTCATAGCCTTCGCACTGGATAAGGAGCAGAGCGTCCTCGGCGCAATTAACCTGAAGCTAACAGGAGTGGTAGACGTAAACGACGCTAAGGCAATAGTGGAGAACGAGCTAAACAACTTCGTCAACAACATTCCCAAACTGGCTGAGAGCCTTAAAAAACCTGATGTAATAGTCAATGAGTGTAGCTTTGCTAAGAAGATAAGAATATCCTTCCAGGCATACGACAACGTCGGGCTGACGAGGCCGTTCATCGAGAGGGTCTTTATCTACTTTTCCAAGGCAGTGACACTCCAATTCCAGGATCTGAGGACAAAGCCCGGTGTGACCTATGTGGGTGCAGAGGCACCGAATGCCCTCGCGGTGATCAAGGCAGCCCTACCGGCGTCTATCATGCTCTTCACAACAGCGACTATTATAAACATAATTCTTGGTATATTTCTCGGGCTGCAGGCAGCGAAAAGGGCTGGCGGTCTCCTTGATAGGACGCTGTCGACAGGGGCTATGATCTCGGCGTCTCTGCCGATGTGGTGGGTCGGGATGCTTATGCTCTACATCTTCGCGTACAAAATACCGATATTCCCAATGGCTGCCAAGGACGTGTACTCGGAGCTCGGAGTGCTGGCACAGCATGTGTCGGGGCCGATGTTCTACATAGAGTCGATACCTATATGGCTGAAGTATATGACACTCCCGCTGATAACCGTAGTCATGGTTAGTTTTGGTGCCTGGGCGTACATAATTAGGAATGTTGTTTTCACTACTATGTCTGAGGACTTCGTGTGGGTTGCTAGGGCCAAGGGTGTTCCAGAGAGGAGAGTACTCTACAAGCACGTGCTCAGGGCGGCTTCACCACCGATCGTCACAATGTCGGCGCTGTCGCTCGTCGGCTCAATGGGTGGCGCAATCATTACTGAGACAGTGTTCCAGTGGCCTGGCATGGGGCTAGCTTACTGGACGGCGATAAACAACGGTGATCCAGGAGTGCTCATAGCACTCACCTACATGTTTGTCTTCCTGTTTGTAGCGGTAATCGTGCTACTGGACTTCATATATGCGTTACTGGACCCAAGAGTAAGAGTAGGAGGTGCACCAAGATGAGTCTCTATGAGAAGACCAGGTGGTTCTTCGGAGAGCTAAAAAGGGTGAAGTCTGGCCTAGCCGGTTTCATCCTCCTGATAATCTTAGTAGTTACTGCCGTTGCTTATCCCCTAATTGGCAATATGGAAGATATAGAGAACTGGTACGGACACGAGGCCTACTGGTTGGATAAGATGTTGCCGAAGCTCGCGCCTCCAGCGTGGGTTAACTCAATATCATCGTCGAAGATGGCGCTCACAGAGGATCTGATGAAGAACACGAATATGCGCATAATATACCTAAACCTCAGTAACGACGATGATATGTTAACATATCTAAAGAATGTTGATCCAGCTACATATAATCAAACAATACAGATAATTAATCAAATACCGGACCCGCAACAGAGGCAACAGGTATTGGACAAGATACTTTCGGGCCTAAGGAATGCCCTGCTCTTTAGGTACATCTATATCATAGAGTATAATATTACATACAACTTCAACTATGACATTGAGCCCAAGGATATCGGCGCTAAGTTCATCATAGGTCCAATACCTCTCGATCCCACGATAAGGCAGGGTGTACAGGTATACCTGAGAAGACCTGACGGCATCGTCGTGCCGCTGGTGCTGGATGAGGCGCCGAATGGTTCAATATACGACATAAACAATTACGCCGACCTTGGGAGGAGAGATCAGCAGGTAGACATACCTTCCCTGCTCGGCATACCGGTGGGCACAGAAAAGGTGAGCTACAACGAGACCCAAGTGCTTTCGTGCGTCACCGCCAACCTCATCAACATCACCGCGGCACAGGAGTGCTACGGCAACTACACCTCCCAGATACCGGCTGTACCAGAAAACTCAACATGGTTCTACTTCCTCACCGACAGCTTCACCAAGGCGAGGACAATGAGCCAAGGCCTAGCAATATCATCAATGCTTCAGCCTCTCCTAAAGCCGCTTAACCTAACGGTTCCACCGGGAAAGTTTATAGTCCCAACGTCGGTGCTGTTCTCTCAACTAGGTCCCGGCCTAATCGAGGGTACGGAGCCGAAGCTCAAGGGCACATATGTCCTAACATTTAGGTTCCTGCTGAGGTTACCGAAGAGGGCGACATTCGTTAGAGAAGGTATTGATACACTCAATGTCACGACGGTGGACTTCGGAAACAAGATAATCGTAGACAAGGTGTTTAGGCTTGGCACGCTCGCAGTCAAGGTCTCTGAGAAAGAGAACAGAACAATACTCCAGGCGGAATTCAATGGCGAAATTGTGACCGGCGAGAGGACATTCACTATAGGTGAGTCAGCAGTAACGGTAACTGTTGGGGACACATCAGTCAGGGTTGCACTTGGGAATGACACTGTCGAATTCGTGCTAAACTCCACAACCAATAACATAGACATCTACAGAAACGGCGAGTACGTTAAGTCAACCGGTAAGAAGGAGTATGACCTAACCCTGGCGGGTTACGAGGGCACCTTCCAGGTACCGATAAAGAGCGATTACGTCGAGATACAGAAGGTCAAGGTGCTTGGCGCCTATGGCCTCCTTGGAACCGATAGCTCTAGGAGGGATCTATGGTCCGGTGTGCTTTATGGCGTCAGGTGGGCCCTTATCATCGGACTCATCGTAGCGTCAATATCGACAACTATAGGCGTTATCTACGGAGTCATCATGGGTTATTACAGTGGGGTACTATCTAGGGCGATGATGACGATAGCACAGATAGTGTATTCGCTGCCTGTATTACCGCTCCTGATAATGCTAGCGTACTTCATGGGTAGGAGTATCTGGAACGTGGTCTTTCTGCTGATCGCCTTCGGATGGGTCGGCGGTGTGTTCACCGTCAGGGCTATGGTGCTCCAGATCAAGGAGCAGCTCTACATAACCGCGGCGAAAGCTGTCGGCGCCAGCAACAGGAGGATTATCTTCAAGCACGTCTTCCCGCAGGTTCTGCCGTACATGTTCGCATCAATGGCCCTCGGCGTGCCAGGAGCGATCCTGGCGGAGGCCGGTATCTCATTCCTCGGCCTAGGTGATCCGAGCATCGTGACGTGGGGCCAGATACTCAATGAGGCACAGAAAGCTAATGCAGTAGCGACTGGCGCCTGGTGGTGGGTGCTGCCGCCCGGATTAGGTATAGCGATAGTGGGTCTGACATTCGTCCTCGTAGGACACGCGCTGGACAAGATACTGAACCCGAAGCTCGTGAGGTGATATATAATGGTCCTGCTCGAGGTGAAGAACCTCAAAACCTACTACTACACCCTAAGGGGTGTAGTAAGGGCAGTAGATAATGTATCCTTTAGCCTGGAAAGAGGGGAAGTGCTGGGCCTGGTCGGCGAATCTGGCTGTGGCAAGTCAACCATAGCGTGGTCATTGCTCAATATGGTTCCGCCGCCCGGTAGAATAACAGGCGGCTCCATAGTCATCGACGGGATCGACATTACTAAGCTCTCCGAGGACGAGCTCAGGAGGAAGGTCAGGTGGAAGAAGGTATCGATGATATTCCAGGGAGCTATGAATGCGCTTAACCCAGTATTCACGATAGAGGACCAGCTCGCCGAGCCACTCATGATACACAAGGGGCTCTCAAAGAAGGAGTCGAGGGATATAATAGCTAAGCTCCTGAAGATGGTAGGCCTTGACGAGACCATAATGAGGAGGTACCCCCACGAGCTCAGCGGCGGGCAGAAGCAGAGGGTAATCATTGCTATGGCACTGATACTGAACCCTGACCTTGTCATAGCGGACGAGCCCACCACCGCTCTGGACGTCATCGTTCAGGCACAGATAATCAATCTATTCAAGCAGATCAAGCAGCGCTACAAGATGGCGATGATATTCATCACCCACGACCTGAGCCTCATCGCCGAGATAGCTGATAAAGTGGCGGTGATGTACGCTGGCAAGATCGTAGAGATAGGTAGCGCTGACCAGGTATACGGTAACCCGCTCCACCCATACACGCAGGGCTTGCTAGCGAGCATACCGAGGCTGAGGAAGAGGGAGGAAATCAAGTGGATACCCGGCGTACCACCGGACCTATCGAGGCCGCCGCCAGGATGCCGCTTCTTCCCCAGGTGCCAGTACGTCATGGACATCTGCAAAAAGGAGGAGCCAGTGCTGAAGGAGGTTGAGCCAGGCCACTACGTGGCCTGTCACCTTTACTGAGGGGTGATGCGCATGTCCTCAGGAAACGTCATACTAAAGGTGCGTGACCTGAAGAAGTGGTTCCCGCTTAGGAGGTCGTTAACGGAGGCCCTAACGTTCAAGCCAAAGAGGTATGTTAAAGCTGTCGACGGCGTATCCTTCGACCTGCACGAAGGAGAGATATTCTGTCTTGTCGGTGAGTCCGGATGCGGTAAGACAACGACAGGCAGAATGATAACAAGGCTGATAGTGCCCACCGCAGGCCACATGTACTTTAAGGCCGGCGACGAAGTCAGGTCAATTACACCAGAGAGATTCATGAGCGAAGACGGCTACATAGACATCGCTAACCCGAAGCTGCCGAAGCACGTTGACAAAGCACTGAGGAGGGAGATCCAGATAGTCTTTCAGGACCCGTTCGGCTCACTGAACCCGAGGATGAAGGTGTACGACATACTGAAGGAGCCCCTGATAGTGCACGGGATCGGTGCATCAGAGGAGGAGAGGAGAGAGCTCATATACAGGGCTCTCTCAGAGGTCAAGCTGGTGCCTCCGGACGAGTTCATCGGCAGGTATCCACACATGCTATCCGGAGGCCAGAGGCAGAGGGTCGCGTTTGCCAGGGCAATGATCCTGGGTCCGAAGCTTGTCGTCGCCGACGAGCCCGTCAGCATGTTAGACGTCTCGATACGCGCGGAGATACTGAAGCTCATGATGGACCTCAAGGAAGCCAAAGGACTCACCTACCTCTTCATCACCCACGACCTGGCCGTAGCCGCATACCTCTGCAACAGAATAGCCGTCATGTACCTGGGCAAGATAGTGGAGTTAGCACCTACAGAAGAATTAATTAACAACCCACTCCACCCTTACACAAAAGCTCTCCTAGCGGCTGTGCCGGAGCCTGACCCAAGCAACAGATTCAAGATAAGGGAGGTACCGATCAAGGGCGAAGTACCCAGTGCCGCTAACATACCGCCAGGATGCCGCTTCCACCCCAGGTGCCTATACATGATGGACATCTGCAAGAAGGAGGAGCCAGAGCTAATCGAGATGAGTAGCGGCCACTACGTGGCCTGCCACCTCTACAAGAAGTAATTCCAAACCTAACCGTTTTCTACAACCTCCTCCCGGACAACCAAGGTTACACCAGCCCACACAACTATCAGTAGCAGAAGGAGTTCCGGGGTTAGTGCCTCGCCAAGGAATGCCCAAGCAATCAGGCCAGCCCCTATGGGCTCAGCAGCGGCCACTGAGGTGACGGTAGATGCTCTCATTTTCTTCATCAGGTAGATCATGAGGCCATGACCGCAGAGCATCGGAAGCGTGGCAAGAGTAACAAAAGCGACCCATGCACGCGTGCTGAGCGGGAACAGGTCAGTACCGGAGACAACGCCGAAAATGGCGGCAACTAAGGCAGCTACGGTATTAGCTACGAGCGCGTGCCTAACAGTCGGTACACTGACTCGCCGAACCAGTCTACCGATAAAGAAGTAGGCAGCCGCTGCGAATGCTCCTGCCGACGCCATAAGTACGCCCTCCACATCAAGGCTCTGAGCCGAGAGATTAGCCAGGATCAGGGCGCCCACAGCAATTACGAGCCCCAACAACCCCTTCGCCGAGGGGGGCTCGTGGGCCAGCCACTCGGCTCCAGCCAGTATCAGTGGGTATGTTGTGACAATCGCTGTGCTAAGGGCCACACCTATCAGCGGTATCGAGTTCATCCACGAAACAAAGTGTATGCCGAGGGCGACCCCAGCCAGTGTTGAGAGAGCTGTGAACCTCCCTCTGGACCTGATCACGAGGGGCAAGAGCAATATCGACGACAGGGTCAGCCTCCAGAAAGCGCATGCCGTCGGCTCAGCGCCCGAAAAAACTACTAGCGGGCCAGCAAGGGATATACAAAACCAAACAGCGACCAGGGCCACTATATCCAGAGGGGAGTAGCCCTCCTTAAGCCTCGGCAACTATTAGATGACCTCCTCAGGCGGTATGTAAGGTATTATGATACCCTGCATCTTCCTCGCCCACCACCTGAGATGGTCCTGCATCGACCTCCTATAGCTGACATCGATGTTGAACTTCTTCTTAGCCCACTCCACCTCGGCCTCACCGATCGTGCCCCTCCCTTTACCAGCTGCCAGCCTGACTATGGCGTTGATCTCTGCCAGCGAGAACCACCTAGTTACCTCAACGAGCCTGTTCAGAACACCTTCACTATAGCTTATCCTGTAGTTCCTTAGGTGCCTCAGTATTGCCTTACGCCTCATCTCCCTATCGGGGTAACCGAGGATAATGACCACGTCTATCCTCCCCGGCCTGATCAGTGCCGGGTCAATGAGCTCTGGGTAGTTCGCTGTCAGCACTGTAAACGGCCTGTCATCTCTCTGGAGATGGTACAGAACGGTTGAGACCTCCGTTATGTGGGCCTCGTGGAAGCTGAACCCCCTAGCCATAAGGAACTCTGCGTCATCGATTACTAGGATCACCTTCTTCCTCCTCTTGTTCAGCTGCTGGAAGATGACATTAAGGGTCTTCTCAGTAGCCCCATACCACATCGACCTGTAGGTCGATGGCCTCAGCTCGACGAGCTTTAGGCCCAGGGCGGACGCGAGTGCCTCGGCCATCACAGTCTTGCCAACGCCGGGAGGACCGATTATGAAGGCGCCCTTCGCAGCGAAGGGGAGTCCCCTCTTCGCTGGCTCAACTATCGTTATCCTGATGTCCTCCACAATCTGTCGGGGAAGGTCCTCTATAGTCCACTGCGGCGTCCTCACAGGTATCTTCAACTCTCTATACTCGGTGCCATCCGACACAACAGCCTTTATCTCGTCGAGGGCATCGCCACCCCTAGCAACCGCTATTAGGCCAGGAGAGATGTCAGGCACAACCTTTTCTATGCTCTCAGCAAGCTCAGCTGTGTCTAGTCCTTCAACTCTTATATCTGAGAGGATTCCCGCTATGTATTTCTGTCCCGCCCTAAGTATCTCAGGAAAGATCTTCTTTAGCTTAACTGGCTCTCTGGTCATGACCACCGGGATCATCACGGGGTAGAAGCCCCTATGCCTCGAGCCAAGGGGCACTGTGTAGGAGAAGCCGAAAGTATTGACACCCTCTCTACGGTGTTCTCCAAGCACTATAACTGGAGCAAAGAGTGTCCCAGTTTCGCCAAGCCAGCGCTCAATAAAGCGTGAGGTGAGTGATGAGGATGATAGGATGAGTGAGCTCACTAAGTGGCCGGGCTTGAGGGCACTCCTGACAAACACCTTGTAGAGTATTCTGCCCTCCTTAGTGGGTGCGGGGGCCTTCCGAAGGAATCTGTGCATCGAGGCTAGGAACCTATACGATGCTGTGGCCTCAACAGGTCTCTCAGACGACACTATCAAGGTCCTCGACTTCCTTCCCAGCACAGACTTCAGCACCGCCACCATCACCACTCAGTAACCACCTCCCAGTCCTCAAACAACATCTCAAAAGAACTCATAACTCTGAGTTCCGCGAAACCAACATATAATTATGTCATACAAACATTAAAGTATTGGTGAACAGTATGAACAAGGCAATAATAAACACATTCACTGTTATGACTCTAGTAGCACTCGTTTCCCTAGCTCCTACTATATTGGCTCAAGCAGAGAACCAGGCAACAACTGAGGTAAACCTCCCATCATTCCTTAACGACGCACTCAAGAACCCCAAAGTCATGCTGGCAGTAGCAATACAGTTCTTTATGGGCCTCGGCCTCGGTTACTACTCAGCCAAGGTCATTCGCTACATATTGGCCCTCATAGGAATACTGATACTCGGGTCAATACTGTCGATATGGTCTCTTGGAGGCAGTGCATATGACATAATCTCAAGACTAGGTGAGGAGGCAACAAAGATATACCCCATGGTACAGAGCGTCCTATCAGCTTTGGGAATTCTCACAATCGGCCCGATAGCGGCTGGCTTCATTCTGGGCGCTATAATAGCCCTAAGAAAGTGAACCGGAGAGTGTTTCCCATACCGCTACAAAGATTTTCCATTGATACCACCTCTAATTCTTAAGGAGGGCTAGCTGAATGAAAGGCATATATAGGTGCGGCAAGAGGTTTGTAGAATCGCTGAGCGAATGTAAAGAGCTAGCTGAACTCTTAATCGATGTTTCAAGAAGGGTGGCACTGAGTAAGCTAATAAGCTATATCCTTAGGCACTCACCCGCGGATGCCTGCATAGATCTGGAGAAGGGTGGATGGGTCAGTGTAGAAGAACTGGTTAAGGGGATAAGGGAATGCTGGAGAAACAAGGAACGTTATCAGTGGGTGACGCCTGAACATGTGATGGCTGTCGCCACCCTAGACCCTAAGGGGAGGTTCGAGTTAAGGGATGGAAAGATTAGGGCGGTGTACGGGCACTCGAAAAGCATTAGCCCCGAGAGACTGCCGACCTATGACGAGGATAGGTCAGCTAAAATACTGTACCACGGCACAGCATCTCACCTCCTCAAGCCGATACTGAGAGAGGGGATAAGGCCGGGGAGACGGCATTACGTGCACCTAACGACCGACCCCTCCATAGCGTCTGAGACGGGTTCGAGGAGGGGTACGCCGGTTGTCCTTGAGATTGATGCTGACTGTCTCAGGTTAAAGGGCTATAAGATACTGAGGGCGTCGAACGTTATTTACCTCGTGGAATATGTTCCGCCAGACTGCATAAGGCGCGTGATGAAAAACGTTTTAACGAATTCCCAAATATAGCCGCTAGGGCATGGCCGTGAGGGTCGGCACAGCGCAGAAGAGGGTTATTGCCTTAATTCTCGCTATAATTGTTGGCTCAGCGCTCTACACCATCATGCCGCCCGACTGGCCAGAGGGCACTTACCAACTAGCGATAGAGATACCGAAGTACGGAGTGAACGGGACACTAACGTACGTTCTCGGAGAGGATAGCCATGAGATCACGGCAACGTTTAGCGGCAACGGCATTAACATCACCGCAAGCGTTGGGGCAGTGACCAGCATATCCCCCGGGAACAAGATAGTAATCACAGCGGAGGTCAAGGGAGCCGAGGACCTCACGCTATCGGACATACACCTAAAGATTGCGACACCAGACGGGAGACACTACGAGTACCTCCCGATAAAGTACATAAATAACGAGGCAGTCTTCGAGATACAGCCGTACTCCAAGCTCAAAGAGTCTGCGTTCATATTCGGTTCGGCGATAGTGCTGTTCGCAGCAGCATCGGTGATTCACTACGTCATAACAGGTATCTACGTCACACTCGCGCTCGTGCTTGTGGGCGTGGTCACCCAGAAGTCGGCCTTCACGCTGTACATGGCGCCGCTCATCTGGGTATTCATCGCTGGCTCGGCAATGGAGCTCATAATCAAAGAGACAGGCCTCGATAAAAGGGTGGCGAGAACGCTCACCTCATTCGCCACCTCACCAGCGAGGCTAATAATAGGGGCGGGCCTCATAGTCAGCTTCCTCAGCATGTGGATGAGTAACACGGCAGCAACATACGTGATACTGCCGCTCGTCATAAGCCTCGTAACTCAGGCAAAGATAGATAATACGAGGTTCTCCTCAATACTCTTCGCCTCACTGGCAATGGCCGCCAGCGTCGGCGGCACGGCAACAATAATCGGTACGCCGCCGAACCTAATAGTGTCACAACTCCTTAATGACATCGTCTACAAGAACGCGGGAGTAACCCAGTTCATGGACTTCAACCGCTGGCTCCTTGTAGGAGCTCCTGCATGGCTCATAGGCATAACCGTGGGACTTTTCCTAGCAATGATATACGCCAGGGTAGTTGCCGCCGACGAGCTCCCAAGAATAGGGGAGGCCCTCCGGAGACTGAAAGTTGAGGAGGAGAGGAAGCCACTGAGTAAGCAGGAGATTCTCGGCCTAGCGAACATGTTGTTCCTCGTCACACTCTGGTTGACCGAGCCGCTCCACCATATCTCATCGGGCATAGCCGGCGCGATAGGTCTACTCGTGTTCTTCGCTACCGGCGTCCTCGACGTAAAGAAGCACTTCAAGAAGCTTGCCTGGGACCTCATGGTGCTCTTCGGCGCTGGCCTAACCCTTGGTAAAGCCTTGATGGCTACCGGCTTCGCGGAGCAGCTACTCGTAGTGCTCTCACCAGTGAGGTATATGGGCTTCACGGCGTGGTTCGTGGTGGGCTTTGCTGCCTATATAGTTGGGACCTTCATATCCAGCCACACGAGTGCTTCCGCCTTCATAGCGCCGCTAACTATCCCGCTCGGTATGCTAATAGCTGCGGGCATGGGCATACCGCTTGAGGCAGGTGCGGCGGTCGCGACAATAGCGGCGGTAGTGTCGCTGAATAACGCCGTCGCCCTACCGATATCGACGCCTCCCTCAGCAATCGTGTACTCGACGGGCAGGGTCCGGATGAGGGATCTCGTGACCTATGGCCTCCTCTACGGCGTAATAGCCAATACCCTAACTATAGGGATACTTGCCAACTACTGGATCGGTGTCCTAACACCGTAAGGAACGAAAATAATTTTTGATGTTACCCGGTATTCTTATAAGGTGTTATTTGTTGCCGCTGGTTATAATTGAAACAAAAGATCTCCGTAGACTACGTGAGTACCTGAGAAGAATCGGTGTCGAGCTAAAGGACGGCCCCCACGCAGTTCTCCCCGACTCTTCAGAAGTGGTAATAATTGAGGGTAGTCATAAGGGAAAGAAGGTGTCCCTGGTAGCACACTACATAGACAACCACTACGCGGCCCTTACGAGACTACCCGATAGCGCTGATGATAGGTCTATCGCTGAGGCCCTCATCCAGGCCGATGCTGAGGAGAGATGGGAGAGCCCGGTAGAGCCCGTAATTATCTCGACGGAGTCAGAGGAGATCATACCGAGCCTCAAGGAGTACAGGGACGATTACCCGAACGAGGAAGTCGCGAGGTTGGTGAGAGAGTATCAGGAAAGGGATGACGCTCTAACCAGTTACCTCACGAAGAAGATCTTCTCTGCAGGCGGTCCTCTCAAGAGCGTCGAGCGCGACATTAACGCACCATCTAAAGAGGGGGCCGCGAATACCGAGAAAGGACAGAAGTAGCCTCCAGAGAGGTGGGTCGAGCTTCGCACCCGCAGCCCTCGGGTGGCCGCCTCCTCCGATGAGCTTAGCTGCCCTGGACACGTCAACGTCGCGCCTCGACCTGAATGAGAGCGAGCCCCTACGGCAGATTATCGCTACGTCCACGTCGAATCTGTTCATGAGCAAGGACGCGATGAAGGAGGTGAGGTGGTGGTCATCTTTGCCCTTAAAGTAAGCAACCGCCCTTAGTCCACCTTCACTACTAACTATTACGGCCTTAGCCACAGCTGCTGTGAGTATTTCCAGCTCCCTGGTCACCACCTTCTCAACCACTTCCTCAATCTCCTCATCAATTCCGGAGAAGCCAACGAGCTTAGCCACCGCCATCCTCTTCCACTCGGTCCCACCATACCCGACGTACTTAGCTAAGTAGTTCCCTCTCCAGTCATTGAATACCCATAGGTCGACGGAGCAGGCCGCACTAACGAGTTCCTTAACCCATTCAGCATTGGCTGGGAGATACTTAGCGACCACCCCAGCCCCGCACGTGCCCGTATCAACGTATATCTCTGCCCCAGCCTCCCTCAGCTTCCTTACCCATTCTTCCTCCCACCTATGGTGGTCAAACCACTTCACAGTCCCTCCGGAATCGACGATCCTCTTGACCTGCTTGGCCACTTTTTCCAGAATGGGCTGGTTAATCCCAAGGTCCGACACATATACTTCAGACCCGTTAGGGATCTTGGCGAAAACAGCTGCGAGTTGGTGAGGCTGCGCAAACGTTAGTCTATCAGCTTCGCCCACAGTCCCCGCCACTATCGCCGCCGCTGCCACACCATCGAGGTCTGTGTGAGTAACTATTACTCTCTCGCCCATAGCTCTCCTATGTATCCCCTAAATCTCCTTATTACCTTATTTCTCAGATCTCCTCCGGGTAGGTCTCTAGGAGCATTCCCTCGATGGTTATCGGCCTAACCTTAGACGCGACCTTCAGCGCCTCGTCCAGCCTCGTCTCTGAGTTGCTGTAGATCTCGAGGAGAACGTCGCCCTTCTTGACCTTGTGCCCCCTCTTGACATGGAGCAGGGTACCAGCGCCCTTATCGTGCGGAGCCCCAGCCGCCCTCGCGATCAGCGTTATCGCCCTGTTGTACACGCCGGTGACGTAGCCGTCCATGGGCGCAGTTATCTCTGCCCTGTGAGCTCCCACAGGTATGTCCTCAGGCTTTATGTCCGGGTTGCCTCCCTGAGCCTCTATCATCCTCCTGAAGGCTTCATAGGACTTGCCGCTAGCCAAGATCTCCTTGGCGGTTGCTTTCCCAGCGCCCCTGGGCGCGACGCCAGCCATCTCGAGGACAAGCCCAGCTAGGGCAGTGGCCTTCTCCCTTACCGACATCGGGCCGTTGCCAAGGAGGGTCTGGAGAGCCTCTCTGGCCTCTAGTGCGGGGCCGACAGCATAACCTATCGGTTGTCCGCCGTAGGTTAGGGCCACCCTCATGCTCAGCCCCAGCCCTTGACCGACCTGTGTGAATATTGATGCGAGTTCCCTGCCCTTCTCGAGGCTCTCTACCTTGGCCTCCCTGCCTACGGGTATGTCTATGAGGAGGTTTTGTACACCCATGCTGATCTTCTTGGAGAGTATGGATGCTATCATCTGGGAAAGCGGGTCGGCCATGAGCTGGTACTCCACCCTAATCAGTATGTCGTCAGCGGGTGCGAGGTTGAGGGTTCCTCCCCAGACTATGAAGCCATACGTCTTCCTCGCCAGCTCCTTTAGTTCATCAAGCCCGAACTCTACATTCGCGAATACCTCCATGGTGTCGGCAGTGCCGGCTGGCGAGGTTATCGCCCTTGAGGACGTCTTGGGTATGAAGACCTCCATGGCGGCCACGGTAGGCACGGCCACTATCGAGACCTTGGAATTACCCGGTACACCGCCGATGGAGTGCATGTCGTAGACGGGCCTATCGAAGTCAATCTTAACACCGGTCTCGACCATAGCCTTCGTCAGGTGGATCATCTCATTGATATCCATCCCGACAGACTCCTGAGCCGCGATGAAGGCTGCTATCTCAGTGTCAGTCAGGACCCCGTCTACGACATCCTTTATTATGGTGTAGATCTCCTCATACCCGAGCCTCTTGCCACGGAGCTTCTCCTTGATATACCTCACGGACTGGGGTATTACGTGAGGGTGTAGGTCGACCTTCTCAGGCTTACCTATCTCCTCCCAGAACCACCTGCAGATCGTGACTACCTTCTCTTTCATCGACGGGTCTATCGCGACCAGTGCCGTCGTCTCCCTGCCGTCGAACCGCACCCTCGCCTTGCACCCACCGCATAGCCCGACCTCTGCCGCTATGCTCGGGGGCACGATCACTATCCGATGGTGTCCGATGTCCGCATCAATAACCTTAACAGAATATGCTGGCATACTCCAACACCGGCAAAATAAATCTATCACGAAACGCATATTTAAATCTTTGATAAACAACTCGAAACAAGCTACTATCGGGTGTAGCGGGGGATGAGGGCAGTTGTTGTGTCGGGCGTGCAGAGGCATGGCTCCGGCAAGACCCAACTAATATTAGGGCTTGCTAAGGAGTTGACTAGACTCGGCCTTAGGGTTGGTGCGTCGAAGCCCGTATCCATTACTTCCCTCTGGTACGACTACGCGGTACTGCGGGAGGTTGTGCGGGAGGGTCTGTTGACGGATAAGGACACCATCACGTTCTCTAGGTTATCACTCGGTGACCCTCCCGTGGTATCTAATCCTGTGAATGTGGTGACAGCTGTGCCGGATCCTGTAAGGTACGGAGATATTCGGGCATACCTCGATGATTTAGAAAGCCCATTCTCACTCCCAATCCTGGCAAGAGTTACTGTGGGAGGTGTAACGAAGTACTTCAGGATACATGACCTGGAGGACAAGGCCCCGGACCCGGAGATAAATGCTGTGGACGACTTAGTGGAGGAACTCGGGATCAGTGCAAGAGAGGTCAGCATAACCTGGTTCTACTCCTACCTCGGCTCTAAGGAAGTTGGTGCAGGAATAGCTGAGGTCATGCACTACTTAGGTAGGGGACGGGACATACTCTTAATAGAATCCATCTCAACAGCACTATTGCCCGTGACGGCCCTCACGAACGTTATTGACGCCCTCATAGTAGTCGCACCAGGCAGGGCCCTACTCTACACAGACGAGCACGTAAGGGCATACATGAGGGGGGTAGCGTCTCCCAGCATGCTGGATACCAGGCACTTCGTAAGGTTCATGAAGCCAGCCCTCACGGCACCATTGAGCCACAGCTCCGGAGGCGCAGGAATAAAGCCTCACAGAAGGCTCGTTAGGGCCATAGCGTCGCTGGTGGGGAGGTAAAGCATGATAAGGAGAAAAACCCTTCCACACCGATCTTATCGGTAACGGGCGATGATACCCCCTTACCTAAGGTTTGACTTCGATAAGGCAGCCTCAACAATTTCTTCATTCATACGGGAGATGGTCAAGGAGGCTGGTGCTAAAGGTGTCGTCATAGGGCTCTCCGGTGGTAGTGACTCCAGCCTGGCCACGGCTCTGGCCGTTAAGGCACTAGGTAAAGAGAAGGTGAAGGTGGTTTTCCTCCCAGATAGGGAAACGTCGCCGGAGTCGAGGGTCGCTGCCAGGGTAGTGGCTGAGTCACTGGACCTCGAGCTTGTGACCATAGACATTACGGGGGTCGTAGAGAGTGCTCTGGCGTCGCTTGGGCTTTCTTATAGTATGGCGGACAAGATCGTCAAGGGGAACGTTAAGGTCAGGACGAGGATGCTCCTCCTTTACGGGATAGCCAACAATGAAGGCAGGCTCGTTGTGGGCACTGGGGACCGCTCGGAGTGGCTCATAGGATATTTCACGAAGTGGGGTGACGTCGCTGGCGACATATACCCGAACATCGGCCTGTACAAGACCCAGGTGCGGGCTCTGGGCACGTACCTGGGCCTCCCGGCAGAGGTGATCAACAGGGCACCTACCCCCGACCTATGGCCAGGGCACACGGCCGAGGGCGAGCTGGGCCTCTCCTATGACATCATAGATGAGGTTCTGTACTGGGTATTTGATGAGGGGCTTGACCCGAGCGAGGTCCCCCAGAGAGCGGGCGTCTCCAGAGAGGCGGTTGAGAAAGTTATGGAGATGCACCGCAGGAGCGAGCACAAGAGGAACCCATTGAGGGCCCCATTCAGGTCCTTTAAGGAACTCATGAAGTGAAGAGACTCATGAAGTTCCGGTGGATGACCCTACGCACCTCAACCTCATCGACGCCCTTAGCCTCCGCTATGAACTTTATGACTTCAGGTATCATATGAGGCCCGAGCCTCAGCCCGCGATAGTTGTAAGGGCCGTCGCTCTCCGTTATCATGATCTCCAGCGGCGCCGCCTTAACGACCTCACGCATCTTCCTCTGGATCTTCAGCGCTGCGTTAACGCCGATGTAGTACCCGTGAGAGGCGATCTCCTCAAGCAGGTCGAGGGGTCCCGTGAACCAGTGAATGACCGCCTTCCTAACACCTAGTTCATCAAGGACCTCGAGCACCTCTCTCCACGCACCCGCAGCGTGAATCGATAGCGGCTTACCGGTTTCGGCGGCTAGGGAGGCAAAGAATCTGAAGACAAGTACCTGCTTCTCATACGTCTGGGGCACGAATTTCTTGTCGAGCCCTACCTCACCCACCGCCCTCGTGAGGGGGTCCTTGACCATATTAGTGAACTTGCTGAGGATCGGGTTCACATTCTCTACATCGCCGACCTCCCATGGGTGGAGGCCGACAGCAGCGAAAACGTTCGGGCACTCTTGCCCTAGCTCAAGCGTCTTCCTTGATGAGTTAAGGTCGTCGGAGACCGCCAGCAGCAGTAGGTCTTTTCTCCTGCATATTTCCCGGATCTCGTCATGTTTGTATTCATGTAGGTGTATGTGGCCGTCGATTATGTGCGGCACCAATCCCCTTCACCACATATGACGTGCTGTGAGTGCATTAATTCAGCGCGTGGACTCAAGATCGGTGGCCGGGATGCTGAAGAAAGCCATCATTGCTTTCATTCTATTAAGTATTGTCTCCCTCCTTGGCGACCTAACCTACGAAGGCGGCGGCTCCGTACTGGGTTCCTACCTGGAGTATCTGGGTGCCTCAGCCATCCTCACAGGCCTCCTAGGAGTGACTGAGCTGGTGTCCTACGCCATGAGGCTTGTTGGCGGAGTAATTGCTACGAGGTACAGGTCCAGCGCACTCTACTGGGGCCTCACAGCCCTGGGGTACGCCTCTCTACTGGCTATACCGGCGCTGGCCCTCACAGGGAACTACGCCCTAGTGCTGCTCCTAATAACGATCGAGCGCATGGGCAAAGGAATAAGGGCGCCCGTCAGAGATGTAATCCTCGCCGAAGTAACGCAGGGGATGGGGAGGGGCCTGGGCTTTGGTCTCCACGAGCTAGCCGACCAGATAGGCGCTTTCGCTGGCCCAGCGGTCGTTGCGTACATGCTCTACACCTCAGGTGGCGACTATAGGGCAGCATTCTCAGTCCTAGCGATCCCGGCGGTCCTCGCCGTTGCAGCTGTGTTATCTGCGGCTACCATGTACCCGAGAATAAGGAGCGTGGAATCAAAGCCTACAGGAAAAGGTGTCGTGACCCCGCAGTTCCGTTTATTCCTCGCCGGAGCCTCCCTAGCGATGCTGGGCTTCCCGTACTGGAGGAGCATCGTCGGGTACCACATGGGGGCAGTCGGGTTCGTTCCTGACTACATGATCTCCCTGTTCTACACCCTCGCCATGGGCGTCGACGCCGCCATAGCGGTGCCGATAGGGCTCCTCTACGATAGGAAAGGCATCAAAGTTGTTGCGGCAGCACCGATCTTCGCTGCCCCGGTGACGGCATTTCTCTTCCTTCAACCGAGCATAGAGAACTTCGCAATAGCCTCGGCGCTGTGGGGTGCCTACATGGGTGTATACGAAACCGTTCTACGGGCATCGGTGGCCGACCTCATAGATCCTGCCTCAAGGGCGTGGGCGTACGGCATCTTCTCGTTCATGCTGGGCGCCTCATGGATGGCGTCATCACTAATAATGTCGGCCCTCTACCAGCTGAGCCCGCACCTAATAGTTCCGTACTCGTTGGCGTGTGAAGTGGCTTCATTGGTGATTCTATTGAGGCTTGCTCAGGCCAAGAGGTAAATTCTGCCTAGACCTGCTAGGATAAGAGGTGAGTGAGCTGCTGAGGAGCCTTAAGGGCGACTGCGGCACGCTGGGCTGCTGGATAGGTGATCTTCCCAGGGGCTGCGAGCTGTGCATGGAGGGGGCGAAATCGGTTATTTTCGTGACTGGTGTATGCCCAGAAAGGTGCTGGTACTGCCCTCTATCGAGGTCAAGGAAGGGAAGGGATGTTACCTATGTGAACGAGGTTCTCGCCAGGGACAT
>Ga0256833_1000201_pt1 | contig 47170 bp, 48 predicted proteins | sample 356284metaG_FD_190535 | JGI IMG/M metagenome (GOLD analysis project Ga0256833, IMG submission 190535) | Hydrothermal vent microbial communities from Mid Atlantic Ridge, Atlantic Ocean - 356-284 | ecosystem: Environmental > Aquatic > Marine > Hydrothermal vents | place: Atlantic Ocean: Mid... | reverse complement strand
TCGGCGCCGTGCTCGACACGCTCACCGGCCCGCTCGAGGAACGATTGCGCTGGTGGACCAACGACGTCAACAACGCCGTGGCCACCACCGCCGCGGGCCTGCTCGCGCTCGTTTTGGCGCTGTAAAGTTGTTCTATGCACTATTTTGAACAGCTGATTCGCTTCTTGTTAGAACGCGAGGGTTTCTGGGCGCGCACCAGTCACAGGGTCAACCTGACGAAGGAAGAAAAGCGTATGATCGGCCGGCCTTCGTCCCCAAGACCTGAAATCGATGTTCTTGCATACCGCCCCCGCGAAAACCTCTTGCTGATAATCGAAGTTAAATCTTACCTGGACTCTCCGGGCGTCGCGCTTGAGCACATCGACACAGAGTTCGTCAGGGGCGAAGGTTACAGGCTGTTCAAGGACGAGGAGTACCGCCGCGTCATGTTTAGGCGACTCAAATCGGAACTTGTCAACGAGGGTGCGATCCATGGAACCGTATCTATGATTCCGGGTATGGTTGTCGGAAAAGTTAAGGGTGATGAGGAAGCCCTCAAGCGGTTCTTTTCCCAAAGGGGATGGTTTTTCTGGGGGCCCAGTCAATTGGTGGAAAGACTTGCCCGTACCGCCGACATGGGATATACCGACAATCCCTTCGTCTACACAGCAAAACTCTTGATCCGAAACGGCTTTCGATCTAACCGATAGGCACCACCCACACCTGCCGCGTGCGCGGGCCGTCGAACTCGGCCAGGAAGATCTGCTGCCAGGTGCCCAGCGCCAGCCGGCCACCCTGCACGGGCACCAGCTGGGCGTTGCCCACGAGCGCGGTCTTGAGGTGAGCGTCGCTGTTTCCCTCGGCGTGGCGGTCGCCGGGGTGGCGGTGCGGGGCCAGCTCGGCCAGCCGCAGCAGCAGGTCGTGGGCCACGTCGGGGTCGGCCCCCTCCTGGACCACGATCCCCGCCGTGGTGTGCGGCGAGTAGACGAGCACCGCGCCCTCCACGGCGCCGAGTGCCCGGGCGGCCGCCTCGACCTGGGGTGTGATCCGAACCATCTGGTTGAACGCGTTGGTGCGTACATCGAAGCGTTCCATACCCACACTCTAGCGCCCGGGCGCATGCCCCGGGTGGAGCTGGCTTAGAATGGGCCGCATGAATGCTGTTGTAATTGGACTCGCACTCGTCGCGCTGAGCGCGTTGATGGCGCTCATGCAGCGCCGCTGGTCGGTGCCCGCCACCCTTGGCGTGCTCGCGGGCGTGGCGCTGGCCGGCTACGGGCTGTGGCCCCAACCAGCCGAGCCCGCCGTGGGCACCGTCCTTGCCTCCGACGCCGCGCCCGCCCAAACCCAACCCGCCGCAACTGCCCCCGAAACGCCCTCCCCCGCCGCAGAGGCGCAGGAAACGACGAACGAGGCCGCAGACGCACCCATTGCGACGGAAGAAACAACAAAACCCGCCAGCGAAGAAGGCGCGACCGAAGCCGAGGCGCCCGCCGTGGCCCCGGCCATCCCCGAGCACGTGATCCCCGGCGCTACCCAAAGCTGGGTCGCCGAGGTGAAGAACCTGGTGGAAAAGCCCAACCACTACCCGCTCGCCCAGTCGGGCGACGCGCCCGAGGACGCGCCCAACCGGGGCGACCGCATCTACGAATACATCGACATCAAGCTGGGCAACCGCACCTTCCAGACCGTCTTCCTTTCCAAAAGCCCCAGCGATCCGGAGATGTGGATGGTCCACATCGAGCCCGGCGCCCAGGGCGCGCCCATCCAGCCCGAGGAGCTGGGGAGGGTGCGCATCCTCGGCGAGGGGAGCAACTTTATCGTCTTCTTGATCGAAGACGGTCCCTTCGCTGGCGACTACCTCATCTGGGCCACAGGCGGCCATCGCGGCGGTGGCGAAGCCATTCGCATCTACAGTCCCAAGTTCCTGGAGCGCGAGCACGGCCTCGCCCAGCAGATCGCTCAGGCGGCGGGCGAGGGCGCGCCGTGAACGAGAGGGGGCGTTCGTGACGAACTCATAGTCCTAGGGCTGGCCCTACTGGCGCTGGGTGCGCTCGTGGGGCTCTTCCAGCGACGCTGGAGCCTGCCGGCGCTGCTGCTGGCGCTGGCGGGCGCCGGGCTTGCGGCTTACGGCTTATTCGCTGCGCCACCCGAACCCGGAACCGTGAAAGAAACCGTACTGGCCTCCGACGCCGAGCCTGGCGTGACCCGGAGCGCCCAGCCCCAGACGGTGGGCGCGGACGCCGTGGCCGAGCACACCATCCCCGGGGAGACCCGTCCTTGGGTGCAGGAGCTGGCGCAACTGATCGAGGACCCGGAGGCCTACCCCCTCTTCAACAGCGGCGTGGCCGAGGACGGCCTCAACGCCGGGGACCATTACTACGAGTACGCGAAGCTCGAGCTCTCGGACCGCACCCTCGACGTGGTCTTCCTCACCCGCAGCCCAAACGACCCCGACGTCTGGATGCTGCACCTCGAGCCGGGCGAGGGGCGGCCGCCGATCGCCACCAGCGAGTTCGGCAGCGTTACCGTGATCGGCCAGGGCGAGGGCTACCTGCTCTTCCGGATCGACGAGGGCCCCTTCGCCGGCAACTACCTGGTCTGGGCCGTGGGCGAGGACGGCGAGGGCGGCTGGGCGGTGCGCCTCTACACCCCCACCTACCTCGACCGCGAACACGCCCGCGCGCAGACGGCGAACTAGTCCGGATCCGCAAGGACGAACATCCAGGGCCGGCCTTCGCGGCGGGTGAGCGCCACCGTGAGCGCGCGCCCCGCCTTGCGGCCGGAGAACTTGCGCGCCAGCTCGGCCGGGTCGACCGGGCTGTGCCGCCGCTTGACGCTGACCGGGCCCGCTTCCAGCTCGTCGAGCCAAGCGCGCAAAGTCTTGAGGCGGTAGGGCCCGTGCCGCAGCACCCGCCAGCAGCGAGCCAGCGGGGTGGAGCGGCAAGCGTCGGCGGTGAGGTAGGCCACCTGCTCGGCCAACAGCGTTGCCTCTAGCTCGGCCGCCAGCCGACCGACCAAACCGGTGCGGATTACCGCCGGGTCGGGCTCGTAGAAGAAGCCGCGCGGCGGGCCCGCCGGCGCGGGCCGCTCGGGCCCCTCGAGCACAGCGCCCTCAGGCAGCACCGCCGCCCAGGGCTCGGGCCAGGCCAGCTCGCCGAAGCCAGCCAGTGCTTCCTTCAATTCGCTCCCCAACGAGATGAAGCCAAGACCCACCCGCGCAGGGAGTTCAGCCTTGTCGAGCGCCGGGGCCAGCTTGACCGACACCGCCGGTAGGCGGCCGGCGAGCCGCTCGAGGTCGGCGAGGGGCGGCTCCATCGCGTCCAGCCGCACGGTGCGGCGTCCGCCGCTGCGCCGCGCCGGGTCGGCGAAGGCCGCCTCCACCTTGAGCTTGAGCGCCCGCCAGTCGGCGCGAACAACCTCGATGCGCTCGGCGAGCCCCAGCGCGGCGGCGTTGTACTCCAGCAACGCCGCCCGCACCGGGTCGCGCTCGACCGCCAGCACCCGCTTGCCCGCCTGGGCGAGCGCGAGGGCGTCGCCGCCGATGCCCGCGCCCAGGTCGGCCACCCGCCCGTAGGGACCGAAGACGCGCTCCGCCCGCCAGCTGGCCACCGGCCAGGCGCTCGCCTGCTCGAGCGCCTCGGCCTCGAAGAGCATGGCGTCCGCGTGGGGAAACTTGGCCCGCGCCTTGCGCCGCAAGCGCGCCTGGTCGTAGAGCCAGGCGGCCTCGTCCTCGCTCCAGCGCTTGCGCAGCGCAGCGACGGTGGCCAGCGCCTCGAGCGGCCCTTCGGCCAGCACTTCGATCTCGCGCCGGGCCGCTTCCGACGCCAGGAACGCCACCGCCTCCAGGCCGAGCCTTCGCACCCCTCCAGTATGCCGCCAGCCGGTAAGGTGGAGGGGTGGAAGGCACCTTCAGCGCGTGGCACCTGGCTCTGGCCTTCGTCCTGGGCGCCGCGCTCGCGGGCCTGCTGGCCTGGGGGAAGGTCGTGGCACTGACGCTCCGGCGTGAGGAGCTCGAGCGCGCCGTGGCCCGGCTCGAGGCCGAGCTGCGCGCCGAGCGCGAGAAGGCCGAGTGGCTCCTGGGCGCTAAGGACGAGCTGACTCAAGCCTTCGCGGTGCTGGCGGGGCGCCAGCTCGAGGCGAGCTCCGCGGCGCTGGTGCGGCGCACCCATGAGCTTCTGGCCCGGCTCGACCGCCAGCTCGCGGGGCAGCTGGGCACCCACAAAAGCGCGCTCGAGGGACTGGTGGGACCGCTGCGGGAACACCTGGCAGCCCTGGAGGCGCAGGTGCGCGAGCTCGAGCAAAAACGTGAGGGCGCCTACGGCAGCCTGGCCGAGCAGCTGCGCGCGCTGGCCGAGCAGCAACGCGCCCTGCAGACGGCCACGACCACCCTGGGCGAGGCGCTCAAGAACCCCGGCACCCGCGGGCGCTGGGGCGAGCTGCAGCTGCGGCGGGTGGTGGAGCTTGCCGGGATGACGCCACACGTGGACTACAGCGAGCAGCCGACGACCGCCCGAGGCCGGCCCGACCTGATCGTGCACCTGCCCGGCGGCGGAACGCTGCCGGTGGACGCCAAGACGCCGCTCGCCGCCTACCTGGCCGCGGTCAAGGCCGCCGACGAGGCGGCGCGCAAGGCGCGGCTGGCCGAGCACGCCCGCCAGCTGCGCGCGCGGGTGCGCGAGCTGGCGGGCAAAGCCTACTGGGAGGGGCTCGAGGGCGCGCCGGAGTTCGTGGTGGTCTTCGTGCCCAGCGAGGCTGCGCTGGCCGCAGCCTTCGAGGCCGACCCCGGCCTGCTCGACGACGCCCTGGCCCAGCGGGTGCTGCCCGCCGGGCCGGTGACGCTGCTGGCGCTGCTCAAGGCAGTGGCCTACGGCTGGCGCCAGCAGGCGCTGGGCGAGCGGGCCCGCCGCATCGCCGAGGAGGGCGGCGAGCTGATCGCCCGCTTCGAGGCCTTCGCCGCGGCGCTGGCCGAGGTGGGGCAGGGGCTCGAGCAGGGCGTGGCCGCCTATAACCGCGCCGTGGGCCGCTACCAGCGACGCCTCGCCCCGGCGGCGCGCCGCTTCCGCGAGCTGCTCGAGGCCCCCGAGCCCGAGCGCGAGCCCGAGCCCGTGGACGACGCCCTGCGCGAGCCGCCCACAGCCGGACCGGAAGACGCCTGAGCCGTGCTAGGCTGGGGCCGATGATCGCGCGTTACCAAACCTCGGAGATGGCGGCCCTGTGGTCACCCGAGCACCGCCTGCGCGTCTGGGCCGAGGTTGAGCGCCTGACGCTGGAGGCCTGGGAGCGGCTGGGCGAGGTGCCCGCGGGCACGGCGGCCGCGCTCGCGCGGGCGCTGCCCGCCGGCGACTTCGAGCCCGAATTCGGCGAGCGGGTGGCCGCGATCGAAGCCAAGACCCACCACGACGTGGTCGCCTTCGTGCGCGCCCTGGCGGAGCGCAGCGGCGACGCGGCAGTGCGGCGCTACCTCCACTACGGCCTCACCAGCACCGACGTGGTGGACACCGCCCAGAACCGGCTGCTGGCCGAGGCACTAAGCCTCGTCCTGGCCGAGCTGGAAGAGCTGCTGGCAGTGCTTGCCAACCTGGCCGTGCGATACAAGCACACCCCCGCTGTGGGCCGCACCCACGGGGTGCATGCCGAGCCGACAGCCTTCGGCCTGCGCTTCCTCAGCTTCTACGCCGCAGGGCTACGCGACCGCGAACGCCTGCACCGCGCCCGCGAGGCCATCGCCACCGCGGTGGTGAGCGGCTCGGTGGGCAACTACGCCCACACCCCGCCCGAGGTGGAAGCCTACGTGGCCGAGCAGCTGGGCCTCGTACCCGAGCCGGTGAGCACCCAGGTGGCCCCGCGCGACCGCCACGCCGAGGTGCTGGCCGCGCTCGCGGTCTTCGGCGCCAACCTCGAGCGCGTCGCCGTAGAGCTGCGCCACCTCGCCCGCACCGAGGTGCTCGAGGTCAGCGAGCCCTTCCGCGAGGGGCAGACGGGCTCGAGCTCGATGCCCCACAAGAAGAACCCGGTGGCGCTCGAGAACGTCTCCGGCCTCGCCCGCCTGCTCAAGTCGAACCTGCAGGCCGCGCTCGAGAACGTGGCGCTGTGGCACGAACGCGACATCAGCCACTCCTCGGTGGAGCGGGTGATCCTACCCGACTCCACCACCCTGGCCCACTACCTCACCCGCCGCCTCACCCGGGTGCTGCGGAGGCTGGTGGTGCACGAGGACCGCATCCAGAAAAACCTCGCACTCACCCGCGGCCTCGCCTATAGCCAGCGCGTGCTGAACCTGCTCATCGAGAAGGGCCTGGAGCGCGAGCGCGCCTACCGCCTGGTGCAGCGCAACGCCATGAAGAGCTGGGAGGAAGAGCGCGACCTGGCCGAGTTGCTGGCCGCCGACCCGGAGAACCCGCTCTCCCCCGAGGAGCTGGCGGCGGCCTTCGACCCCGCCTACTACCTGCGCCACGTGGACACGATCTACGCCCGCTTCGGGTTGTAGAATGTCCCAAAGTCGCCGTCAGGGTAGTTTTCGCGCCGGCACGCACCGCGCCGGCCCGGAAACGTATACCCTACCCCTACCGGTAAGCCTCCGCCCTGAGCGCGGCGGGGCGGAAGTGCCCAAGCACTCCGCGCAGCGAAGGAGCGAGGTAAGGCATGAAGGCGATTACCTTTGACTTCTGGGGAACCTTGATGGTCGAGGGACCGGATTACGCCGCACAGGTGCTGCCCGAGCGTTACGAGATCCTGCTGGCGGCCAGCGACGAGGCGGGGGTGCCCGCCGGCGAGGCCGAGGTGCGCGACGCCTGGAGCCAGGCCAGCCGCAAGTACGGCGACGCCTGGCGCGCCGGGGTCTTCATGTCGCTCGAAGACCGGGTGGCCTACGCCTTCAAGCTGTTGGGCGTGCGCTACGATCCCGACCTCGTACGCCGTACCGCCCGGTCGCTGGCCACGACCGGGCGCGACGCCGACCTGGTGGTTCGCCCCGGTGCCCGCGAAGCCCTGCCCGAACTGGCCCGCCACTACAAGCTCGCCATCGTCTCCGACACCGGCGTTTCCAGCGGGGCGATGCTGCGGCACTACCTCGATCGCGAGGGGCTGCTCCCCTACTTTTCCGCCTTCTCCTTTTCCGATGAGACGCAGGTTTTCAAGCCCGACCCGCGCGCCTTCCTCGCCGCGCTCGAGGCGATGGGCGTTGAGCCTGCGCAGGCGCTACACGTCGGAGATCACCCCCGCGCCGACATCGCGGGTGCACGCCGCAGCGGATACCCGCACGCGGTCCTCTTTGGGAGCGCGCGCCCGGGTGAAGCCGAGCCCGAGCCCTCGGCCCGTATCCACGACCACCGCGAGCTCCTGGGCCTGGTCAAGGAAATAGAGGCGGCCTCCCGGCCGACAAAGCAGGCGTAGGGCGCACCCGCCAGCGCAACAGGGGCTGGGCCTATGCGAAGCCACCCCCGTCATCCAACTCGGGGTAAGGCAGGCCCTGGCGGCGGTAGACCTCAGCCTCTCGCGGGTAGGCCCACTCAAAGAGGGTGCGCCGGTAAGTCTCGGGGTCAAGCCGGGGGCGGTCATAAAACCCTGCCTCGAACCGCTGGCGCTGGGCCTCGAAGAGGATCACTGCCGCCGCCACCGAGACGTTTAGGCTCTGCACCATGCCCATCATGGGGATGATCACGTCGGCGTCGGCGAGCTCGGCAGCGCGTGCGCTCACCCCCCACTTCTCCGCACCCAGAAGCACCGCCGAGGGGCGGGTGTAGTCGACCTCCCGGTAGTCCAGCGCGCGGTCCGAAAGGTTGGCGGCGTAGACGATGAAGCCCCGCTCCTTGAGGTGGGCGATGGCCTCCTCGATGTTCGGGTGCACCCGCAGGTAGACCCACTTCTCGCTGCCGCCCGAGGTGTCGTGAAAGGTGGGCACACCCCCGGTGGGGTTGACCGCGTGAGCCTCGAATACGCCCACCGCGTCGGCGGTGCGCAGGATGGCCGAGAAGTTGTGGGGCTTGTGGACGTTCTCCATCAGCACCGTCAGGTCGGGCTGGCGCTTGTCCAATACGGCCCTGAGGCGACGGTAGCGCTCCGGCGTCACGGCCCGATTGTACCAGCCGCGCTGCGAAATCCTCTGAGGCAAACCGCCACCCCGGGACGTGCGCGAGGATATAGGAGGAGGTGAACAATGAAGCGTCTGCAGGTCTTGTTGGCGCTCGCGCTTTTGGGTTTGCTCGCGGCCTGCGTTCCCAACCCCGTTGACCTGGCGGTGGACCAGGCGATCGAGGCGGGGCTGAGGGGGACGGCCGAGGTGCTGCCCCAGAACGCGCTGCCCTTCAGCGACGACTTCGAGAGCTACCCGGTGGGCGCGATCCTGACACGGGCGAACCCGGAAAGCTACCGCCTCTGGGGTGACTGCGACGGCCGGCTCGACTACGCCTTCGTGGTGGAAACCGTCGGGCCGGAGGGGCGCAGCGAGAAGGCCGCGGCAGTCGAGTACCCCTGCGGCGGGGGCGGCGGGCTGCACGCTTTGACCACCGGCGCGGAGGACTGGCGGGACTACCGGGCCGAGGTCAGCTTCCGCACCAAGGACGACCAGTGGTGGGTCTACCTGAACATCAGCGGCAACGGCGCTCACGCCTACGTGCTGGAGGTCTACGGAACGTCGGCCACGCTTTACAAGCAAATTGGCAAAGAGCGCACGGTGGTCGCGCGGCGCGACGTCAGCGGCCCGCGCGCCGACGACGCCTGGCACACCCTGGTGGCCGAGGCGCGGAGCGACGGGGTGCGGGTGACGGTGGACGGCGAGGTCTTCGCCGACTACACCGACGGCGATCCGGCGTTTTCGCACGGCGGTTTCGGCATCCAGGCCAGCCGTTACGGGCGGCGCATGCTGATCAGCCGCTGGTCGTTCGCGCCGCTGCCCTGAGGCGCTCGATCAGCGGCCACAGGAGTGCCCGCTTGAGCTTGAGGGCGCTCTTGTTGACGATCAGGCGGGCGCTCGAGCGCGCGAGCACCTCCACCTCAACGAGCCCCGCGGCCTTGAGGGTGCGGCCAGTCTGCACCACGTCCACCACCGCGTCGGCCAGCCCCACCAAAGCGGCCAGCTCGACGTTGCCGTGCAGCTTGACCACGTCGGCCACCAAGCCGCGCTCGCGCAACCAGGCCTGGGTGAAGCTGGGGTACTTGCTCGCGATGCGGCGGATGGGACGGTCGTCGTCCGGGCGGCGGATGAGCGAGAGCCGGCAGGCGCCGAAGCCCAGGTCCACCGGCTCGTAGAGGTCGCGCCCCGACTCCAGCAGCACGTCACGCCCCACCACGCCCACATCGGCGATGCCGAGGTCCACGTAGGTGGGCACGTCCGCTCCGCGCAGCTCGAGCACCGCCCGCTCCCCGTCGCCGTGCCACAGGTCGCGCTCGCCCCGCGCCGCCGGCAGCTCGAAGCCCGCGCGCGCGAAGGCGGCGTAGGCATCGTCCATCATCCGCCCCTTAGGCAGGGCGATCACCAGCCCGGCGCGCTCGAAGCTCACGGGGCCACCTCCCCCTCGGGCCCCACCAGGCGGCCGATGCCGCGCGCGCGGGCGTAGGCCCGAAGTTCGTCCAGGTCATCGGTCCAGGCGAGCTCCACCACCAGCCCCTCGGCGCGCAGCCGCCGCGCCGTCTCGGCGTCGAGGGCCAGCGCGTCGGGCGCCGCCGCCCGCGCCGGCCGGCCCGCGGCCTCGAGCACGCGCTCGAGCCCCAGTGCGAAGCCCGCCGCCTCGGCCACCCCGGCCCCGTCGTAACGCCCCCCGCCAAGCAAGGGCAGGCCGAAGTCGGGGGTGTAGGCGCGGAAGTGGATGCCGGTGTAGTAGTCGTAGGCCCGGGCCATGCCCAGGTCGAAGAGCGGCTCCAGCCCTGCAGGCAAGAGTGCCAGCACTTCCTCGAGCCAGTCGAGGTCGCGCTGCGCCCGCTCGCTGATGGCGTGGCGCCGCGCGGCCGCCGGCACCTCGCGCCCGCCGAAGAGGTCGGGCAGGGCCAAAAGCGCGTCCGCCAGCGCCCCGCGCACGCCGTAGCGCTCGAGCCGCTCGGCGAGCTCGGGGGTGTTCTTGCGGTCGATCGCAGCGTGCAGCCGCGCCAGCCGTTCGGCGTCGAGCCCGGTCGCCTCGAGCAGGTCGGCCACGAAGGCGGGCATCCCCACCTCGATGCGCGCCCCCTCGAGCCCCGCCGCCGCCAACGCCTCGTGCGCCAGCGCCAGCAGCTCGGCGTCCACCCGCGGGGTGGAGGCCCCGAAGACCTCGACCCCCACCTGCTCGAACTCGCGCAGCCGCCCCAGGCTCACCTCGCTGTCGCGCAGCCACAGCCTGCCGGCGTACTGGAAGCGGTGCGGTCCCGGCCCCAGCGCCTGGGTGCGCGCCATCCGCACCAGCGCGGTGGTGAACTCGGCGCGCAACGCCAGCACCCGCCCACTCTTGTCCACCAGCTTGAAGGCGCGCTCGGCGAGCGGGTGCTCGGGGTCGAAGACCTCGAGCACCGGCAGCTCGACCGGCGCGTAGCCCCAGCCGGCGAAGAGCTCGCGCCAGCGGGTCACCAGCGCCTGCCGCGCCGCCGCCTCGGGCGGCAGGTAGTAACGGGTTCCTTCGGGGATCACGGGGCCCTCCTCGTCACGCTCCACAGTATAGGGGCAGCTCGGCGTCCCACACGAGCCCCTCGGACGCCACGCGCGCCCGCACCGCCCGCATCCACAGCCCCGCCTCCCGCGCCGCGCAGAGGGCGCTGGCGAACTCGGGGTCGACCGGGCAGGGGGCGAAGCGCTCGGCGTCGGCCCGCAACACCGCAAAGACCAGCGCCCCCTCACGCGCGACCAGCCAGCCCAGGTGCTTCTTCGCGCGGGCCGAGGGGGCGTCGGGGAAACAGGCGGTGCCCTCCGTCACGTGGGTCACCGACTTCATCTCCAGCAGTCGCTCGCGGCCGGCCGCGTCGCGCGCCAGCGCGTCGAGCCGCCCGCCCTCCACCCGCGGCTGCGCCGCCAGGTGGCGCCAGCCCCAGCGCGCGAGCAGCGCCGGCAGGGCCGCCTCGGCTTCGGCGGAGTCGAGCAGCACCCACGTCGCCCCGTCGCGCGCGAGCAGTACCCGCCCCTCGGTGCGCCCGCCCGGGCGCGGCCGCCAGCGCAACGGCGTGCCGGGGCGCAGCCACGCCAGCCGGCCGGTATTGGGCAGGTGCAGCCGCACCTCGCCGCGCTCGGCCTCGGCCCGCAGCACGAAGCGGTTCTCGCGCGCGATCAGACGCGCCGGCAGCGTCGGGGGAAAACGCCGGTCCCACTCCACCCCTCAAGCCTAATCCCTCCCGTTGACAGCGGCCTGGGGGCGGGGTACACTTACTACAACTCACAAGTAGTGAGACTACACATGGGAACGAACGCCAGGGTACTCACGCGAATCAACAGCTTCTACGACAAGCTCTCGCCGTCCGAACGGCGGGTGGCCAACTACGTGCGCGAACACCCCGAGCAGGTCATCCACATGCCGCTGGCCAAGCTAGCGCAGCAGGCCGGCGTCAGCGACCCCTCGGTGCTGCGCTTCTGCCGCGCCATCGGCTACCGCGGCTACCTCGACTTCAAGGTGGCGCTCACCCAGGACCTGGCCTCGCCGGTCCAGTTCATCCACGAGTCGGTCGAGCCCAGCGACCCCCCCAAGGCGATCGCCCAGAAGGTCTTCGCCGCCGCCAACCGCGCCCTGCTGGAGACACTGCAAAGCCTCAGCATCGAGGCGCTCGAGCGCACGGTAGACCTTCTCGACGGCGCGAACCGCATCCTCATCATCGGCGTCGGCACCTCGGCGCCCATCGCACAGATGATGTACAACCGCCTCTTCCGGCTGGGCCTGCCCGTCTGGATCCAGACCGACTCCTACCTCCAGCTCATGCACGCCGCGCTCCTGGGCCCCGGCGACGTCGCCGTGGGCATCTCCCAGACCGGCGCCTCCATCGACCCGGTGCTCACCCTGGAGGAGGCCAAGAAGCACGGCGCCGCCACCGTGGCCATCACCGGCTCGCTCTCCTCGCCCATCACCCAGCAGGCCGACGTGGCGCTATACTCCAGCTACCACGAGCTACGTCCCGAAGCGGCTTCGTCGCGCATCGCCCAGATCGCCATCATCGAGTCCATCTACGTCGTGCTCAGCATGCGGCGGCTCGAGACCGCCGACAGCGACGAACGCCGCATCTGGGAGGCTCTGTCCCGCAAAACCCTATGACCGCAGGAAAGGAGGTGAGAGCTGCGCGAACCCATCGGTCCCTGGCCCAAGATCCAACGCCACCATCGCACGCACGCGTGCGCCACAGGAGTACCTCTTATGGGAAACGAAATTAGCCGCAGGAAATTTATGATCCAAAGCGCCCTCGCCTCGATGGGCATCTTCGCCGGCCCCGCCTTCATGCAGACCGTCCGCGCCGCCGAGGGCAACAACCGGCCGCTAAAGGCCGCTTTCTCCAACGCCGGCCTCCAGGCCACCTGGTGCGCTCAGGGTAAGGACACCGTCGAGCAGTGGGGCAAGTGGTTGGGCGTGGAGATCCACTGGTATGACGGCCAGCTCGACGTCGCCAAGCAGCGCGCCGCCGTGGACGCCATGGCCGCCAAGGACTGGGACTTCGTCGCCATCCAGTCACTCTCCATCGGCTCGCTGGTGGAGCCTGTGCAGAAGATGATCGACAAGGGCATCCCGGTCATCGCCATGGACACCATGCTCGCCCCCTGGGGCAAGATCAAGCAGCACACCTTCATCGCTCCGGACAACGTCTGGATGGCCGAGCAGGTCACCCAGGCCCTGGTGGACGCCATCGGCGGTAAGGGCAACATCGTCATGACCCAGGGCTCGCTGGGCCACACCGGCGCCCAAGGCCGCGCCCAGGGCTTCTGGAACGTGGTCAAGCGCTATCCCGACATCAAGGTGATCGACGAGTCGCCCGCCGACTGGGACGTGGCCAAGGTGGCGCAGCTGTGGGAGAACCTCCTCAACCGCTACAAGAAAATCGACGCCGCCTTCTTCCACAACGACGACATGGCGCTCGCCGCCTACCACGTCATCAAGAACGCCGGCCGCGAGAACGAGATCGTCCTTGGCGGCATCGACGGCATGCCTCCTGCGGTCCAGGCGGTGCTCGACGGCAAGCTGCACGCCACCGCCCGCAACTCGGCGGCCCGCATCCACTGGGGCGCGCTGGTGGCCGGCTACTACGCGGTCATGCAAAAGGAGGTCAGCGGCAAGGACATCCCCGAGTTCATCCTCGCCGACGGCCCCGTCATCCTGCCGCCCAGCAAGGAGAAGACCGACAAGCCCTGGCTGCTCAAGGGCTACGGCATCGGCGCCGGCCCTGGCCTCCTTTGGCAGGAAAAACACTACCTGGCCTAAGCGCCTAGCCCCCGGCCCGGCCGGGCCGGGGGCCCCTCCCCGACATGGAAACCACCGCCCCACTCCTTGAACTCCACGACGTTTCCAAGCGCTTCGGCGGCATCCAGGCGCTTTCGGGCATCGACTTTGACGTGCGTCCGGGCGAGGTGCACGCGCTGGTGGGCGAGAACGGCGCGGGCAAGTCCACGATGATGAAGATCCTCGCAGGCGTGATCCCCGACTACGAGGGGCAGATGGCCTGGAAGGGCCGGCCGGTGCGGCTGAGGAACCCACGCCACGCGCTTGGGCTCGGCATCGCCATGATCCACCAGGAGCTCAGCGTTATGCCCGAGCTCACCGTGGCCGAGAACATCTTCCTGGGCCGGCAGCCGCTCGCGGGCGGGGTGGTGGACTGGCGGCGTATGTTCCGCGAGGCCGCCGCCATCCTCGAAGAGCTCGGCTTCGGGCACATCAACGTGCGCGAGCCGCTCGAGCGCTACCCCCTGGGCGTCCACCAGCTGGCCGAGATCGCCCGCGCCCTAACCTCGGGAGCCGAGCTGATCATCATGGACGAGCCCACGAGCGCCCTCAGCCCCATGGAGACCCAGCACCTGCTCGAGCTCACCCGCGGGCTAGCCGCCTCCGGCAAGTCAGTGGTCTACATCTCCCACTTCCTCGAGGAGGTCACCTGGGTTTCCGACCGCGTCACCGTGTTGCGCGACGGGCAGAAGATCGCCACGCTCGACGCCGACCAGACCAACAAAGAAGAACTCGTGCAGCTCATGCTCGGCAAGAAGGCCGCCTTCATCGAGGAGTCCTACCTGCACGGGCGCGCCGTCCAGGACGCCCACGCAGGGGCCCGTCCGGTGCTGGAGCTCGAGGGCCTCACCCGCCCCCGCCTCTTCGAGGACGTCAGCTTCCAGCTCCACGCGGGCGAGATCCTCGGGATCTACGGCCTCATCGGCTCGGGCCACTTCGAGCTGGGCGAGGCCATCTACGGCCTTCTTCGCCCCAGCTCGGGCCGCATCCGCCTTGGCGGCGCGCCGCTGGGCCATGGGCCGCGTCGAGCCATCGACCGCGGCGTAGCCTACGTCCCCCCTTCCCGCCGCACCGGGCTGTTTTTGGAAAAACCGATTTACCAGAACATCTCCCTGCCTTGGCTCGCCAAGATCTCCGGCTTCGTACCCAACGTGCGCAAGGAGATCGAGGTCGCCGACCAAGTGACGCGCCGCGTCGGCGTGCGCCCGCCCGACCCGCTCAAGGAGGTCGCCTTCCTGAGCGGCGGCAATCAGCAAAAGGTGGCCATCTCCCGCTGGCTCGTGGAGCCGCCCAAGGTCTTCGTGGTCAGCGAGCCGACGCGCGGCATGGACGTGGGTGCCAAGGAAGAGGTGATGAAAATCCTGCGCGAGCTCAGCGAGGCCGGCGTGGGCGTACTGCTCATCTCCTCGGAGCCCGAGACGGTGCTGGCCGCGAGCGAGCGCGTTTTGGTGATGGCCAAGGGCCGCATCGTCCGCGAGTTCGTGGGCGAGACGGTCACCAAGGAGCAACTCCTGGCCGCCGCCGCCGGCGAGATGGCGACCGCGGCGACCGCGAGGTAGACGATGGCAGACAAACCCCAAGACACCCCCAACCCGCCCAGCCGGTGGCGGGCCTTCCTGGTCAAGAGCCGGGAGTACGCGCCCGTCTGGACCCTGCTGGCCCTCTTCCTGTTCTTCTCCGTTTACTCCGACAGCTTCCTAACCTGGGAAAACATGGGCAACATCCTCAACCAGGTGGCGCTGCTGGCCATCATGGGCACGGGCATCACCTTCGTCTTGCTCACCGCCCAGATCGACCTCTCGGTTTCCTACATGGCCACGCTCGCGGGGGTGGTGGCGGCCTACTACACCGCCGCCCACCTACCTCAGCCCTGGCCCATCGTGATCGCCCTGCTGGTGGCCGCCTTTTTGGGCTGGATCAACGGCATCGGCACGGCCTACCTCGGCATCCCCTCGTTCATGGTCACTCTGGCGATGTCGCTCATCGCCTCGGGGCTCAGCCTTTGGCTCACGCGCGGGCGCATCCTCTTCGACCTGCCCCCGCTCGCCGAAACGCTGGGCAGCGGACGCATCTTCGGCGTCAAGTGGCTGGTCATCGTAGCCGCGCTCACGCTCTTGGTGGGGCACCTGGTGCTCAAGTACACCCGCTTCGGCCGTTACGTCTACATGACCGGCGCCAACCCCAAGGCCGCCGAGCTGGCCGGGGTGAACACCCGTGCGGTCATCACCGCGGTCATGGTCATCGCCGCGGTCACCGCCGGGCTCGCCGGCGTGGTGGGCATCGGCCGCCTTGGCAGCGCCACCCCCACCGCCTTCGACGGCATGCTCATCGACGCCATCGGCGCGGTCGTCCTCGGCGGCACCTCGCTCTTCGGCGGCGTGGGCGGCATCCCGCAGACGGTGGTGGGCCTGCTCATCCTGGGCGTGCTGCGCAACGGCCTCGACCAGGTTTCGGTGGACATCTACATGAAGACTTTGATCACCGGCATCATCTTGCTCGCGGCGCTGGTGTTCAACATCCTCTTCGCGGGCAGAAAGGAAGCATGAGGTGAACGTAGGCGGTCAGCACTACCGGACGATTTGGCTCAAACCCGACGACGACCGCGTGGTCCAGATCATCGACCAACGGCCCCTTCCCCACAAGTTCGTCATCGAGGACCTGGCGAGCACCGACGCCATGGCCCGCGCCATCAAGGAGATGCACCTGCGCGGCGCCGGGCTCATCGGCGCGGCCGCCGGCTGGGGCATGTACCTGGCGGCGCTCGAGGCGCCGCAGACCTCGATGGAGGCCTTCTTGGGCTACCTGCACGAGGCGGGTGAGAAGCTCAAGAAGACCCGCCCTACCGCGGTCAACCTCGAGTGGGCCGTGGACCGCCAGCTGCGCGAGATCGCGAGCCGCGCCCAGACCCCCGCGGAAGGGGTGCAGGTCGCGCGCGACACCGCCCAGGCCATCGCCGACGAAGACGCCGAGTTCTGCCGGCGCATCGGCGAACACGGGGTGAAGATCATCGAGGAGATCTACGAGAAGAAGGGCGACACTGTCAATATCCTCACCCACTGCAACGCCGGCTGGCTCGCCTTCGTGGACTACGGCACCGCCACCGCGCCCATGTACGAGGCGCAGAAGCGCGGCATCCCCATCCACGTCTGGGTGGACGAGACCCGCCCCCGCAACCAGGGCGCGCGGCTGACGGCCTGGGAGCTCGTGCAGCAGGGCGTGCCCCACACCGTGGTGGCCGACAACGTGGGTGGACACCTGATGCAGCACGGCCTGGTGGACATGGTGATCACCGGTGCCGACCGGGTGACCCGCTGCGGCGACGTGGCCAACAAGATCGGCACCTACCTCAAGGCCCTGGCCGCTGCCGACAACGGCGTACCCTTCTACGTGGCGCTGCCCAGCAGCACCCTCGACTGGTCGATCTGCGACGGCGTAGCCGAGATCCCCATCGAGCAGCGCGGCGAGGAAGAGGTCAAGTACATCCAGGGGCTCTCCGAGGGCGAGGTCAAGCGCGTCCTCCTTACCCCGCCCGAGAGCCCCGCCGCCAACTACGGCTTCGACGTCACTCCGGCCCGGCTGGTGCGCGGCCTCATCACCGAACGCGGCATCGCCGCCGCCAGCGAGGCGGGCCTGCTCGAGCTCTATCCTGAAAGGAGGTAACCATGGCCTACCAACCCCTCACCCCCGAAACGCTCCTCGATTACCTCAAGGGCCAACCCGCGCTGGCCGAGATCCTGCCGCCGGACGAGACCTACGACATCAAGGAGGTCGGCGACGGCAACCTCAACCTGGTCTTCGTGGTCCAGAGCCGCGAGAGCCCGGCGCACACGCTGGTGGTCAAGCAGGCGCTCCCCTACCTGCGCGTCGTCGGCGAGGACTGGCCGCTTACCCGCGACCGCGTCATCTACGAAACCGAGGCGCTCAAGCTGCACAACAAGTACGCCACCGGGCTGGCGCCCCAGGTCTACGACCACGACTACGAGATGTCCACGCTGATGATGGAGAACCTGAGCCGCCACGAGATCATGCGCAAGCCGCTGGTCCGGCGGGTCAAGTTCCCCCGCTTCGCCGACGACATCTCGACCTTCCTGGCGAACACCCTCTTCTACACCTCCGACCTCTACCTAAAGGGCGAAGAGAAGAAGGCTCTCCAGGAACGCTTCATGAACCCCCACCTGCGCAAGCTACAGGAGGACTTCGTCTACACCAACCCCTTCAAAGAGTCGCCCGAGAACAACTGGAACCCGCTGGTGGACGACCTGGTGCAGGAGGTCCGCCGCGACAGCGACCTCAAGCAGCGCGTGGCCTGGCTCAAGGAAGGCTACATGAACCACGCCCAATCGCTGATCCACGCCGACCTGCACACCGGCTCGATCATGATCAACCAGGAAGAGACCCGGGTCATCGACCCCGAGTTCGCCTTCGTGGGGCCGGCGGGCTACGACGTGGCGGCGGTGCTGCAGAACCTGATGCTCAACTACGCCTCCCACTACGCCCACACCCCCGACCCCGACGAACGCGCCGACTACCAGGCCTGGCTGCTGGACACCATGAAGCAGATCTGGGAGCAGTTCGCCCAGAAGTTCGAGCAGGTCTGGGTCGAGCACGCTGAGGGCGACCTCATGCCCGCGGACTATTGGGACTACCCAGGCGGCGAGGAAGCCTTCGCCGCGTTCCGCAAGGACTATATCGCCGGCATCTTCCGCGACATGGTGGGCATCGCCGGCACCAAGGCGCTCCGGCGCATGATGGGCATCGTCAGCGTCTGGGACATCTCCAGCATCGAAGATCCGGAAAAGCGCGCCGTGGCCGAGCGCTACGCCATCAACGTGGGGCGCCGCTGGATCAAGGAGATGGACGAGATCGAGAGCATCGACCAGTTCCTCGACGTCATGCGGGAGGAGGCGGAAAAGGTAAATGTCTGAAACCCTGCTTTCGGTGGGAGTTCTCTCGGCCGACCTGGGACGGCTGGCCAACGAACTTGCGCGGCTCGAAGAGGCCGGGGCCGACTGGATCCACCTCGACGTCATGGACGGCTGCTTCGCGCCGCCGATTCTGGGAGACGTGGCGCTTTTCAAGGCCATCCGCAAGTACACCAAGCTGCCCATCGACGTCCACCTGATGGTCAAGCACCCCGAGCACAAGGTGGCCCAGTTCGAAGGCGCCGATTGGATCACGGTCCACGCCGAGGCGGGCCCGCACCTCCACCGCGCGGTGGACGAGGCCAAGCGCGTGGGGGCGAAGGCGAGCGTGGCCCTCAACCCCGGCACCCACATCAGCGGCGTCATCCAACTGGTGCGCGAGATCGACCTGATCTTGCTGGTGGCCGTGGATCCGGGCTTCCCCGGGGCGCGTTTCGTGCCCCAGACGCTGCGCAAGCTAGCGCTCTTGCGCGAGAAGCTGGAGGCGCAGGGGGTGGAGCAGGTCAAGCTGGGCATCGACGGCGGCGTTACGCTCGAGAACGCCGCCCAGGTGGGGGCGGCCGACGTGGTCGTCTCGGGCTCGGCCGTCTTCAAGGGGGCCGGCCCCGAAGAAAACATCCGGGCGTTCAAAGCGGCCTTTGGCCAGAACGAATAGGAGGAAGGACATGAAAGAACTGAACATGGACTGGGGCATGAAGAACCGCTACAACAGCGTCTTCAACGAGAAGAGCGGGCGCACCATCTTCTTCGCGGTGGACCACGGCTACTTCATGGGGCCGACCACGGGGCTGGAGGACATGTACAAAGCCATCCACCCCGCGATCGACTACGCCGACGCCCTCATGCTCACCCGCGGGGCGCTGCGCAACGCCGTGGACCCCAAGCTGAAGAAGCCCATCTCGCTGCGCGTCTCCAGCGGCACCAGCATCCTCAACGAGGACCTGCTGCACGAGGGCATCTCGGTGGGCATCGAGGAGGCCGTGCGCCTCAACGCCGCCTTCGTAGCCTTCTCGGTTATGGTGGGCACGCCCGAGAGCGAGCGCGACACCATCCTGGAGTTCTCCAAGATGGTCGACGCCGCCGAGCGCTACGGCATCCCCACTCTGGGCGTGGTGGCCGTGGGCCGCGGCCTCAACCGCGACGCCCGCTACCTCAGCCTCGCCACCCGCATGGTGGGCGAGCTGGGCGCGCGCCTGGTCAAGACCTACTACTGCGAGAACTTCGAGCGCGTCATCGAGACCAGCCTGGTCCCGGTGGTCATCGCCGGCGGCAAGAAGATCCCCGAAAAAGACGCGCTGCAGATGGCCCGCGACGCCCTCGACGCCGGCGCCATCGGCGTGGACATGGGCCGCAACGTCTTCCAGGCCGACGACCCGGTGGCGATGATGCGCGCCCTGGCCAAGCTGGTGCACGAAGACGGCAGCGTCGAGGACGCCTACGCTTACTACCAGGAGCTCAAGGGCAAGTAACGACCGTAGCCGGGGCCCGCAGGGCCCCGGCCCCGTCAAGGAGGAGGCCGCCGTGCGCGTAGCCATGTACTACAACAACCACGACGTGCGCCTGGAGGAGCAGCCGATCCCCGAGATCGGGCCGGGCGAGGTGCTCATCAAGATCATCGCCAGCGGCATCTGCGGCTCCGACGTGATGGAGTGGTACCGCATCAAGAAGGCGCCGCTGGTGCTGGGGCACGAGATCGCCGGTGACATCGTCGAGGTTGGCGAAGGGGTGACCCAGTTCAAGCCCGGCGACCGCGTGACCGCCACCCACCACGTGCCCTGCGGCCGCTGCGAGTACTGCCAGCGGGGGCAGCACACCCTGTGCTCCCTGATCAGCAACACCAAGTACTACCCCGGCGGCTTTGCCGAGTACGTGCGGGTCCCCGCGATCAACGTCGAGACCGGCGGCGTGCTCAAGCTGCCCGACTCGGTGAGCTACGAGGAAGGCAGCTTTACCGAGCCACTGGGCTGCGTGGTGCGCGGCCTGCGGGTGATGGGCTTCGAGCCCGCGCGGAGCGTGCTGGTGCTGGGGAGCGGACTCTCGGGCCAGCTCGTCATTCGCACCGCGCGCGCCTACGGCGCCGGCAAGATCATCGCTACCGACTTGAGCGACTTCCGGCTCGAAATGGCCAAGAAGTCGGGGGCCGAGGTGACCATCCACGCCACCCGCGAAGACGTGGTGCAGCGGGTACTCGAGGAAACGAACGGCGAGGGCGTCGACTACGTCATTCCCACCGCTGCCGCGCCGGTGCTCTTCGACCAGGCCATGCAAGCGGTCAGGAAGGGCGGCACCGTGTTGCTCTACGGCATCATGGCCCCGGGCACCAAGGTGGAGTTCGACGTCTTTCCCTTCTGGAAGAAGCAGGTCAAGCTGCTCTCCACTTACGCTGCCGCGCCGCGCGACCTGGCCGAGGCGCTGGAGCTGATCAGCGCCGGTCGGGTGCCGGTGGAAGACCTGATCACCCACCGCCTGCCTCTGGCCGAGACGCAGAAGGGCTTCGAGCTCACCGCTGCTGGCGGCGACTCGATGAAGGTCGTCATCGAACCCCAGCGCTGATCACACGCTACCTCCCCAAGCGCCGCGCCCCCGGGTTTCCCGGGGGCGCGGATCGTGTGGCGCTAGAACTCCTCGATGAAAAGCTGCCCGGGCTCTTTGGGCCGGTGGCGGCGGTAACCGGCGTGGTCCTCCAGCCAGGAGGCCACGTTGGCCACCATACGCGGGTTGCCGCAAACGTAGACGTGGGTGCGCTCGGGATCAAGGGCCATACCGGTTTCCCGCTCAATCTCCCCCGAAGCCAGGATGTCTTCGATCCACATCCGCCGCCCCGCCCAGGTTCCGTCGGCGTCGGTGAGGGTGGGCAGGTAGAAAAAGTTGGGAAAGGTGTGATTCAGGAAGGCGAGCTCGCTGTAGTAACCGAGGTCGCGCTGGTGCGCCGCCCCCTGCACCACCACCATGCGGCTCTTTGGGCGCTCGGCCACGTGGGAGCGGAGGAAGCTGATGAAGGGCGCGATACCCGTGCCGGTGGCGATCATGAGCACGTCCTTCTCGGGGGGTACGTCCGAGAGGTTGAACGCCCCCACGATGCGGCGCCCCACGAAGAGGCGGTCGCCCACCTCCAACGCGAAGAGGCGCGGCGTGAGCTGGCCCGACTTAACCTGGGTGACGTAGAACTCGAACTCGCGCGTCTGATGGCGCGCCGAGGCGATGGAGTAGGCCCGCTGGATGAGGCGTTCAGGAGGAGCGGGCTCGAACTCGGCGTCGGAGTTCGAGGAGCGTGGTTCGAAACCAAAGAGGCCCAGGGTAGTGTACTGCCCCGCGGAAAACTGCTCGCGGGGCTCGTCAGTAACGGCCCGCAGCGTCATCAGGTTTGGCGTCAGCAGGATCTTGCTAACCACGGTGGCGTTGTACTTTTGCTCGCGCAGCGTCTCGGGTGTGCTCATAGATACCGGTTCCTTTTCAGGGATAGCGCCGCAGCGCCGGCTCCAGTATACGCGTTCACGCTGTAAGGTAAAGCCCCCATTCGGGGGCTTTTTCTGGAGCGGGAGACGGGACTCGAACCCGCGACCCCAACCTTGGCAAGGTTGTGCTCTACCAACTGAGCTACTCCCGCGTACTCCCAGGCGCTCAGCAAGAAAGATAGTACTACAGGAGCCTTTTTTGTGCAAGCTGCGGCCTTAAACAAGACCAACACCTCAAACGGTGCCCCAACCGGATATGAGATGCTAGAATGCGGTCAACGGGCCCCGCGAAGGGCCGGTTTGGACCTTGACAATCGGGTTTTTCGAGGGCTCAGGCGCGCCGAAAGCGGTAAGTCTAATATCCACCCCGATGCTTATCGCATATTTCGCATTTTTGGCCTCGAAAAACGGCCGAAAAAAACCTTAGAATTTTCTATATATCCGGTCAAGTGGCGCGAACGCCGTCCTGGACGGGGCCGAGAATCGCCCTGTCGCAAAAAGAAAAGCCCCGTAAGGGGATTGCAACCTCAATGTCATCAACACCGAATGCCTTACCGTTAATCACACAGTCGCAAAAAGAAAAGCCCCGTAAGGGGATTGCAACGACATCTACCGTCAAAACGGTGTACAAATCTTTTTCACGTCGCAAAAAGAAAAGCCCCGTAAGGGGATTGCAACTCGCACTCCTCAACCGACAGCTCGACACGCCGTTCGAAGAAGTCGCAAAAAGAAAAGCCCCGTAAGGGGTGAACTGTAGCCGCCCCTCCCAGGGGAGGGGCGGCTCTTTTTACTGACTTGCTGCCCAGAATTACGTCATAAGGTGCGCCGGTATGGCCCTTTCACATGCGGGCGGTCGGCGTGGAGCGCAGCCCTAGGACTCTTCGTCCCGGGGCTTCATCTCCCACTCGCCGGTGACGGGGTTGTAGGTTTCCTCGTAGTCGTCGTCGCCAAGCTCGAAGCGCTCTTCGGGAACGTTGTACACGGGGCGGGCGTCCTCCTTGCGGGCGTCGAAGCCGCTGCCGATGGGGTTGTAGGCCTGTCCCGAGCCGGGAGGGCCGTAGCGGTAGGTGCCCTCGGCGGGAACGTAAACGAGTTCCCAGTCCTCGGGCACCACCTCCCACTCGCCGGTGACGGGATTGTACTTGGGCGTCTTCATCTTCCTGACTCGATTGTAGACCTGGAGGCGAGGCGGCGGCGCCGATCCGTCACACCCGCCAGTGGCTCGCGAGCGCCTCGGCCAGGGCCAGGTCCTCGGGGTAGGTGACCTTGAACATGCGGCGGTCGCCGGGAACCAGCTCGACGGGATAGCCCAGGGCGCGCACCAGCTGGGCTTCGTCGGTGGCCGTCAGGCTGCGGGTGCGCGCCAGCTGGTGGGCCTCGGCCAGGACCTCGCGAAAGAAGACCTGGGGCGTCTGCACCAGGGCGTAGCGGCTGCGGTCGAGCGCAGGACCGTAGCGGCCCTCCTCGGGCTCGATGAGCGTGTCGGGCACCGGCACCACCGGCACCGCGGCTCCGCCCAGGGCCACGGCGGCCATGAGTCGGTCCACGACCTCGGGCACGACGAAGGGGCGGGCAGCATCGTGAACGAGCACCACGTCGCCGCGGGCGCGCTCGAGCATCCGCGTCACGCTCTCCTGCCGCTCCGTACCCCCCTCGACGAAGCGCACGCGCGGACCCAACGCCGGCGAATCCACCCCCGGCGGCAGGGCCACCCAGACCTCCTCAGCCCAGCCAAAGGCGGAAACCGCCCACTCGAGCAGCGTGCGCCCGCCCACCTTCACGAAGGCCTTGGGCCCCCTGCCCAGCCGCTCCCCCTGGCCCGCCGCGGGAATTAACACCGAAACGCTCACGCCGTAACCCGCCACACCTAGCCCTCCCACCGCGGCCCCTCGGCCTCGAGGCCGAGGTGGTCGAGGATCCGCTGGGTCACGAAGGCCAGCAGGTCTTCGATCGTCTGGGGGCGGTGGTAGAATCCCGGGCTCGCGGGCAGGATCACCGCCCCCGCCTGCGCCAGCTTCAGCATGGCCTCGAGCGTCACCTGCGGCAGCGGCGTCTCGCGCGGCACCACGACGAGCGGCCGGCGCTCCTTGAGGTGGACGTAGGCCGCGCGCAAAAGCAGGTTGTCGGCAATGCCCGCCGCCAGCTTGCCCAGCGTGGTCGCGCTCGCCGGCACCACGACCATGCCCGCGGTGCGGAAGCTGCCCGAGGCGAGTGGCGCACCGAGGTCGCGCGGGTCGTGCACGCGCTGGACCAGGCGCTCGAGCGCCGCGGCCTCGCACCCCTCGCGCGCGAGCACCCGCCGCGCCCCCTCGCTGAGCACCAGGTGGACCTCGAGCACTTCTCGCTGCGCCAGCGTCTCGAGTAGGTGCCGGGCATAGGGCATGCCCGAAGCCCCGCTCACCCCCACGACGATCCGTTTCACCCGTTCAGCATACAAAAGGGCGCGTGGCCCGCGGGCCGCGCGCCCGGCTTCCGGCGTCTACTTGGGGGGCGTCCAAGGCTCGCCAGAGAAGAAGCCGCGCGTCAGCTTGGCCACCACCCCCGCGAGCAGCACCAGCGCGATCAGGTTGGGCACCGCCATGAGACCGTTCATCGTATCGGAAACCTTGACGAGCGCCCCAAAACTGCCCAGCCCGCCCACGAAAGCGAGCACCGCGAAGGCCAGCCGGTAGGGCCAACGAATCCCCTCGCCAAAGAGGAAGACAGCCGACTCCTCGCCGTAGAAGGCCCAGGAGATCAGGGTGGTGAACACGAAGAGGCTGAGCACGATGGGCATCAGCGCCTTAGCCGCCCCCAGCGTTCCGAAGCTGCCCATGAGCACGTCGAAGGCCAGCCCGCCGGTCATCCACGACCCCGCCGAGAGCACCACCAGCGCGGTGAAAGTGTTGATCACGATGGTGTCGAGAAAGACCTCGACCACGCCCCAGAAGCCCTGGCGCACCGGATGGTCAACCTGCGCCTGCGCGTGCGCGATCGCCGCCGATCCAAGCCCCGCCTCGTTGGAGAAGATGCCGCGCCCCACACCAGCGCGAATCATCTCGATCATGGCCACTCCCACGGCCCCGCCGAAGCCGGCCTGGAGATTGAAGGCGCTTTGGAAGATCGAGAGGAAGGCCGCCCCCAGGTTCTGGGCGTTGACCACCAGCGCCGCCGTCGCCACCAGCAGGTAGAGAGCGATCATCAGCGGTACCAGCGCCTGGGCGAAGCGCGCTATCCGCCGCACGCCACCCGCCAGCACGAACGCCACCACCAGCGCCGCGAAGAGCCCGGTCCAGGCCGGGGGCACGCCCAGGTTGTTGCTCAACGCCCCCGAGAGCGCGCTTACCTGCACCACGTTGCCGATGCCGAAGGCGGCGATCGCGGCAAAGATGGCGAAGAGCGCGCCCAGCCAGGACAAACCCAGACCGCGGGCGATGTAATACATTGGCCCGCCCGAGACGGAGCCGTCGGCGAACTGCTGGCGGTAGTGTACGGCCAGGGTGGCCTCGGCGAACTTGGTGGCCATCCCCACCAGCGCCGCCACCCACATCCAAAAGATGGCCCCGGGACCGCCGATGAGGATTGCCGAGGTAACCCCCACGATATTTCCCGAACCGAGCGTCGCCCCCAGGGCGATCATGGTGGCCTGGAAGGGCGAGATCTCCCCGCCGCTGCCCAGCGTGCGCTCGCGGATGGCGCCCAGCGTCTCGCGCAAGATCACGCCGAAGCGGGTGAACTGGATGAAGCCGGTGCGGAAGGAAAGGTACAGCCCCACCGCCAGGAAGACCAGCATCATCTCGAAGCCCCACACCCAGCCGTTGATCCGGTTGATCCAATCCAGTACGTTCATCTCACAAGCCCCCTCCACCTAGGAACCCTCCGCCGAAAGCTCGGGTTGAACGGTCAGCTTGACGCCCCGGGCCACCCGGAGCTTGCGCAGGTCGCGGTCGTTGAGCATGACGCGCCCCGGGATGTCGTTGCGCGGGCGCACCTCGAAAACCTGCTCGGCGCCCCGCGGCGAGCGGACACGCAGGAAAAAGGGCTGCGGCAGCATCTTCTGCCACCCTGCGTAGAGCGCCGCGTCCACGTAGGCCACCCCCGTTTCCTTGCCGTAGAAGCTGAGCGCCACGAGTTCCTCCGCCTGCATCTGCGCGGGGGTGCTCAGGCGCAGCACCCCCTCGGCGAGGAGATGGTCGAGCGCCTCGGCTACCTCCAGCGGGGGCGCCTCCGCCTCCTCGAGAATCTGCCCGATTGAGCGCCCCTCCAACAGGCCCAGCACCTGCAGCATCACCGGGGTGAGCTTGAGCTCGCCGCTCTTGCGCGTGAGCTCCACCCCCACCTGCCAGTCACCGGGAAGGTGGGCGAGCCCCGCCCAGCGGTCACCCACGGCGAGAAGCCGCGCGAGCGCCGTTTCCAGAGGGAGGGTCAGGTTGGCCTCGGCGGGGAGGGCCACCCGGTCGTCGAAGACGAAGGGGGCACGCCGCAAACCCGCGAGCAGCTCGATGGCCGCCCACCCTCGACGCAGCCCGATCTCGGCGGCGTAGAGGGCTCCGTCCTTGAGGGCGACCCGGCCTTCGGTCCAGGGAGGGCTCACGACGAGGACCCCGCTACGGCCGGCCGCCGCCAGGGTTTGCATGAGGGTGCCCAGGGGGAACTCGGAGAGATTGCCTTTTAGCACGACGCCTCCTCGGTATCGCAATCACGTATTTGATCTTAGATTAACACTTTGTTAACACCAGGACACCTAAGGCCGGCTTCTCGCATTGGATTAGGGTTGAAAAATCATGCAAAATAAGGGGCAAAGATGATAGATATTATACTCGTTCACGGCTTCACTTCCCACCCCACCCGCGTCTGGGGCCCACTGCCGAACCTGCTCGAAACCCGGGGCTACCGGCCCCACATGCCTACCCTCACCGGCCACGGCACCCGTCCCGAAGACCTCGCCGGCGTTCGTGCCACCGACTGGAAGACCGACGTAGAGCGTGCCGCCGAAGGGCTCGACAACTTCGCACTAATCGGGCTCTCTATGGGAGCGCTGCTCGCCGCCTACCTGGCGGCGAAGAAGCCTCCACGCGCGCTGGTGGCGGCGGTTCCGGCGCTCGGCTTCCAGAACCGCCTGGCGCCACTCGCGCCCTATCTCACCTGGCTGCTGCGCAAGCTCCCGGGCACGGACTCGATCCACGACCCCGAGCTGCGCGCTCAAAACCCCAACTACCCCTACTTCCCCAGCCGCGCCTTCGTGGAGCTGCTCAAACTCAGCCGTCAGGCGCCCGAATGGCTGCCGCACGTCGCCGCGCCGGCGCTGGTGGTGCAGGCCGAGCACGACAAGGTCATCCCCGCCGCCGCGGTCCGCCGCTACCACGACCTGCTGGGCAGCGAAGACAAGACGCTTTGGGTCGCGCCGGACAGCGGCCACGACCTGCTGCTCGACCGAAACGCCGAAGCCGTGGCTGCCGAGATCGCGAACTGGCTCGACCGAGCGCTCGCCTAGTTGCCGCCGCTGGCGATGTACTGCTCGAGCTGCTCGATCTGGAAGCGTTGCTCGTTCATGATCGACTTGACCACGTCGCCGATCGAGACGAAGCCGACGAGGCGTCCCTCCTCCATGACCGGTAGGTGCCGCACGCGCTTGTCGGTCATCAGCGCCATGCACTGCCAGTCGGTGGTCTCGGGAGTGACGTAGAGCACGTGCGTGCTCATGATCTCGCTCACCGGGACGTCCTTCGAAGCCTTGCCCCGCAGGATCACCTTGCGGGCGTAGTCGCGCTCCGAGAAGATACCCACGAGCCGACCGGAGGCGTCCACCACCGGCAGCGCTCCTACGTTGTACTCGGCCATCTTCTCGAGCGCCTCGAAGACCGTCGCCTCGGGCCGCACCGTATACACCTCGTGCCCCTTGCCGTCCAAGATCTGGCGTACCGTCGCCATGGCTCCCTCCTTTCCGGGTCTGCCCGGGTGTAGTTCCCATTGTAGCGCGGTATCCTAGAAGGGTATGGTCCGCCACGCGCTCCTGCAATTAAAGCCCCAGAAGGGCCGCATCCACCGCAACCTCGAGCACCTGCAACGGGCCCTGCTGGCGCTGCGGGACGAAGACGTGGACGTGGCGGTGGTGCCCGAGGCCTACCCCACCGGCTACTTTCTGCAGGGGGGCGTGCGCGAGCTGGCGCTCGAGGCCACCGAGCTGGAGGACCGGCTGGCCGGCTGGCACGCCGAGCATTACCAGAAGCCGCTCGACCTGGTGATCGGCTTCTACGAGCGCGACGGCGGCAGCTACTACAACACCGCGGCCTACCTGGAGCTGGGCGGGCGCGGCCTGGTGCACCGGCACCGCAAGATCTTCTTGCCCACCTACGGCGTCTTCGACGAGGAGCGCTTCCTCGACCGCGGCCACGAGCTAACCAGCTTCACCACCCGCTTCGGCCGCGCCGCAATGTTAATCTGCGAGGACTTCTGGCACACCGTGACCGCCACCATCGCCGCGTTGCAGGGGGCCGAGATCATCTACGTGCCCTCGGCCTCGCCCGCCCGCGGCTTTGGCGGCCGGGCCCCGGCCAACGTGGAGCGCTGGGAGACGCTTGCCCGGGCGGTCTCGGGCGAGCACGGCCTCTACGTGGCGCTCGCTAGCCTGGTGGGCAGTGAGGCGGGCAAGCTGATGAGCGGCGGCAGCCTGATAGCCGGGCCCGAGGGCGAGGTGCTGGCGCGCGCGCCCGAGTTCGAGGAGGCGGTGCTCATCGCCGACGTGGATCCGGGTCGCATCCCGCCGGTGCGCTACGACAACCCCATGCTGGCCGACCTCAAGGCCGGCCTGCCGCTGATCTTCCCCGAGCTGAGGAAGGTGGTGGAGGAGCTGTGAAGGTCGTGCACGGCGTGCCCAACCACGAGGTGCTCGACCTCGACTACCCGCTGGTGGCATCGGCGCTCGAGCGCTTCATCCGCGAGGAACTCCACGGCCGCGGCTTCGAAAAGGGCGTGGTGGCCGTGAGCGGGGGGGTGGACTCCGCGGTCACCCTGGCGCTGGCGGCGCGGGCGCTGGGGCCGGAGAACGTCCACGCCCTCAGCCTGCCCCACCGCGACTCCTCGCCCGAGTCCAGCGCCCACGCCCGGCTGGTCGCCAAGCGCTTTGGCGTGGAGCTCGAGACCGTAGACATCACCCACATGGTCGAGGGCTACGCCGAGCAGACGCCCGGCATCACCCCACGCCGCAAGGGCAACGTGATGGCGCGGGCGCGGATGATCGTCACCTTCGACAAGTCCGAGCAGTACCGTGCCCTACCGCTGGGCACCGGCAACAAGACCGAGCGCCTCTTCGGCTACTTCACCTGGCACGCCGACGACAGCCCGCCGGTCAACCCGCTGGGCGACCTCTACAAGACCCAGGTATGGGGGCTGGCCGAGTACTTGGGCGTGCCCGACGAGATCGTCCACAAGCCACCCACGGCCGACCTGGAGCCGGGCCAGACCGACGAGGCCGACCTGGGCGTGCGCTACCGCCGCGCCGACGTGATCCTCGAGCACTACCTCAAGGGCTACCCCGACGCCTACATCGTCGGACTCGGCTACACCCCCGAGGAGGTGGCGCTGGTCAAGCGGCGCGTCAACCAAACCCACTACAAGCGCCACCTGCCCGCCGTGGCCATCGTCAGCAGCACCGCCATCAACGAGTTCTACCTGCGGCCGCTGGACTTCCACACCGACGATTAAGATTTCGTGGCCAAACCTTAAAGTATTCCCCAACAAAACTACCTTCGCGTGCATGTTAGTGTTAGGATGAGCGTTCCCACCGCTCGGGAGGAGCCATGAAAGGCGAAATCATCGGCGTGATCACCGATCCAGGCAGCAGCCTCAGCCCCCGGGCCGCGCGCGAGCGGGGCGTGCTCCTGCTCGACCCCCAGGCGCCGCTGGAGCCCCAGTACCGCCGCTACCTGGAGCACTACGACCGCCTCTTATCCCTGCACGCCTCACCCCTCCTCTGCCCCATGCACGGGATGGCGGCTGAGGCCGCGGCCCAGGTCGAGGGCCAGCGGGTGCGCGTGGTCAACACCGCCCTGGGATCGGCCGGCCTCGGCGCCGCGGCGCTGCGCGCCGCCGAGCTGCTCACCGCGGGCGCGGACGAGGACGCCGCGCTCGAGGAGCTGCGCCGCCTGGCAAGCGAGGGGCGCTTCTTCCTCGCCACCCACGACCTCAGCAAACTCGTCGAAAACCAGATGCTCCCCCCGCTGGGCGACCGCTTCGGCCAGGCGCTGGGGCTGTGGGCGCTTATTACCCTCGAGAACGGGCGCTTCCGCACCCCGCCGCTGCCGGTGCCCAGCGGTCAGGTGCTCGGCTCGATCGCGCGCCTGCTCGCGCGCACCTACGGCGACCGCCGGGTGCGGGTGCGCAGCCTCTTCGGCGACCTGCCCGAGACCATGCGCGAACAGGTCAAGACCGTCCTCGGCGAACGCCTGCACCTCACCGCCGGCAGCCTCGCGCCCATGGACCCGGTGGCGCGCGGCCGCGTGGGCGACCACGCCCTGGCGGTCTTCGCCTACCCGGTCTGAACGCGTCAAACAGCGCGCGGCGGGACATGTGCCCCGCCGCGCGCGCCTGCATCCGCTACTCCTTGGGCACGGGGGTGACGGCCGCCTCGTCCTCCTCGCCGGTGCGGATGCGCACCACCCGCTCCACCGGCATCACGAAGATCTTGCCGTCGCCCACCTCGCCGGTGCGGGCCGAGGCCAGGATGGCCTGAATGGTGGGCTCGACGAAGCTCTCGGAGACCCCGATCTCGAGCTTCACCTTGTCGTAGAGGCCCATCTTCACGGTGGTGCCACGATAGGTTTCCACCCGCTCGGTGCCCCCGCCGTGCCCCTGCACCCGGCTGATGGTGAGGCCGCGCACCTCGGCCTTGAAGAGCGCCTCCAGCACGTCGTTGAGCTTTTCCGGCCGCACGATGGCCACGATCATCTTCATGCCACACCTCCCGCACGCTCGCCGTCGAGCACCAACACCGCGCCCTCGGCCACGGGGTAGGCCTCCTCACCGTGGCAGACGGCGTCGATGCCCACCGCCTCCTCGCGCGCGCCCGCTCGCAAGGGCATGAGCGCACCCACGAACTTGTAGAGCACCAGCGAGACCACCGCGCTCAGCGCCACCGCCGCCAGCACCGCCTCGATCTGGATCCAGAGCTGGGCGGCGTTGCCCTCGAGCAGCCCCGCGGTCCCGCCCCAGGCCTCGGAGGCGAAGACGCCTGTGAGGATCGCCCCGGTGATGCCGCCGATGCCGTGGGCGCCGAAGACGTCGAGGGCGTCGTCCAGGCCCAGCTTGGGCCGCCAGAGGATGAAGTAGTAGCTGGGGAAGGCCGCGAGCGCGCCCAGCCAGATCGCCCCCATCGGGCCCACGAAGCCCGCCGCCGGGGTGATGGCCACCAGCCCCACCACCGCCGCCGTGGCTGCGCCCACCGCGGTCGCGCGGCCGTGGCTGGCGAGCTCGAGCAGCGTCCAGACCACCAGCGTGGCCGCCGGCGCCAGGAAGGTGTTGGTAAAAGCTAGCGCCGCGCTGGCGTCGGCGGCGTAGGCGCTGCCGCCGTTGAAGCCGAACCAGCCGAACCACAAGAGTCCCGCCCCCAGGAGCACGAAGGGGATGTTGTGGGGCAGGAAGGCGAGCCGGCCGAAGTCCTTGCGCGGGCCCAGCACCATCACCCCCACCACCCCGGCGACCGCGGCGTTGATGTGAACCACCGTGCCGCCGGCGAAGTCGAGCGCGCCCAGGTCCTTGAGCAGTGCCGAGCCCTCGGGGCCCCAGACCCAGTGGGCGAGCACGGCGTAGTCGAAGACCGACCACAGCGCGATGAAGAGCAGCCAGGGGGCGAAGCGCATCCGCCCCACCAGCGAGCCCGAGATGAGCGCGGCGGTGATCACCGCGAAAGTACCCTGGAAGGCCACGTCGAGCAGCGCCGGCATCGCCCCGTCGAGGCCGATGCCGCGCATGAAGGCCATGGAAAGGTCGCCGATAAAGGCGTTGCCCGTGCCGTAGGCGATCGAGTAGCCCACGAAGGCCCACAGGAGCGTGACCACGCCCAAGGCGCTAAAGCTCATCATCATGGTGTTGAGCACGTTCTTCTGACGCACCAGCCCGCCGTAAAAGAAGGCGAGCGCGGGCGTCATGAGCAGCACCAGGGCGGTGGAGACGAGCATCCAGGCGGTGGTGCCCGCATCCGCCTCCCCCGCCGCGAGCGCGGCGGGTGCCATTCCTACGATAGCTACCGCTGTTTTCTTCATGAAGGTCCTCCCTCCGGCCACGGCCGGCGATGGTCCAAGTGTAGTGGAGATTATGCAGTTTGTCAAGATATTACGTATCAATATACACATTTACGACCACTTATAGGCCTTTATTTTCGCAAATCGTGCATTTTGTCACTTAAAATTTGAACATTTAGCCATATAAACCAACACACCTTGCGGCGTCTGAGCCTTGCGGTATCGTGGTTGCGTGACCGAGGCGGAGGTCTACCAGGCACTGCTCGAGGGCCCAAACGCCCGGCGCGTGCATCTGAGCGCGCACGTCGCCCCCGAGTCGCTGGCCCGCTACGCCGCGGGGCTGGCCAACCGCGAGGGCGGCGTCATCCTTCTGGGCGTCGGCACCGCAGGTCGCATCGAGGACGCCAGCGCGCTCGAGCCCCTGCAACTCACCCACGTGCTGCACGAACTCACCGGCGGTGCGCTGCTGCCCCACGTCGAGCGGGTGGAGACCGCCGAAGGCACCGTCTGGGCCCTGCACGTGCCCAAGGCGCCCCACGTGATCGCCCCCGGCCCCGGACCCGCGCCCTACTGGGACGGCGCGCGGCTCGCGCCGCTGCCCGTGCAAGACGACGCCGCCCCTCCGCCCGACCCCACCGCCCGGCCGCTCCCCGCGGCTGGCCTAGACGACCTCGACCCCGCCGAGCTCACCCGTCTGCAAGCCCGCCTGACCGACCGCGGCAGCCCCCTGGCCGAGACCAGCAAGCTCGAGCGCCTGCGGGCGCTGGGGATGGTGCGGGAGGTCGAGGGGCGCTGGCGTCCCACCGTAACCGGCCTGCTCCTCGCCGGCCGGCCCGAGGCGCTGGCGCGCTTCGTACCCCAGGCTGAGGTCAGCTACTACCGCCACGAGGGCGACGACGTGGACTACGCCCTGCGCGAGGACCTGCTGCGCCCCCTGCCGGCGGCGCTCGAGCGCCTGCACGAGCTGATCCAGGCCACCAACCGTTTCCATCCCCTCACCGTGGGCCTGTTCCGAGTGGAGGTCTGGGACTTCGACGTGGAGGTCTACCGCGAGGGGCTACTCAACGCCTTCGTCCACCGCGACTGGACCGCCCCCGACGCGGTCCAGGTGCACCACCACCCCGACCGGCTGGAGATCGCCAACCCCGGCGGCCTGCCCCCGGGGATGACGCCGGAGAACATCCTCCGCCACCCGCCCCACCGCCGCAACCCGACGCTGGCCGCGGCGCTGGCGCGGCTGGGCTACGTGGAGCGCGCGGGGCTGGGGGTGGACAAGATGTACCGGCTCATGCTGCGCTACGGCAAGGAGCCGCCGGAGTACCGCGCCTGGCCCCACGCGGTCACGCTGGTGCTGCACAACCCCGGCTTCGACGCCGAGTTCGTGCGCTGGGTCTCCGAGGCCCAGAACCGCCAGGGCGCCTTCACCCTCGACTACCTCATCGTCACCGCCGCCCTCCGGCGCGGTCCCCGCACCACCGCTGAGCTCGCCCGCGCCCTGGCGCTCGAGCCCGAGCCCACCCGCAAGCTGCTCTGGCGGATGGAGGCCGCAGGCCTGATCCTCGCCGAGGGCCAGGGGCGCGCCCGGCGCTGGCGGCTCGCCCCCCTGCCCCGGTAAACTCCGGTCATGCCGACTCCGACCCAGCTCGAACGCTACGCCCACCTCGCCCTCACCGTGGGGCTCAACCTGCAGGAGGGCCAGCCCCTCGTCCTCGGCGGCTCCGCCGACTCGCTGCCTCTGCTGCGCGCGCTCACCCGCGTCGCCTACCGCTTAGGGGCGCGCACGGTGGCGGTGGAGATCCACGACCCCGAGATCGCCCGCATCGGCGTCGAGGAGGTGCGCGAGGCCTACCTTGACGAGGCGCCCGACTGGTTCGTACAGGCCCGGCTGCGCGCGATCGAGGACGGTGCGGCCCTGCTCACGCTGGCCGACGAAGACCCCTTCGCCATGAAGGGCGTGGACCCCGAGCGCCTGGGCCGCCGCATGCAGGCGACCATGCGGGTGCGCCGCCCCTACCTCGAGCAGGTAGGGGCCCACCGGGTCAACTGGCTGGCCGTCGGCGCCGCCACCCCCGGCTGGGCGCGCGCGGTATTCCCCGAGTTCGCGCCGGAAGAGGCCGTCGAGCGCCTGTGGCAGGCGATCTTCGCCACCGTGCGCCTCGACGCGCCCGACCCCGAAGCCGCCTGGCGCGCGCACATGGCGCGGCTGGAAGCGCGGGCGCGGGCGCTCAACGAAGCCCGCTTCGAGGCGCTCTTCTTCGAGGGGCCGGGGACCGAGCTGCGCGTGGGGCTGGCGCCGCGACACGTCTGGAAGAGCGCAGTGGCCGAGGCCCAGAACGGCGTCCGCTTCGTGCCCAACCTGCCCACCGAGGAGGTCTTTACCGCCCCCGACCCAGGGCGCGTCGAGGGCGTGGTGCGGAGCACCCGCCCGCTCAACGCCGCGGGCACGCTGGTGGACGGCATCGAGGTGACCTTCGAGGGCGGGCGGGCCGTGCGCGTGCGCGCCGAGCGCGGCGAGGAGGCGCTGCTCGCCCTGCTCGACACCGACGAGGCCGCCCGCCGGCTGGGCGAGGTGGCGCTGGTGGAGACGCCCAACCCCGTCTACGCCAGCGGCCTGCTCTTTTTGAACACCCTCTACGACGAAAACGCCGCCAGCCACATCGCCTTCGGCCGCGCCTACCCCGACACCCTGGGCATCCACGAGGGCTCGGACGAGGCCCTGGCCGCCGCCGGGGGCAACGTGAGCATGCTCCACCTCGACTGGATGATCGGCTCACCCGAGGTGGACGTTTGGGGCGAGCGCAGCGGCAAGCGGGTGCCGCTGATGCGGCGCGGACGCTGGGTCGGGGACGCGGACGCCGCAGAGTAAAATGGAACCGTGACGGAACGTCAGCGCAAGCTGCTGCACCTGCTTACCCGCGCCTACATCGAAACCGGCAAACCCGTCCCCTCGAGCTGGTTGGCGGGCAAGCTGGGGGTGAGCCCGGCGACGGTGCGCTACGACCTCGCCGACCTCGAGGCCGCGGGGCTAGTCGAGAAGCCCCACGCCTCGGCGGGGCGGGTGCCCACCCGCCGCGGCTTCCGGCAGTACGCGCTGGCGCAGCTGCCGCCCCAGCCGCTCCCGCATGGGACGCTCGAGCGCCTCATGCGGGTCATCGCCCACTCGGGCAGCCACTGGCCCCAGCTCACCGCCCAGATGGTGGCGCGGCTCTCGGGCTACCCGTCGGTCGTGCGCCTCACCACCCCGCCGCGGGCCGAGGTGCTCGAGGTGCACCTCTCCGACCTGGGCGGGGGGCGCGTGCTGGCGGTGGCGGTGCTCGCAGACGGACTGCTGCTCGAGGGCATGGTCGAGCTCGACCGGCCGCCGGAGGCGGGCTTTCTCGAGCAGGCGGAGCGCTGGCTCCACGGCCCCTACCCGCTGGCCGAGCTGCGCGACCGCACCGCCCCCAGCCCACAGCTCGAGGAGCTGGCGCGCGCACTCGTGCGCGCCTTCGGCACGCCCCGCAGCGAGCGCTACGTCGAGGGCCTGGGCAGCATGCTAGGCGAGCCCGAGGCCCGCGACCCGGAGTTCGTTCGTCGCACCCTCGATTTGCTCGAGTCCCTGCCCCAGACCCCGGTGACCCCCGCGGGCGGACTCGACGTCCGCGTCGGCGAAACCGAGGGCATCAGCCTCGTCCAGGCCGGCTTCCGCCGCGCCGGGCGCACCGGAGAGATCACGATGATCGGGCCGCTGCGGATGCGCTACCGCCAGGCGCTCTCGGTGGCCCACAGCTTCAGCCACGCCCTGGAAGGAGAACCCCACCATGCAGGTTAACGTTCGGCTCTTCGCCCACTACCGGGAGGCGGCCGGCACGGGCCGCCTCAAGCTCGAACTCCCCGAAGGCAGCACGGTCGCCGACGCCCGCCGCGCGCTCGAGGCGGCCCATCCGGGCCTCGACCTCTCCGGCGGCATGGCTGCGGTCAACGAGGAGCTGGTCCCGCCGGACGCGCCCTTGCGCGACGGCAACGAGGTGGCCTTCCTGCCGCCCGTCTCCGGCGGCGAGGAGGCGGTGCGCACTGGCCTCACCGAGGAGGCGCTCGAGCCCCTGCTCGGCGAGCTCGTTTCCTGGGCCACCGCCCCCGCTTACGGCGCGATCGTGACCTTTATCGGCACCACCCGCACCCCCAACAAGGGCCGTGAGGTGCGCTACCTCACCTACGAGGCCTACCCGGAGATGGCCGAAAAGGTGCTCGCGCGCATCGCCCGCGAGATGCACGAGCGCTGGGCGCTCGGTCGCGTGGCCCTCGCCCACCGCCTGGGGCGAGTGGATCCGGCCGAGGCCTCGATCGCCATCGTCGTCTCCGCGCCCCACCGCCCCGAGGCCTTCGAGGCCGCCCGCTACGCCATCGAACGGGTCAAGCTGATCCTGCCGGTGTGGAAGAAGGAACACCTGGAGGACGGCGAGGTCTGGGTCGAGGGGGGCGCCGCGGACGAGTACCGCCTGTAGCCCATGGTTACGTGCCCGTTCCTCTATAATGCGTGAGTAAGGAGGCGTATGCCGCAAATCGAACGCCTGGTCGTTGAGGCCCTCTCCGAGTTCGCGTCGCCCGCAGCAGCACAAAACCTCCTGGGGCGGGCGCTTCGTCGCGCTGGCGCAGACCCCAACGCCATGGGGCCCGCCGAGTGGTCGCGCTTCATCCAGGACCCCTTGATGGACGAGCTTCGCAAAGTCTTTCCCATCCGCGAACCCACGGGCTCGCTGCGGCGGCTCATCCGCAGCCTCGACGAGGCCGCGCTGAACGCCCCGCCGCCTGCTCCCGCGCGGGCCCAGGACCCGGCCCGCAACACCCTCATCCTGCCCAAGCGCACCGTCGACCTGGACGAGGCCGCCGCCCGCGAGCAGCTCGCCAACGAACTGGCGCGCGAGGAGGGCGTGAGCGGGGTGGTGATCCAGGGGCCGGGCTTCACCGAGGCGCGGCTTCCCGGATTCGACGATCTGACCCCCATCCTCTCGGTCGTTCACAGCCTGCTGAAAAAGCAAAAAGCATATAAAATATTCTATAGCGTTTTTCAGGAGGGGCAGGTACTCGTCCGCCCCCTAGGGCCTGCACTGGTGGCGCTGGTCGCGAAACGCGAAGCCAATCTGGGCAGGCTGATGCACGTATTGAACAGTTACGAGGCCAAAGGAGGTCAATCATGAACCACACCCGTTGGATCGTTCTAGCCTTCCTCTTCGCGGTCGCCTGGGCGACGCCGCTCCCCCAGCTCTACGACCAACTCTACCCCAAGCTGGAGACGGCGCGCACCGAGCTCGACCGCGACCCCGCCGCCAGCCTTCAGGCCATCGACGATGCCCTGAACATCTTCCGAAAAGGCGCGGAGAACGTTCCCGAGGCCCTGAGCGAGGGTGTGGTGCAAGCGCTCAACAACGCCCGGATCGCGGTTTCGCGCAAGAGCAAGGCCGACCTCGAAGGGCAGCTGTGGGTGGTGCGCGGCTCGCTGGGCAAGATGCTCTACGAGGCCATGTTCCAGGCGGCCTACCAGGGCGACAAGGAACAGGCCCGCGCCCTCCTCGACCGCCTCATCGAGATCACCGCCCGCACCCCCGACCTCAAGGCCAAGGCCGAGCGCTACATCGACGCAGGTGACATCGAGGGGCTGCGCACCCTCTTCGAGCGCGCCTACGCCGAGGCCATCTACAAGACACTCCAGCTCGCCCAGCAGAAGGACCAGCGCGCGGCGGCCTACGCCCTCACCGCCAAGGCCTACGGCCTCTACCTGGTGGTGCAGGACTCGCCGCGGCTCAAAGGGGTGAGCGCGCGCGACTTCGTGGACGCCCTCGCCGCCCTGGTGGCGGGCGACGACCAGGCCTTCAAGGCCAAGACCGACGAGCTCATCGCCGCTGCCCAGGCCTTCTTCAAGGCCGCCGGTCCCCTGGCAGCGACCGCGCCCGCGCCGTCCCAGCCGGAAGCGGCCCCGGCGCCGCAACCCGCGGCGACCGAGACCCCGGCGCCCACGCCCAAGCCCCAGCCCGCGCAGCCCGCTCAGCCGGCGGCCAAGCCCGCCCCCCAACCGGCGGCGCAGCCGGCCGCGGCCAAGCCCGCACCCATCCAGGCACCGGTGCTGGTCTCGCCCATCGAGCAGCTCAGGCAGGACATGACCTTCCTCATCGGCGACCCCAAGAAGGCCGAGAAGGTCGCCTCCTCGATGGCCCAGGTGGGGATCTACAGTTACACCGACTGGCGCAACAGCCTCCACCTCACCATGGGGCTGCTGGCCAAGGCGCAGGCTTACATCTCCTCGGGACAGGCGCAGAAGTCGAAGCAGTACATCGAGTACGCGCGCAGCCGCTACATCTACGAGATCTTCCCGCTCGTTGACGCCATCGACCCCGACGCCGCCAAAACCACCCTCTCGATGTTCGACCAGCTGATCGGGGGCGTGGGGATCCGCACCGCCGATTTGGTGGTGATGATCGCCCAGCTCGAGAACGTGGGCGACATCGTCCTGGGGCGCGGCCTGGGCCCCTGGCACGACTTCACCGTTTCGCTCCAGCGCAACACCTTCGGCCTGCCCCGCGCGATCTTCTTCATGCTGGTGGGCATCCTCGCCCTCTTCCCGCTCTACCTGATCTGGCTCACCTTCGGCGGCCGTAACGTCTACTGGCGCCTACTGGGTCTGGCCTTCTTCTTCCTGCTGCTGCCCGCGATCGTGGAGGGGATCAGCTACCTAGGCGACATCCTCGCGGTCTACGGCAACGTGCCCAGCCTCTACGTGCTCGACAACTTCTCGATCCTGCAGAACCTGGTGGCCCAGCTGGCCTGGGGGGCCCTGATCTTCCTGGTCGTTGTCTTCGCCACCTGGGGCCTCCGTGGCATCGCCATCCAATTCGGCCTCATCCAGGACCGCCGCCAGCCGGCGACCACGACCCACGCCGCCGCCGACCTCACCGGCGAGAAGAACCCCACCCTGACGAGCGAGACCATCGTGGAGTGGGACGAAGAATTCTAACCGCACCCTGGAGGTAGGTCCCCGCCGTGTCCTTGCTCAACCACCTTCACCAAGCCCTCGAACCGCACCTGGGCGAACGCGCCGACGCGGCGCTCCGCGAGGGTATGGCCCGGCTGAACCTCCAGCCGAACGCCCTCGACCCCGACCGCGCTGCGACCCTGCTCAAGCGCTTCGTCTACCGCGAGCTGCAGCGCTCGATGGATGCAGCGCGGGCGCGCCGCGTGGTCGAGGAGCTGCTCGAGCAGCTAGGCGGCGACGAAGCCGCCGCCCCCACCCGCGCGCAGACCGCGCCCGAGCCCAGCAAGGAAGCGCTCATGCGCGCGCTCTCCCGCTTCAAGCTCTACTTCGAGTGGCCCGAGGTGCAGCGCCTGCGCAGCATCGTGGCGCTGATCGAGGCCAGCGAAAGCGAGGGTGAGCCCACCACCGACCTGCTCAAGGAGGGCATGGCCCAGGTGGACCTGCTGGAGGAGAAGCTCCAGAACGCGCTGTTGCGCCAGGCCCGCGACATCACCGACCTTGAGGACGCGCTCGAGCGGGTTAAGAACATCGGCGGCCCCAAACTGCGGCGCCTGCAGTCGCTCCTCAAGCAGATCAAGGAGGCGCAGCAGCAGGAGACGCTGGCCACCGCCGAGGTCGAGCGCGCCCGCAAGCTGGCGGCCGACCTGCGCAAGCTGGTGGAGTCGTCGGTGGTGCAAAACCCCACGCTGGTGCCCGAAACGCCCCCGCCCGCCAGCGACGAGCAGCAAGGCGTGATCCCCCTCGAGGACGAGGAGGAGCCCGAGCTCGCGACCGAGGAGTTCGACCTCGTCATCGACTTCGAGAACCTTGAGCCCGAGGTGGTCGACCGCATCCGCGAGATCGACCTGGCCGAGGAACAGCGCCGGCTCGAGCGCCTGCGCGAGCAGCACGCGGCCGTGCTTGAGGCCGAGGCGGTACGCCCGCTACTGGAGGCGGTGGAGGCAAAGCTCGCCGCCGGCGAGCCCGCGGGCACACTTCTCGACGAGCTGCAAAGCGCCCTTGAGGAAGCCGCCAAGGACGCGCTGGCCGAGGCGCGCGCCCGCTACGAGTGGCTCTCCGAGCGCCTGCGCGGCCTTGAGATGGAAGACCCCGAGCTTCCCAGCGCCCGCGCCCGCAGCCAGCTCGAGCTTATACGGGAAAGTCTGGAGATGGGGGTGCTCCCTACCGACCTCGACCAGGCCGTGCGCCAGATCAAGGCGCTGGAGGAAGGGCTGGAAGCCAAGCGGCGCGAGCAGGTCCGCCGCGAGCGCCTGCTCGAGGAAGCGCGCAGCCTCGTGGCCCACGCTCACGAAGCCCTGCCCGAAGACGACGTTCCCGAAGCCGTGGGCTTCAGGGAGCGCCTGGCCCTACTCGAAGCCGGCCTGAACGCCGGTGACGTCGACGAGGCCCTGCTGGCGCGGCTCAAAGCCGAGCTGCCCGAGCTCCTCAGCCAGCTCGCCCAGGCTGGCGAAGCGGTTCGCGCGGCGCGCGCGCGGCTGCTGGCCGAGCTCGAGGCGCTGCCCAACCTCGAGCCCATCGTCCGCACCCGCGACGCGCTCAAGCTGAGGCTGGAGGAGTCGGACCCCGAGGCGCTGGCCGAGGAGGTCACCGCCCTGCAGCTCCAGGCCCGCGCCCTCGTGGGCGAGACGCTCGAGCGCCTAGCCGAGCGCGCCCGCCGCTTTGGCGTCGAGGTCCCCGCGCTGACCAGCGCCACCGCGGAGCTGGCCCAGGGCCGCTTCCCCGACCTCGCCGCCGTCGAACGCGAGGTCGAGGCGCACGTTGCCGAGGCCCAGGCCGAGCGCAAACGCAAGATCAAGCGCCTGCGCACCGCCGCCGAGCGGCTGCGCGGGCTGGGCGGCGAGGCGCTGCTGCTACGGCTCGACGAGGCCGAGGCGGGCCTGGCGGAAGGACTGCCCGACCTCGAACCGTTAGAGCGCAGGCTCCAGGAGCTGCTGGCCCGCCGGGACGCGCTCCGGCGCGAGCTCGGCGAGCGCTACCACAGCCTGCGCCAGCGCTTCGAGACGGCCCGCGCCGTGGGCGGTGAGACGGCCTACCGCGCCCATACCCTGCTGAGCTTCCTCGAAAAGGGCGCGGCCCGGCTTGAGCGCCTGGGCAGCGGGGGGCTCACCGAGATGGCCCGCGCCCTCGACGAAGCCGAACACGTCGTCGCCCAGCTCGAGCAGGAATACGCCGCGGCCAAGGAGGTCGCCCAGCAGCTGAGCGCGACCGACCTCGAAGACCTCCTGGGCGTCTTCGCCGACGGCCCGGCGGCCCAAACGGACAAGGCGCCGGCCGAGGAGCCGGCTCCGGCCGAACCCGCGGACGACGCGCTCGCCCCCTTCCGCATCCGCGGCGTCCTCTGGGCCCACCAGGTGGGTCCGGGCGAGTCCGTGGCAGATCTGGACGGCGAGCTGCTGGCTGCCTTCGCCAGCGACCTTGAGCAATTACGCGAGGAGGTCGGGGCCGAGCATACGCGCATGGCCGTGCTCAGCTTCCCCGGCCACGCCCTGGTCGTGGCGCCCCATCAAGGCGGCCACCTGGTCGTCCTCGCCGAGCGGGCGCTGCTTTCGCGCCTGGTGACGCTGGTGCACCGTAGCCTGAACCCCACGCCTTGATCCGCCTCGCCGACGAGACCGCCACCAAACGCCTGGCCGGCTGGCTGGCCCCGCGCCTGCCCGCGGGTGCCGTCCTCCTGCTCCAGGGCCCCATGGGCGCGGGCAAGACCACCTTCGTGTGCCACCTGGCGCGCGCGCTCGGGTTCTCCGGCCGGGTCACGAGCCCCACCTACACCCTCATGCATACCTATCCGACGCCCGCGGGTCCGCTCCTGCACGTGGACGTCTACCGCCTCCCCGAAGCGGAGGCGCTCCACGAGCTCGGCTACGAGGACGCCGCCGCAGCGGCCCGCCTCACCGTGATCGAGTGGGGCGAGCCCGAGGTCTTCGAGGGCTTCGCGCTGCTGCGCCTTGAGCCCGGCGAACGCCCGGAAGAGCGCCAAGTCAACTGGACGGCGCTCGCGCCCGCGGCCCGCGACCTGGGCGAGGCGCTCGCGCGCGCCTTCACCGCCGGCTAACGCAGCACCGAACGCACCACCGCCGCCTCCACCGCTTCCTGCACCAGCGCGCTCAGAACGGGCAGGGGCGCTTCGGAAGCCGCCATACTGCTCAGCACGAAGACGGCGTCGCCGTCCCAGGGCGTGTGCGAAGGGCGGATCACCCGGGCCAGCGCCGCCTGTCCGGCCTCGGCCAGCATCCGCGCGGTGCGCTTGCCGAGCCGCGCCTCCACACCCACCGCCACCAGCGTGGTCTGCTCCTCCGGGCGCAGGTCCGCGGAGCGCATCCAGGCCTCGCGGTCGCCATGCCCGGCCAGCAGGCGGCCGTCGGGAGCGTAGAGGTCGCCCACCGGGTTGACGACGGCCAGCGCGCCCACGCGCACGTCGCGCCAGGTCACGAGGGCGCTGCCCAGGCCCGTGTCCACCGACTCACGGTACTTTCCGGCGGTGGCGCCCGCCCCCGCGCCCACGAGCCCCTCGGCCACCGGCGCGTCGCTGGCGGCTGCGGCGGCGGCGTAGCCCGCCTCCGCGTCCGGCCAAACCGGCCGCCCCACGAGCAGGTCGTAGATCACTGCGGCCGGTACGATGGGCACCGGTCCCATGCGGGTGGGGTGGCCCACGCCGCGCTCGAGCAGGAAGCGGACCACCCCTTCAGCCGCCGCCAGGCCCATGGCGGAGCCGCCGGTGAAGACGAGGGCGTGCACGCGCTCCACGCGCTTCTCGGGCGCGAGCAAGGCCGCCTCACGGGTGCCAGGCGACGGGCCGGCGAAGCTCGCCGAGGCCACGCAACCCTCCTCCGGGCAGAGGATGGCGGTCACGCCCGTGCGCGCCTCCGGGTCGGTCCAGTGCCCCACGCGAAAGCCCTGCAGGGCGGTCAGGGTTGGGTTCATGGCCTCAGCCTACTCCGTAAGCAGGGGCAGGTCGAAGCGCGCGGGCGAGGCCAGCACGTCCACGCGCAACCCGTGCACCGCGGCAGGGCCCTGCCGCACCTCCGAGGCGTCGAGCAGGGCCACGCGACCTGAGACGACCTCCGAACGGCCGCGCGGCCCCACGAGCACCGAGGCCCCGCGCTCCAGCCCCAACCCCAGGATGTCGGGCCGGCCGATCACCACCTCGCTCAGGCGGTGGAAAGCGCCCGCCCCCTCGAAGGCCTCCTGCACCGCCAGCCCCGGGAGCAGCCCCAGGCCGTAGCGCACCTCGGGCGTGCGGCTACCCCCCAGCGGCGCAGCGCTGCCCATCAGCGGCGAGGCCGCCAGCGCCGCGGCCACCACGCCGCCACGGCGGTGCACCAACGCCAGCGCCTGCACCAGGGGCGTGCCCGCGATCAGCTCGTAAAGCCGCTCCCCCTCCTCGTCTACGAGCAGCACGAGGGGCGCATCGGCCACCTGCCCGGTCAGGCGGGCGTCCATGGCCTGTTCCCGGCGCGCCAACGCCAGCACGCCGGTGTACTTGGCCCCGTGGGTATGGAAGATCTCACGCCAGGCCTCCACCAGCGGCAGCATCGGCCGGGGGGCCACGAAGAAGACGATCCCACCCGAGATCTCCAGCAAACGTTCCTCGATCGCGCGGGTCTCGCCGCGAAGCGGATCCGCGCGGCCCAATAGAGCGAACCATCCCGGACTCCGCATCGCTCTTTCCCTCCACGTCTCATTCTATGCAGAACGCATAATGAAATGGATATTGCATCTTTATGCAGCTTGACACCGTTTTCTCATGCATAAAGCGTGTACCTATGCTAAGCTAAAGTACGTGACCACCGACGCCCGGAACGCTCCCAGCAAGCGCAACGTCATCCTCGAAGCCACGATCCGGGTGCTTCGCGAGCACGGCCTGTCCGGGCTCAAGGTGGAGGAGGTGGCGCGCCAGGCCGAGGTCGGCAAGGGCACGGTCTACCTGTACTTCGAAGACAAGCAGGACCTGCTCAAGGCGCTGGTCGAGTACCACACCCACCGCTTCTACGCCGACGCGGCCGCCATCACGGAGGCCGACCGCCCTTTTGAGGAGCGCCTGCGCGACCTGCTAAAGCGGCGCCTTGCCTTCGTGGAGGAGTGGCGGGGCCTGTGGTCGGCGGTCGCCCGCGAGGCGGCGCCCGAGGGCCAGAAGGCCTGGCTGACCGGCCTGCACCGGAACTATCAGGACATCCTCGAGCGCTTCATCGCCAGCGGCATCGCCAGCGGCGAACTTCGCAGCGACCTCGACGTGCCCCTCACCGCCGCCACCCTGGCCGCCTTTGGTTGCAGCCCCCAGCTCGACTTTCCGCGCGAGGCCTACCTGGGCCAGCTCGTGGGAGTCTTCATGAAAGGAGTACGCGCGTGAAAGAGTACCGTCCCGGAGACAAGGTGGTTCTGCCCCCCTACGGCGTGGGCGTGGTCGCGGGCATCGCCCAGCGAACCGTCGCCGGCATCGGAAGGTCTTACTACCAGGTCGAGTTTCCCGGCTCGCGTTCCAAGGCCTTCGTTCCGGTGGAAGCCCCCCAGCAGGTGGGCCTGCGCCCGGCTCTGACCCGCGAGGAGGTGCCCCAGATCCTCGAACACCTCAAGCACGGGCAGCTCCCCCTGCCCAAACAGTGGGCGGCGCGGCACCGCCGGGTCACCGAGATCCTCTCCGAGGGCAACCCCCACCGCATCGCCATCCTGGCCGGCCAGCTGCGCCGCTGGGACGTCGAGCGCGGCCTGCCCGACCTGGACCGCCAGGCCTTCCGCCGCGCCATCAACCTTCTCGCCGAGGAGGTGGCCCAGGCCCTCGAGGTCACGGTTAGCGAAACGCGCGTCCTCTTCGAGGAGGCCTGGGGCGAAGACCTTAACTAAGGCCTTACCGGCCCGTCCGCCCGCCGCCCTGCGGCGGGTCTTTTCGTCCCCGCCTGAGATTTTCCCGTACACAAGAATGCCGGAGCCGCTCCAATTGACAAGCCGCCCCCACCTTCCGTAGACTGGGTCTACCGCCCACACCACTGGGCTGGTTACAAGGAAAGGAGACGGTATGAAGCGTTACACGTGGCTCTTGGCCTTTGGCGTATGGGTCGGCCTGCTGGCGGGATGCAGCACCCCAGCAGACACCCCCAACCTCGACGCAGCCTTCGAAACCTCCGCTCCCATCTACCACCAGGGCTCGGACGCCGCGATTCCGGGACGCTACATTGTGGTCTTTAAGAAGGGCGCCGAAAGCGCCCCCGTATTGCAGGACTTGAAACTGGGCAAGCTCACTTCGCTGGGCGTATCCGAACAGGACGTTCAACTGCTGTACGTATACTCGAGTGCACTCCCCGGTTTCGCAGCCGTGCTGAGCGAGCAGGCGCTGGAAACCCTGGCTGCCGACCCGCGCGTAGCCTACATCGAGGCCGACCAGCGGGTCCAGCTCTCGGCCACCCAGACGAACGCCACCTGGGGGCTCGACCGCATCGACCAGCGCGACCTGCCACTGGACGGTAGCTACACCTACACCGCCACCGGCGCCGGCGTCCACGCCTACATCATCGACACCGGCATCCGCTCGACCCACGCCGAGTTCTCCGGCCGCATCGACAACGGCTACACTGCGATCAACGACGGGCTCGGCACCGAGGACGGCAACGGTCACGGCACCCACGTGGCCGGCACCGTGGGCGGCACCACCTACGGCGTGGCCAAGGACGTGACCCTCCACCCGGTGCGCGTCCTCGACGCCAACGGTTCGGGCACCACCTCCGGCGTCATCGCCGGTGTGGACTGGGTGGCCAACAACCACCAGAGCCCGGCGGTGGCCAACATGAGCCTGGGTGGCGGCGCGAGCACCTCGCTTGACGACGCGGTGAAAAACGCCATCGCCTCGGGCGTCACCTTCGCCGTGGCCGCGGGCAACGACGACGCCGACGCCTGCAACGGCTCGCCCGCCCGTGTGGCCGAGGCCCTCACCGTGGCCGCCAGTGACTCGAGCGACGTTCGCGCCTACTTCTCCAACTACGGCTCCTGCGTCGACCTCTTCGCCCCCGGCGTGGACATCACCTCGGCCTGGCACACCTCCGACACCGCCACCAACACGATCAGCGGCACCTCGATGGCCACCCCGCACGTGGCCGGCGTGGCGGCCCTCTACCTGGAAACCAACCCCACCGCCACCCCCGCGACGGTCAAGCAGGCCATCCTCGACAGCGCCAGCGCCGGCCGCATCAGCGACACTATGGGTTCGCCCAACCTGCTCCTCTACAGCGGCCTCACCCCCGAGGACACCGGCGGCGGCGACACCGGCGGCACCGCCCCCTGCACCGGCTGCGAGTACTACACCGGCACCCTCACCAGCTCGGGCGACTACGACTACCAGCCGAACGGCACCTACTTCTACGCCCCCGCGGGCACCCACCGGGCCTGGCTGGAGGGCGCGGCCGGGACCGACTTCGACCTGAAGCTCTGGAAATGGACCGGTTGGAGCTGGCGCACGGTAGCGAGCTCGACCAGCTACACCTCGAGCGAGCAGGTCACCTACACTGGCACCGCCGGCTACTACGTCTGGCGCATCGAGTCGTACAGCGGCTCGGGCGACTACGAGTTCTGGATGGAACGGCCGTAACCTCAGGCCAAGCCGAGCCCGCACAGCCCCCGGAAACCCGGGGGCTGTGCCACGCCGGGTCATACTCAGGGCAGGGTGGCAAAAACCAAGACGGCGGCGCAAAAGAGCAGATCCCCACCGCGTGGACCGCCCCGCTCCTCACGTAGCAGCGAGTCAGGATGCGGCAGCGCCTTCGCGCAGCGGGCCTCGCTCGCACGCGCGTCCCGAACGATGTTTTGCAGGAGCCAATCGTCAAACCGATGCCGGTGACAATGTCCACACGAAGGGCGTGGTTGACCAGGCCACAGCTCGCGTCACGAACTCGAGGAGAGGCGGGGCCCGGGCCCGCTCCTCAGGTGGGCCGGCCAATGATCCAGCGACCCACGCGACCAAAGGCCGGTGACCCCCCGTAGATTTCCAGGCGATCTCGGTACCCCCCTGTGTCGCTATCAGGACCGGCTTAGGCGGCCATGCGGTCGGACGCTTCGAGCCAAAGAAAGCCCCACGATGCAAGAGCCTTCTACCATAGGAGGGCGGCCCTTGTAGTGCTTCAGCTCAAGCGGCACCACCCACGAGGCAAGAGGGGGTAGTGTATGAGCAAAATGGCTACAAGGAGCTGGAGTGCTGAGGAGAAGGTCGCCATCGTGCTGAGCATCTTGCGCGGGG
>Ga0256833_1000200_pt1 | contig 47463 bp, 49 predicted proteins | sample 356284metaG_FD_190535 | JGI IMG/M metagenome (GOLD analysis project Ga0256833, IMG submission 190535) | Hydrothermal vent microbial communities from Mid Atlantic Ridge, Atlantic Ocean - 356-284 | ecosystem: Environmental > Aquatic > Marine > Hydrothermal vents | place: Atlantic Ocean: Mid... | reverse complement strand
ACCTGGACTACTACAACCGAAGGAGGCCGCACCGAGCCCTGAACGGCCTGTCGCCCCTGGAGTTCCTGGCTATGATGCAAGAGGAGTCGGTCCCCCAAAGAGTCTCAGATGTGTTGACCGATTACATAGATTTGACGGGGCTCGTCACGGCTGGCTATACTGCTTGAGTGTTGCCCCGTGCCGGGGCCTCCATCCCAACGCTTATCCATGAACCCTCGGGTTCCGCTGGAAAGGAGAAACGATGAAGTTGAACCGTGGTGCCCTGATCAAGGCCGTTGAACAGCCTCACTACCGCGAAGGAATCCCCGAGTTTCGATCGGGCGACACCGTTCGCGTAACCTACCGCGTCGTCGAGGGCAAGCGTGAGCGCTTGCAGGCCTTCGAGGGCGTGGTCATCAAGATCCACCGCAATGGTCTTAACTCCACCTTCACCGTGCGCAAGGTTTCCTACGGAGAAGGCGTGGAGCGCATCTTCCCCTTCCACTCGCCGCTCATTGACAAGGTGGAGGTCGTGGCTTACGGTAAGGTCCGTCAGGCCCGCCCCTACTACCTGCGCGAGCTGCGCGGCAAGGCGGCGCGCATCAAGCCCGACCGCAAGCGCACCCAGAAGGCCGCGGAGCGGTACGCCGCCGCCAAGGCCGGGGGCAAGAAGGCCAAGAAGGCAAAGAAGGCTGAGAAAAGCGAAGGCTAACGAACGCCGCACCCTTTAGACCCCGCGCGATCGCGCGGGGTCTTCTCTACAATGAGGATAGGGAGGACGCCATGGAAAAGAAGATCCTGGTACCCACCGATGGTAGCCCCTGCGCGGTCGAGGCCGAGCGGTTCGCGCTGCGGGAGACCAAGGCCCAGGGGGCGAGCGTGACCTTCTTGCACGTCGTCTACAGCCCCAGCACGCTCGTACCCACACCCGAGCTGGAAGCTGGAGAGGACGAGGTGCTGCGTGAGGCTAAGGCGCGCGCGGAGGAAGCGGGCGTGTACGCCGAGGTCATGCTCGTGCGCGGCGTGCACCCCGTCGAAGCGATCGTGACCGAGTCCGAGGAAGGCTACGACCGCATCGTCATGGGTCGCCAGGGCGGCGGCATGCTGCGGCGGCTGCTGCTGGGCTCCACCACCGCTGGCGTGGTGCAGCTCGCCAAGGTGCCGGTGCTCGTCGTGCCCTGCGGCGATTGAGGCTCGGAATCAAGGAGGGCCGCAGCCCTCCTTCTTTTTCGAGCGTCCGGCCTAGGCGTGCCAGGCTTGCAGCGGCTGCGGCTCCAGCCCGGCCCCGCGGGCGCGGCGCACCGCCTCGAGCCCCCACAGCGCCGCCTCGCGGGTGGTGAAGTAGGGCCGGCCCAGCTCGATCGCCCGGCGCAGCTCCGGGTCGGGCGACAGGCTCACCAGCAGGTCGTAGTCTTCACCTTCGGTTATCTCAAAGCCCGCCTCGCGATAGGCGTTTATTAGCTCACTGTCCGTGTCGATGAAGCGCACCCGGCCCTCAAGCGGTAAAACGTGGTTCGCTCCCAGCTGGGCGCGGTAGTAGGCTAGGTAGGGGTCGCGGTCGAGGCCCATGCTCTCGCCGGTCGAGCGCATCTCCGGCCCCAGCCAGGGGACGACGCCGGGGAACTTGAGCCAGGGAACGGTGACCTCCTTGACCGAGTAGAAGCCGGGCTCAGAGTCCTCGACGAACCCCAGCTCCGCGAGCGTTTTTCCGGCACTGATCAGGGCGGCATACTTGGCCAGCGGGTGGCCGACCGCCTTGGAGACGAAGGGCACGGTGCGGCTGGCGCGGGGGTTGGCCTCGAGCACGTAGACCTGCCCGTCCTTGTAGGCGTACTGGACGTTCAAGAGGCCGCGCACGTCCAGCGCCCGGGCCAGCTTGCGGGTGTAGTCGCGCACCGTCTCCACCGCCTCTTCTGGTAGCGTGACCGGCGGCAGGATCGTGGCCGAGTCGCCCGAGTGGACGCCGGCCCGCTCGACGTGCTCCATCACCCCGGCCACCACCACCCGCTCGCCGTCGGCCAGCGCGTCGACGTCGATCTCGATCGCGCCGTCCAGGTAAGCATCGAGCAAGATCGTTGGTTTGCTTGCTAGCTCGGCGTAGACCTGGCTCAGGTAGGCCTTGAGTTCGTCTTCGTCCTGAACCACCTGCATGGCCCGTCCGCCCAAAACGTAGCTGGGCCGGACCATCAGCGGGTAGCCCAGCCGGCGGGCGTGCTCCAGCGCCTCGCGCTCGTCCGCCGCCACCGCCCCCGCCGGCTGGGGAATGCCCAGCTCAGCGGCCAGGCGGTTGAAGGCCTGGCGGTCTTCGGCGGCGTGGATACTGGCCGGCGAGGTGCCCCAGATGGGCTGGCCCGCCTCCTCCAGCGCCCGTGCCAGTTTGAGCGGCGTCTGCCCGCCTAGCTGGACGATCACTCCGTCGGGCCGCTCGCGCTCGAGGATCTCCAGCACGTCCTCGGCGGTCAGCGGCTCGAAATAGAGCTTGTCGGCGGTGTCGTAGTCGGTCGAGACGGTCTCCGGGTTCGAGTTGACCATCAGGGTGGTGTAGCCGGCCTCCTGCAGTGCCCAGACGGCGTGGACCGCCGAGTAGTCGAACTCGACGCCCTGGCCGATGCGGATGGGGCCAGAGCCGAGAATGGCTACCGAGGGGCCCTGTTTGTCGCTGACCTCGTCCTCCACCTCGTAGGCCGAGTAGTGGTAGGGGGTGTAGGCCTCGAACTCCGCGGCGCAGGTGTCGACCGTCTTGTAGACCGGGCGCAGGCCGGCGGCGTGGCGCTTCTCGCGGATTTCGGCCTCTTCCAGGCCGACGCCGGTGGCGATCTGGGCGTCGGAGAGCCCCTTGCGCTTGAGGGCGTAGAGCTCGGCGGGGCTCAGCTCGGAAGGGCTGGTGGCCTCGAGCCGCGCCATCTCGGCGGCGATCTCCTTGAAATGGTGCAAGAACCAGCGGTCGATGCCGGTGGCGGCGGCGATCTCCTCGGCCGGGGTGCCGTGCTTCAGCAGCTCCAGCACCGCGAAGATGCGCTTGGGGTTGGGCTCGAGCAGTTTCTCCAGCTCGGGCACCGAGAGGTCGGCCACGTCGGCGGAGACGTCGAACTCGAGGCTGCGCAGCGCCTTCATGAAGCTTTCCTTGAAGGTGCGGCCGGTGGCCATCACCTCGCCCACGCTCTTCATCTGGGTGCCCAGGCGGGTGGAAAAGCCACCGGCGGTGTTGGGCAGGGTGCGGAACTTCTCGAAGGCGAAGCGGGGAATCTTGGTGACCACGTAGTCGATCGTCGGCTCGAAGGAGGCCGGGGTCTTCTTGGTGATGTCGTTGGGCAGCTCGTCGAGCCGGTAGCCCACGGCCAGCAAAGCGGCGATCTTGGCGATCGGGTAGCCGGTGGCCTTCGAGGCCAGCGCCGAGGAGCGGGAGACGCGCGGGTTCATCTCGATGACGACCAGCCGGCCGCTTTTGGGGTTGACGGCAAACTGAATATTGGAGCCGCCGGTGTCGACGCCGATCTCGCGGATGATGTCCTTGGCGGCGTCGCGCATCTTCTGGTACTCGACGTCGGTGAGGGTCTGCGCCGGGGCGACGGTGATCGAGTCGCCGGTGTGAACACCCATCGGGTCCACGTTCTCGATCGAGGTGATGATGACCACGGTGTCGGCGTGGTCGCGCATCACCTCGAGCTCGTACTCCTTCCAGCCGAGGATCGACTCCTCGACCAAAGCGGTGTGCACCGGGCTGAGGCGCAGTCCGCGGCCCAGAAGCTCGCGCAGCTCCTCTTCGCTGGCCGCCACGCCGCCGCCGCTGCCGCCCAGGGTGAAGCTGGGGCGGACGATGACCGGATAGCCGACCTCGCGGGCAAAGGCTAGGCCCTCTTCCAGGCTTGAGACCATCAGGCCGCGGGGCACGTCGAGGCCGATCTTCTTCATGGCGGCCTGGAACTGCTCGCGGTCTTCGCCCTTCTTGATGGCGGCGTAGTTGGCGCCGATCAGCTCCACGCCGTAGCGCTCGAGCACCCCCGCCTCGCAGAGCTCCATCGCCAAGTTGAGCGCCGTCTGCCCGCCTAGCGTGGGCAGAAGGGCGTCTGGGCGCTCGCGGGCGACGATCTTTTCCAGAAACTCGAGCCGCAGCGGCTCGATATAGGTCGCGTCGGCCAGTGCCGGGTCGGTCATGATCGTCGCCGGGTTCGAGTTCACCAGCACCACTCGGTAGCCTTCGCGCCTCAGCGCCTTGACCGCCTGGGTGCCGGAGTAGTCGAACTCGGCCGCCTGGCCGATGGTGATGGGCCCGGAACCGATGATGAGGATCGTCTTCAGGTCTTTGCGTGCCGGCATAGTAAACCGCGCCTCCCGGCGCTCCCAACATCGTAATGGATATTTATGCGACCGACAAGCGGCCAGCCTGTCTCGGCAACGGATATGAGGAGGTCCTACACCCTACCTCCTACAACCCACATCCCGCTTATTTGAATATCTTCTTCCGCACCTTTTCCCACCAGCCCTCGGCCGGCACCTCCTCACCTACCTCCTCGGCGTATTCGCGCAGGAGCTCGCGAGCGCGGGGCGAGAGCTTCTTGGGCACCGCTAGCTCCACCACCACCCGTAGGTGGCCGGGGCGGCCGCCGCGGGGGTCGGGCAGGCCCTTACCTTCCAGCTCGAAGACGGCTCCATGCTCGGTGCCGGGAGGAACGTCGAGGCTTACCTCGCCGTCGAGGGTGGGCACGTTGACCTGACTGCCCAGCGCCGCCTGGGCCAGGCCCAACTTGAGGGTATAGATCAGGTTCTTGCCCTCGCGTTTGAGCCCGGGGTGGGGCTTGATGCGCACGCGCACGTAAAGGTCGCCGGCGCCGCCGGCAGCCTGGTTGCCCGCGCCGGGAACGCGCAGCAGGTCGTCCTCGTCCATGCCGGCGGGGATGGTGACCTTGATGCGCTCCTGTTTTTCCAGCCGTCCGCGTCCGCCGCAGGTAGGGCAGGTCTCGCGCAGCAGGTAGCCGCGGCCGCGGCAGTGGGGGCAGACCGATTCGGTGACGAACTGGCCGAAAAGGCTTTGCTGCACTTGGCGCACCCGACCGGCGCCGCCGCAGGTGGGGCAGGTCTGTTGCTCGCCGCCGGCGCCGCCGCAGGCTTCGCAGAGGACCAGGCGGCGGTAGCGAACCTCCACCTCGCCGCCCCCCGCCGCCTGTTCCAGGGTGACCTCGACCACCGCCTCCAAGTCCTCGCCACGGCGGGGGCCGCTGCGGCGGGCGCCGCCCACGTTTACGTTGAAGCCGAACATCTGGCCCAGCAGGTCGAAGAGGTCGCCCACGCCCGGGTCGGCCGGGTGGGCCTGGCGCGGGTCGGCGGTGCCGAAGCGGTCGTAGCGGGCCCGTTGCTCGGGGTCGGAAAGGACGGCGTAGGCCTCGTTGATTTCCTTGAAGCGCTCTTCGGAGCTGGGATCGCCAGGGTTCTTGTCGGGGTGATACTTGAGCGCCAGCTTGCGGTAAGCCTTCTTGATCTCCTCCTGGCTGGCGTCTCGGGATACGCCCAGGATGGCGTAGTAATCCTTCATCCTATTTACGTTAACGAGGCGGCATGGAAAAGGCAAGGAAGGCCGCCGTCCGTGCTGCGTGGCTTCCGGCGCGCATTGCGTAGCTGTAGCTCGCGGCGGCGGCATGGCCTGTGGCCTGTAGCTCGCGGCTTATGGATGGGGCTGGAAAAGGAGGAGGTAGGAGGTGGGGTATGGGATGTAGTTTTGTTTTTGAAAGCACGCAAACGGGTTTGGCGCAGTTTGCCAAAACACGAAACCGATTTTTCCTACTTTTTCTACCCCCCTATATCTCACCCCCCATTACATTGACGCCGCGCATGTGACGGCGGTAGCATGAACGCAATATGGCGCGACGTGCGACCACTACGCGCTAGGGGAGCGGGCAGGCCTCCGCTCCCGGCCCGCATGGACGCGGGCCGTTCTTTTGGAGGAACCATGAAGATTCTCCTGCCGGATGGAAAAGAGCTCGAGCTGCCCGCGGGGGCCACGGCCAGGGACGTCGCCGAGAAGATCAGCCGCAGTCTGGCCAAGGAGGCCGTGGGCGCGATCGTCGACGGCGAACTCTACGACCTCTTCAAACCCCTGCCCGAAGGGGCTACCGTCCAGATCATCACCCGCAAGGACCCCGAGTACCAGCAGCTCTTCCGCCACACCCTGGCCCACGTGATGGCCCAGGCGGTGAAGGAGTTCTTCGCCAAGAAGGGCTATGACCCCGAGGAGGTCAAGTTGGGCATCGGGCCGGTGATTGAAAACGGCTTCTACTACGATATCGACGCCCCCGAGCCCATCTCCGATGCCGACCTGCCCGAGATCGAAAAACTGATGCAGCGGATCATCAAGCGGAACCTGCCGCTGCGCCGCTACACCCTGCCGCGCGAAGAGGCCCTGGCCCGCTACCGCGGCAAGGACCCCTACAAGACCGAGCTGATCGAAGACCTGCCCGAGGGCGATGAGATTAGCTTTTACGAGCAGGAGGGTTTCACCGACCTTTGCCGCGGGCCGCACGTGCCCAGCACTGGCAAGATTCCGCCCCACTTCAAGCTGACCCACGTGGCAGGGGCCTACTGGCGCGGCGACGAGACGCGGCCGATGCTGCAGCGCATCTACGGCGTAGCCTTTAGATCCAAAGAAGAGCTCGACCACTACCTCTGGCAGCTGGAAGAGGCCAAAAAGCGCGACCACCGGCGGCTCGGCCGTCAGCTCGAGCTCTTCCACATCGACCCGATGGTGGGCAAGGGGCTCGTCCTCTGGCTGCCCAAGGGCAACGTGCTGCGCGAAGAGCTGATTGCCTTCATGCGCAACGAGCAGATCGAACGCGGCTACGAGCTCGTCACCACCCCCCACATCGGTAGCCTCGAGCTCTACAAGACGAGCGGCCACTACCCCTACTACGCCGACAGCCAGTTCCCGCCGATGGAGCTCGAAGACGGCGAGGCCTACCTGCTCAAGCCCATGAACTGCCCCCACCACGTGCGCATCTACGCCATGCGCCCGCGCAGCTACCGCGAGCTGCCGCTACGGCTCGCCGAGTTCGGCACCGTCTACCGCTTCGAGCAGTCGGGCGAGCTCCATGGCCTCACCCGCGTGCGCGGCTTCACCCAGGACGACGCCCACATCTTCTGTACCCCCGAGCAGGTCAAGGAGGAGTTTTTGGGCGTGCTCGACCTGACGCTCAAGGTTTTCGGCACCCTGGGGTTGAGCGACTTCCGCGCGCGCATCGGGGTGCGCGACCCCAACTCGGACAAGTACGTGGGCGACGCCGAGCACTGGGCCGTCGCCGAGCGGCAGATCCAGGAGGCCTGTGAGGAGGCGGGGCTGGAATACACCATCGAAGAGGGCGACGCCGCCTTCTATGGCCCCAAGCTCGACTTCGTGGTCAAGGACGTGCTGGGCCGTGAGTGGCAGCTTGGCACGATCCAGGTGGACTATAACCTGCCCGAGCGCTTCGACATCAGCTACAAGGGCGCCGACGGCGAGGAGCATCGGCCGGTGATGATCCACCGCGCCCCCTTCGGCAGCCTGGAGCGGTTCATCGGCATTCTGATCGAGCACTTCGCTGGTGAGTTCCCGCTCTGGCTGGCGCCGGTGCAGGTCGTCGTCGTGCCCATCACCGACCGCCATAACGCCTACGCCCAGAAGGTGCGGGTCGAGCTCGAGGCGGCGGGGCTGCGGGTGAAGGTGGACGAGCGCCCCGAGCGGATGAACGCCAAGATCCGCGACGCCGAGACCCAGAAGGTGCCGGTGATCTTGGTGGTCGGCGACAAGGAGATGGAAGAGGGCATCGTCGCCGTGCGCGACCGCCGCACCGGCGAGCGGGCGACTAAGCCGCTCGCCGAGGTCGTGCGGAATTTGGCTGAACGAGTGCGCACCCGCGCGCGGGAGTAAACTGGGTCCAATGCGGGCGCGCTCCACCCTCTTCACCCTTTACACCGAGCTTGTCTACCCCGACGACACCGTATGGATTGGGCAGCTCGTGCGCTGGATGGAGATGCTGGGCTTTAGTGAGCCGGCGGTGCGGGCGGCGGTCTCACGCTCGGCGGCGCGGGGCTGGGTCATTCCCGAGCGCAAGGGGCGGCGCGCATACTACCGGCTCAGTCCACGAGTCTACTGGCAGGTGCGGCAGGTGCGCCGCCGGCTGTGCGAGATGAACGACGTCCCCTGGGATCGGCTGTGGCGCATCCTGGTCTACGCCGTGCCCGAGGGGTTGCGCAGCCAGCGCGACAAATTCCGCAACGAGCTGGTGTTGCTCGGCTACGGTACCCCCGCACCCGGGGTGTGGGTGAGCCCCACGGCCGACCTGGAGGCCACCCGCGAGCTGGTGCGCTACTACGAGCTCGAGCCTTACGTCGAGCTCTTCCGCGCCGAGCGGGCCGGCAGCCAGCCCGAGGACCAGCTGGTAGCCCGCGCCTTCCACTTGGAGGAGGCGCAGCGCAGTTACGCCGCGCTTGAGGCGCAGATGGACGCGCTGCCCCAGGAGCCCGATGCCGAGCGCGCCTTTGTGGAGCTTGTTCGGCTCGTGCACGAAGCGCGCAAGGTGCTCTTCTTTGACCCCGGCCTGCCGCCGGAGCTGGCGCCCGCGGGGTTCAACGGCTCGGGGGTGCTCGAGCGCTTCGCCCGCGAGCGGGCCCGCTTGCGCAAGGCGGCGCGCCGCTTGATCCCGGGCGAGGCGGTCGCCTAGCGCAATCCTCCGCCCTGGAGGGGGTTGCGCTATCCTGAAGGTATGAAAACATGGGGGGTACTGATTACGCTGGCGCTTTCTGCGCTGCTTACGGCATGCCTGCCGGTGGCCAACCTTCAGATGGCTGAGCCCGTAGACGGACAGCAGATCGTGGTGGGGCTCACGGGCGTGACTGCCCTTTCTTCCGACAGTCCGGGCGTGGGCGCGATGCCCTACCTGGCCTATGCCTGGGGCAACGGCAACACCGAGTTCAGCATCTCAACCCAGATCGGGCTGCGCGGTGGCGTCAAGCAGAAGGTAGCCGACGGCTTCAGCGTGGCCGGTGGCCTCACCCTGCCTTGGCTCGTCTTTACCGACGGCACTACGGGTCTGCCCTTTACCGCCGACGTGGCCTTGCTGGTCGACGTGGCGCCGGGCGTGACCGTGGCCGGGCGCGGCATGTACGTCTACATGCCAGATCTGGCTAGCACCTGGCTGGGCGGCGCCAGTCTGCTCTACCGTCAAGAGCCCTGGATGTTCGAGGGCGGTTTCCTGGTGGGGCAGGACGGCAGCCCGCTGCTCAGCCTTTCCGCGGCCTACGGCTTCTAAGCTAGCGGTTGCGCGTTTCCTCGCGCGCGCGGGCGGTGCGGAAGCGCTGCAGCAGTTCGCGGTAGCGTTCGGCCGCTTTGCGCTCCCAGCCCTCGCCGCGCGGGTCGAAGAAGCGCAGGGGCTCGAGCTCCTCGGGCAGGTAGCGCTGAGCGAAGCTGCCTTCCGGGTCGTCGTGGTAGTAGGCATAGCCCTTGCTGTAGCCCAGGTCGCGCATGAGCTGGGTGGGGGCGTTGCGCAGGTGCAGCGGCACCTCGGCGTCGGGGTGGGTTTCCACTGCCCGGCGCGCGGCGGTGAAGGCGCGGTAGACCGTGTTCGACTTGGGCGCGAGCGCCAGGTAGACGGTGGCCTGGGCCAGTGCCAGCTCGCCTTCGGGGTTGCCGAGGAGCTGGTAGGCCTCGACCGCCGCGAGCGCCTGCCTGAGCGCCCCCGGGTCGGCCAGACCCACGTCCTCGCTGGCCATCCGGACCAGCCGGCGGCCCACGTAGAGCGGGTCTACGCCGCCGGCGAGCATGCGGGCCAGGTAGTAGAGCGCGGCGTCCACGTGCGAGCCGCGGACGCTCTTGTGCAGGGCGCTGATAAGGTCATAGAAGGCCTCGCCCCCCTTGTCGAAGACCGGTTGACCAGCGCCCAGGGCCTCGCGGGCAGCGTCGAGGGTCACGCGTCCACCGCCCAGCTCGGCGGCGAGCTCGAGCGCGTTCAGCGCCCGGCGGGCGTCGCCCATCGCCGCTGCGGCGATCAGGCGCAGCGCCTCGGCGTCGGCCTCGACCTCGGGTAGGCCCTCGGAGGCGATGAGGGCGCGCTCGAGCACCCGCACCAGGTCATCTTCGCCCAGGGCTTTGAGCACGTAGACCCGCGCCCGCGAGCGCAGCGCCGGATTGACCTCGAAAGAGGGGTTTTCGGTGGTCGCGCCGATGAGCGTGAGCAGCCCCGACTCCACGTGGGGCAGCAGGGCGTCCTGCTGGGCCTTGTTGAAGCGGTGCACCTCGTCGAGGAAGAGGACGGTCGAGCGAATTTCCTCGACCGCTTCCAGCGCTTGCTTGACCGCGGCGCGCACCTCCTTGACCCCCGCGCTCACCGCGCTCATGGCGATAAACTGCGCCTCCACCCCCTCGGCCAGGATGCGGGCCAGGGTGGTCTTGCCGGTGCCTGGCGGGCCCCAAAAGATCATCGAGCGGAGGCGGCCGCGCTCGAGCATCACTCGCAGGGGCCTGCCCGGTCCGGTGAGGTGTTCCTGCCCCACCACCTCGTCTAGGGTCTTGGGCCGCAGGCGCTCGGCCAGGGGGGCGCGGGGTGCGAAGGAGCGCATCGCCCGCATTTTAGCATGGATTACGCTCATAGCATAATAATAAGCATGTATTTCGCTACTCAAAAACCCCTGCCGGGTATAGTGGGCGGCATGAAACGTCTTCTCGCGTTGTTGGCGCTGGCCGGGGGGCTGGCGTTGGCCCAGACCGCGCCCGCTTTCGACTACGACCCCCGCGTGCTCCTGCCCAGTGGCGTCGAGCAACTGAGCCTCGACGACTGCCCGGTACCGCAGGGCTTCTGGGAGCCGCTGCAGGAGAAGGGCTGGGTGAGCGTCTGCTACCTGGTGGAGGGTGACACCACGGTGCTCAAGGCGGCGCTCGAGCTCGCCCTGCAAAAAGCGGGCTACGAGCGCGCCGTGCAGGAGGAGCAGCCCCTGGGCGAGGGTGACCGCTTCGTGCTCGAGCAGTGGCAGGCGGGCGAGCGCCAGCTCTTCATCCAGTTCTTCCTCTTCCCGACCCGCTCCGCCGCGGTCTACCTGATCTCCCACCCGCCCCACTAGCCCGCGCGCCAAAGGCAAAACCCCCGGCCAGACCGGGGGTTTTCTGGTGGGCGCGAGAGGACTTGAACCTCCGACCTCTACCGTGTCAAGGTAGCGCTCTAGCCACCTGAGCTACGCGCCCGCGTAGTGGAGGCGCCGGCCGGATTCGAACCGGCGAATGGAGGTTTTGCAGACCTCTGCCTTACCACTTGGCTACGGCGCCCCGTAGCAGGGTTCATGCTAGCACGCGTGCATGGGGCTGTCAACGAAAGCGCGTTCAGGGGCGCACAAACCTTTAATCTCCCGGCGCTATAATGCGGCGATGCCGGAGATTTTCGTAACCACTCCGCGCGGCCTCCGCTGGCCGTTCTCCAGGGGGCTCGTCGTCGAGTCGCTGGTCAACGCCGGCGTGGAGGTGCCGGTGGCCGATGAGATCGCGCACGCGATCGAGCAGTCGCTGCGCGCCAGTGGCCGCACCGAGATACGCAGCGACGAGCTCAAGGAGCGCATGATCGAGGAGGTCGAGCGCCGGTGCGGAGCAAAGGCGGCAAAGCGGGTGGCCCGGCAGACCCAGACCTTCGAGGAGATCCTCATCGAGGACGAACACGGCGAGCGCCCCTTTTCCAAGGGCGTGCTCGTGCGCAGCCTCGAGGAGGCGGGGTTTTCCCTGGGAGAGGCCCACGAGCTCGCCAAACGGGTGGAGCAGGCGTTGCGTCAGGCGGGCAAGGTGCGCCTCGACGCCGACGAGCTCGAGGACTTCGTCGCCGGCGTCATCAAGGAGCAGTATGGCAAGGACGCGCGCAAGCGCTACCAAAAGCGGCTCGAGTACGGTGGCGGCATCTTCGTGGTCGAGGAGGGCGGCGAGCCGCGCGTGCCCTTCTCCAAGGGCATCCTCTCGCAGTCGCTCATGGCGGCGGGGCTGAGCCCCGACCGTGCCTACCGCATGGCCCGTGAGGTGGAGCGCGAGCTCATCCGCGAGGGCAAGCGGGTGGTGGACCGCAACGAGCTGCGCCGGCGGGTGGCCGAGCTGCTGGAGCGCCGCATCGGCGAGGAAGCGGCCGAGCGTTACCGGGTACTGCGCGCGGTGCGCCGGCTCGAGCGCCCCATGCACATCCTCATCGGCGGCGTGAGCGGGGTGGGGAAGAGCACGCTCGCTGCCTCGCTGGCTTACCGCCTGGGCATCACCCGTATGACCTCCACCGACTCGGTGCGCGAGATCCTGCGGGCCACTACCTCGCGCGACCTGGTGCCCACCCTGCATACCTCCTCCTTCGACGCCTGGCGCGCGCTGGTGGAGGTGCTGGGGGTCAAGGGCGAGCCCAGCGACGAGGTGATCCTGCAGGGCTTCCGCGACCAGGTGGCCCGGGTGAGCGTGGGCATCCGCGCCATCCAGGAGCGCAACGCCCGCGAGCGTACCTCGGTGGTCATCGAGGGGGTGCACGTGGTCCCGGGCTTCCTCAACCACCCCTTGCGGTCGGAGGTGGTGCAGATCCCCATGCTGGTGGTGGTGCGCGACGAGAAGGTGCACAAGGGCCGCTTCCGCCTGCGCGAGCGCGAGACCGCGGGGCGAAGGTCCATGGACAAGTACCTCGACAACTTCGCAGCCCTGCGCATGATCCAGGACCACCTCGAGGCCCTGGCGCGCGCCATGGGCGTGCCCATCATTCCCGGCGACAACCTCGACAAAGCAGTGGAGAAGGGGCTCGAGGTCATTACCGGGCGCTTTCACACGCTCGTGCGCGTGCACGGACGGGGTGAGGAGGTGGAGACGTGAGGCGAATGGCCTTGTTCCTCTTCGTGTTGGCGGCCATGCTGCCCGCGGCTCAGGCCGCGAACGCGGCCTTCCTCGAGCGTTTCGAACAGGCCTGGAAGCTCGTGGCCGAGTTCTACTGGGACACCAGCTACGGTGGCGTGGGCTGGCAGGCGGTGGGTGAGCGCTACCGTGAGAAGGTGGCCCGGGCCGGTTCTTGGGACGAGGTCTACCGCCTCCTCGACGAGATGTACGCCGAGCTCGGCGACGACCACTCGCAGGTGCTCGCCCCCGCCGAGGCGCGGGCGGCGCTGCGGGGCGCGGCCTGCCTGCCGCTGCCCTTCCCCGCGCCCAGGCCCGAGCCGCCCAGTCTTTCGGAAGAGGGTGCGCCCGCGGAAGAGGCCGGCCCCACCGATGAGGAGGCCGGCGGAGGCGAGGAGCCCAGCCCCTACGCCCAGGCCTTCAGCTACCGCCTCTACGGCGACGTGGCCTATCTGCGCGTGGCCAACTTGGTGGACGAGACGGTGCCTGCGGAGCTCGCCGAGGCGGTGCGCGAGCTCGAGCAGCGCGGCGTGCGCGGCTACGTGCTCGACCTGCGTGACAATCCCGGTGGCCTCGCCCTCGTCATGGCCGAGGTGGCGGGGGTCTTCATGCGCGGGCTTCCCTGGCGCATCGTCACCCGCACCAAGGGGGTCACGCCCCAGCCCACTCTGCCCTTCTGGGGCCGGCCCGAGAGTGAGAAGCCGTTGGTCGTGCTCATCAACGGCAACGTTCACTCGGCGGCCGAGGGCCTTGCGGGGGCGCTCAAGCGCGCTGGCCGGGCCCGGCTCGTGGGCGTGACCACGGCGGGCAACACCGAGGTGGTGCTGCCTTACTGCTTCCCCGACGGCGGCGTGGCCATGCTGGCCAGCGGCGTGCTCGCGCCCATCGGCGCCCCCACCTGGGAGGGGCGCGGCGTGGAGCCCGACGTCGAGGTGCGGGGTGAGGCCGAGCAGCTGGCGCGCGCCATCGAACTGTTGCGGAACGCGCCCTAACTATCCTTTGGGAGACGACCAGCGCGCCGCGCCCAGCGGCGCCAGGAAGCCGCTCAGGAGCCCGAACGCGTAGGCGGGGCCGACGCCGTTCTTGAGCTCCAGCAGCCCCACGGCGAGCGCCAGCAGCGCCACCGCCACCACGAGCTCCACGTTTCCCCCGCGCACGATCAGGCTTCCCGCCCCCAGCAACAGCCCGAGCGCGAAGGCCAGCCCCTCGGGGTCAGGCTGAATGAAGCTCCAGTAGGCCAGCAGCAAGAGCGCCGCCCAGGTGAGCAGGTTCTTAAGCTTGCCGGGGCTCATGCGGACCGGGGAGCGAAGCGGTAGATCAGCCAGGGCAGCCCCGCGCCGATGAGATAGCCCTCGGCGAAGAGCACGGGCTGCCCGCGCCACAGGTGCAGGGCGAATAGCAGCGCCGCGAAGCCGAGCGCGAAGGGCACGGCCCGCGGCTTGGGGCCGTAGCTGAACGAGGCGCCGCCGAAGAGCGTGCCCACCGCCAGGGCCTGGCCGCCCGGGCTGGGCTCGACGAAAGTCCAGTAAAAGTAAAAGATCGCGCCGGCCATCATCATGGCGCGGGTGGTGCGTTCGGGGGAGAGCTTCATCGGCGGTTCCAGTAGAGGACGATCAGCTCGGCCACCACCAGGGCCACGCCGCCCCAGGCCACCATGGGCTCGCGCCCGGCGAAGCCCATCACCGCCGCCAGCGCGCCGGCCACGGCGAAGTAAGGGGCGTACTTGGGGCTGACGGTGAGCCCGAGCAAGAAGGCGAAGAAGGCGCCCGCGGGGCCCGGCGGCAGGGCGCTGGCCACCACGATCATGAAGAGCAGGACGGCGAGGGTGATGAAGAGCCCCGCGTAGTAGGCTCCGGGAAAGGGTTCCTTGGAGGCGCTTCGTTCCATAGCGTCAGTGTAACAAGCCGCGTGGGGGCTCGGTGAGCTAGAGCCCGGCGGCGCGCGCGACCGCGTCGAGGCTGGCCTCCACCGGGTCGGGCAGGCGCACCTCGCGCTCGGCCGTACCCGGGTCCTTGAGGCCGTGGCCGGTGAGCGTGAGCACCACTGTGGCGCCCTCCTCGATGCGCCCCTCGCGCAGCCAGCGCCAGACCCCAGCCAAGCTTGCCGCCGAGGCGGGCTCCACGAAGAGCCCCTCGCGCCCGGCCAGGTAGTGATAGGCGCGCAGGATCTCCTCGTCGGTCACCGCCTCGATGGCCCCGCCCGACTCGTCGCGGGCGGCGAGGGCGCCCTGCCAGCTCGCGGGGTTGCCGATACGGATCGCGGTCGCCACCGTCTGGGGCCGCCCCACCGGCTCGCCGCGTACGATGGGCGCGGCGCCCGCCGCCTGGAAGCCGAGCATGCGCGGACGCGCCTCGATCGTGCCGTCTTGGTAGAGCTCGGAGTAGCCCATCCAGTGCGCGGTGATGTTGCCGGCGTTGCCCACGGGCAGGGCGTGGTAGTCGGGGGCGCGGCCCAGCTCGTCAGCCACCTCGAAAGCCAGCGTCTTCTGCCCCTGGATGCGGAAGGGGTTGACCGAGTTGACCAGGGTCACGGGGTAGTTCTCGGTGAGCTCGCGCACGAGCCGCAAGGCGTCGTCGAAGTTGCCGCTCACCTGGACGATGCGCGCGCCGTGCACCAGGCTCTGGGCCACCTTGCCGGTGGCGACGTAGCCCGCGGGCAGGACCACGATGGCCTTCATGCCGGCGCGGGCGGCGTAGGCGGCGGCGGAGGCGGCGGTGTTGCCGGTGCTGGCGGCGGCGACGGCCGCAGCGCCGTGCTCGGCGGCCTTGCTCACGGCCATCGTCATGCCGCGGTCCTTGAAGCTACCGGTGGGGTTGGCGCCCTCGAACTTGGCGAAGAGGCGCACGCCACGCTCGCGCGCCTCCGGCGGCCCCTCGAGCGGGACCAGCGGGGTGTCGCCCTCAAGCAGGCTGACGATGGGAGTTTCGGGGCCGACGGGCAGGCGGGAGCGGTAGCGTTCGATGAGCGGGCGTCGCACGGTCACACCTCCTCCAGGATCTCGGGCTCGTAGTCGGGCGCGGGCACGGCCTCGGGCAGCGGCGGATGGCCGGGGTAGCCCTCGAGCATACGCAAGAGGTCGGCCACGACGGCGCTGGCCGTGACCGCGCTGCCTGCCCCCCCGCCGCTGATGAAGACCTCGCCCACTGCGTCGCCGCGGTAGAGGAGGGCGTTGCGCGAGAGCGCAGCGTGGGCGAGCGGGTGGTCCGCCGGCAGCTTGACCGGTCGTACGGCGGCCTCCCAGCGCCCACCGCGGGGGTAGAGGCTCGCCACCAGGCGGATGCGCTTGCCCTCGGCCTCGGCCGCGAAGATTTGCTCGCGGCTCAGGTCTTGGATGCCACGGGTGCGCTGGCGCACGCTTTCCCAGGAAAAATCAGGGTCCACGGCGAGGCGCGCCAGCACCGCGAGCTTGTGGGCGGCGTCGACGCCGCCGATATCGAGGAAGGGGTCTTCCTCGACGAAGCCCTTGGCCTGGGCCTCGGCCATAGCTTCGGCGAAGCCGAGGCCGTCTTCCATGCGGCCGATGATGTAGTTGGTGCTGCCGTTGAGGATGCCGTGCAGCTCGAGCGTGCGATTGCCGCGCAGCGCGCCCGCGAGCGGCTCGATGACGGGCGTGCCGGCCATAACGCTCGCCTCGTAGTAGAGCAGCCCCTCGAGCGCGTGGGGCTTGAGCTCGTCCCAGCGCTCGGCCAGAAGCGCCTTGTTGGCGGTGATTACGGGCAGCCCCTCGCCCAGGGCGCCCAGGACCAGGCGGCCGGCCTTTTGGGTGCCGCCCATGAGCTCGACCACGACGTCGGCCTCGGCGAGGACGTGGTCGGTGTCGGTGGTGAGCAGGCCGCGGGGAACCCAGCCCGGGCGCGGCTTGGCGGGGTCGCGGACGAGGATGCCCGTGAGCGCGGGCTCGAGCCCCAGGGCACGGAAGCGCCCCCGGTGCTCGTCGAGCAGCTTGACGAAGCCGCTGCCGACCGTGCCGGCCCCCAGGAGCGCGATGCGCAACATTTCCATGGGCCGATTATAAGGGTCACGAGCGGCTTGTGATAATATACACACTTAAGTATGGCGCTAATCGTACAGAAATACGGCGGCACCTCCGTGGGCGACCTGGACCGGATCCACAAGGTCGCCCAGCGCATTCAGCACTACCGCGAAAAGGGGCACGACCTGATCGTCGTCGTTTCGGCCATGGGCCGCAGCACCGACGAGCTCATCGCCCTCGCCAAGCGGGTCAACCCCAGACCCGACCCGCGTGAGCTCGACCTGCTCACCACCACCGGCGAGCAGAAGTCGGCCGCGCTCCTGGCCATGCAGCTCCAGGCGCTGGGGTTGCCGGCGCGGGCCTTCGTCCAGCATCAGATTGGCATCACCACCGACGGGCGCTACACCAACGCCCGCATCGTCGAGGTGCGCCCCACCAAGATCCTCGAGGCCGTGCGCACGGGCTACGTGGCCGTGGTGGGTGGATTCATGGGCACGACCCCCAAGGGGGAGCTCAACACCCTGGGGCGGGGCGGCTCCGACACCACCGCGGTGGCGCTGGCCGCCGCCGTGGGGGCGCACGAGGCCGAGATCTTCACCGACACCGACGGGGTCTACACCACCGATCCCCATCGCATCCCCGAGGCCAGCAAGCTCGACCACATCGCCTACGATCCCATGATCGAGATGGCGGCGCTGGGGGCCAAGGTGCTCCATCCCCGCGCCGTCTGGTACGCCAAACGCTACGGCGTGCGCCTGCATGTGCGCAGCGCCTTCAACTACAGCAAGGGCACCATCGTTTCGGAGGAAGCCATGAAACTCGACCGTCCCGTGACCGGAGTGGCCATCGACGAAGGGCAGGCCCAGATCGGCCTGGTGGGCATCCCCGACCGCCCTGGGATCGCCAGCCGCGTCTTCGACGCCCTGGCCGAGCGCGGCATCGCCGTGGACATGATCATCCAGGGCGTGCCGGGGCACGAGGCCAGCCGCACGCAGATGGCCTTCACCGTGCCCAAGGATTACGCCCAGGACGCCCTCGACGTGTTGCGCGAGCTCACCGACGAGATCGGCGGCGAGGTGCGCTATAACCCCGAGATCGCCAAGGTCTCCATCGTGGGCGTGGCGCTGGCCTCGACGCCGGGCGTACCCTCCAAGATGTTCGAGGCCGTGGCCAGCGTGGGTGCCAACATCGAGATGATCGCCACCAGCGAGGTGCGCATCTCGGTGGTCATCCCTGCCGAGTATGCTGAGGCCGCGGCGCGGGCCATTCACAGCGCCTTCGACCTCGACAGCGCAGAGGAGGGAAACGGCGAATGAACAAGGTGATCCTCGACTGGGACGACATCACCCGCCTGGCGGGCCGGCTCATCGCTCAGCTCGACCGGGACGACTACGACGTGGTGCTCGCGGTGACCCGCGGGGGCATGATCCCCGGGGCGCTGGTGAGCGAGGCGATGGACCTGCGCAACGTCATGACCGCGGCGGTGATGTTCTACCAGGGCGAGCAGCAGGTGCTCGAGGAACCGCATTTCCTGCAGTTCCCCGGTGATGCGCTGCTGCTAGGCAAGCGGGTGCTGATCGTCGACGACGTCTGGGACTCGGGCAAGACGGCCGTGGCCGTGCGCGAGCGCGCGGCCCAGGCCGGCGGCGTGCCCACCGTGGCGGTGTTGCACTACAAGCCCAAGCACAGCCGCTTCCCCGACGACGCGCCCGACTTCTACGGCGAGGACACCGACGCCTGGATCGTCTACCCCTGGGACCCCGAGCGGGCGCAGGAGTGGAGCGAGTAGCGGAGTATACTGGCTCTCGTGTACGGCGTACTGGCCTGGCCCCCCGACGACCTGCGGGAGTGGATGGAAGCCCTGGCGAAGGAGCACGGGGTTTCCGGCTACGGCCCGCCCCACCTGAACCTGCGTCAGCCCTTCAAGTGGCGCTGGAGCCAGGAGGCGCTGCGAAGAGGTGTGGAGGGCATCTTGCGCGGCCACGAGCCCTTCCGGGTGCGGCTGGGTGACTGGCGCACCTTTGCCGGGGGCGTGGTCTACCTGCGGGCCTACGGGGGCGGCCCCTTCAAGCGGCTCTATCACGCGCTCGAGCCCCTGGCCGAACCCGAACAGGAGATCGAGGGCCCCAGCTACATCCCCCACCTCACCCTGGCCCTCGGACTCAGCGACGAGGAGGCCGAGGAGCTCGCGCGCAAGTTGCCACCGCCTCCGCGCAAGTCGTTCATGGTGCGCGAGGTCGCGCTCGTGACCGACGACGATGGCGGCGACCTCATCGAGATCGCCCGCCTGCCTTTAGGAACCGAGTCCGCAGAATAACGAAGCCCCTGCGGCCGCACGGCCGCAGGGGGGAGGTGCCCGGCGGGACGGGAACTAGGGTCCTGCCGCGGGGCGGTGTTTCAGGACCTCCTTGGCGTCGAGCGGGTTCGCGCGCAGCTCGGCCACCTGCTCCGGCCGCAGGGGTTCGAAGTCCTCGGGCAGCAGATCGGCGTTGAACGTTTGCAAGAGGTAGTTGACCAGCGCGGCCACGGTGGCGTCGTCCAGGTGGGCCACCGGGGGCATGGTGCTGTTGAAGGTGGCATCGCCCATCTGGATCTCGCCGCTCAGGCCGAAGAGCACGACGCGCGCGACGTAGGTGGGGTCGCGCACGAGGGCGGGGTTGTTCGCCAGCGGCGGAAATGCTCCTGCGAGCCCCTTCCCCTCTGGCTGGTGGCAGCCGGCGCAGTTGGTGGCGTAGGCCTGTGCGGCGTCGATCTCGCCGACCTCGGCCTGCTCGGCCAGCGCTTCCTCCGCCGGCGGGTTGGGGCCGAGGTAGGTCGAGAGGTAGTTCAGGATGACCTCGCGCTCCTCTTCGTTCACCGGGGCGCCAAAGTCGATCATGTCGGAGAGGATTCCCTCCCAGGTGGCGGCGTCCACCCCTGCGGTGTCGACGAGGTAGGTGAGGTCGTGGCAGATCTGACACTTGGTGTAGACGAGGTCCACGCCCGGCCCCTGCGGCAGGGTCTGGCCCAGGGTCGGGGTCGCCAGCCCCAATAGGGCGGCGACCCCGACGCTACGAAGGAAACCTGGGGAGGTGCGCACGAGTTGACGAAGGTTCACCGTTACACCACCGATACCTTCACCTTGTCGGCGCCGTTCCACTCGTAGCCCGAGGGGTTCCAGTCCACTACGCCGTCGAGTGGCTGGGCGCGGCCCCAGCGGTCGATGGCGCGCACCCAGACCTCGCGCTCGCCCTGGCTGAGCGGGAGGTAGACCTCCCACTTGTACCAGCTGTAGGGGCTGTCGGGCTGGCGCAGCTTGGCGGAGACCCAGGTCTTGCCGCGGTCGGCGGAGACGAGCACCTGCTCGACCGGCTGGACGCCGTCGTTCCAGGCCACGCCCCAGAACTTGACCGTGCCTGCACGCACCTCCTCGCCGTCGAGGGGACCGAAGACCACTGCCTTGATCTTCTGTCGCCAGTTGGGGCGCGAGTTGCCGTAGCCCTGCTTCTTCTTGTCGAACTGGCCCGGCTCGACGGGGTAGAGGGGCACGCGGTAGCGGAAGACCTGGTTGTAGTTGAAGCTCTCATGGGCCTCGAAGCGGATCTGGCCGACCCACTTGACGTTCATCGTGCCGTAATAGCCCGGCACGATCAGGCGCACCGGCCCGCCGTGCACGAGCGGGATCGGCTCGCCGTTCATCTCGATGGCGAGAATGGCGTTCTCGGCCACCTCGCGGCCCATCCAGTCCTTTTCGGGGTCGTTCGACCAGGGGAGGCTGTGCTCGAAGTCGGGCCGACCGCCGGTCTTGGGCGGTAGGTCGCGGCCGTTGACGGTGAGGAAGCGGGCGGCGGCGTGCGGCTCCACCTTGAAGTGGGCCAGCACGTCGGTGAGCTTGGGGCCCTTCCACACGGTCTGGCCCATGCCGCCGTGCTGCCACTGGGTGCCCGAGGCCTTGGCCCCGTACTTGGCGAAGAAGTTGCGGCCGTTGCCCGAGCACTGGAGCACCATCTTGACCTCGTGCTGGGGCAGCTCCTTGAGTACGCTGGCGTCGAAGTGGGCGGGCCTGAGTACCATTCCCACGATCTCCACCGGCCAGCCCTTGAGCGGCGCGGTCTCGAGCGTCTTGCCGCCCTCGAGCACCTGGTTGTTGCGGATGAAGAGCAGCTGCTTGGGCGTGATCTCGTATTCGCGCAGGATCTCCAGCGGCGTCTCGAGCACGCCGGTCTTGGAGTTGTGCACGATCAGGCGCGGATCCTTGCCGATGATCACCTCGTTGGCCTTGGGCGGCGTCTGCGCGCGCGCCATACGGGTGACGGTGGGGAAGAACCCCAGTGCGGCAGAAAAAGCGCCGGCGCGACGAAGAAACTCGCGGCGGCGAAAACCCTGGGTCTCCTGATGATCCATCCTCTCCTTCATATCTACCCTCCCATGGCGCAGGGGCTGCGTCCATACACTCCTGCGCACTTGGCGATATAGGGTATATATACTACTTTTTCTTAGGATATTCAAGGATCTAAAGGGACAATCGCCCTGGGGAGGGTGGCCGGTTCAGGCTTCGTCGAGGTACTGGGCCCGCTCGGCTGCGATCACCGCGGTCGCAAGCGAGAGGAACTTGACCTCCTCGGGGTCGGCGCGGCTCGTGAGCACCATCGGTGCGCGGGCGCCCATGATGATGCCGGCTCCGCGAACGCGGGCGAAGTAGATGAGGCTCTTGTAGAAGACGTTGCCCACGTCGATGTTGTCCACGATGAGGATGTCGGCTTTGCCGGCGACGGGGCTCTTGATGCCCTTGATGCGCGCGGCCTCCTCGCTCACGGCATTGTCGAGCGCGAGGGGTCCGTCGATGATGGCGCCCTTGATCTGGCCGCGGTCGGCCATCTTGGCGATGATGGCGTCTTCCACTGCGGTGTCCATCTCGGGGTTGACAACCTCCACGGCGGCCAGCAGGGCCACCTTGGGCGGGTTGATGCCGAGCAGGTGGGCCAGGCGCACCGCGTTTTCCACGATCTGGATCTTGGCCTTGAGGTCGGGGTTGATGTTCATGGCCCCGTCCGACATGAAGAAGAGCCGATCGTAGCCCTTGGCCTCGTAGAGCAGAACGTGTGAGAGCAGCCGCCCTGTGCGCAGGCCCCACTCGCGGTTGAGGGCCGCCCGCAGGAAGTCGGACGACTGCACCATGCCCTTCATGAGGATGTCGGCCTCGCCACTGGAAACCAGCTTGGTGGCAAGCTCGGCGGCCTCGACCGGGTTCTTGGCGGGGCGGATGTCGAGGTTCTGGGTGCGGATGCGCAGCTCGTTGGCGATGCGGCGGATGCGCTCGGGGTTGCCGAAGAGCACAGGGTGCACCAGCCCCTCAATGCGGGCCTCGTTCGCCGCCTCGATGACGTGGGCTTCTTCAGCAGCTGCGACCGCGACCTTCTTGGGCCCCTTGACCTGGGCGATCAGCCGCGCCAGTTCGAGCAGGCTGGTCATATCGCGAAGGGGCTGTATCTCTCTAAAGTCCAGCGTTTCCATGGGCAACCTCTCGTATCCGCCTCGGTTTCTCTTCGCCTGCGAGGGCGCGGCGCACCCCCTCGGCCAGGGCCTCCATCTCGAACTCCCCGGGAACGAGCACCACCGGCGCAGCCCATTCGATGCGCCGGCGAACCGCTTCGGCCACGTATCCGAAGCGTGCGCCCGCTCCGGTGAGGAAGAACGTCCGCGGGCGCTCCCCCGCGGCCAGGCTCAGCATGTATTTTGCCACCCCGAGGGCATAGGCATCGACGGCCAAAAGTACCGGGGGCTCGTCCATGCGCGCCTCCAGCTTGCGCAAGTCGTCTTCGCCCAGAAGCCCCTTGAAGCCGGCCTCGCGCCCGAAGAAGACGCGGGCGCCGTCACGGCCGAGCTCGAGGGTCTTTTCGATGACGCCGTAAATGGGCACCGTGCCTGCGCGGTTGGGGCTGAAGGGCCCCTCGCCGAGCAGGGCATCGTTGGTGTCGACCATGCACCCCTGGCTGAAGCGGGCCACCGAGGTGCCCCCGCCCAGGTGCGCCCCGATCAGGGCCACCTCGTCCAGCCGCGCGCCGAGCTCGCGGGCCACCTTGCGGGCGACGTAGCGCAGGTTGAGGGCGTGGACCCGGCTGCGGCGGGGGATGCCTGGCGCGCCGCTGATGCGGCTCACCTCCTCGAGCTCGTCCACGGTGGGCGGGTCCACGACGAAGGCGGACACCCCGTGCTCGTGGGCCAGCTCGAGCGCCAGCGGCGCGGCCAGATTGGCGGGGTGCGCGCCGTGGCGCGCGCTCAGGCAGAGCTCGACCATGGCCTCGTCCACCTCGTAGACGCCCGCGGGAACGGGGCCGATGAGCCCGCCCCGCGCGGCGATGGCGTCGAAGGGCGCCCACGCGCGGGCCTGTTCGTGTACGAGCTCGCGCCGGCGCTCGAGGTCCTCGGAGAGCGTGGGGGCGGGCGCGTGCCGCTCCGTGCGCTCGCGCAGCACCTCCACGCCCCCCTCGCCAGCCTCGATCAGGGCAAGTTTCGTGCTGGTGGAGCCGGGGTTGATGGCGAATACCCTCACGCCCTCAGGATACACAGCCGCCCGCGGGCGCGCCGTTCCTCACCCCGACTTAATACGAGGGGACTAAGATTAGATGCGGAGGTGAATATAAGATGTGGATTAGAAAATCGCTCCTCGGCCTCGTTGGGGTCCTCATCGTTGCCGCCATCGCGTTGACGTGGAACCTGCCGGGGGCGCAGGCCACGGGCGAGGAGGTCGAACCCTTCAAGCAGCCCGAGGCCTTCCTAGAGAACGAGCGCAACACCATCGGCATCGTCGAGGCCTACGGCGACGGGGTGGTCTACGTCTCGGTGGCTTCGGCGCCCAAGGTGGTGCAGCCCCAGCTCCCGCCGGGCTTCGAGCAGTTCGCGCCGTTCTTCGGGCCCTATCTCGAGCCGCCGCGCCAGGGCACGGGCTCGGGTTTCGTGATCGACAAGGAGGGCTACATCCTCACCAACTTCCACGTGGTGGACGGTGCGGACAAGATCGAAGTCAAGTTCCACAACGACCCCAAGCCCTACCCCGCCAAGCTGGTGGGCTCGGCGCCGCCGCTGGACCTAGCGCTGCTCCAGGTGGACGCCCCCGCCGACCGGCTGCGCCCCATTCCGTTGGGCGACTCCGACACGATCAAGGTGGGGCAGAAGGCCATCGCCATCGGCAACCCCTTCGGTCTCGAGTTCAGCGTGACCGAGGGGATCGTCTCGGCCATCCGCACCAACCCCGGCGCCGAGAGCTCGCTCATTCCCAAACTGATCCAGACCGATGCCGCCATCAACCCGGGCAACTCGGGCGGTCCGCTGCTCAACTCGCGTGGCGAGGTCATTGGCATCAACGCCGCCATCATCAACCCCAACGGCGTGCCGCAGTTCGCGGGCATCGGCTTCGCCATCCCCATCAACCTGGCCAAGCAGTACATTCCCGATATGAAAGCGGGTAAGCAGGTCACCGCAGAGGAGATCGTCAAGAACAACCCGCGTCTGGGCGTGACCGTGTTGCCCGCGCGCTACTACCCCGAACAGGTGCGCCAGCGCTTCAAGATTCCCGACTACGGCCTGGTGATCCAGGAGGTCGAGAAGAACAGCCCCGCCGAGGAGGCCGGCCTGCAGGGCGCCAAGGACTTCATCTACCTGCAGACGCCCGACGGCAATGTCATCGAGCTGGGCGTGGGCGGCGACGTGATCGTCGAGGCCGACGGCCAGCCCATCTACGACATCACCGACCTGCGGGCGGTGCTCTACAGCCTCAAGCCTGGTGAGAAGCTCACCCTCAAGGTGGTGCGCGACGGCAAGGAGCGCACCGCGACGGTGGTGCCCCGCGTGGTCAAGTAGCCCCTCGCGGTTGCTTGAAAGCGCCCCGCGACCGCGGGGCGCTTTACGCTAGACCGACCAGTACTCCTCGGGCCCGCCCAGGCCGACGGCCTGGGCAAAGGCCTCGAGCCCCAGGCGGTCGGGGGCCTCGAGGTGGTAGCGGAAGTTCCAGAGGTAGTGCTGCAGCAGGGTCTCGGGAATGCCCAGCCGTTCGGACTCGGCCCGCGCTACCTCGGCGAGCCGGCCCAGTCCGGTGCGGCGGGCGTGGCGCAGGAGCGCGACCACCTCCGGCGGCGGCTGCTCGCCGGCGCGGGTAGCCCAGACCGCGAAGACGAAGGGCAGGTGGGTGGCGCGGAACCAGCGCATGGCCAGGTCGGTGACGTAGATGCCGGCCGGCCGGGTGGGCAGGGCGTGCACCGAGGGCGGCGTGCGGTCGAGCAGGCCGGCGTAGGCCTTGAGGGCGCGGTCGCCGATGAGGAGCACGCCGTCGTAGTGGTCGAGGCCTTCGAGCCCGACGTTGGTGGGCTCGAGCTCCGCCTCGACCCCGCTTTGCTCGAGCAGGTGGGCGAGCAGGCGCACGCTCGTGGCCGACTCGCTGGTGAGGGCGATGCGACGCAGCGCATCCCAGGGCTTGCGGTGGAAGAGGTTGACCGAGTAGACCGAGCCCAGCACCGCGACCGAGAAGTCGGGCAGCGCCCTGAGCGCGCCACGTTCGCCAAGGTAGAAGTAGCTCGAGACCAGCGAGAGGTCCACATCGCCCTCGACGAGCCAGCGGTTGAGCTCGGTAGGCACGCCGAAGCGCAGCTCAATGCCGCGCGGAGGCTCGAGGAAGTGGACCAGCGGGGCGGTGTTGGCGTAGTGGGGGAGACCGATGCGGTAGGCCATGGCGATCAGGCTACGGCGTCGTAGACGCGCACGACGTTGTACAGGGCGTCGCGTTCCACCGGCAGGCGGCCGGCGCGCTTGATAATGCGGGCGAGCCCCTCCTTGGTCATGGCGCGGCCCGAGGTTGCGCCGGCGGCGTTGACGATGGACTCGGCGATGAGGGTGCCGTCGATGTCGGAGACCCCCCAGTCGAGCGAGACCTGGGCCAGCGGAGCGGTGAGCGTCGCCCAATAGCCCTTGATGTGGGGGAAGTTGTCGAGGTAGATGCGCGCGACCGCGAGGTTCTTGAGGTCGTCGAGTCCGGTGGTGAACTCGGTCTTGCCCAGGTTCTGGGCCAGGCTGTTGCCCAGCGGTTGGAAGGCCAGCGGGATGAAGCTCATGAAGCCGCCGGTTTCGTCCTGGAGCTGGCGCAGCCGGTCCATGTGGTCGAGCCGTTCCTCCAGGGTCTCGATGTGGCCGTAGAGCATGGTGGCGTTGCTGGGCAGGCCCAGTTCGTGGGCGGTGCGGTGGATCTCGAGCCAGCCCTCGGCGTTGACCTTGCTCCTGGCGATCTGACGGCGCACCCGCTCGGCGAAGATCTCGGCGCCGCCGCCGGGCAGCGCGTCGAGGCCGGCGGCCTTCAGCTCGCTCAGCACGGTGCGGTGGTCGGTGCGGGCGATCTTGGTGAAGTGGTGGATCTCGGCGGCGGTCCAGGCCTTGACCTGTACGCCTGGAAAGTTTTCTTTGAGCGCGGCCACGAGCTCGAGGTAGTAGTCGAAGGGACGGCGGGGGTGGTGGCCGCTGGAGATGTGGATCTCGGTCAGGCCGGGCTCGTAGCGCTCGCGCACCCAGGCCACCGACTCCTCCACGCTCCAGTCCCAGGCACCCTCCTCGCCGAAGCGCTTGGCGAAGGCGCAGAAGGTGCACCCCACGTAGCAGATGTTGGTTTGCGAGAAGCGCAGCGAGTGCACGAAGTAGGTATGGTCGTCGTGCTTGCGGCGGCGCACGAGGTCGGCCAGCCGCATGAGCGCGTTGAGATCGCGGGTGCGGTAGAGGGTGAGGCCCTCCTCGAAGCTGAGCCGTTCGCCAGCCTCGACCTTCTCGGCGATCCGGGCCAGCGCGGGATCGAGAACCTTGATCACGCCCTCTATCCTAAACCGTTCGGCGGGCGTAAAGCACTTCTCATGGCGTGGCGGTACGATTGCATTATGTTGCAGATTCAACAGGGGGGTTGGATCCTCGTCCTCCTGCTCCTGCTGACCCTTTACGCGGCCTACGTGTTCTTCGAGCGCTTTTTGGCGCTGCGCCGTGAAAAGGTGGGCGGCGAGCGGTTGATGCGGGAGGTGGACGCCGCGGTGCGCCGCGGGCAGACCGAGGTGGCGCTGGAGGCGGCGCGCGCCCATGGCGGCACGCTGGGGCGTTTTCTGCTTGCGGGGCTTGCCCGCGTCCCCTTCGGGGTGGCGGCGGTGGACGCCTCGCTCAAGGCCGCGCTGCTCGAAGAGGAGGCGCGGCTTTCGCGCGGGCTGGGCATGCTCAGCGTGACCGCGCAGGTGGCGCCGCTTCTGGGCCTTCTGGGAACGGTGAGCGGGATGATCCGCGCCTTCAACGTGCTGGCCACCCAGGGCCAGACGACGGCCAAGCTACTTGCGGGCGGCATCGGCGAGGCGCTCTTCACCACCGCCGCGGGCCTGATCGTGGCCATTCCCGCGCTCATCGCCTACCACTACCTGGCCGGGCGCGTGGACGACATTCTGAGCGAGCTCGAGCAGCGCCGCGAGGAGTTTTTGGGCATCCTCGCCGAGGTGCACCATGGCGAGCCGCAGGCGTAGGCGCGAGCCCACGGTCAACCTGGCGCCTCTGGTGGACATCGTGTTTCTACTTGTCATTTTCTTCATGGTCACCAGCACCTTCATCACGCCCGAGACCGGCCTGCCGGTGGACCTGCCGCAGGCGGTCACGGGCGAGGCGCGCCCTGAAGGGGCGCCCACGGTGGTGGTGCAGGCGGACGGTCAGGCGTTCTGGAAGGGCGAGCCGGTAGACGACGCTGCGCTCCTGGCCTCGCTGCAGAAGGCCCTCGCCCAGGATCCGGTGGGCACGGTCATCCTGCGGGCGGACCGCAAGACCCCCCACGGCCGCGTCGTCCAGGTGATGGACCTGATCCGCCAGGCGGGCGCCAAGCGCGTAGCTATCGCGGCGGTTCCCTAGGAAGGCGGTGGAGGTGCAGGCCTTCTTTGGCGCTCAAGACGAGACCTCGCGCCGGCGTCGGCGCGCGTTCTTGCTCGCGCTGGCCTCGACGGCGATACTGGTGCTCGTCTTCCTGCTCTTGGTCTGGACCCCCGCGCCGCCCCCGCCCGAGGCCACCGGCTACCTTCTGCTCGAGCTCGATCAGGGTGCACCCGTGACCGGGGAGGAACAGGCTCCGGTTCCCGAGACTCCCGCGCCCGAGGCCCCGCCCGCGCCCCCGGTTGCACCGCGCGAGGAGCCCAAGCCCGCGGCCGAAGAGGTGCCGCCCGAGCCTGCCCAGGAGGAGCCGCAGCCGCCGGCTGAGGTGCCCTTGCCCGAGCCGCTGGCCGAGGCCGAGCCAGCCCCGCCCACCGAAGCCGAGCCGGCAGAGCCCGCTGAACCTGCCGCGCCGCCAGCGCCCCAGGAGGCACCGGCGGTGCCAGAACCCGCGCCCCAGGCGGCCGAGGTGCCGTTGCCCCAGCCCGAGCCCGCGACCCAGGTCGCGCCGGCGCCCCAGGTGGCTGAGGCGCCGCCAGCCCTCCAGCCCGAGCCCGTCGCCGAGCCTCCGGCGCCGCAGACCGAGCCGCTCGCGCCGGGAGAGACGCCCCTTGAAGCGCCCTCCCAGACCGCGCCGCCTGGTCCTGCTGCGCCGGTTACGATGCAGACGCCGACCACTCCCGCCCCTACGACCGTGCCGGCGGCGCCCCCCACGGCCGTACCGACCACCCCGGCGCCGGTCGCCTTACCCACGCCCGCCCCGGTGGGACCCGCGCCGATTGCGCCTGCGCCGCCGACTCCCCCGCCCCCAGCGCCTGCGGCGCCAGCGCTAGCTCCGGCGCCACCGGCGGCCCAGCCGCTGGCCGGCGGTGAAGAGGTGCCCGCCCCACCCGCGCCGGCTACGAGTCCGCAGGCCGGGCCCACGCAGGGGGGCGCGGTTGGTCCCGGAGAGGAGCCCTACAAGCTCGAGCGCCTGCGGCCGGTGTTGGCCTTCATCGACAACAGCGCCGCCGCCTGGCCCCAGTGGGGCCTGGAGTGGGCGGTCCAGGTCCACGAGGTGCCGGTCGAGGGTGGGGTCACCCGCTTGCTGGTGCGCTTTGAGGGGGGCGAAAAGGGCAAGATCGGTCCGGTTCGCTCCGCCCGCCCCTACGCGCTGCGCCTGGCCGAGGCCATGGGCGCGGTGGCGCTGCACGTTGGCGGCAGCCCCGAGGCGCTGGCAATGATCGAGCGAGAAGGGCTGGTAACCTTCGACGGCCTTTACGACCCCCTCTTCCAGCGCGACCCGGGCAGGCGTCCGCCCCACAACACCTATGTCGAGGGGCCCGACCTGCGCAAGCAGCTTCACCGTCTGCGCCTCGACCACAAGCGCGTCCTCCAGGGCAAGGCGTACCGCCCGCCCCCGGACGCGCCACCGGGTGAGCGCGTGGAGGTTCGTTACGCCCCCGACTACGTGAGCGCCTTCCGTTACGACGGTCAGGGTTACCGCTGGTACCGCAACGGCCGTCTGGCCCGGGAAGCGCCGCCGGTGACCGGCGTGGTGGTGCTGCGGGTGGAGGCCCGCGTGATCGATGACGTGGGCCGTCTGGCGCTCGACCTCAGTAAGGGACACGGGGCCCTCTACATCGAGGGCAGGCGCGTCCCGGTGATCTGGCGCATGGGCGAGGGTCTGCAGCTCGAAGACGAGCACGGCCGGCCCATCGACCTGACCCCGTACCGCACCTGGTTCCTCTGGGTGCCGCCCTGGGCCACGCTGCGCTAGCGCGTGCGGAAGCGTTACCATGGAGGTATGGAGCTCCCGCGCAGCTACGGCCTGCTGCTGCACCCCACCTCGTTTCCGGGTCCGTATCCCGTCGGCAACCTTGGGGCGGAGGCGCGGCGCTTCCTGCGCTGGCTCGAGTCGGCGGGGGCGCGCTGGTGGCAGGTGTTGCCTCTGGGTCCCACGGGCTTTGGCGACTCGCCCTACCAGGCGTTCTCCGCTTTTGCCGGCAACCCCTACCTAATCGACCCCGAAGCCCTGGCCGCGCGCGGTTGGTTGCGGCGCGCCGATCCTCCGGGCGGACCCTTCGAAAGGGTGGACTACGGGCTCGCCTACCGCTGGGCCTGGCCGATGCTGCGCGAGGCCTACGCCGGTTTTCGCGAGCGCGCAGACGCAGAGGGGCGCCAAGCCCTCGCCGCGTTCGAGTGGGAACACGCGCACTGGCTCGAGGACTACGCCCTCTTCAGGGCGCTCAAGGACGAGCATGGAGGCGCGCCCTGGTGGCGTTGGCCCGATCCCCTCAAATACCGCGACCCCGCTGCGCTCGCGGCGGCACGCGAGCGCCTGGCCGAAGCCGCCGCTTTCCACCGCTGGACCCAGTGGGTCTTCTTCGACCAGTGGCGCGCCCTTCTCTCCGAGGCTCATGGGCGCGGGCTCCAGGTTATCGGCGACATGCCCATCTTCGTTGCTCGCGACTCCGCCGACGTCTGGGCCCACCCCGAGCTCTTCCAGCTCGATGAGCGCCTCGAGCCCGTGGCGGTGGCGGGCGTGCCCCCCGACTACTTCAGCCCCACCGGCCAGCTATGGGGCAACCCCCTCTACGACTGGGAGGCGCTCGAGCGCAGCGGTTTCGTCTGGTGGGTTCAGCGCGTCCGACACGCGCTGAGGCTGGCCGACTTGGTGCGCATCGACCACTTCCGCGGTTTCGAGGCCTACTGGGCGGTGCCCGCGGACGCGCCCACGGCGGAGTCCGGGCACTGGGAGAAGGCCCCGGGCGAGGCCCTTTTCCGCAAGATCCTGGACGAACTGGGTAGCCTGCCCATCTTGGCCGAGGATTTGGGCCTGATCACCCCCGAGGTCGAGGCGCTGCGCGACCGCTTTGGTCTGCCGGGAATGAAGGTGCTGCAGTTCGCCTTCACCGGCGAGGACAACCCCTTCCTGCCTCACAACTACCCGGAGTCGGGCAACTGCGTCGTCTACACAGGGACCCACGACAACGACACCACCCGCGGCTGGTGCGAGCACGCCTCGCCCGCCGAGCTCGCATTCATGCGGCGCTACCTGGAGGAGCGGGGGCTGGCCTTCGACTCCTGCGAGGACGCTCCCTGGGCGCTCATCGAGCTGGCCCTGGAAAGCCGTTGCCGGCTGGCCATCTTCCCGTTGCAAGATCCGCTGGCGCTGGGTTCGGAGACCCGTATGAACTACCCCTCCCGCGCCGAGGGCAACTGGAGCTGGCGCTACCCCGCGGCGCGCCTGGACAGCGCGCTGGCCGGGCGCATGCGGGACCTGGCGGAGCGTTACGACCGCGTCAGACGCGGATGACGACCCGGGCGCCCTCGTCCATTAGGTGGATGGTGTCTATGAAGCGCACCACCCGGGTCTTGTGGCCCATCGCGATCGTGTGTGTGCGCGCGCCGCCGCCGAAGAAGCGCACGCCCTCGAGGATGTCACCATCGGTAATGCCGGTGGCGGCGAAGACGATCTCGTCACCCGGGGCCAGGTCGGCGGTCTTGTAGATCTTGTTTTCGTCGCCGCCCATCGCGTGCAGGCGTTGGCGCTGCTCTTCGTCTTCGGGCAGGAAGCGGGCCTGGATCTCCCCACCCAGGCACTTGAGCGCGGCCGCGGCGAGCACGCCCTCGGGCGCGCCGCCCGAGCCCATGACCGCGTGCACGCCGGTGCCGCGGATGGCGGCGGCCAGGGCGGCGATCACGTCGCCGTCGCCGATGAGCTTGACGCGCGCGCCGGCCTCGCGGATCTCGTGGATCAAGCGTTCGTGCCGGGGACGGTCGAGCACGACGACGACCAGGTCTTCGACGCTGCGGTTCATCGAGAAGGCGATGGCCTTGAGGTTTGCGGCTACCGGCCAGCTCAGGTCCACCTTGCCGGCGGCGGGCGGGCCGACGATTAGTTTTTCCATGTACATATCGGGGGCGTGGAAGAGCCCACCCTTTTCGCTGATGGCGATCACCGTCACCGAGTTGGGCAGGCCCTTGGCGGTGATGTTCGTGCCCTCGACCGGGTCCACCGCGATGTCCACCTCGACCCCGCCCTTGCCCAGCTGCTCGCCGATATAGAGCATGGGGGCCTCGTCCATCTCGCCCTCGCCGATAACGACGGTGCCGCTGATCTCCATCTCGTTCAGCTGCTTGCGCATGGCTTCGGTGCCCGCTTCGTCCACGGCGTGCTTGTCGCCCTTGCCAGAAAGACGACTGGCCGCCAAGGCGGCCTGTTCGGTAACGCGGACGACCTCGAGGACCAGCTTGTTCTCGATGCTCATAGCCTCAGACTAGCAAAAGGTCTGGCTAAGAAAGGTGGAAAAACCACGGGTTCAGCCGGGTTGGTGTCGTTCGTTCAGGACCCGGGCCAGGTCGGCGGGTTCGAGTCCGCGCTCGGCCAGGGTGAGGAGCAGGTGGAAGAGCAGGTCGCTGGCCTCCCAGGCGAGCTCAGCCTCGTCCGGGTTCTTGGCGGCGATGATCACCTCGCCCGCCTCCTCGCCGATCTTCTTGAGGATGCGGTCGAGGCCGGCGGCGTGCATCCTGGCAACGTAGGAGCCCTCGGGCATCGTTTCGAGGCGTTCTTGGATCGTGCGCCAGACCTGCTCGAGCACCCAGCCAAGGGGCGGGGTCGCCTCGGAGGTGACGGGGTTGTGGAAGCAGCTGCGCGCGCCGGTGTGGCAGGCGGGGCCGTGAGGGCGCACGCGGTAGAGCACCGCGTCGCCGTCGCAGTCGAGCCGCATCTCCACCAGGTCCTGGACGTGGCCCGAGGTCTCGCCCTTCTTCCACAGCGCCTGGCGGCTGCGCGAGTAGAGGTGGGTCTGGCCGGTTTGCAAGGTGCGCTCGAGCGCCTCGCGGTTGGCCCACGCCAGCGTGAGCACCTCACCGGAGTTGGCGTCCTGAATAACGACAGGCACGAGCCCGCGTTCGTCGAACTTGACCGCGTCCAGGTTCATTCGATGTCCTCCCGCATGGGGATGCCGCGCCGGGCCAGGTAGCGCTTGAGCTCGGGGATGGGGATCTCGCCAAAGTGGAAGACGCTCGCCGCCAGCGCGGCGTCGGCCGCGGCTTCCTCAAAGACCTCGGCGAAGTGCTCGGGCGCGCCCGCGCCGCCGGAGGCGATGACGGGAACGCGCACGGCCTCGGCTACCGCGCGGGTGAGCTCGAGGTCGTAGCCGGCCTTGGTGCCGTCGGCGTCCATGCTGGTGAGCAGGATCTCGCCCGCGCCTAGCCGCTCGCCCTTGCGCGCCCAGGCCACCGCGTCCAGCCCTGTGGGCTTGCGTCCGCCGGCGACGTAGACCTCCCAGCGGCCGGGCCCGACCCGTTTGGCGTCGATGGCCAGCACCACCGCTTGCGAGCCGAAGTGCTCGGCCAGCTCGCGGATCAGCTTGGGCCGCGCCACCGCCGCCGAGTTCACGCTTACCTTGTCGGCGCCCGCGAGCAGGAGCGCCCGCGCGTCCTCGAGGCTGCGCACCCCGCCGCCGACGGTGAAGGGGATGAAGACGCGCTCGGCCACCTGGCGCACCATTTCCAACACCAGCGGCCGGTTCTCGTGGGTGGCGGTGATGTCGAGGAAGACGAGCTCGTCGGCGCCGCTTTCGTCGTAGGCCACGGCGGCCTCGACCGGGTCGCCGGCGTCGACCAGGTTGACGAAGTTGACGCCCTTGACCACGCGGCCTTCGTGAACGTCGAGACAGGGGACGATGCGACGCGCCAGCACGATGGCGATTCTACCAGAGCCGGCGCACGCCCAGCGCGTCAAAGGCGGGGTCCGCGCTGATGACGGTCAGGTTCTCCAGCCGCGCCTGGGCGGCGATGATGCGGTCGAAGGGGTCCTTGTGGGGGGCCTTCATGCTTCCCGCGTAAAGGGCGTGGGTGCTCAGGATGGCGAGCTCGATCGCGCCAAAGCGTGCCAGATGCGCGGGGTATTCGAGGAGTAGCTCCTCAACGTTCAAGTCGGGGTAGTTGAGTTTTCCGATCCGGTGTTTGGTGGCGATTTCCCAGGCCGAGGCGCTGGACACGTAAAGGACGTGGTCGGGGTTCTCGATGGCTTTGTGCGCCGCAAGGGACAGCCGGTGGGGTTCGTAGAAGGAAAAGAGTAGAACGTGCGTGTCTACGAGGAAGTCGGTTCCCACGCCTCCAGCTCCTCTTCAGGCAGGGGTTCAAAGAAGCTGTCGGGTACGTGACCCCCCAGAAAACCGAGTTCGCGCTTGCGTTTGGACAGCGGCACGAGCTTGGCGACCGGCTTGCCCCGTTTCGCCAGCACGACCTCCTCCCCCCGCAGCGCCGCTTCTAGCAGCTCGGAGAGCTTGGCCTTGGCCTCGGCGACGTTGACGACCCGCTTCATGTCTGCAGTTTACTTGGTCAAGTAGACTTGGTCAAGTAGCTGAGAACCTCGACGTGGTGGGTGTAGGGAAAGAAGTCGTAGGGGCGCACGAACTCGAGGCGGTAGCCGCGCTCCGCGAGCCGGGCCACGTCACGCGCCCAGGTGGCGGGGTCGCAGGCGATGTAGATGATTTTTTCTGGCTTTAGCTCCACCAGCGCCGCCAGCGTCTCCTGCGCCAGCCCCGCGCGCGGCGGGTCCACGGCCACCAGCTCGGCGGGGCCGAAACGGGCGGCCTCGCGGGCGTTGGCGCGGGCGAAGCGGACGTTAGTTAGCCCCAGCCGCGCGGCGTCGGCGCGGCCTTTCTCGATGCTGCGCCGGTTCAGGTCGGTCACGGTGACCCGATCGTATTTTTTGGCCAGGAAGAAGCCCAGCACCCCCGAGCCGCCGTAGAGCTCGAGCGCGTTTTCTCCGCTGCCGGCCAGCTTCGCGGCCTCGGCGTAGAGCGCCGCCGCAGCCGGGGGGTTTACCTGGGTGAAACTGACCACGTCCACCTGAACCTCGAGCTCACCGTAGCGCTCGAGCAGCGTCTCCTTGCCCGCCAGAAAACGCGTCGGCCCGCGGAATCGGCCGCGCGGGTCGGCCGCCCCCCACCAGACCCCGGCGATGCCGGCCTCCACCAGCCCCTCAGCGGCCTTGCGAAAGTGGCGCGCCTTGCCGCCGACGAGGCCCAGCTGCACCTCGCCGGTGCGCAGGCTGCCGCGCAGGGCCACCTCCTCAAGGCCCACCAGCGGCCAGGTGTTCAAAAGCCTCAGGGCCTCCCGCAGTGGCTCCACCAGCAGCGGGTCGTCCTGCACCCGCACGAGCTCGCCCGAGCCGGGAATCCGGTAGGCTAGGCCGCCGAGGGGGTGCAGCGCGAACTGCGCGGCGGTACGGTAGGCCAGCGGAGCGGGGGAGGGGCGGATGGGATGGACCTCCGCTTCCACGCGGGCCACCCGCGCCAGCGACTCGCGCACGAAGCCTTCCTTGACGGGCAGCTGAGCCTCGTAACGCAGCGGCAGGTCCGAACCCGGCGGCAGGCCCGGGTCCTCGCGGTCGGGCGAGGACTCGAGCACCTCCAGCACCTCGCCCTCGAGGTGGTTTTTGCGGCGCTCGAGTCGCGCCCGCACGCGTTCTCCGGGCAGGCCGCCGCGCACGAGCGCGACCCCTTCGTGTGTGCGCGCGAGCCCCAGCCCTCCGGGCACGAGTTTTTCGATGACCAGGTCCGCAACCATGCCGCCCATCCTAACGCGCTTGCGCGCTCACCAGCAGCGCGTATAATCATACCGTGCGTTGAGGAGGTATACACATGAGAAAATTTCTATGGTTGAGCACCCTCGTTTTGGTCCTCGGTTCGCTGAGCATGGCCCAGCAGTACCGCACCTTCCCGGAGATCAAGCAGAGCGGCAAGATCCTGATCGGCACCGAAGGCCAGTTCCCGCCCTTCAACTATTTCAACGATAAGAACCAGCTTGAAGGCTTTGACATCGACATCGGCAACGCCATCGCCGAGCAGCTCGGGCTCACCCCTGAGTGGAAGGCTCACGCCTGGGACACCATGCTCATTGCCCTCAACCAGGGGCGTTTTGACTTCGTGATTGCTTCGCACACGATCACCGAGGAACGGGCTAAGGCGGTAGACTTTACCAACCCCTACTACTGCACCGGTAACGTAATCGTCTCCAGGCCGGGCGGCCCTCAGACGCCCGAGGAGCTCAAGGGTAAGGTCATTGGCGCCCAGCTTGGCACGACCTTCGAGGAGTTCGCCAAGCAGTTTGAGCCCAAGCAGCTCAAGACCTACCAAACCAATCCCGATGCGGTGCAGGACCTGATGATGGGCCGCATTGATGCCTGGATCACCGACCAGTTCACTGCCCTCGAGGCGATCAAGTCGCGTGGGTTGAACCTCCAGGTTTCCGAGCCGCTGAACAAGGAAGAGATCGGCATGGCCGTGGCTAAGGGCAACAGCCTGCTGCTTGCCGCTCTCAACCAGGCGCTTGCCGAGATTCAGGCCAACGGCGTCTACGAGCAGATCTCGATGAAGTGGTTCGGCAAGGACATTCGCTGTAAGTAGGCTGTCGTTTCCGCCCCGGGGGCCGTGGCCCCCGGGGCGGCCGTATGGAAGGAGGCGGGCATGAGGGTGCTCAAAGCGCTGGCCTGGTCGGTCGTGGCCCTGGCGGCGCTGGCCGTAGGATACGTTGTTTTTTTCGATGGTATCGAAGCGGTGCTGCGCTGGTACTTTACCGTTACAAACTTTACCGCGAGCAAGGTGCCCAATTTCGCGCACAACCTGCGGCTGGGCGCCGAGGTGACGATCAAACTGACCGTAATCAGCTCGATTACGGGCTTGATTCTCGGGTTGTTCGCCGGTATCGCTCGCCTCTCGAAGAACCCGCTTTTTCGCTGGCCGGCGCAGTTTTACGTCTGGGTCATTCGCGGCACGCCGCTCCTGGTGCAGATCCTGTTCGCCTACAACGCCCTGCCCTTTCTGCTGGAGCCGCTCTGGAAATACCTGCAACCCTTGGGCGTGCCGCCCATCCAAGATGTGCTCACCCCGTACTGGGCCGCCTTTATCGCGCTCAGCGTTAATGTGGGCGCTTACAACGCCGAGGTCATCCGCGCGGGGATTCAGGCGATCGCGAAGGGACAGTGGGAGGCGGCTATGTCTTTGGGCATGCGCCCGTTCCAGGTAATGCGCTACATCATTGTGCCCCAGGCCATCAAAATCGTGGTACCCCCGCTGGTTAACAACGTTATAGCCCTGCTCAAGGACAGCTCATTGGCCTCGGTTATCACGCTTTTGGAGCTTGTACACCAGGGGCAGCGGATGATTTCGATCACATTCCGGCCGGTCGAGGTTTACATTGCGGTGGCGGCGATCTACCTGATCCTCACCACTGTGCTAACCTTCTTCACCGACTGGCTCGAGCGCGCGCTGGCTCGCCGAGGTGCGGCTGTTTGATGCTTATGCACGGATTTGCAATTTCTTGACATCGCCTTTTGGGTCCGGCAAAATGCAAGTGCATATTGCACTGGAAGGAGACGCCTATGAGAAAAGTGCTTGTTTTTTTGGTCATTCTGTCACTGGGAGTTTTGGGGTTGGCGCAGCAGTCGCGCCTGGATGTTGTGCTCGAGCGCGGTAAGCTCATCTGCGGCGTCAACGGTGGTGCCCCGGGCTTCGGCTACATCAACGAAAAGACGGGGACTTACGAGGGCTTCGACGTAGATTTTTGCAAGGCCGTGGCTGCTGCTCTCTTTGACGATCCGAACAAGGTGGAGTACGTGGCCTTGACCGCAAAGGTTCGCTTTAACGCGATCCAGACCGGAAAGGTAGACGTGGTCTTCCGCAACACTACCGTGACCGCAGGCCGTGACGGTTCGGTGGGCGTGGATTTCCTGCCGGTCAACTTCTACGACGGTCAAGGCGTCATGGTGCGCAAGGACCTTGGCGTAACCTCGGTCTTCGATCTCAAAGGCGCGACCGTTTGCACTAACCAGGGCACCACGACCGAAAAGAACTGGACTGATCTCGATCGGGCCTACAATCTCGGTACCAAACTGATAACTTTTGAAGATTTCACCCGCTCCTTCGATGGCCTGCTTTCGGGGCGCTGTGATGCGATCACCACGGATAAATCGGGTCTCGTGGGTTGGAAGGCCAAGGCCCCCAACCCCGACGACCTGGTAATTCTGCCGGAAACCCTCTCTAAGGAACCGCTTGCAGGCTTTACCTTCCAAAACGACAGCAAGTGGCGCGATGCTCTTACCTGGATCGTATACGCCACCATGCAGGCTGAGGAATTTGGCATCACCCAGGACAACCTGGATGAGATGCTCAAAAGCGACAACCCGGGCATTCGCCGCTTCTTGGGCCTTGAGGGCACCTTGGGCGAGGGGCTCGGTCTCCCGAACGACTTCGTGGTTCGCATCATCCGCCACGTGGGCAACTATGGCGAAATTTACAACCGCCACTTGGGTCCCGACAGCCCCTTCTTCATCCCGCGTGAGGGTAGCTTGAACGCCCCCTATACCAAAGGAGGGCTCATCTACTCGCCGCCGTTCCGTTAACTTGTGCAGGCGAGCGACCCCTTCGGGGGTCGCTCGCCTAAAGGATGACCATGAACGAAGCAGGACCCACCATCCCATTTTGGAAAGACGAACGAAAACTTGGGATCTTGTTCCAAGCCCTTTTACTCCTTGCAGTTCTCCTGACGCTAGCATTTTTGAGTTACACCGCGTACATGGGGATGCGGGCTCGCGGGCTTGAGTTTAGTTTTGCTTTTTTGTTTGAGGAAGCCGGATTTTTGATTAGCGAAGGCGTGACCCTTGCCAACGACGGCCACGGTTGGATTATCCGCGCCTTTCAGCCTTCCGACGCCAACTGGCAGGTCCTCCTAGCCGGCTTCATCAATACTTTGCGAGTTTCTTTGGCGGGTATCGTGCTCACCACAATCCTTGGCGTGCTGGTGGGCGTAGGTAGGCTGTCGAGCAACTGGCTCGTTAACCGCCTTTCTTTTGCTTACGTGGAGTTCGTTCGCAACACACCGCTGCTTGTCCAGATGATCTTCTGGTACCTTGCCGTATTTAACAAGTTGCCGCCGTTGCGGCAGGTCAGCGAATGGTACGGTTTCATTCTTAGCAACAAAGGTATGGCCGTTCCTTGGTTGACCACCACACAGGCATGGAACCAGTTCGGCCCGTATTTTTATTGGGGTGTTTATTTGTGGTTGGGCTTGTGGCTGGTTCGCATTTTTTGGAAGCCGCCTCGCTGGCTGTACTGGGCTGTACCCTTGGGTGCGTGTTTGCTTGGATTACTCGTGACCAGAGAGGCGCCGGTTGCGCTTTCGGTGCCGCAAAAGATGGGGTTCCGGGTCGAAGGGGGCGCGTTGCTATCGCCCGAGTTCAGCTCGGTCCTTCTTGCATTGACCATATACACCGCCTCTTACATTGCGGAGATTGTTCGTGGCGCTATCCAGTCCCTTCCGAAGGGTCAATGGGAGGCGGCATCGAGTTTGGGACTTAGCTACGGCCAGGCATTGCGTTTGATCATTCTCCCGCAGGCTTTGCGCATCATCGTTCCGCCGCTGGGCAACCAGTATTTAAACCTCACGAAAAACTCGTCGCTGGCCATTGCGGTAGGCTTTCCTGAGCTCTTCAACGTATATGGTACGCTCGCCAATCAGACGGGGCGGAGCCTCGAGGGCATCCTTATCGTTATGGCAGTTTACCTGACCATAAGTCTTTCCATTAGCGCCTTCATCAACTGGTACAACACGCACGTGGCGCTCGTGGGGGCGGTCCGATGAAAGCGATTTCCTGGGTGCGCAAAAACCTTTTTAACGGCGTTTTCAATTCGGCCTTAACACTGGCCACGCTTGCCTTGCTTTACGTCTCGTTAAAAGGCATTCTTTACTGGGCGTTCCATGAAGCTAAGTGGAACGTGGTGCCCGATAACATGCGTCTTCTCATGGTGGGGCCCTTCCCGCCTGAGGAGGTGTGGCGCGTCTGGGCGATGCTCGTTTTGACCTTGCTCGTATCCGGATTGCTCTATGGGAGCGTGGCCCGTGTCCGACCGCCCTCGTGGATGTGGATAGGCGCCTTGGTTTTCTACTTCCTTGTCTGGCCAGTGATCTTTCCTTCCACGCGTTTTTGGCTGGCCCTCGCCCTCCTGGCTTTGCCGGTTGGTATGCTGCTGGGACCGCTCATTCCGAGAAAGTGGCTGACGCCGATTTCGCTGCTGGCGCTTGCCGTAATCCTCCTGCTTCCTACAGCGGTCAATCCGAACCAGTGGGGTGGGTTCTTTTTGACGATCTTAATCACGATCGGCGTGAGCCTGATGGCTTTTCCTTTCGGCTTGCTGCTGGCGCTCGGGCGGACAGGGAAGCTACCCGTATTTCGGACCCTCTCGATTTTGTATATCGAGCTTATTCGCGGAGTGCCGCTCGTTACGGTTTTGTTCCTTTCCTGGATTATGGTGCCGCTTTTTGTTCCCGAACAATGGCGGCTGCCCGACCTGATTTCGGTGAGCATCGGCTTTTCTATGTTTGCCGCGGCATACCTGGCCGAGTACGTGCGAGGCGGCATTCAGGGCGTGCCTAAAGGGCAATACGAGGCCGCCTGGGCGTTGGGGCTGTCTGGCTCGCAGTCTGCCCGCTACATCATCCTTCCCCAGGCAATTCGCTCGGTGATTCCGGCCCTCATTGGCCAGGAAATCGCCATTTTCAAAGACACCTCCCTGGTTTACATTCTTGGCCTTTTTGATCTGCTCTACATGGCCCTGACTGTTACCAAGAACCCAAAATACCTGGGTACGGACCGGGAGGTGCTGTTGTTCGTGATGTTTGTCTACTTTGCTGGCGCAGCCCTTATGTCCTACGCGAGTCGCAGGCTCGAGCGCGCCATGGGCCTGGGAACCCGCTGAATTGGAGGAGCGCATGGAAGCCATCATCCACATGGAAAACGTCAACAAATGGTTTGGCTCGCTACATGTTCTAAAAGATATCAACCTGGACGTGCAGAAGGGTGAGGTCGTGGTCGTCATCGGCCCCTCGGGGTCAGGCAAGAGCACACTGATCCGAACCATCAACCGTCTTGAGGAGATTCAAAAGGGCCGGATCGTGGTGGACGGCATCGAGCTCAACCGTGATGTGCGCAACATCGACGCGGTGCGCAAGGAGGTGGGCATGGTCTTCCAAAGCTTCAACCTCTTTCCCCACATGACCGTGCTTGAAAACATCACCCTCGCCCCGCGCATCGTGCGCAAGTGGCCGCGCGAGAAGGCCGAGCAGATCGCCATGGAACTGCTCGAGCGGGTGGACATCGCCGACCAGGCGGAAAAGTACCCCGCGCAGCTCTCGGGCGGGCAGCAGCAGCGCGTGGCCATCGCCCGGGCCCTGGCCATGCAGCCCAAGATCATGCTCTTCGACGAGCCCACGAGCGCCCTCGACCCCGAGATGGTGGGCGAAGTGCTCGACGCCATGAAGGAGCTGGCCCGAAGCGGTATGACCATGCTCGTGGTCACCCACGAGATGGGATTTGCGCGCGAGGTGGCTGACCGGGTGATCTTCATGGACATGGGCGAGATCATCGAAGAGGGCGAACCCGACCAGGTCTTCTCCAACCCGCGGCACGAGCGCACCCAGGCCTTCCTGGCGCGGATCCTGCATTAACCTGGAGGCATGGCGCCGACGCGCAAGTTCTACTTGCTCATGCTGGGTTTGAACGCCGCGGTCGTTGCCCTGGCCGCAGCGACCGCCTTGTTGCTGCCTACCCCGCAGGGCTGGCCCGACTGGGTGGGGGTGGCGTGGTGGCTTGGTGCCGCCGCTATCAGCCTGGGGGTGTTGGCCTGGCGGCGCCGCGCCCAGGCCGAGGACGACCCCGCCGAGCGCCGGGTCGCGGGGCTGAGCCTGGCCTCGTTGCCGCTCGTCTGGGGGCTGTTTGCGGTGTTGGCGTTCTGGGCGGGTTTCGTCGCCGACGGTTACGGCCTTGCCTTCATGGCGTTAGCGTTTGCGGCTTTGGGGTACGTTTTGCAGCCAGCCGAGTAGGCCGCGCGGCCTTGGGGCGAGCAGCGCCTCGATCTCCGGCAGCGCTGCCTGGGTCCGCTCGTAACCCATCTTGAAGAGGGCGCGGGCCTGGGAGTAGTCGAAGGTGTCGACCGGCTTCTCGGGGATGAGCGAAAGCGCGTAGTCGCAGCGCTCGAGCGCTAGCCGCTTGAGCCTGCGAATCGAGGCCTCGCTGGCCATGAGCATCACCTCGAAGGAGTTGTGCGGTTTGTGCAGTCGCACCGGGTTGGAGGCGTCCAGCCCCACCACGGGCCCCGCGCCCAGGGTGCGGGCCGCGGTGACCGGCACCTTTTCCACGATGTCGCCGTCCACCAGCAGGCGGCCACCCCAGGGGACGGGCGGGAATACGCCGGGGATGGCGCTGGAAGCGAGGATGGCGTCCACCAGCGGGCCTTCGCGCAAGACGACCACCTCGCCGGCGTTGAGGTCGGCGGCGTTGAGGGCAATGGGAAACGCCAGCTCTTCGATGCGGGCGTTGCCGTAGAACTCGAGCAACCCCTCCCGCAGCCGCTCGGCGTCGTCGATGGCGGTACTGCGGAAGGCCTTGAAAAGCCGCGCCTGGATGCGCGCCAGCCGCATGAGCCGGTTGCCGCTTTGCATGAATAGGTCGGCTAGTCTGCGGTCGATGACGTGCTGCAGGAGCGGTTCGACCTCCAGGGGGAGGTCGAGGGCGTAGACCGCGGCCACGTAGGCGCCCGCTGAGCTGCCGGCGACGGCCGCGATCGGCACGCCCGCCTCGCGCAGCGCCCGCAGCGCCCCCATGTGGGCAAATCCGCGAACCCCGCCGCCGCTGAGGGCGAGGATCAGGCCTTGGTTGGATGCCGTTCCGAAAGGACGAGCCATAAGCCGAGGAGGACCAGGCCAACGGGGAGGGCCCACTTCAGCGCCGCCACGAAGAGGCCAAGCACGATGGCCACGAGCGCCACCACCCATCCCACGGCCAGCAGGGTGGCTCCGAGCACCAGCGCCAGCACCACGCCCAGCAGGGTAATGATTATCGTGAGCAGCGGGCCCAGCAGGGGCCACATCAACACCACGCCGAGCGCCAGCAGGAGCCAGCCGAGGATTCGCATACCTCCATTCTACGCCCTGCAGGGCTCTCACCGGCCCTTAAGCGCGTTCCGGTAGGATGTTTGCAATGGAAACGGTCCTATCCCCCGAGGTGGAATCGGCCCAGCAAGCCCGGCTTTCGGCCACCGGTCTGCGCAAACGCTACGGCCGCAGGGACGTGGTGCGCGGTGTAGACCTGGTGCTGGGGCGTGGTGAGATCGTGGCCCTTTTTGGCCCCAACGGCGCGGGCAAGACCACCACCTTCTACATGTTGGTGGGCTTCGTGCGCCCGAACGGCGGGCGCATCCTGCTGCGGGGGGAAGACGTGACGCGCATGCCCATGCACCGGCGGGCCCGGCTCGGGCTCGGTTACCTGCCCCAGGAACCCTCGGCCTTCCGGCGCATGACGGTGTTGGAGAACCTGCTGGCCATCCTCGAGCACCAGCCGCTTCCCAAGAAAGAGCGTCTCGACACCGCGCTTTCGCTGCTTGAGGAGTTTCACATCGCGCACCTCAAGGACAAGTACGCCTACACCCTCTCGGGGGGCGAACGGCGGCGGCTCGAGATTGCCCGCGCCCTCACCACCAACCCCGACTTCATCCTCCTTGACGAGCCCTTCACCGGGGTGGACCCGAAGAACGTGGGCGACATCCAGACCCTCATACAGGAGCTGCGCGCGAGGCGCGGTCTGGGCGTCTTCATTACCGACCACTCGGTGCGCGAGACGCTGGCCATCACCGACCGGGTGTACCTGATGTACGATGGGCAGGTCGTCTTCCACGGCACCCCCGACGAGTTCGCCAGGGATACGGGTGCCCGTAACTACTACCTGGGGGAAGACTTCGAGCTCTAGACCGGTCCCATGAGCCTCTGGACGCTCCTCATCAGCTTGCTCCTCGTCGCTGCGGTGGTCGCCTACGTGGGCGACGTCGTGGGGCGGCGCGTGGGGCGCAGGCACCTGCGCCTCTTCGGGCTGCGCCCTCGCGCCACGGCCCTCGTGGTCGCGGTAGCGACGGGCGTGCTCATCGCTCTGCTGGCCTTCGCCGCCTTCTTCTTCCTTGCCACCGACGCCCGCAAGACCATCCTCGAGGCCGAGCAGGTGCGCAAGGAGCGCGATCAGCTGCGCGACGAGGTCGAGCGCTTGGGCGGGCACGTGAGCGAGCTGGAGGCGCGCGCGGCCCGGGCGTTGGGTGAATCGGAGCGGCTGGAGCGCGAGCTCGCGGCCAAGGCCGAGGCGCTCAAGCTGGCCGAGGAGGAGATCCGTAAGCTCCAGGGCGAAAAGGAGCTCTTGCAGCAGGCGGTGGAGGAGACCCGCAAGCAGCTTGAGGAGCGCGAGGTCGAGCTGGGCCGGGTGCGCGCCGAGGTGGAGCGGATCTCGGCCGAGCGTCAGGCGCTTGAAGCCGAGTTCGACGCCTTGCAGCAAAACCAGGTGCTCTTGCTCGAAGATCTTGACAAGCTGCGTCAGGCCGAGGCCGAGGCGATTCGCCGGGCCGAGTTGGCGCAGCGGCAGACCAAGGAGGCCGAGGCCACCGCCCGGCAGGCTCAGGCGCGGCTGCGCGCCATCCAGAAGGAAATCGACGCGCTCGAGCAGGAGCGGCAGCGCCTCCTGGGCGACATCACCACGCTCGACGCCGAGCGCAAGGCGCTCGAGGAGCAGCGCAACGCGCTGCGCGAGGTCAACCGCAGGCTTCAGGACCAGCTCGCCGCGGCCAACCAGGAGGTCTTCGACCTCAAGCAAGAGCTCCTGCGCCTCTCGCAGGAGCGCAGCGCCATGGAGCGGGGCCTCGAGGTGCTCCGGCGGCAGCTGAGCAACGACCTCAAGGACACCGTGCTGGCCGAGGGGCGCTGGACCTCGGGGCCGCTCCAGCCCGTTCTCGACGGCGTGGTGCATCAGGCCGAGGTGCAGGCGCGCGTCGAGGGTTTCCACGGCGTCCTCGTGCCCGAGGACCTGCCCGTGGCCGACTGGCGCGCCCCCGGCGTGATCCAGGCGCGGGCCGAAGGGGTGACGCTCGACGGCAAGGTGCTGCTCCAGGTCCGCTACGTGCCCAAGGAAAAGCGCTTCGCCATCGGCCAGGTCATCGCGGTGCGCGAGCTACCCCCGCCGCGCTACCAGCCCGAGCGGGTGCGCCGGGGCCTGGAGGCCCTGCGCGAGGCTTCGTTCGAGCGCCTGCTCAAGGCGGGGGTGCTGCCCGAGAAGGTGACCGCGGCCGACCTCTCGGGGGCGGTCATCGCCGACTTCCAGGGTCAGATCAGCGAGCTCACCCACAACGTCGTCGTCGCCGTGGTGGCCGCCGACGACGTCTGGACTACGGAAACGCCCCAGCTCATCTACCAGGTGCTCTACGTTCCCTGAGCCAGCGCCAGCCGCGCGGCCGCGAGGTCGAAGAGGGCCGAGCCCACGCTCTTGAAGAGCAGGGGAGGCGCGAGCTCAGGGCCGTGTTCGAGGACGTCGGCCAGCGTGTGCACGCGGCTCCAGTCCACGTCCGCCTGTATGAGGTCGCCCGCCTCCGCGTGGGCGCCTTCGAGCGTGTCCACGACGACGGTCGAGGCGCGCACGCGCTCGGGCGGAACCTCGGCCATCTCCGGGGTGAAGGCGCCCACGGCCACGACGAAGGCGTCGCCGAGGTCGGCGGACACCACCGGCGTGGGGCTCGCGGTCGCGGTGACCACGAGGTCCACCTCGCGGGCCGCCTCGGGTGCGGGAACGGTTTGGGCGTTGAGGCCGAGGGAGCGGGCGTAACCGGCCAGCTCGGCTGAGCGCGAGAGCGTGCGGTTGTAAACGAAGACCTGCTCGAGCCCCAGCTCCAGCAGCGCCTCCAGGTGGGCGCGCGCCTGCCGCCCCGCGCCCACCAGCAGCATCCGGCGCGGGGGTGCTTGCATCAAGCGCTCGACCGCGAGGCGCGACAGCGCCGCCGTCCTGCGGGCGGTGACCGCCTCGCCGTCGAGAAGGGCCAGCGGCTCGCCGCTGGCGGCGTCGAAGGCCACCACCTCGGCCCGCACGAGCGGGAGGCCGCGCGCGGCGTTCGCGGGGTGGACGCTCACGCGCTTGAGCACGCCCAGGCTGTCGTCCCACGCAGGCATGAGCAGCAGGCTACCTTCCTGGGGGAGCCGGTGAACGTGGCGCTGGGGTGCCTGTGCCCGGCCTGCAGCGGCGTCGCGCAGGGTCTTCGCCAGCTCTTCGGCGAGCGGGCCATAGGGAAGGCGGCGGGCGGTTTCTTCGGCGTTCCAGAACTTCATGCGTTCTCCACGAAGGCCGTCAGGGCCAGGAGGTAGTCCTTGAGGAGCTCGAGCGAGGCCAGGGGGTCTTCGCTTTCGAGGTCATGGCCCGCGCGCGGGAGCACCAGGGTGTACAGCCCGGGCCGCGCCAGGTCGCGAAGCGCTTCGGGTGGGGTGGCGGGGTCGGCCTCGCCGGCAACCAGCAGCCCCGGCTCGGCGTCGCGCACCAGGGCGTGGGCGACGTCGTCGCTACGTAAGAGCGGCGTAAGCCAGACCTTGGGGACGTTCGCGCGCTCCAGCAGCCAGGCCAGGGCCAGGGTGCCCAGCGACTTGCCGACGAGCAGCTTGGGCGTTCCCGCGGACCGCGCCCATGTCCAGGCGGTGGCGGCGGCCGCGGTGACCCAGCCCTCCCGCTCGCCTTCACTTGCCGCGGCGAAGGCTTCGAGCGTAAAGCCGTAGTCCACTTCCACCACCGTCCAGCCCTGCCGGCGCAGCAAACGGTGCGTAAAGTGCAAAACGGGGCGTTCCGGCCCGTAGCGCAGGCCCGGGAAGACCATCGCCAGCGGCTCGTCGCTCGCGTTTCCGTCTACCTTCAGGCTTGTCCCCGGCGCGCCCTCTGTGCCCAGCTCGACCCGCTCCATGCCCTCATTGTAGACGAGGCCTCGGGCTCGACGCCGTCGAGTCCGGGGCCGGATAGGCGCGCCTCAGTCGAGGAAGTCGCGCAGTTTGCGGGTGCGGGACTCGTGGTACTTGAGCTTGCGCAGCGCCTTGTTCTCGATCTGGCGGATGCGCTCGCGGGTGACCCCGAAGTAGGCGCCCACCTCCTCAAGGGTGTGCTCGCGGCCGTCGATCAGGCCCTTGCGCAGCTTCAGCACCATGGCTTCGCGCTGGGAAAGCTTGGAGAGCGCCTTCTCCAGCTCCTCCGAGAGCAGGCTCTGGGCGGCCGAGTCCACCGGGCTGGCCAGGTGCTCGTCGGGGATGAAGTCGCCGTAGAAGGAGTCCTTTTCGTCGCCGATCGGCGTTTCCAGGCTGACGGGCTCCTGGGCGATCTTGAAGGTTTCCTCCACCTTCTTGGCGTCCCAGCCGGGGCCCATGGCGTCGGCGATCTCGCCGTAGGTGGCCTCGCGCCCCAGCTCCTGCTGCAGCTGGCGGGCGGTGCGGGTAAGCTTGTTGATCGTCTCCACCATGTGCACCGGAATGCGAATCGTGCGCGCTTGGTCGGCGATGGCGCGGTTGATGGCCTGGCGGATCCACCAGGTGGCGTAGGTGGAGAACTTGTAGCGCCGCTTGTACTCGAACTTCTCGACGGCGCGGATTAGCCCCTGGTTGCCCTCCTGGATGAGGTCGAGGAAGGACAGCCCGCGGCCGGTGTACTTTTTGGCGATGGAGACGACGAGCCGCAGGTTGGCTTCGATCAGGTGCTGGCGGGCGATCTCGCCATCGCGGGCGATGTGCAGGTAGCGCTTTTGCGGCTTGGGCAGAGCGCGAAGGCGGGCGTCGACGGCCTGGATGGTGTCTTCGTCCACACGTTCGGCTTCGTACCCGGGGATGTGGGGTACGCGGCCGCCGTGGCGCACCTGGGCGCGGATGACCTTCTTGA
>Ga0256833_1000199_pt1 | contig 47541 bp, 39 predicted proteins | sample 356284metaG_FD_190535 | JGI IMG/M metagenome (GOLD analysis project Ga0256833, IMG submission 190535) | Hydrothermal vent microbial communities from Mid Atlantic Ridge, Atlantic Ocean - 356-284 | ecosystem: Environmental > Aquatic > Marine > Hydrothermal vents | place: Atlantic Ocean: Mid... | reverse complement strand
TCTCAAATTTATCTTCTTTGTACATTTTATACATTTGATGACGTATTACAAACACGGAGATTGCAGACATCATAAGCATATAAACAGGTATTGGTTCAACACTTTGGTTATTCACTAATTCCTCAAGGTTGTCAGTTGTAAAATATGCCGTAATAATCAATAACGAATTATTAATAAAATGTATAACAACCGGCACCCATAAACTGGATGACCAATAATAAGTATAACCTAAAATCAATCCCAGAAAAAATCTTGGTAAAAATCCATCAAATTCCAGATGAAAAGCACTAAAAATGATTGCAGTCAGGATAATAGCAAAATCTTTCCTATTAAAAAATGCTAATAACTCTTTTTGAATTCCAGCTCTAAAAAATAACTCTTCTCCAATAGCAGGTAGAAATCCAACTAGAATTATATTTCTAAGTAATTCTCCTATTCCGTTCATTTTTAAAATATCCATTGTCATCCTTCCTATCATTTCACTCTCATCTGACAACCAATTAGAAAAAAACATTTTGGAATTCAAATCCGCTGAAAACTGAATTAAAGGATATGACAGAAAAAGTAAAAATATAGCATAGATAAAATATGAATTTCGTTTAGGTAAAATAAATCCTGTATTCAAATCCACATTTTTTTTTCGATAAACTAGGATATACAAGATTGCAGGTATCAAAACTCCTGTTAATTGACTCATTAATATATAATAATACAGGCCTATTTTATCTACGATTTCCACCGGAGTAAAATTCTCTATATTCTTTATTTCGCTGAAAGACAAGCCTATTGAAGAAACCACAAACAGATAACCAAAGATTTGAGAAATTATAAATAACGATAATATTCTAAAAAATACTTTCAAAATGCTTAATTTTGAACAAATTTAAAATTATTATTTAGATTGTAACTACTTAAGTGGAATCATTTTGATTAAAAATATTAATTTATTCAAAAATCTACTACATGAGTAATCACAATTAAAAACTGGTAAAATTATTCACTATGACAAAATTAAGTGTAAACATCAATAAAATAGCTTTAATAAGAAATGCAAGAGAAGGAAATTTACCTGATATATTCAAAATTGCCCAAGACATTGAACATTATGGAGCCGATGGAATTACTGTTCATCCCAGACCCGACGAAAGACATATCCTGTATTCGGATATTCCTGTTTTAAAAAAAATAGTCACTACGGAATTTAATATCGAAGGATTTCCCAGCGATAGATTTATGAAACTTGTAATTGACAATGCTCCACACCAATGTACATTGGTTCCTGACCCTCCGGATGTTTTGACCTCTAATACCGGTTGGGATACAATTAAAAACCAAAATTTACTTAAAGATATCATACAACAACTACATGAAAAAAAAATAAGAGTTTCAATATTTTTAAACCCTGTAGAAGAATTGGTTTATGCCGCAAAAGAAACAGGTACGGACAGAATTGAATTGTATACCGGTCCTTATGCACAAAAATATTCTAAAAACAAAAAAGAAGCAATATCCCTTTATATAAAAGCTGCTAAAATCGCAAAAAAAATCGGATTAGGATTAAATGCCGGCCATGATCTAAACCTTGATAATTTAAAATATTTCAATGAAAATATTCCATGGTTAGATGAAGTTTCAATAGGACATGCTTTGATAAGTGATGCGTTGTATTACGGTCTTCATAATACGGTTCAGATGTACAAAAATCTTTTAGTGCATTAAAGCAGTCCCGTTTTATACATACGAAAGCAGAGTATATTAACAAGCATTATAAATAGCTTAATTTATATTCCGTAAAAATTAAAATTCTAAAATTAAATACTTTACCGTTATTTAAAATTATTCCAAAAAAAAATAATATTTTTGTATAATTAATTGTTTGATATATTAGATTATAATCAAATAATTTAATGACAAATTAATTTTATAATAAAAAACATTATACAAATGAAAAAAGTAACAGTAGTAGGAGCAGGACATGTTGGCGCTACAGTAGCCGATGCAATAGCTCATAAAGACATAGTCAATCAAGTAGTACTCCTTGATATTTATGGCGATATGGCCAAAGGAAAAGCCTTGGATATATGGGAACAATCTCCAATCGGATATTATTCTACAAGACTCAAAGGAACTGAAGATTATAAAGATACTGCAGATTCCGATGTTGTTGTTATCACTGCCGGTATACCGAGAAAACCTGGTATGAGCAGAGATGATTTAATCACTACAAATGCAAAAATAGTAAAAACCGTTACGGAATCTATATTGAAATATTCAAAAGATCCAATTATCATCATTGTATCCAATCCATTGGACGTTATGACCTATGCTGCACATACTGCATCAGGCATGAACAGAAATAAAGTTTTCGGTATGGCAGGTGTTTTGGATACTGCAAGATTCAGATCATTTATAGCAGAAGAATTGAATGTTTCACCTAAGGATATTCAGTCTTTGTTAATGGGAGGACATGGTGATACTATGGTACCACTACCGAGATATACAACTATTGCAGGTATCCCATTAAGAGATATGATGGATGAAGAAACAATTACCAGATTAGTGGAAAGAACAAAAAAAGGTGGTGGTGAATTGGTTAAACTTATGGGGACATCAGCATGGTATGCTCCCGGCTCAGCTGCTGCACAAATGGTCGAATCCATAATCAAAGATGATGGAAGAATTTTCCCATGTTGTGTAAAACTGGAGGGAGAATATGATCTTGATAATGTATATTTGGGAGTACCTGTTCAACTAGGCAAAGAAGGAATAAAAAAATTGATTACTATCGATTTAAATAATGAAGAAAAAGAATTATTGAATACATCAGCAAATCATGTCAAAGCAGTAATGAAGGTATATGATGATCTTCAAAAATAAAAAAAACATTAAGCGTCAGTACTAAAACTGACCTTTATTAGTTTCAGAGTATTTTTTTTCAAGCCCTCTTTATTTCCCTAAAGAGGGTTTTTTTTATTTGTAGATATTATTTTCTCTGTTTATATCAACCATTCTTTTAGAAGGGTCAATAATAATTTTACTGATTTTCTCCGGTTTCTTTTCCACAGAAAACTCATAATATGGATTTACCCAATTCCATACCGGGAGTATTTCAAATTTATAATAGTCACTTTTTTTACTATCAAGCATCATATCCATAGGTATGTGGAAATACATATCAGTCCCATCTGTAAATTGAATTTCAACATCAACAGGCATTGGAAAATTTCCTTTATTGATTAATCTCACAATTGATTCACCCCCTTTTTGTTCTGTCAATGTATCTATTGCATAATCAGGATATTTCATAGAATAAACAAAATACTCCAGATACCAGTCGAGTTCCAATCCAGATACTTTTTCCATTATCCTGATAAAATCAATGGGGCCGGGATGTTTAAATTTCCATGTATCAAAATATAACAACAATCCTTTGTCAAATGATTTTTTACCAATAATATATTCCAATTGTTTTAAAAATATTTCACCTCCCGTATAAGCATTAGCCCAATATGCATAATTTGTATTGTAATGGTCAGAATGAGTACTTAAAGGCTCTCTATATGGTGATTCAATATATTTATTCCATTTTTGATAATCCTTTTCAAACGGGAAATCCGGAAATTTTCGGTTAATCAAGCCTAAATTATTTAAATAATCAAGAATTTCAACCGTAGCAAAACTGGTAAAACCTTCATCCATCCATGGATACATACTTTCGTTAGTGGCCAATGTCATTTGATACCAACTATGCATAAACTCATGTGTCCATATACCTACAAGACTTTTTACAGATCTGTTTCCTGTTATCAGTGTAGCGAGTGGATATTCCATACCGCCATCTCCTCCTTCGATAAAAGAATAAGTATCATATTGATATTTGCCATATCTCTCATTCATAAAATCAAATGCTGTGAGAATTATCTTACCGGCCTGATGCCATATACTGTCTCGTCTATCCGATTGCTGATAATAAAAATTAAGTGTCGTCCCTGACTTTGTTTTCAGGCTAAAATCCGTATAATCTCTATCTGCCGCCCAAACAAAATCATGTACATTTTTAGATTTAAAATGATATCTTGTCCTGTTATTGCCAAGTGATATCCTATCAATTAAATGAGCACCGGCAGCAATTATATAATCACTATCAATATCAATAGTAACATCAAAATCACCCCAAACGCCATAAAATTCCCTACCTATATATTGATCGGCGTGCCAGCCCATATAGTCATATTCAGCAAGTTTCGGGTACCATTGTGCCATACTATAATCAATACCTTGAGGACTATCCCTTCCTGCTCTTCGACACATTTTGGGAACCTGTACTTCAAAAATCATATCCAATATCGTACTATCCTTAGGCAACAAAGGCGTATTTAATTCAAGCTCTAAAATCGTTTCTTCAATATTGTATTTTACTTTCTTTCCATTCTGAGTTAAAATTAGGATTTTCTCAAAACCAATTTCATCAGATTTTAAATTCTTTATCGTTTTATCGAGATTTCGATCGGGATCAGGCAAATACTGATTTCTAATATCCATCATACTTCCAGGCCGAAAAGCATTATAAAAAAGATGATAATATAATTTTCTTAACGTATCCGGTGAGTTATTAAAATAAACCAAATGTTGTGAACCTCTATATTGATGTTTTACAACATCCATATCTATTTTCATATTATAATTTACTTTTTGCTGCCAATAAGATGTATTTTGCGCAAAAAAAACATGTGAATTACAAAAAACAGCTATTATAATAAGTATAATTCTCATTTTCATTTTTATCTTTTGATTAATATTTACAAAACCAATCTATGGATTTAATATCCCAATGGTATTTTTTAGATGAAACAAATAAAAATATAGCTCCGAGTACTATTATTTCCAAAGCTAAAATCACAGGTGATATTTTAGAATTAATAAACAAAGAATCCGTTTGCATAGCAGCCCCTTCATAAGTCACTATCAGAGCACCAAATATATTTGTAGCGGTATGTACACCTATAGCCAATTCAAGTCTGTCATCAAAAATCACTATTAGACCAAGCAAAATTGCGGCGGATATATAATAACTCATCATCGGCCAAAAGCCATATTTTACCGTTTCGGGATTTAATCCGTGCATAAACGCAAAGATAACTATACTCACCAGAAACCCCATAAAGACATTTTTTGTATTATATGAAACAGCCTGATATATATATCCTCTAGTAAACACTTCTTCAAATGTAGTCTGAACCGGTAAAATAAATAAACAAATCAATAACAAAACAATAAATGAAGAATCAGGTGCTCTAAAATGATATCTATCAGGATGATTAAAATATGTTAGAATTTCTACTAATAAAAGCAATAAAAACCAAAATCCTGTACTCCAGAGAATTCTATTCCAATCTATTTTCATTGTACTTGATATCAATGATACTACTTTTCTCTTATGAATATATTTTATACTAAGGGCTAAAGCAACAAAAGCGAATATAAAAATGAGCAATATCAAAAACAAGCCTTCATTTGAAGAAATATGAAAAAGTGAAAAATCCGGATTTCCCTGAAATTCCAACAGTGCATTTGTCCCGATATCATTGTATTTGTTCATTGCAAAATAAAAGGCTATCAACATAGGTATTTGTCCCAGTAAATAACCAAATATCGTGAACACAATAGTAAATATATAATGGACTATTCCATTTCTACCCTTTTCAACATTTTTACAAAACATAAAATACCTATTAAATTATTTTATTGAAGCTGCCTGATGATTAAATCCAATTCCGGGAGCAGGAGGTATGTCATCATCATAATCTTCCCATTCAGTAATGGCATCAATAAATTGTTCCGCATACCTCAGTATATTTACATCCTTCAATTCATGAGGCCGGACTATTTCAAGCATCTTGGGAGCCTTGGGATCCCCGATTCCTTCTATATAAGGATAATTTACCCATATAGATATTTTACCGTTAAACAATTGTTGGAACATAAGCATTCCACCTATCCTGATCAAAGGTTTCTTCACGGCTTTTGACACTTTTTCATAGATACCACTTTCCTTTGTTCCGGTGGTGAGCGAAATTGCTTCCAATCCTTCAAATTGGTCATGAACAATTACTTCTGCTATCAATCCGGATTCTTTTACTATTTTTTCCAAATTATTGATAATCATCTTTTTTTTATTCTTCTTCCATTCTTTACGATAACTTTCCGTATTTTTAAGAATGGAATTCATTGATTTAACTTTATTAATTATTTTTGAATATGTCATAATAAACTTATTAGTATTTGTAAACTCAAATAAATATTGCAGATTTATTAAACAAAGGTAAATAAAAAATAAAACAAATAATATTTTATCAAAAATTATGTTATTATTTATAAAATCCAAACTATGAAAAACTTGTATCTATTTTCAATTCTACTTTTATTTTCAGGTTTCAATTTATTTTCTCAGGAGACGACATCTGTTTCGCAAGATAAAATGATGTTAGGAGAAATTAACAAAGCCGCATTTTTGCAAGATCCTTATGCTGACTGGTACGAAGATGAATATCAAAATTATACATTAGATGTAAAAACATTATATGGCATAAAGGACAAAATAAAAAGCACCAAAATCAAAGTATTTTTCGGTTCATGGTGTAGTGATAGCCGTAGAGAAGTGCCAAGATTTATCAAACTACTTGATTACCTTGGTTTTGATTATAAAAATGTTCAGTTTATCGCTTTAGACAGAAAAAAAGCAGCTCCTGATTATCAAAAAAACATATATGATATTCAATATGTTCCGACTTTTATTTTCTTTAGAAATGGAAAAGAAATAGGCCGGATTATAGAATCTCCCCAAGATACACTTGAAAAAGATATAGCGGGAATATTGAAATAAAACTTAGTTTATTTTATTTTCATCTTGTCTGGTCTACACTTTTATTTGAATTGATTTCAGCATATTCTTAAAATAATTTTTTTCACAATTTGTTATATTCGCATTCATTTGCTTATATATGATTTTTCATGTATATTTGTACAAAATCACATTTATGTCTGACAAAACAAGTATGGAAAACAATAAATCCATGTCTCAAAAAATAAAAGAACTATTTAATCTCAATACCGATAAGGCAAGCAATCAAGAAATAATAGACGATATAAAAAAGGATGCTGTCTTCAAGGGTACAAACCTATGGATATTAATTTTTGCAATAATCATTTGCTCGGTAGGTCTTGATATTAATTCAACGGCTGTAATAATTGGGGGAATGTTGATTTCTCCATTAATGGGACCTTTAATGGGTATAGGTATGGGGCTTAGCAGAAATGATCTCGATCTGCTAAAAACATCCGGTTATAATATTGGTATAGCAATTGTTTTAAGTATAATAACTTCTGCTTTATATTTCTATATTTCCCCACTTGACAAAGTACAATCGGAACTATTATCCAGGACATCACCCGCTATTTGGGACGTGATTATTGCTATTTCAGGTGGTTTTGCCGGAATAATAGCATATACTAGAAAAGAAAAAAACAATGTAATTCCGGGAGTTGCGATTGCTACAGCCTTAATGCCACCTTTAAGCACTGCTGGTTTTGGAATAGCAACAGGGAATATGCATTTTTTTTGGGGAGCTTTATATTTATTTTTAATAAACAGTATCTTTATCAGTGCCGGCACTTATATTATTATCAGGATTCTAAAAATAAGAAGAAAGCAATTTGTAGATCCTGAAAAACAAAAAAGAGTAAAGAGAATTGTAATATTCTTAATACTATTATTTATCGCTCCTTCGGTTTATACCGGTTATTTAATGGTTAAAGAAAGTGAATTTGAGAAAAATGCTACAAATTTCATCAGCGATGAATTTGATTTTGACAAAACATTTATTATTTCAAAAAAAATACAATATGATTCTAAAAATCCTAAAATAGAAATTACATTATATGGCAATCCTATTGACAGTTTGGAAATTGCAAAATTGAAAAAAAACCTTGACAAATATGGTCTTGGCAATACACGTTTAGTAATAAATCAAGCGGAAATTTCAAAAAAAGAAGAAATATCTCTGGATTTACTAAAAGAAAATGTAAAAACAGATATTCTTGAATCTATTTTTGAAAAAAACAATCAAACATTAAGGCAAAAGGATTCTATTATCTATATTCTTAAAAGTAAATTAAAGCATTTGCAAAAAGAAACTATTCCATTAAAGCAAATAGCCAATGAAGCTAAAATATACTACCCTGAACTTGAAAAAATTTCAATTTCAATGAATCCAGAATATAATTTATCCTCAGGGCGTCAAAACACTTTGCCTGTCGCAATAATCAAATTTTCAAAAAAATCAAAACAAAGAGATACCCAAAAGCTAAAAAAATGGCTTATGACACGATTAAATTCGGATACAATGAAGATTATTATTGAATAATTCCATATTATTCTAAAGTTTCTCCCTCTATATAAGGTGCACCAACCTTTTTGAGTTCCTTTTCAAGTTTAGGTATACGGTTATTTTTGATATTCATCATCTTTTTAAGCAATCGGTCATATTCTTTTTTAGCGACTTCAAATGTTTTTTTATGCATCTTAGTAGGACCATAAGTAGAATTCATAACGCCGCTTATTAATACTCTCAATCTATCTTGTATTCCGGGAGTATTATGTTCACCTACCTCATTTTTTGAGGGGCTTCCATAAAGATCGATCTCAATATTTAAAATATCCTGTTTCAAATTATAGATTTTTTTATTTAGTTCAAAATCATATTTATCAGCTCTTCCCAATGCTTTTTGCATAGCAAGAGATGTCTTTTTAATTTTATCAAAATTGATTTTCAACATCTGAAAATCCGAATTAAAATCAGCTAATTTTTTCCAGAATTGTGTCACATCATTATAATCTGCACCTTTAAGGGCAGGTTTTTTCAATGGTATTACATCAAATTCAACAGTATCGCTCAATATCTTACTAATACCATCAGTTTCCAAACTAAGAAATACTTTATAACGACCGGGAGCAACCATAAACCCTCTGTTCATTCGGGGCATATCACCCATTTGATTAAAATTACTCAATCTAACCGGATTTTTGGAAGCAAATCGCAAATCCCAATTCACCCGATGTATTCCTTTTTTCCCAGAACCTGATATTTTTTTAATAAGATTGCCATTTTGACTTAGTACGTTTAAAAATATTTCAGGTTTATCCTGATTCACTTCCTTATCCAAATTATCCCAACCCGGAAATTCAATATCTTTGTTTTTTTTCTCCAACATCTTTTCTTTATCCTGCCTTATTTGTTTCAAACTCTTAACATCTTCCTTTAGATAATAAGTAAAAACAGCTCCGAAAGGTGGATTTGGAGCTGTATAATAGCTCTCTCCCTGACTACCTTTTTTTCCCCCGCCCAATTTACCTCTCGGTATGTACCACAATGCATTTTTTACAGGAAATAACATAGCTTTTTGTTGTAAAACGGCCTCGTTTATATATCTGAGAGGAGTATAATCGTCCAATATAAAAAATCCCCTTCCAAAACTGGCTCCCACCAAATCGTGCTCACGCCTTTGAATGGCAAGGTCTCTAAATGAGATATTTGCGCCGGTATTCATTTTTATCCAATTTTCACCCCCGTTTATTGTAAAATATATGCCAAATTCAGTACCTATGAACAACAAATCAGGATTGACATCATCTTGCACCAATCTCCACACTATCAAAGGATGAGGTAGGTCTCCCGTAATATCTTTCCAGGTTTCACCTTTATTTTCACTTTTATATAATAGCGGCATAAAATCTCCGAATTTATGATTATCAAGACAAACATATACAGTATTTTCTTCAAAAAGATCCGCCTTTATATCATTTACAAAAGCTTTTTTATCAATTCCGGGCAGGTCTGTTACCTCTATTTTTTTCCAATGTTTACCGCCATTGTCAGTAATCTGAATCAATCCGTCATCAGTACCCGCATATATCACGCCTTCTTTGACCGGTGATTCGGCAATAGATGTGATAGTATTGTAGGTGGACATCGCATAAACATCCCAAGGAGAATCCCATGATTGTTTTTTACCCATTATCGGCATATTAAATCTTTCTTCGTAATTGGTCAAATCTCCGGATATGGGCGTCCAATCATCTCCTCTGTTATCCGATTTCCAGATTCTATAGGATCCATAATACAATCTTGTCGGAGAATGAGGGCTTACCAAAACAGGGGAATCCCAATTGAATCTTTCAAAGGGTTCTCCTTCACCGGGTTGAGGTTGAATATGTATTATTTCTCCGGTTGTCCTGTCAATTCTAACCAGATTCCCTTCTTGCCATTCCGCATACATAATATCCGGATTCCCCGGTTCAGTTGCAGGTTGATGTCCATCTGCAAATAACACTATCTCCCAATCCCTATTTGATATTCCTGATCTATCATCTGTTCGAGAAGGGCCACCTTGTGTATTATTGTCTTGAGTACCACCATAAATCCAATAAAAAGGTCTTGAATCATCCACTGCAACTTTATAAAATTGAGTAACCGGCAAATTATTGACAAATTTCCATGTTTTAGTATCATCAAAAGATTCATACAAACCACCATCGGTTCCAACCATTAAATAATCAGGATCATTTTTTAAAAATACCAACGCATGATTATCCGAATGTTTATTTTTCTCAGGCATTTGTTTAAAGGTTTTACCACCGTCTTCCGAAACCAACATTCTGACATTAGCAAGATAAATTCTATCAAATTTATGCGGACTAGCCCATAATTCCTGATAATAATGGGGTCCTGTCGCACCACTTACCGTATTGGATTGCTTCACCCATGTTTCACCCATATTTTCGGATTTATATACTGCTCCTTTTCTTCTGTTCAACTCTACCGCAGCATATATCACATTATGATTTATTGGAGAAACGGCTATTCCTATTTTACCTTTCTTGCCCTTTGGCATTCCATTCATTATCTTTTTCCAAGTATCACCACCATTATCCGAACGGTAAATAGCCGTATTAAAACCACCTCCCATATAAGCAGCAATAGTTCTATGCCTTTCCCAAGTTGCTGCATAAAGTCTGTCAGGATTTTCAGGGTCAATATCAATGTCGGTAACTCCTGTCCACGTATCATCACCAAGGGTTCTTTTCCATGTTTTGCCACCATCAATAGATTTATAAAAACCTCTTTCTCCACCTTTTGCCCACAAGGGACCTTGGGCAGCCACCCAAATTATATTGGAATTTTCCGGATGAATAATTATTTCGGAAATATGTTCTGATTTTTTCAGTCCCATATTTATCCAAGTTACTCCATCATCGGTACTTTTGTATATCCCGTCACCAAATCCTACATGTCTTCCTCCTACATTTTCTCCCGTACCAACCCAAACGGTATGCGGATTTGAAGGATCAATGGCTATACAACCTATCGAAAAAGAATTTTGACCGTCAAATACAGATTTCCATGTAGTACCTGCATTTTTGGTTTTCCAAACACCACCCGAACCGACAGCAACATACCTAATATTAGGATTTTGGGGATGAATAGCAATATCTGCAATTCTTCCTGACATTAAAGCCGGACCAATATTTCTGAATTTCAATCCTGAAAAAGTGCTTTTATTCAACAGTGATTTATCATTTAATGACCTTTGAGCAGAAATTGAAAGCACAAATGAAAATAAAATCACAAAAGGGAACAAAATTTTATTCATAATTAGGAAATTGATTGTTATTATAATAAAATGCCCTAAATTACCAATATTAAATTTAATATAAAAAAATATCTGGAATTATTTCCACAATACTATTTTATATCTGTTTATATAATCATTCTAATTCGAGCACTTTATAGACAGACAATATTTATACAGGAGATTATTAAAAAAATGTAACTAACGGGAGGAAAGTAGTTTGAATCAAAAACATTACCAGATAAGAGTCTAAAAAGAAGACTCTTTTTTGCAACGATTATAAAATGAATATACTACAAATTTAATGGAAAATTAAATTTGCAGAATTAACATGACTCATATAATAAATCTATTCATTCTCAAATAAAGGGTCCCATACAACAAGTATTAAAGCACCGGTTTTAGATTCAAAAGGGCCATGAACATCACCGGCATCAAATAATTGATAAGAACCTTCCGGAAACAGTTGACCATCACTGATATATTCACCTTTCAATACAAAATGCTGCTCGGCTGTTAAATGGGAATGTGGTTTCATTGAAAAACCTGCTGGAAGCTTCAATAAAACCGTCCTATGCCCGTTTTGATCTCTAAGCACTTTTCTCAATGTCCCTTCATAGTATTCATCGGCTTTCTCCCAATTCTTGTCATCATATAAATTTAATAAATCTTTCATATTGTTTAAATTAAGTTAGTTATTTAATAATATTATCGAATTTATTCCGGCATTTTTTCTTTAAATTTAGACATTGCTTTTAATCAATAAGAATACAAAACGAAGAAATTATTATCTCATAATTATTTCAAATATACAATTTTTCATAAATAAAAGCAAGCCTTTAAGCATTCAATTCATACTTTAAAAGGCTTATAAATTACAGATTATATTTTAAAATGCATATAATCTATCCCTTTGCATCACAAATCGCATTAACATAATGAATTTAACACATAAATAGTGTCTGTCCATAAAATCATTAAAATTTAAAAATAAGCTTTTTGTTAAGAATCTCTCATACAGATTGGATATAATAAAAGAAAAGGGAAATTTTATAAATGCAACAGCATATAATTTCAATAAAAAATATTTTTTGTATATTTGTAGCATTCCTTAATAAGCAAAAACTTCTCAGTACAAATCATTATGGTGAAAATATTTTTTTCAAAATTCCGGACTGAGTTGTAAAAATAAATATTCTATAAAATGAAAAAAATAATTTATATTTTATTTTTATTATTTTTTACAGGTAATATAAATGCTCAAATTGAATCGGAAAATTTATTTTATATGGTAGATAAACCCGGTTCTTTTAAAAGTTTTAAAAACAATTTGGATTATATTTCCATAGTATGTCCACAAACATTTTTGGTTAGCAGCGAAGGGGTAATTTCAGGATCTGTAAATAAAAGAGTTCTTGAACTGGCAAAGGCACATGGTATAAAAGTAATGCCTTTGATTGTTAATAAAAAGTTCAACCGCCAAATATTGCATAATCTTGTATCCAATCCAAATGCCAGAAAAAGATCAATAGAGATGATGCTTAATTATGCTGAAAGATACGAACTTGACGGTTGGCAGTTTGATCTTGAGGCTCTACATATTACAGACAGAGACAGTTTCACCGTATATTTTAAAGAAACAGCTAAAGCATTTCATGAACATGGCTTGCAATTATCCGCTGCTGTAGTTCATAATTTTGAGAATGTTGGTGGTCCTAACGAATATACAAGGTTTTTATATGAATATTGGAGAGCAGGATATGATCTAAAAAAAATGGCAAATATAGGTGACTTTCTTTCAATAATGACATATAGCCAACATACAAGGCGTACTACCCCGGGTCCGGTAGCAAGTAAATTATGGATAAAAAAAGTTGTTGAATATTTATTATCCGAAGGCATTCCTGCAAATAAAATATCGGTAGGAATCCCAACATATTCTACTCACTGGTTTCCTGACTATACAGATGAAAAAGGAGGTTTCTCCAATTCGGAATCATTAGATTATGATAATGTTGAATATATTCTAGATAAAAACGACCTATCCCCTTTGTGGGATAAAGAAGCAGGATGTCATTATGCAATATGGGATAATGGCGGTATTTATGAATATATGTATATTGAAGATAGCAAATCGTTAGAAGAAAAACTTGATTATCTAAAAAAATATAAGTTACGTGGAATATCAGTGTGGGTATTAGGTTCTGAAGATCCTGATTTTTGGAAAATAATAAAAGAACAAACAATAAAAAAATAAGTACTCAAATAAATTTATTCATAACAACTGATACCATGAAAATCATATAGCCGGTAGTGAATATTCATTCGCAATTCAATTTTTAAAATTCACCTTTAATTAGTGCCTGTATATAAAATCATTAAACTTGGAACTTGAAATTTTTTCAGTAAACCGTCATCTGTTGTTATTAATCTAATCCTTAGAGAATCCGGGTTTTTTCAATAAAATAAACATATTTTTTTTATATGCTTCCACTCCTGGTTGGTCAAAAGGATTCACCCCAAGCATATACCCGCTTAAAGCACATGATTTCTCAAAGAAAAATATTAATTGTCCCAAATAATACTCGTCTATTTTTCCTATTTCCAATTCCAAAACAGGAACACCTCCTGTCCTATGTGCCATAATTGTCCCCTCTTGAGCTTTTCGATTGATTTCAAAAAAATCTTTTCCAGCTAAATAATTTAAATTATCCAGATTTTCTTTATCTTCAGGTACTATCAACTGCACCTTTGCCTGATTTACGGACAATACCGTTTCAAATAAAAATCTTTCTCCTTCCTGTATGTATTGCCCAAGTGAATGCAAATCGGTCGTATTTATAACTCCTGCAGGAAAAATACCTTTACCATTTTTACCTTCGCTTTCCCCAAACAATTGTTTCCACCATTCAATAAAATAAAATAAACCGGGATGATAAGAGGTTAAAATTTCAATTTTCTTCCCCTGTGCATACAACAAATTTCTAATAGCTGCATATTGAATTAAATCATTAGAACCAAATCCGGTAGTAGCACTTGTAATTTTATCAATATCCTTTGCACCTTGCAATATTTTTTCAATATCATAGCCCGCAATAGCAACGGGCAATAGACCTACAGGAGACAATACGGAAAATCTTCCTCCTACATCATCCGGAATAACAAAAGTTTGATAACCTTCTTTAAGCGAAAGCTGTTTAAGAGCTCCTTTATTTTTATCAGTGATAGCAATTATACGATGCGAAGCTTTATTTTTGCCAAATTTATTTTCTATATGTTTTTTCAGCAATCTAAAAGCAAGAGCAGGCTCTGTAGTGGTACCCGATTTTGAAATAACAACAATAGCATAATTCTTATCATTTAGATATTCCAATAATTGCTTATGATATTCACCGTCAAGATTAAATCCTGCATACAAAATTTCAGGTTTCCTTTTACCAAAATCATCTTCAAGAGCAGAAATAATGGCTTTTGCACCTAAGTATGAGCCTCCAATACCTACAATAACTACTGTATCTGCATGAGCCCTGATGTTTTTTGCCACTCTGTTTATTTCCTTATAGTCTTCTGAATATGGTAATCTTAACCAACCCAAAAAATTACTTCCAGCTCCTTTTCCTGATTCTAATAATTTCAACTTTTTTAAAGCACTATCCAAATATCTACTAAAATCATCATCACTAATAAAAGGTTTCACATTTTTAAATCCAAGTTTTATACTTTTCATCTGTTTAAAATTTTTTGTTTGCGATAATTTACAAAAAATTTATAATACATTCAGGAACTCACATAAATTTTTTTAATCATAATTTTGTGTGTATTTTATGATTAATAAAATTCATGTTCGTTTCAGTATTTATATATTTTTTAACAAACTCCTGTTTTTGTTTAAAGATTATATTAAAAAGCAAATTTACAATTATTTTATATATTGCATTGAAGATTTTTATATTTAAAAAAATTATTATACATTTGTGCTACATAAAAATGATTTAACTACTCAGGTAGAGTGCTTTTGAGAAAGGAAAGTTATATTTTTTAGTAATAAAAATTTAAGTACATGAAAATCAATATTAATAATAAAACAATTTTAATACCGGTATTAATCAGTTTATATATTTTGCTTATTGCCGGAATCAAACTAATGCCCCACCCTGATAATTTTACACCTATTTTAGGATTAGCCATTTTTGGTGGAGCTATGTTTATCAGAAAAAAAATATTTTTGTACATTACAATCTTATCTTTATTTATATCTGATTTTATTTTCAACAACTACATACATCCGGAATATTTTGCAAACAGATCAAACATAATTATTGTTGCCGACTACATGATTTGGGTATATCTGAGCATTTTTATTATAATAATTGCCGCATCATATATATTAAAGAAATTCAGCTATTTAAAACTGTTTTTCACAGCGATAGGAGGAGCCTTAATATTTTTTCTAATTACAAATTTTGGATCTTGGATGAGTTCTCCCGAACTTTATTCAAGAGATTTTTCAGGTTTAATAAACAGTTATGTTGCGGGAATTCCATTTTTCAGAAGTACATTAATAAGCAATATTATCTTTAGTTTTATCGTTTTTGGCATATATGATATTACTATCAAGTATGTATTAAAACTAAAGAGCGAGTTCTCTTTTGACGAATAAATAAATTAAAATGTTAAAAAACTGGCTTAAAAATAAAACTGAACGGTCTACTTTTGGAGTCTTTGCTTATCTAGGTGAAAAATTTGGAATTCAGAGCAGCAAAATGAGATTATATTTTATTTATGTATCGTTTTTAACATTAGGTTCACCTTTGATTTTTTATCTGATTGCATTATTTTGGCTTAATCTAAAAAAATACATACGAAAGACATATACACTTATTTTTGATTAACCGAATAAGATGAAAATGATAGAAAATCAATAGATTTAAACCCAGCGTTCTGTGTTCACTATGGGTTCCGGATAATCTTTTCCTAATTTTATATTTGCTTTTTTAAGTTCAGCCTCAGATACTTTATCAGGTTCATGGATACTATTATTTCCCAATGTTGACAATTCCGGTATCCAACGTCTAACGAACTCACCTTTAGGATCCAACTTTTTAGCTTTAGTAATAAAATTGCAATATCTGTCTTCTTTGGCATCAAAATTAACGCCTGCCATTGTATTCCAATTACCCCAATTACTACACGGATTATAATCTACCAAAACAGACTGAAAATATTCTGCACCAAGTTGCCAATTCACTTTCAATTCTTCTATTAAAAATTGCGATAAAATCCTTCTACCTTCAAAGGAAATAAAACCTGTCTGATTCAATTCTCTCATAAATGCATCGACTATCGGAACACCTGTTTTTGCATTTTTCCAAAGATTAAAAGCTTCCATATCATCTGTCAAATCAGATAAATCCAAACCTCTAATACCACCTTTTTCAAAAATCTTTATCACATATTTCTTTTCCTGTAATTTGAAAAAATCTCTTCTCATAAGGCCATGAATAATACAAGAAGCTCTATTGCTATGGTATTTATTCCCCATAAATCTATTTATATATTCATAAATGGTTTTTGGCGAGATACATCCTGTATTCAAATATGGACTCATGTGGGTAACAAGCACACTACCTTTTTTCTTTTTCTGTTTTAAACTCAGAGCTGTAGCTTTAAAATTATTTTTTATAAATTCTTCCATTCTTCTTATTGCCTCATATTCTCCACCCTTAAAAACAGTTGATTCCGGTATCTCATCAGGAGTAAAACCCAAATCTTCCATTGTTGGCAAAGGTTCGGACATTACATTATCCATATAAGGCAGAATCTTATCCGGAATAGGCAATGGTTTTCTTACAGGAACTATTTTACCGACTTCCCGGTAAAATGCGGCATAAGTATCGGGAGTATGTTTTATAGGAAAAGGCAAATCACCGGTATGATAAAGCATTTTACCTCTTGTAAACCTCAATTCTTGTCCTATCTGCCACAATTTCTTTTCCAATTCATCCTGGATAAATTCTTCTTCAGGAGTCCGCTCTCTATTACAATAAACCCATGTCGATTTAACTTTATGTGCGATTTCATAAATTATATCTTCTGTCTTACCATAACGAATAATCAAATCAATATTTCTTTCCCTAAAGGATTTCTTTAAATATGCAAGGGATTCCAAAATAAATTTAGCTCTATAAGGCCCAACCTGACGAAAACCATATTCTGTTTTATTATCATAGAGTCTTTTATCAAAAACATAAATTGGTATAATTACATCACATTGATTTGTCGCTTGTGTCAATGCCTCATTATCTCTTAATCTTAAATCGTGTCTAAACCAAACAATTCCTATTTTTATTCTCAAAACTATATTATTTTAATTGTTAACTTAAATATAGCAATATATACCAGATATTGATTTAAAAAGTCAAATATAAACAATACTTTTCACTTTTAACTGCATCACAATTCGTAATATCATGAAAACATAAAATCAATAATTATTTTTTTCAAAAAAGACAACTGCTATTTTAATATTATTTTGTTAAAAAACCATTTCAAATATATACCAAAAAAATTAATACTAAACTGTAACAAATATTAAAATTAAAAAAAGCATTTCTTATCTTTACTATGATAACAGTATAATATCAAATTGATAAACTAAAAGCCAAAGATACATAAAATTAATTTGTAAACAATATAAATTGCATAAAATTCAATCTCTTAATTTAATTATTTTTATTTAAATTATTCCTCTTCCAAAAGAGGTAAATTATGCATCCTCAAATATATCTGAGCAACAGTCAAAACATCTTTTTCACAATAAATTTTAATACGTTCCAAATCATTTTCTTCCCAATATACCATACCTACCATTGAACCGTCAATATCATCTTTAGGAGATTTTATACCAAGGATTGCTGCTAATAAATTGAGAGAAGTATAATTCTTATAATCACCGAATTTCCACATCTCCATAGTATCGCAAAGATGTTTTGTTTCCCATGGCTTTTTACCAGCAATATCAAGCATAGCGGGGAGAGGAAGACCATTTACTATCATTCTTCTGGACAAAAACGGGATATCAAACTCTTTAATATTATGACCACACAAAAAATATTTAGTAGGATTGTTGAAATGTTTATTTAGCAATGCTGAAAAATCTTCCAATACTTTTTTTTCATCCTCGCCGTAATATGAATTTAATCTCATTTCCTTTTTACCGTTTAATTCTTTTATATAACCAACGGAAATACAAACCACTTTAGCAAATTCCGCATATATTCCGGCTTTAGTCGAAAACAATTCAGCATAGCTAGCATCATTCTCTTCAGTATCTTTTAACCAATATTTGCTTTTCTTTTTCCAAAGCTCTTGCATTATTGGAGATAAATCATTAAAATCTTTGGAAACAGGCACTGTTTCAATATCTAAAAAAAGTATATTACTGATATTCATAAATTTAAAATTTGGTCAAAAATAGGAAAAAAAGGCTATTTCAAAAAATATTGCTATGTTTTGATTCAAAATACAGATTTTTTAGCAATAATAAATTACTTAGCAAATTATCCTGTGTAATATTAAGATGTCCAATCATGGTCTTCAGTATCATTACTTACCTGACTTTGTTTTTGTCGCAAATAAATTTGTGACACCTTTTAGGACTTGAAAGCACGCGATAGCATGACTTAAAAGCCGATTTAATATTTCATCATTAATTTATTTTATCTTTCAAACTTGAAACTTTCGAACCTGTCAATGCCTCAAATACTTTGCCCATTTTTTCCAAAAACATTTATTATAATCAGGAGGGGAAATAAAATTCATAAGTTCTTTTTTGACCGGATGGACAAAACTCAAACTATAGCTATGCAGACATATACTTCTATCTTGTATCTTCAAATTTGAACCATATTTAAAATCACCTACAACAGGATAGAATTCATTACTGAATTGCGCTCTAATCTGATGTGATCTTCCGGTAATTAGCCGGATATCTACAAGAGAAAGATTATCTATAACCCCAAGTAAATAAAATTCAAGTTCTGCTTTTTTACCTCCATTAATTTTATTTTTAAAGGCTGTAACAACATTAAGTTTATTATCCTTCACAAGAAAATGTTGCAATTTCCCGGATTTTTTTTTCATTACACCTTCTATAATAGCATAATACTTCTTATTAAATTCTTTAGCTTTCATTGAAACAGTTAAACGAGTCAGAGCTTTTGAAGTTCTGGCAAAAACCATAACTCCGCTTGTAGGTCTATCCAATCTATGCACGGAACCGAGAAATACATTTCCCGGTTTATTATATTTTGTTTTAATATAATTTTTCAAAATTTCAATTATACTATCATCATTGGTTTTATCTTTTTGAGACAAAATACCTGCCGGCTTATTCACAACAATTATGTGATTATCCTCATAAAGAATACTAACATTATTATTTATTTTATGCATTAAGATTGTTTTGCAATTATTCAGGTTAGATATTTCTTAAAATCAATATCATTAAAATCAAATGTTTTATCCGGATATTTCCCTTTATAACCGGTATAAAATTTTTTTAATATTGATAATTCTTCTTCATAAGTTTCAGCAGGAGTATGCGGTATATCAAAAACAACAGTTTTAGAATGGTAATCTATAGCGACCAATTGGATTTTGATTCCGGTAGCCTTAGCGATTGTATAAAATCCCGACCTAAGTCTCTTCACTTTTTTCCGTGTCCCCTCAGGAGTAAAAGTTATTCTTATCTCATCCTCACTATTAATAATATCAATAATTTGTTCTACTACACTTTCTTTTTTTTTCGTAGGATTTCTTTCGACAGGATAACCTCCCAAAGCCCTCATAATAAAACCGTAAGGCGGTTTAAATAAACTGGATTTACCCACAAATTTAATTTTCATCTCCATTTTCCACCTCACTAATATACCGATAGGAAAATCCCAATTTGATGTATGAGGCATAACAACAATCATAAGTTTTTTATCAGGAGCTTTCTTTCCCTTTATCTTCCAACCCCACAATTTTAAAATAAATATTGCGATAAGCTTTTTCATTTTTTTATTTTTATATTAAAACCAGGAAGTTGTTTTGCGCCTTCGTCTCCTCCTAGTTGTTTTTATACCAAGCACACCCAATAACCCTCTTGTCAATTCCCTTGCTACCGTTCTTCCTATTTGTCTTGAAGTAGTACTTGTCAATATTTTCTCAAGAGTACTTTTTTCTCTTTTTCTACTCCTGTTTAATTCCTTATATCCTTTTTCCACATTCGATTTATGTTCATCTTCACGGGCAGCATCCATCTTTGCAGATAACAATTCATAAGCACTTTCCCTGTCAATTGGAGTATTATATTTTTTAATCAATTTTGACTGATTGACCAAATAATTAATTTCATCATCAGTCAAAACATCCATTCTCGATTGAGGAGCTCTTAAATAAGTATGGACCAAAGGAGTTGGAATCCCCTTTTCATTCAATACCGTCACGATAGCCTCGCCTATCCCCAATCTGGTAATCAATTCATCAATATCATAATAATCTGTCAAGGGATAATTTTCCGCAGCTTTTTGAATTGCTTTCCTGTCTCTTGCTGTAAAAGCTCTCAGAGCATGTTGCACCTTCATACCCAACTGACTAAGAACTTCATCCGGAATATCGGTAGGATTCTGAGTAACAAAAAATACTCCTACTCCTTTGGATCTTATCAATTTCACTATTACTTCTATTTGGTCCAAAAGGGCATCACTTGCCTCTTCAAAAACCAGATGAGCCTCATCTATAAAAATAACTAATTTAGGTTTATCAAGATCTCCTTCCTCAGGAAAAATTGAATATATCTCTGCGAGCATTTGCAGCATAAATGTTGAAAATAATTTTGGCCTATCCTGAAGATCTGTCAATCTTAAAACGGAAACTATACCTTGCCCTTCACTATCAACCCTTAAAAGATCATGCACATCAAAAGACGGTTCACCGAAAAATATTTCTGCTCCTTGCTGTTCAAGTTCTACTATTTTCCGCAATATTGTACCAAGTGAAACAGATGACATTTTCCCATAAGTTTCCTCAAATCCTTCTTTACCGTCAGTGCTTAAATATTGTAATACTTTTTTAACATCTTTAAGATCAACTAATGGAATATCATTGTCATCGCAATATTTAAAAACCACTGCTATAATACCTGATTGCACATCATTTAATCCCAAAATCTTTGAAAATAAAATTGGTCCGAATTCTGAAACAGTCGCTCTCAAACGGACACCTTTCTCACCGGAAAGGGTCAAAAGTTCAACAGGGCTTCCCGAAGGAATATAAGGCAGACCGATTTTTTCATGTCTTTCTATTATTTTAGGATGCATATTTCCGGGGACAGCAATTCCACTTAAATCACCTTTGATATCCATTACAAGTGACGGCACACCATTAGCAGATAATTGTTCTGCCATTATTTGCAAAGTTTTTGTTTTACCCGTTCCGGTTGCACCCGCAATCAAACCATGCCTGTTAAATGTTTTCAAAGGCAATCTAACAAATGTATCTTTCAGTACTTCATCATCTAATTTAGCAGCACCCAAAATAAATGAATCATTTTTAAAATGATAACCATTATTTATTAATTCAATAAATTTTTGTTTTTTATCCATTATTGTCATTATTTTATATATTACAAAAATAGAAAAAATTTTATTACGTTAATTATGTTTACGTTATTTTTATATGGTTAAATTTTTAATAATGCATAAAACGGCAAAACTATTATTCTTTTTTATTTTACCATTTCTTTTAAATGCTCAAAAAAGTACTATTTTCGGTGTGATTACAGACGCTGTCACAAAAGATCCGGTAGAAGTAGTAACGGTTTTTATTGATGGAACAACTACAGCTGTGCAAACTGATTTTAACGGATTGTATAAACTTGATATTCCTGCAAATAAAAGTTTGGATATTATTTATACGCGAATAGGTTATAAAAAAACAAAATATCATATCAAAGGGCTTAGTAAAAACGAAAAACACCAAATAAACGTTGCTCTAATGCCTGATGATACAAAATATGAAGTAACAATTACCGATAGCCGGATTAATGATGTCGGTATGATACGTGAAGATATTGAAGAATTAAAACTTTTGCCAATTACATCTGGAAATTTTGAAAGTGTTTTGCCAAGTATAGCTCTTGGAACATCGACTGGGACAGGGGGAGAATTATCATCTCAATACAATGTGAGAGGTGGTAACTATGATGAAAATCTTGTTTATGTAAATGATTTTGAGATTTTCAGACCACAACTTATTCAAAATTCAGAACAAGAAGGATTAAGTTTTCCCAATCCTGATTTAATAAAAGATTTGTCTTTTTCTTCAGGTGGTTTTGAAGCAAAATACGGCAATAAAATGTCCTCTGTATTGGATATTCATTACAAGAGGCCTACGATTTTCAAATCTTCAATATCATTAAGTCTTTTAGGAGCTAATGCACATTTGGAAGGAAGTACCAAATTGGGGAAAAACAAGTGGAATAAACTGAGAATATTAACAGGATTAAGATATAAAGACAATCGCTATCTTCTTAACAGCCAAACCAAAAAAGGAGAGTATATCCCCACATTCACGGACATTCAGACATTTATTACTTATGATATAAACAAAGATATCCAGATTGCTTATCTCGGAAATTACAATGGTAATATTTTTAGATTAAAACCCAAGAGCCAGCAGGAAGTAACGGGAACAATCAGAAAAGCAATTAGATTTACCACATTCTTTGAAGGCAATGAAGTTGATGAATTCAATAGTTTCATGAATGGTCTCACATTGACATATGTTCCTGAAAGAAGAAAGAATCCATTTTATTTAAAACTTTTGGGGTCTTCATATATTGGATCAGAATCACAAAGATATGATATTCTCGGTGAATACCGTTTAAGCCAAATTGAAACAAATTTCGGCAGTGATAAGACGGGAGAAGAAATAAGCCTTTTAGGTATTGGAGCTCAACATAAATACACACGAGATTTTCTTTATTCACAAATATCCAATATTAAGCATATCGGAGGTATAGAGTTAAACCAATCCGGGATTTCAGGAATAGAAAGTTCTCATTTTATACAATGGGGTTTAGATTTTAAAAGAATGTATTTTTTCGATAAAATAAATGAGTGGGAAAGACTCGACTCGGCAGATTATTCAATTCCATATACCGATTCTATTGTATCATTACAGTATGTATTAAAAAGTAAAAATCAATTGAATAAAAACAATTTCAGTGCATTTGTTTCAGATACTTATTTCAGAAAAAATAAAAGTCATGAAATAAAGGCAACTGCAGGACTACGGTTTATGTATAGACCACTTAACGGTGAATTTCTCACAAGTCCAAGATTTCAGGTATCATATAAGCCATTGAATTGGAAGAGGGATATTGCTTTGAAACTATCGGGGGGACTATATTATCAACCACCGTTTTACAAAGAACACAGGCGAAGAAACGGTTCATTAAACCTTGATATAAAATCTCAAAAATCAATCCATATATTAGCAGGCATTAGCTATGATTTCTATTGGAAAAAAATCAGTAATAAAAAGATGAAATTAATTTCAGAACTTTATTATAAAAGGCTTGACAATCTGGTTTCTTATGATTATGATAACGTAAGAATTATTTATTCCGGAGAAAATGATTCCAAAGGGTATATTACCGGTATTGATTTCAGATTGAATGGAGAATTTGTTCCCGATGCAGAGTCGTGGATTAATATATCCATAATGCAAGCAAGGGAAAAACTAAATGGAATTCAACATAAAAAATGGGCGGACACTTCCTTGGTTAATACTCAATATGTACCCCGCCCTACTGACAGACTAGTTAATGTTTCATTATTTTTTCAGGATTATTTTAAAAACAATAAAAATTTCAAAGTGCATTTCAATCTTAATTTAGGTACAGGATTACCATTTGGATTTAAGGATGATAATATAGTAGTAAGAAATAACTACAGATATCCGCCTTATAGAAGAGTGGATATAGGTTTTTCATATTTGCTTTGGGATAAAACCATGAAAAGCCATAAACCGCTACATCCACTAAGATTTACACGAAACACTTGGGTCAGTTTGGAAATATTCAATCTTCTCGGTATAAACAATCCTTCTTCGGTAAACTGGGTAAGGACAATTACCGGTGGATATTATGCCATAAAAAACACTCTTACTTCAAGAAGAATAAATCTGAGATTCAAAATGGAAATATAATTTAAAAACAACTGACCTGTTTGGAATTAAGTTGACATAAAAATTAAAAAAATATTTTTCAAATCCTATCCTATCACTCCCATTCGTAAATCAACGTATACGATTATATTTCTTTTTGTCTTTGTCTTTTATCCTCACCTTAAGCCCCTCTCTTTTTTACAAATTAATGATATTTTTCAATCTTTGTACCAGGAAAGAGAGGAACTTTTACTCTCCCAGAAGTTAAATATATCCTGTTAAGATTATGCTTTTCCCACAATGATTAAGCGCCATTTCCCCCTTCTCTTTTTCCTTTTTGCCCTTTGTCTCTTAAACATAAAACATGAAAAATGGAACATGGAACTTGTAACTTGAAATATGAAAGATGTAACTTTAAACTTTGATTTTTAACCTTTATACTTTATACTCAAATCTACATTTTCCGGAACTAAAGAAGATGCATCACCTTTCACTCGAATTATTTCCCTGACAATAGTCGAGCTAATATGGCTATATCTCGGTCTGCTAATAAGAAAAACGGTTTCGATATCTTTATTTAGTTCGTGATTCAATTGAGCTATTGTTTTTTCATAATCAAAATCCGAAGCATTTCTCAGCCCTCTGATTATATATTTAGCACCTACTTTCTTGCAAAAATCGATAGTCAATCCATGAAATTCTCTAACCTCTATTTTACTTTCATTTTTAAAAACGCCATTAATCCAATCTATACGCTGTTCAAGTGGGAAGAGTTTATTTTTGCTTGTGTTCATTCCGATTGATATTATTATTTTATCAAATAGCGGACAAGCTCTCTGTATTAAATTAACATGACCTATTGTAATAGGATCAAATGAACCCGGAAAAACAGCTATTTTCATCTGTTTGTTACTTTTTTGTTAAATTCTGCATCTGAAACGAATTCATCATCCTGAATCATTTTCAACATTTTATTCGGATTAATTTTATTTTTATCAAATCTGATAAGCCAATAATCATTACTATCTCCTATTCTTTTCATTAATCTAACTCCGTATTTTTTATATTTTTGCAACCATCTCGACATTATCATACCTTTTCCTGATTTTATAATAATCTGATTTTCGATAATCTCCTCCCCTCTTTCTACAATAGACGGTTTTTCAGTCATAATCCAACCGTCCTTGGAATTCGCCAAGGTATCAAGTCTAATCATCAATTCTTTTAGTTTTTCAGGAAATTGAGATTTACCTTTGATTGTTTTTACTTTATCATCGTCTGAAAATGATATTGTTGTCGTCGGAGCGTCAACCAAATCCATACCATAAGTGTCATCAAACCGCCAGAATCTATTTTTCCTAAATAATTTCACTAATTCCGTATAATTTTTTTTATCTAACATTTTCTCATGCTTACCATTTTTGGTTGTATACCTTCTACCGTTATATTTTACCAGGCCTGTATTATAAATTGTCATAGTATATATCGGACATTTTCCAAAACAAGGCCCTTTACTATACACAATAACAGGAGAAGCCTTTTTAGGATTAGACTCCATTTTAACAGTACTGCATGCACCAAATACAAATACACTTATCAATCCGGCTACAAATAATTTTTTCATATATTTTTTTTATGCAAATTAAACAAATATTAATTAATTTTATTGTTAAAAAATAATAATCTTTTTAGTATTAACTATTTTTCCTGAATTTAATTGAATAAAGTACAACCCTGAATTAAAATAAACAGAACTTATATTTTTTACTGTTTCCCATTTCCCGAATTTCCCTGAATAAATTTCCCTTCCCCTAATATCATAAATTATCACATTAATTACTTCATCAGGGAAATATGTTCTAACCAAAGAAATACAATTATTTTTTACATAAAAATCTATTCCATCAAATAAATCCGTAACGATCTTAATATCACAAAGCGAATTGTTTATAATTAAGGATTTTCTATATATATTGATAGAAGCTTTCATCCTTTCAATCTGACCTTTGGTAAACATAAGACTGCAATGATCATTGGTATAATCCATGTAATTCATAAACATATCCATTGATCCGCAAGAGAATTTATCGCCCTTAGGGCAGCCTGAATAATAATTATACTGTAAGGGAGTATCTTCAACCTCATCATCATTTTCACATCCCGGATTATTTCCCCATATATGATATAGATCAAAATAATGTCCCATCTCATGAACTATAGTTTTTTTCTGAGTGCTATTCTTTTTGAGGTTTCCAATATTAATAACAATACCTTCTTCATTTGAATATTCAGGGTTAATACCTGGAAATGTAGATGTTCCAAAGTTATTTGACATTTCACCAATCCATATATTTATATATTTTTGAGGATCCCACAAATCCGAACCTCCAAATGATTTATGCTTGATCTTTAATCTTTTATTATCTCCTTCGACATATTGATCGGCAAAATTATTTTCTTCCGTTTCAAAAAATAAAATTCCTTTTATGACTTTTCCGGATTCATCTTTTTTCCCAATACAAAAATTTATTCTTAAGTTACCAATCAAATCATAAAATGTATCCGGAACATATTTCAGATCATAATTTTGTGCGTTAAAGGCATCATTCAATATATCCAGTTGCTCATAAACATCAGGAATCCTTACTTGAAAATCAGAGTTTTTCTTATTAAAAACATGAAACACAACCGGTATTGTAATTTCATCTCTTAAATCTAAATTTTCATCAAAAGCAGATATTATTTTTTCCTTATTCAGTAAAAAATTATTATAATCATTTTGATTTTGAAAAAAACGAAAATAATCATTTACAAATGAACAGTTAACCTGTTGAGCATTCAAATGACCGATGATAATCAATAGTAATATTTGTAGCGAATACTTCATATAAATGATAACGACACAGCAAAGAAATAATTTTTATTTTAAAAAATTAATAATATCATTAACATTTGGTTCTAAAATAATCTCTGTCCTTCTGTTTTTTGATTTGTTTTTTTCAGTATCATTCGGAACTAGGGGTTGATATTCCCCCCTACCAGCTGCAGTAATCTGTTGAGGCATAACACCATTATTAATCAATACTTCCGTTACAGCCAAAGCTCTTTCTGTGCTCAATCTCCAATTTAAGTGGGGAGTACCGTCAGCGTCAGTATGGCCTTCTATCAGAATATGGATAGACGGTTCTGTTTTAAGGGCTTTTGCCAGGTTTTTCAATGCCAATTTACCTTTAAAATCCAATTTATCACTTCCTTTGGCAAATAATAAATTCTGACTTAATGAAATATACAATCTCCCGTCATTTCTTTTTTCAACCATAATATCATCATTGGAATATCCGGAAAGTACGCTTTTTATCTTTTCCTTAATAGATGACAATTTTTCATCCTTCAATCGAAGCATGGTTCTTAATGAATCAATTTTATGCTCTCTGGATTCAAGATTATTTTTCAACAATTGCTGTTTAAGATTTTGATTATTCAAATCACTTTCAAGTTTTCTTAAGCTTCTTTCTTTTTCTGCAAGCAATTTTTGTTTTTCAGCCAATTCTTCAGACAAATTTGTTTGTTCTGAAAATGCTCTATCCAATAATTTTTTATTTTCCAACAACATTTTATCATATTCTTGCTGACATTTATTATACATATCTTTTGATGCTGTAAGTTTTGTATTCAGTTCATACATCAATTGTTCGGTTTGACTTATTCTCTCTTTCAAAGATTTAATTTCATCCTTGTCTTTTTTATTTTGTTCTTTGAGATACTTTAATGAATTATTTTCTCTAATCAAATTATTTTTTTCATCCACAATATTTTGATATTTTGAAGGCAAAACGCAAGATGATAATATCATTGTAAATACAAAAAGAATAGAAACTTTATTTATCATATTTTTATTTTTTGCAAATGTAAAAATAAATAATTTATTGTCTTCATTAAAGCAGGTATCATTTCAATCTGTTATTGATTTTATCGTTTTTCAACAAATGTAAATTTATATAATCATTAAAATTCAAACTATATACATAAACACTTTACCGACTTTACTCACTCCCCTATCTTCATATCACATTACACTATCCCAAAGTATCATCAAAGAAAGTTTCATGAATAAAATAAAAAATTGAATTAATTTCTTAATTTTTTCAATTTTTCAAACAGGGATTTTTCTTCATTAGTCAGATTTTGAGGTATTATTACATTTACCTCCAAATATAAATCCCCGAAATGTCCGGGCATATTATATTTTGGCATACCTTTACCTTTGATTCTAAACACTTTACCATTTTGGGTTCCTGCCGGGATTTTTATTTTTACTTTTTTATGATCCAGAGTTTCAACTTCCAATTCACCTCCCAAAACAGCAGTAAAAAGATCTACATCCAATTTTTTTCTTAAATCAACACCTTTCCGCTCAAATCCGGTATTATTTGAAATCTTAACTTCAATAAATAAATCACCCGGAGAACCACCATTTCTACCTGGAGCCCCTTTGCCTTTAATTTTAAGTTTTTGCCCGTTTTTCACTCCTGGTTTAAATTTGACTCTTATTTTTTTTCCACCCAATTCTATCAATCTGCTTGTTCCATGAAACGCCTCTTCCAAAGTTATTTCCGCAATTGCAGAATAGTCCTGCCCTTTAGTCGCTCTAGCGGCTCTACCGGTATTAAATCCTCTACTTCCGCCTCCAAAAAACATATTGAAAAAATCAGAAAACTCAGACCCTTGTCCAAATTCAAATTGAGCTCCGCTACCCCCGAAATCGAATCCTCCTGTACCTTGACCTTGTCCGAAATCAAAATGAGCTCCATTCTGTTCAGCTTGTTCAAATTTTTCCCAATCATGACCATATTTGTCATATTTTTTTCTTTTTTCCGGATCTGACAAGACAGTATAAGCTTCATTTATTTCTTTAAACTTTTCTTCGGCTTGTTTATTCCCCTTATTTTTATCAGGATGATATTTTACAGCTAATTTTCTATAAGCCTTCTTTATTTCTTTTTCCGATGCAGTTTTATTTATTCCTAATATTTTATAATAATCTATATATTGCATAATTTGATTTTTTAATTACAATCTGTTAAACATATTTGAACAAAAATTAGTTCTACACAAATAAAAAAATAAATAAAACTATCAGGATTTGTGCAATTAATAAAATAAATAGTACCTTTGCGCCGCTAATGAAGATTTTCGTAATTAAACTTAGTAAAAATAAATAAAAATGAGTGTATTATTAGATTCAAAAAAGAAAAAAGAAATTTTTAAAGAATTTGGAGGGTCAGAGACCAATACAGGTTCAATTGAAGGACAAATAGCATTACTTACCGAAGAGATTAAAATACTTTCACATCACCTTAATGAAAATAAAAAGGATCAAGTAAGCAGAAGGGCTCTTTTAACTAAAGTTGGTAAAAGAAAGCGATTTCTAAAATATCTATTGAGAAAAGATATTGTAGGATACAGAGCATTAATTGAAAAATTGGGCATCAGAAAATAATTCGGATCTTAGTTTATCAAATTAACTATATTTTATATTTATTGCGGTTATAATATTTTCCGCTTCAAAGTGCATTTTAAATCAAGATGCGATTAAAATTTAATTATTATTATGGGTAAAAAACAAGGAATTTCCATTTCGTTCAAGATGCCGAATGGAAATGATGTTGTTATTGAAACCGGTAAATTGGCTGATCAGGCTGATGGTTCGGTAACTTTAACAATAGGAAAAACTATATTATTAGCAACAGTTGTTTCTGCTAAAGAAGCAAAAGAAAATCAGTCATTTTTTCCACTTTCTGTTGACTATCAGGAAAAATTTGCATCTGCCGGACGAATTCCCGGTAATTTTTTTAGGAGAGAAGGCCGCTTGTCCGATAATGAGATATTAGTTTCAAGATTGGTTGACAGAGCATTAAGGCCTCTGTTTCCTGACGGGTATATGAATGAAACCCAGGTTTATATCAATTTACTTTCAGCCGAAGACGGTGTAATGCCTGATGCTTTGGCAGCTTTAGCGGCATCCAGTGCTTTAAGTGTATCTAATATTCCATGGGATGGGCCTATTTCCGAAGTCAGAGTAGCTAAAATCAATGGAGAATATCAAATTAACCCTAAAAGGGACGAACTGGAAAATGCAACTTTAGATTTGATAGTTGCTGCTACTTTAGACAATGTGATGATGGTGGAAGGTGAAGCTGATGAGGTAAGTGAAACAGAAATTGTTGAAGCAATTAAGATAGCTCATGATGCTATAAAAATCCAAATTGAAGCACAACTTGAATTAGCAAAATTAGTTGGTGATAAAGCTTTGGTAAAAAGAGAACTCGAAAAATCATTGGAAAGTCCTGAACTAAAAGAGACTATCAAAAATATGATCTCGGGTAAAATCGAGACAATTGCCAGAGGTGCTTTGGATAAACTCACACGAAAAAATCAGTTGAAAGAAATAGAAAAAGAGCTAAAAGAAAGCCTAAAAGAAGAAAAAGGAGAAGAATGGTTTGAGGAATATGGCAGCCTGATTTCAACTTATTTTGACAAAACGAAAAAAGAAGTTTTCAGAAGATTAATACTGGAAGAAAATATCAGAATGGACGGAAGAAAACCGGATGAAATACGAAATATCTGGACAGAAATAGATCTTATTCCTTCCAGTCATGGATCAGCCGTCTTTACCCGGGGAGAAACTCAAGTATTATCCATACTTACTTTGGGAACAAAAATGGATCAAATAATGGTTGATAATGCTTTGAATTCATATTATGATGATTTCATATTGCATTATTCATTTCCCGGTTTTTCAGTAGGCGAAGTTAAACCGATGAGAGGTCCCGGACGTAGAGAAGTTGGCCATGGAAATTTAGCGGGAAGATCGTTAAGAAAAGTATTACCTGAAGATTTTCCTTATACTATCAGAATTACTTCAGATGTATTGGAATCAAATGGTTCGTCTTCAATGGCTACAGTTTGTAGCGGTTCAATGGCATTAATGGATGCCGGAGTCCCAATAAAAGAAGGTGTTAGCGGAATAGCAATGGGTTTGATAACCGATGGTGAAAAATATGTTGTATTGTCAGATATTCTCGGTGATGAAGATGCTATCGGCGATATGGACTTTAAAGTAACCGGAACCAAAAACGGTATTGTCGCATGCCAAATGGACATTAAAATAGACGGACTTCCATATAATATTCTTGAAAGTGCGCTTATGCAAGCAAAAGAAGGAAGAGCTCATATATTGAATGAAATGAATCAAACGATAGATGCTCCGAGAGAAGATCTCAAACCTCATGCTCCAAGAATCAGTGTCATTGAAATCAAAACGGATCAAATAGGTGAAGTAATAGGACCGGGAGGAAAAGTAATCCAAGAAATCCAAAAGAATACAAATACAACTATTACCATTACCGAAGAAGAAGATAAAGGAATAGTACATGTATTCAGCACAAATAAAGATGATATTGAAGCTGCGATTAAGACAATTAAAGAAATAACCTATAAACCTCAAATTGGTGATGAATTTGATGCAGTAGTAAAAACTGTTATGCCTTATGGTGTTTTTGTTGACTTCCTAGGTAAGAAAAGTGGTTTGGTTCATGTTTCCGAATTATCATATTCCAGAATAGAAAATGTTGAAGATGCGGTAAATGTAGGAGATAAATTTAAAGTTAAATTAATAGATATTGACCCTAAAACTAAAAAGCTCAGACTTAGTAGAAAAGCTTTGCTACCTAAACCGGATTATATTAAAGAACGTGAAGAAAGAGGTGAAAAAGACGATAGAAGGCATTATAATCGAGGTGGAGACAGACGCGGTGGAGATAGACGTGGCGGAAATAGAAATAGAAGAGATGGTGACAACAGAAGAAATGATAGAAAACATGATTAGTGCCTGTCTATAATACCATTAAAATTCAAAACAATCTCCTTATAGACAAACACTTAGTTAATATTAAAGCGCTATCAAAATAAAGGAACAAAATGTTTCGTTATTTTGATAGCTTTTTAATCTCTATTTTTACGGTTTATGATGGTAATCCGTGATCAGAGACAACTTCTTTTTTAAGGATTTCCAACTGTTTTATTTTATCCTCTATGCTTTCAATTTTATCCCGCAATTCATTTTTCAAAATAGTTAGATTTCTATAAACATCCTCAATATTGTCAATAGCATCATTAATCTTTTTTCTCAAAATAATATCCGTAATAAAATTATCAAAAATAACATTTAAAAACCCCTGAAACTCAATAGGTTTTAAATAAAGATTAACACTGTTGATTTTTATACCAATTAAAGATTGTTCCAGTTTTTTTATCATAAGGTTACTTTCCAAAAGATATTGCTTTGCATTATTGATAGCAATATTCTTGTAAGAATCTACACGCCTCATCCTTTTTCTGGTTTTCCAATTACCATATCCTTCCACTTCTCTCAAAGCAGCACTTAATAAAGTAAGTTTACTATACAACTTATCGATAATTGAAATAGAAACTAAAATCTTCGCTTGTTCTTTTTTCATATCTTTTATATCATCAAGCATATTCCTAAAAGTTAATCCTTCCATTGAATCTTCCGTCATTAATTCAGCTTCCCTCTTTTCAAATAGTGCCTGCAATTCCCGTTTATATCTTAAAAAATCATTGTATTTTCTCCCCAATAGATTGGATTCATAATTCAGGGCAGCTATTTCAGATTTTAATTTTTCATATTGTTTGGATAAATCATAATACTCTTCTCTTTTCTTATCCAAAACCTTTTTCCTGTCAACAAAAACAGATTTTATTAGCCCACCAAAGGAAAATTTTTCCATTTTTGAAATCTCATTATTTTTAGTTTGTAGTAAATCCAATAATTCACTAAGCTCATTTTCAAGTTTCTTCTTTTTACTTTCAATGGAAGAATATTCTTTCTCCACTATCTGAAGGCTATTAATCTTTTTTATTAAATTTTTGATTTCATTCTTGGTTTCAGACACTTTATTTTTCTTTTTTTGAGTATATATTTTAATTTTGTAAAATTAGTGCCTGTCTAAAATATCCGATTTCTTCGTTATGCTCATGTTTGAAATAGTTATTGACAAAAGTCAACTCTTTGATTTCAAATATTTCGCAAACCTTGAACTCGAACATAATAGCTCAGACTCTTAACTTTATAAACAAACACTAATCGATCAAGATGAGTGCTATTTTTATAAAAAAAAACATTTTCCGAACAAAATAAAACTACCTGAATAGTAATAAAACAGGAATTAATTCTATTTTTTAGTAAAAATACTTTAAAATTTGAATAAAAGCATTAATTTTAGCACAAAATAAAACTATTAAATAAATTATAAAAAAAATCATGGGAATATTTAATGATATTAAAAAACTGATTTTCGGTTCAAAATCGATTACTAAATCAGCTGCAAAAAAAACGATTGATTATACAAAAGAAAAAGGTGAACATTTACTGGAAACTTCTGAAGATTTTTTTGAAACTCAAAAAGATGATTTGAATAAAAAATTTGATGAAATAAAAACACAAACGAATGAAAAAAGCAATCAGGTAGTAAATAATATAACTGAAAAATCGAAAGAAATTATTGATAATATTACAGATAGTAAAGTCTTTAAAAAATCTACCGAAGCAATTGAAAAAGCGGGAGATATTATTGCTGATACCGGAGACAAATTTATTGAAGAAGCAAAAGAATTTATAGATGGTCCGGGAAAAGAAGCCGCCGACAAATTCAAAGAGACATCAGAAGTAATCGGAGGTAAAATTATCGAAGGCGGAAAAACCATATATAACAAAGCTTCAGAAATAACTAAGAATCTTGGAGAAAAAATAGATGAGACAATCAAAAAAGCAGAAGAATATGCAAAAACAAAACAAGCAGAAGATAATAAAGATGATTTTGCAGATTCTCCAATAGATTTAAAAGATTCCGAACTTGATGATAAATCTGATTTTTTTGATAAAGCTGATAAATTTACATCAGGAGAATATTCGGACAACCCAACTCCAAAAATAACAAAAAATAAAACCGTCTCAAAAAAAGAAATGCCTGATATTGATGGATTTGAAGATCGTGACAATGATGGAAATCCCCTTATTGATGATGCGGACATAGTGGAAGAAAATAATAACGATGAAACAAAAAAAGGAAATATAAAAAATAAAGATTAAAAAAATTAATTAATTTAACTTCCGGCAGGCAACGAATCCATAATAATAAGTCTCTATATAATATAAATTGCTTCCGGAAAAACTAAAACGATTGTTTTGACAGATAAAGAATTGATTTCCGCAAGTCTGAAAAATGACATAAAGAGTCAAAAAGCTTTATTTGACAAGTATAAAAATTCTATGAAAGCATTGTGTTTCCGGTATACAGGAAATAATCAGGATGCAGAAGATGTCATGCAGGAAGGATTTATTTTGATTTTTTCAAAATTAAAAAATTATAAACATGAAGGTTCTTTTGAGGGATGGATTAGAAAAATAATGATTAATGTTGCATTAAAATATATAAAAAAGAAAAAGAAATTGTATACTGAAGACATAAAAACTATATATAATTTATATGATAAAAATCAAGATGCTATATCCGGTATGTCGTCTGATGAACTTTTAAATTTATTAACACAATTACCCGTTGGATACCGGACAGTATTCAATATGTATGTTATAGAAGGATATAGTCATAAAGAAATAGGACAAATGTTAAAAATTGCCGAAAGTTCTTCCAGATCTCAATTGGCAAAAGCAAAAAATATGTTAAAAAAATTAATAATCGAATTATATTCACACAATGGATAATTTTGAAAAAATATTTAAGGAAAAACTTCATAATATTGAAATCCAAACTTCAGACAAAGTATGGAAAAATGTATCTGAAGCCCTGATAAAACGACAAAGAATTAAACGGTTTCTTATATATTTTATTACCGCAACAGGAATTGCATTTATCCTTGGATTAGGCTTTGTCCTATTGAAGTCCCGTACCAATTCTAAAGAGAATTCAAACCAAAACAGCAAAGTTATTGCTAAAGTTTCCAAGGAGATAAATAAAAATTCCACAAAATCTTATAATCACATTAACCCCGTCAAAAGTTCAACAAAACAAAATACCCCGGATATATTTTCCGGTTACGATAAAATACTTAATTCAAATATAAATTTCAATAATAATCACACAACTTCTTATCAACCAAAATCATCCAAATATCTCCGAACAATATTGAATCAGGAAAATATTGAACATAAAAATATTTTTCAAAATCAATTATCAAAAACATCAAATATTCATAAAAATACCACCGGTATAAAAAAATATGACAACTTTTCAAAGCCAATAGTTTTAAAATCGTCAAAAACAGAATATCTTCTTTTAAATAATAGAATTTTTAATCCTACTATAAAACCTCAACACGGTATCTTAAATGATTGTTTTTCAGATGGGGCAAACAGATGGTTTATGGATTTATATCTTTCCCCCGATTACGCAAAAAAGAGTCTTACCGGCACAAAACCTGAATATATAAATTCCAGATTGTCCAGTGAAAGTGCATTATTATCATATTCGGGAGGAATAATGGCCGGATATAAGTTCAATAAAAACATTTTGATCAAAACCGGATTGAATTTCACTACAATAAATGAAAAATTCCATATTGTAATAAAAGACGTTAAAAACACTCAAACTATTATTACTATTGATACAATTTGGAACACCGACGGAACATATCAAATTTCAAGAGACACGACAATTAAAGAAATATACGGCAAAGAAGATATTCAAAAAATAAATAATTACAGCATGATTGATATTCCTGTTATTTTTGGATATCAATTTAAACATAATGATTTTAATATAGGAATAAATGCAGGTATAGTTTTAAATATTTTAACTTATCAAAAAGGTACCATGTTGAATATGAACGGTGAAGTAGTAAGTTTTAATAAACAATCCGACAATCCAGATATTTTCAATAAAAATTTAGGGATTTCGATTTACACAAGTGCATATTTTGGATATAGGATAAACAGGAATATTGAACTTTTTGCTGAACCTAAGTTTAGATATTTCTTAAAACCATTTACAAATAATAATTACCCCTTAACTCAGAAATTTACAAAATTCGGAATTTCTTTGGGGCCAAGATATTTTTTTAATTAATATGAAATTACAGAAAACGCATTGTATATGAAAAAACTTTTTTACACAGCTCTGGTTATTGTATTATTTAATTCCTGTGTCGAGGAATATGAAGTTTTTTATCCTTATAAAAATGATACTATAAGTTATTTGGCACAGTTGCAGGATAAAAAAGAAAAAGCCATATTCTCGGTTAGTGGAAATCATGTTAAAACCTTTTCCAAAGGCCTGATTGTTGAATTAAATGATGATTTTTTTGAAAATAATGATACAATAAATTTTTCACTTAAACAAATAAACACAATTGGAAAACTGGTGGCTAACAGAATTTCAATGGAAAGTGAAAACCGAAAACTTATTAAGAACTCAAATATAATTGAATTTGAACTTTCGGATACCAAAGGGAATGATATAGCACTTAAAAAAGGAATTCCAATTAGATTCAAAATTCCTTATAATGATTTAAAAGTCCCAAGTATTTTTCGATTGACTTCAAAAGGGTGGAGTAAAAGTGCTTATGAAAATGACATTTTAACTAAAAGTTCATGGGAAATAACATCCGGTGAAGATCCTATTATTCAAAAAGGATATATTTTCACTACGGATAGGCAAGGAATTTTCTGTATTGGACAAGCAATAACAGAAAATGCTAAAATTGAAAAAATCAGAGTCTCACTTCCTGACGGATTTGATGTTGACAATTCAATTGTTCAAATATCTATTCCAAAATTAAATACGAATATAGAAATGTATTGGGACGGTGAATTAAAAGTGTTTGAACTTCCTTATAATGTTAAAATACCTGAAACTGAAGCAAATATAATTGTCATTTCAGATAATGCCAATGGCCAGGCATTTTTTGGTATGAAATATGCTAGTTTTAATAATGGTGATTTAATTAAAGTTGATGTAAGTAAAAAACGAATAGAAGAAATAAAATCCATATTGGACAATTTGTAAACAATAAAGATTTATGTAAATGGGAGCGCCTGTCTGGAATAAAAGAATTTCGGGCAGGCTTTTTTTACATAAAAATTAAAGAAACACTATATATATCTAATCTAAATTAAAATAATTAGATTTAAATTAAAATCCTAAATTTTAATTTATTAATTTTGCATTTTATTAAAAATGTCAATTGAATGAAAATAAATGCACAAACAAAAATATCGGATATTATAAAGGAAAACAAAGATGTTATAGATGTAATAGCAACTATAAACAAACATTTTAAGAAATTAAAAAATCCGATTTTAAGAAAAGTTTTAGCTCCGAGAGTAACAATAGCTGATGCGGCAAAAATTGGAGGAATTGATATTGATATTCTTTTTGACAGATTATCATCCATAGGTTTTAAAATAGAGAAAAAAGACAAAAATGCCGATAAAATAAGTGAGACAAAAAAAGATAAAGACTATTTTACCAATAAAGAAATCATAGAATTGGATGCACGGATAGATTTGGAGAAAGGCATTGATCCTTTTAAATCAATAATGTCTGCAATCAAGAAATTACCGGAGAACAAAGTTCTAAAAATAATCAACAGTTTTGAGCCACTTCCAATGATTAAGATTTTATCTGAAAAAGGTTATGCATTTAAAGTAGAGAGGAAAAATGATTTGGTATACACTTATTTTACCAAAATTGGAGGAAAAACCAATGCAGATGGTTTACCGGAAGATATAGTTGAAGACGACAAGGAATTGTTTGAAAAAATATATTCCGATTACCAAGACAAGATAAAAGAAATCGATGTTAGGAATCTGGAAATGCCCCTCCCAATGGTTACAATACTTCAGGAAATTGAGACCATGCCTGAAGGAAGTGCATTATATGTTCACCATAAAAGAATCCCACAGTTTTTATTAAAGGAATTGACAGAAAGGGGTTACAATCTGGTAGGTAATAAAATTAACGAAGCTAACACAAAATTAATTATTTATAAAAAATGACAGGATTAAGTACAGAGAGATCTCCTTCACAACAGGTGGTAGTACCTCATTTCATAGCTGCATCCATTGCATTTATGATACTTTCGATATTGATTTTTATATCTAGTGATAATTTTATTTTAAGTTTTTATACACCAAAAATATTAGCTATTACCCATATAACAGCGTTAAGTTGGGGAACTATGATTATCATAGGATCACTTTATCAATTGATACCGGTAGTTTTTGAAACCAAACTATATAGTGAAAAACTGGCCATTTTCAATTTTTGGTTATTTGTTATCAGCATTTCATTGTTTTCCTATTCATTTTGGTATTCAAAACTATTGCAATTGATGCCATATACTTCCATTCTGATATTTGTTTCCGTATGGTTATTTGCCATTAATATTATTAAATCATACCAAACAGCCAATAAAAAAGATATATCGGCAAGATTTATTATTACCGCTATTTTTTGGTTAATGATGACCAGTTTATATGGTCTTTTAATGGCATACAATTATAAATACAACTTCCTGGATAATTCAAATTTCAGATATTTAAAAATTCATGCGCATTTTGGTATGATAGGTTGGTTTCTACAATTAATAATGGGTGTTGCAATAACCTTGGTCCCTATGTTTTTAGTATCCCACAAACTCGATGATAAAAAACTTGTACGAACATATTGGTTACTAAATTCAGGTTTGGTATTGTTGTATCTGGATTGGCAATTTTTCAACGGGTCAAATTTTTTACCTGTTTTTTGGATTCTTATTTTAATTGCCATAGCACAATACATTTCATATATTTATGACTCTTATAAAAACAAATTAAGAAAATTGGATATCGGGATGAAACACACTATGCTTGCATTTGTCATATTAGTACTTCCATTAATTTTTTCATCTTTAATATTATTATTACCTGATTATCAATTTCCCGGATTAAAACATATTATTTTATTATATGGGATTTCTATTTTTTTCGGTTTCTATACAAACATGATATTGGGACAAACCTACAAAACTATTCCATTTATTATATGGCTTCACAGATATCAAAAATATGTAGGAAAGGCAAAAACTCCGTTTCCAAGAGAATTATATAATGAAAAACTTGCCGATATTCAATTTTATATTTATAATACTATGCTAATTGCATTACTGGCAGGGCTTTTGTTAAATATTATTTACCTCGTTCAAGCAGGAGCAATACTAATGATAATTACAGCTATTATATATAATTTTAATATGTTTAAAATTATATTTGGCAAAAAAGAAGTGATTTTTAACAAATGATAGGCATCACTACAAAAAAGGCCCCTACTCCATTAACTGTAGTACCGTATTTTGCAGGTTCTTCTCTATCATTTTTGATATTTGGAATTTTCTTTTTCTTTGTAAATGACAAGCATGAACTTGTATACTTACAACCAAAGATAATTGCTTTGACTCATATCGCAACCCTGGGGATTATAACCATGATGACAATGGGAACTTTACACCAATTTGTTCCGGTGGTATTCAATACAAACCTTAGATTTGAAAAACTTGCATTTCGAAATTTTTTTATATTCATTTTCAGTTTGACCTTTTTTATTATATCATTTTACACAAATAGTTACTTTAATTATTTGATTATTGCAGCTTCTATGGTAGCAATTTCTATTTGGATATTTATTTTCAATATCCTAGCAACATATTTAAAAGCAAAAAAGCATGACATAGCAATAACATTCATATTAACTTCATTATTATGGTTATTTTTAACTACTATTTACGGATTATTACAAGCATACAATTTCAAATATTCCTTTCTCGGTTTAGATATATTAAAATATTTAAAAATCCATATTATTTTCGGTTTAGCGGGTTGGTTATTATTATTGATTATAGGTATTTCTTCTATTATCATCCCGATGTTTTTAATATCACATAGATATGTAAATAAAGAAAAATTAAAATATATATATTCTTTTATAAATGCCGGCATTATTAGTGCCTGGATAAGCTATCAAGTTTATGAAACAGAAATTTTGAATTTCCTCTCATGGCTTTTTGTAATTATAGGAATCTTTATATACATTAGTTATATTTATCAATCATTTAAATTCAAAAAGAAAAAGCTTGATATAGCGATGAAACATGTGCTAACAGCATTTATCTTTTTAATCGTACCGATAATTTTTTCTATCTTAATATTCTTTTCTGAAAATCTTGATTATAATTATTTCTTTTCTGAAATAGCAATTTTTTATATTTTCTCAATATTATTTGGAGTTTATATAAACTTAATTCTTGGTATTACATATAAAACATTACCATTTATCGTTTGGCTATATAAATATCAAAAGCATCTTGGGAAAAGGAAAGTTCCGAAACCTGAGCAATTATACTATAAAAAAACCGGCCATATTCAGTTTTACCTATATATATCGATGTTAATATTGATTTTTGCCGGATTACTTTTAAATAAAGAATATCTTTTAAATATATCGGCTATATTAATGTTGCTATCTGCAACATTATTTAATATAAATGTGTTTACTATAATATTTAGAACAAATCCATATAAATGAAAACCCCGCAAGAAATACAAGAGACAGAAGATAAAGTGATGGAAATATTAAAAACAGTAATTGATCCTGAGGTAGAATTGAATATTGTTGATCTTGGATTGATTTATAATATTGATTATGACGGCAAGAAGACATTTGATATAACAATGACATTATCAACTCCGGCTTGTCCCATTGCAGATACTATAGTCATGAATGTTATCCAGGCTATTAAGAACGAATATCCCGAATATGAAGTAAATGCAAATCTCACGTTTGATCCTCCATGGACACCTGAAATGATTAGTGAAGAAGGTAAAAAAATATTGGGCAGGTAATCAAACATATATGGTAGCCCCACCAGGACTCGAACCTGGATCTACGGTTTAGGAAACCGCTATTCTATCCCTTGAACTATGGGGCCATAGATATGATTTCAAACAAGGTGCGCAAAGGTACAAAATTATTAGTTTTTCTTATATTATTTTTAAAAATAAATTTCAGAACAACTGCCGTGATATGAAACAAAGTATCTCCAAAATTAAAATATTTTAACTTTTGGCAGAATAATGATTTATTATATGTGGTTTGTGGTCTGTGATTTGTAATAAATCTTTGTCTATTTTAATTAGTAGGCAGTCTTCAGTCAGTATTAATCCGTAATTGACAATTTAAATTTTATTATTCATAATTCTCTATTCACAATGAATTACATTTCTCCTTTGAACTTTGTCCTTTGCCATTTGAACTTTGAACTTTGTCCTTTGAACTTAAATAGTATGTCGTTTAATTTTCTATATTTTCATTAAAGAAATTTTTTTATTGTTTCTTCAAGTTCCTGCTCATTCTTAAAAGCTCCCATAAAAAATTTCCTTTTATTTCCCTTGTAAATAACAGTATAAGGTAAAGCACCATACCAATCTTCATTAATTTTAGCTGTCCACACCGTATAATTGTCATCTACCAAAGCATATACTTTATTTTTAAGTTTTAATTTCTCTACATAAGGTACTACCTTTTCATTATACCGTTCTTCATTATCAGTGTTAATCAAAAAAATTTTAAATTTTTCTCCTTTATATTTCTGTCTTAATTCTTCAAAAAGCGGTAATTCTTTTAAGCATGGCGGACATGTTGTGGCCCAGAAATTGATAAGATAAGTAGTATCATTATCTTTCGTGAAAATATGTTCAATCTCATCAAACTTATCAATCTTCTGCACATAAACCTTTTCCGTGTCTCTTTCGAAGGAAAGAGCAAGAATGAAAATTGTTGAGATTAGAATAAAAATCAATATTATTGTCTTAAAATTCATATCTTTGATTTTTTAAAACTATCAATTTAGAATCATTTTGGATTAAATATTATTTGATTAACATTTTTTATTATAAAATTGTTGATTTATAATGAAAATATATTCAAAGATAGTATTATTGTTATTTTATTATTAAAAATATAGTAAAAATATAAATATTTATGTTAGCAAAACTAAAAAAACTTAAAAAAGACCTTGATCAAAATTGGACTTATACACATAAGATACTGTTTACATTTTCATTTTATTTGATATATAAAGTATTTGTCAGAGCTATAGGTTTTGATGAGATGAAACCGTTTGCTCTTATATTTATATTATTCGGATTTTTTATTTTCAGTATGAATAAATTACTTCAACCTCTTATTGATTTTATAATAATCTTTAATAAAAACAATCATTTAAGCAAAAGAGAAAAATTAAGAGCAATTTGGGTAATCTTATTAATAAGTCTAATGATTACCGGAATTATTGCATTTTATATTACAAGATATTACCCATTAGTAAGTATTTCATTTTACATGGGTATTTTTGCCACATTTGTAATAGGTATTTATGAAGATTATACATTGGAAATGATAAATAAAATAGTCAAAATTGTTAGCACAATACTCTTTTTTATAGGCTTGGCAGGTTGTATTCACAGCATTTATTTCAATGATATTTTAAATATTTATAATTTTATTTATATCATTGGTTTTTTTATCTTTGATTATAGACTTGATTATTGGAAAAAAAATTTTACGATATAGATTTTATTTTTTCACAGTTGCCAATTCATCATAGTTTCTAAAATCCACCTGCGCTACTTCAGAAATTCCCGGTTCCTGCATAAATACACCGTATAATATATCCACAGCACTCATTGTAGCTTTATTGTGAGTAACAACAATAAATTGAGAATTTGCAGAAAATTCTCTAATTATATTATTAAATTTTGAAATATTGGCATCATCAAGGGGAGCATCTACTTCATCAAAAATACAGAATGGAGCCGGTTTATATAGATATAATGAGAACAGCAATGCTATGGCAGTCAAGGTTTTTTCCCCACCTGATAATTGACTTAATGTTTTAGGCCTTTTCCCTTTGGGTTTTGCAATAATTTTGATTTTTGATTCCAATGGTTTATCTTCCTCTTCAAGTAGTAAATCACATGTGTCACCTTCCTTAAATAATGTAGTAAAAACAGCCTTAAAATGCTCTCGAATAATATCAAAAGCTGTAAGAAATCTATCCGTTGCCGTTTTTTCAATTTCTGAAATCGTTTTTTTCAACGATTTTTCAGCATTTAAAATATCCTCCTTTTGATTTTGAATATGTTCGTACCTTTCTTTCATTTCTTTGTAAGCATCAACTGCCAAAGTATTCACTTCGCCATAATTATCCAATCTGTTTCTCAATCTACTTACCTTATCTTCCAACACATATTCTTCTTCTTCGAATCTCTTAAAATTCAAAACATCTTTCAACTCCAAACTAAATTCTATCTTCAATCTTTCACTTACCGCTTTCTTTTTAAAATCTAGATCCAATTGCTTTTCTTTCAATTGGTTTATTAAAAATTGTGTTTTCCCTTTTTGATGCTTCAATGTATTTATCTCATCTTCGATGCTACTAATTATATTCCTGTATTCAAAATATTCCTTTTCAATCCCACTCAAATCTGCTTCAAACTCCTGTTTTTGTTTATATTGTATAACTAATTTATCATCCAATACACGCAAGTTATTTTCTATTGTTGAAATTTCATCTTGCAGTTTATTTATCTCTTCATAATTATTTTTAACACTGTTTTCAAGAGATATTTTATTTTCTATTTTATATTGCAAATCCTTTTTCAATGATTCAATTAGATTCTGCTGTCTAATCAAATCTATTTTAGCATTATTTACTTTTTCGGAATACAATGAAACATCATTCATAAGTAATTCAATATCCGTATCTTTAACATCCTTTACTTTACTCAAAGCTTCTATTTCCGAATTCAATATTTCGATTTTTTCTTCATTCTCTTCGATTGTTCCGGTAAGGGAAGAGATTTTGGCAAGATTTTGCTCAATTTCTATATTCAGGTCAAAAATTCTTTTATTTTTATTATCAATATTTATTTTAATCTTTATTAGAGAAGTATTTATTTCATCGTATAGTTTTTGATAGTTTTCAATCTCTGTCTCATTGGATTCTTTTTCCAACATTTTCATTTCCTCCTCCAATGTTTTTATTTTATCATTGACCAACTCCAAATCCTCTTGATAATCCGCGACTTGTTTCTTCAAGCTATCAAGAGTTTTCTTCCTCCCTATTTTCTTACCTTCAAAAAGTCCGATAGAACCTCCTGATATTGATTTGTCATCAGACATAAAACTACCGGATTTATCAAGTATTATTATATTTTTAAGATCACCATGGTAGATATCGTCCATTTCAATCAATGAGATATATACATTTGATAATAGTGATTCAATCAGATTTTTATACTTATCTTCATATTCCACAATATCAAGAGCCGATATGTAATTTTCAAGTTTATGAGGATTATTTTCCCCGGCTTTCAACTTATTCAAAATAAAAAAATGTGCTTTCCCCTTTTGAGTTTTTCTCAATAATCCAATTGCTTCCCTCGCTTGGAGAATATTGTCAGCCACAAAATAATTAAGATATGGTTCCAAAAAAGATTCTATTGCTACTTTATATTCTTCACCGGTAGAAATCACATCTGTAAGAAGAGGAATCTTTTCATTCCAGTTTTTATTAAGATACTTAATGGACTCGGGAAAACCTTCAAGATTATCATACATACTTTTTACCAATCTCAATTCATTTTTCCTGGCATCCAATTTCCTGCTAATCCTTCTTTTCTCTTCAATCAATTTATCTTTTTGCATGGATAAATTATCTAGCAAAGCCACTTTTTCTTCTTTAGCCTTTTTAAAAGATTCAATCTTCTTTATCAAAGTAAAACTTTCATCTTCCTGCTCTCTTTTAACGGTTTCTAAACTTCTTAATTCTTTATTAAGTCTTTCAATTATCTCTTTTGTTCTAGTTACATTTGAAACCAAATTATCAATATTATTTTGGAAAACAGCTTTTGTTTTCAACAAATTATATTTATTTTCTTCAAGGGATTTTTTCTTTTTGTTGGTTTTATCGGCCAAATCCTTCACTTCATCAAAATGAAATTTTAATTTTTTATATTTTGCTTCATTTTCTTTATACAATTTTTCAAACTTAGCATATTTTTTTGCTTCCTCTTTGAGTCTTTTTTCAAGCAATTTTATCCCCTCTCCTATTTTCGAAAGGCTATCTTTATTTTCAATTTTTTCTTTTTCAATAGCTTTAATCTTATTATTATCAAATTCAAGTTTTTGTTTAAGTAATTGTTTTTCATTTTCATTTTTCCTTAGACTATCAACATGGTTATTAATTTTATACTGAAAGTCACTAAGGTTTTTTTCACTTTCAAGTATTTTATTCTTTTGTTCTTGAAGATTAGCTTCTTTTTTAGCTATCTCTGTTTCAAACTTCCGGAATTTTAAAAGTTCATTTTCAATATTGCTTCTGATATTTTTATAAGACTCAATAATTTTATCATATTTTTTCAGCTGAAGTGCTATACTGATTTCTTTATATTGTTCTCTGACTTTGATAAATCTCTCTGCCTTTCTTGCTTGTTTTTCCAGATCTTTGAGATTAGTCTGTATCTCAAACAACAAGTCTTCAATTCTATCCAAATCCAATCTTGTCAATTTCAATTTGGATAAAGTTTCTTTTTTTCTCTTTTTAAATTTAGATATTCCCGCTGCTTGTTCAAACATAAACCTCCTTGAGCCATTACTATCAGCCAAAATATCTTCTACCATATGTAACGCAATAATAGCGTAAGAATCAGGTCCGATACCGGTATTTATAAACAGAGACCGTATGTCTTTCAATCTACACGACACATCATTTATTTTGTATTCGCTTTCACCAGTACGATACAATATCCTGGATACCGCCACCGTGCCATATTCGGTCGGAAGTATATTTCTTGTATTATCAAAAGTGATAGTAACTTCGGCCATTGAACTTTTTTTACGCTTTTCTGTTCCGTTAAAAAGCACATCTGACATATTGTCCAATCTAAGTTCAGTTGGCTTTTGTTCCCCGAGAACCCACCTTATTGCATCCACAATATTGGATTTTCCCGAACCATTGGGACCAACAATTCCGGTAACATTTTCATTGAAACTTATCAAAGTCTCCTTTGAAAAACTCTTAAATCCTTTAATATAAATACTATTTAAGCGCATGAACGGCAAAGGTAAGAAAAATATATCTTTCAGTAAAAGTTTTATTTTTTTTATTGTAATGGCAAATGAATCTTAAATTCAGAACAACTAACCTGTTGGGACAGGATAAAAAAGCAAATAGTCATTCTAAAATCTTATATCTTTGAAAAGAATACACCTGATGGATTACATAAATATTTACAAATTTTTAGAAGATCCTGAAAAATCATGGATAGAAGTCAATAAAAGACGGAAAAAATGAGTATAAAAATTTACTTTTCCCCCCATAGTAGGATTGATTTTCAAAATAAAAAATCTACATTTGATTTGCAAACACTTAAGTTTAAATAGTGTCTGTCTATAAAGTGCTTGAATTTTTAAAATAAAGATTTTTGATAAGGTTTTTACTTTT
>Ga0256833_1000198_pt1 | contig 47598 bp, 56 predicted proteins | sample 356284metaG_FD_190535 | JGI IMG/M metagenome (GOLD analysis project Ga0256833, IMG submission 190535) | Hydrothermal vent microbial communities from Mid Atlantic Ridge, Atlantic Ocean - 356-284 | ecosystem: Environmental > Aquatic > Marine > Hydrothermal vents | place: Atlantic Ocean: Mid... | reverse complement strand
CCAGCGCCGCCGCAATGCGGCGGATCTGCGCGCGGTTGTCCCCGCGCCCCAGCGCGGCATCGAGATCGACGACGTGCAGCAGCGAGGCGCCCTGTTCTTCCCAGTAGAGCGCTGCGCCCACCGGGTCCTCGAAGTAGACGGTCTCGCGCTCGGGGTCGCCCTCGACCAGGCGCACGGCCTTGCCACCCTGGATGTCCACCGCGGGGATCAACTTCATGGCCTTAGCATACCCAGAGCCGCGCGTCCTGCGGCTAGACTGACATTGTTACACTGTAAGCTATTTGTAGAGGAAGGAATGGCGCCTTCGGCCTCGACGTAGCGTCACAGCGCGCGCTCTGGGACGAGATCGAACGCTTCAAGCAGGGCGGCGGCACGGTGTTGCTCACCACCCACTACCTCGAGGAAGCCGAGGCCTCGCCGACCGCATCGCCGTCATCCACCGCGGCCGCCTGCTCGCCGAGGGCTCGCCCGCGGAGATCAAGCAGCGCGTGGGGCTCCGACGGCTGCGCTTCCGCGCCCCGGCGCTGCCCAAGCTTCCAGGCGTGGCCCGCGCCGAGCGCGACGGGGACCTCCACACCCTCTGGAGCAACGACGCCGATGCGGTGGTCCGCCGGCTGGTCGAGAGCGGCGTCGCGTTCCGCGAGCTCGAGGTGCTGCCCGTCAGCCTGGAGGAGGCCTTCCTGGCCGCCCTCGGTGAAGAGGCACCATGAAGCTGCTGCTGGCCCACACCAAGGCGGAACTGCTGGCGCTCGTGGAAACCCGGGGCTCCTCATCCGCACGATGGCCTTTCCCTCGATGTTCCTCCTCATGTCCCCCCCCCACCCGCCTGACGAGCGTCGCGTCCGCGAACTTCGCGACCGGTTCGTTCATGACCTTCGCGGTCTTCACCGTCACCTTCTTCCAGCTCGGCGTGGGCACGGCGAACGAGCGGGAAAACCCCTGGAGCAGCTTCGTGCGCACGCTCCCGGCCTCCCCCCTCTACCGCAACGCCGCCAAGGTGACCACTGCCGCGGTGCTCGCGCTGCTCGCCGCGCTGGTGCTCGTCCTCGCCTCCGCCGCCCCCACACCGCTCGACCTCCCGCTCGTGCGCTGGCCCCGCATCTTCCTGGCCCTCGCTGCGGGGGGCGTGATGATGGGCATGCTGGGGACCGCCCTCGCCTACCTGGTCACGCCCAAGGCGGCGCTGCCGCTCGCCAACCTGATCTACCTGCCCCTCGCCTTCATAGGCGGCATGTGGATGCCTCCGGAGCTGCTGCCAAAGATCGTTCAGGAAATCAGCCCCTACCTGCCCTCGCGTCAATGGATGGAACTGGTGTGGCCGGCTGTCGGCGACGGTTCTTGGGACGTCGGGCACTGGCTGGCCGTCGCTGGGTTCACGGTGGCGTTCGCTGCCCTCGCCGGCTGGGCGCAGCGGCGCGACGAGGCCGTGCGCTGACGGCGGCCCTCGCTTAGAATGAAAGGGAGCGTTCCAGGAAGGCGGTGAGGGCTTTGCGAAAGAAACGCGACCGCAGCAACGTCTTCGTAGGCTTCATGTTCCTGGGCATGGGCCTTGGCTGGCTGCTCGGCCACCTCGCGGCCGGCCTCTTCATTGGCATGGGGCTGGGGTTCATCGCCCAGGCCTTTCTGGAAGAAAAAGGGGCCGACGAGCGAGCCGAACCCGAGGAACCCGAGATTCCCGAGCGCGAACCCGCGGAGGCGGCCCCGACCGCCCCGGCGCACGAAGCCGGGACGCCCCCGGTCGCGGAGGCGCACGCCGACCGACCCGATGTCGACGCCGTATGGGCGCGCATCGCCGCGCACCAGGGCGAGACCTTTCACCTGCTCAAGGGGCAGCCGTTCACCTACCGCGTCGAGGGCCACGCGGTCGTACCCAGCACCGCCAAGGTCCGGATCCAGAAGAGCCAGTTCGCTAAGGCGCTCGGTGCCGTGCCTTTCGAGAAGGTGGCCGACGTGCCCAAAGACGTCTTTGGCCCCTCCTACGTCTACGCCATCCTGATGGACGAGCGCATTCGCGACGACTGGTAGCTAGAGGATCTTCTTACCCAGCAGGCTCGCGGCCAGCTCCACGGTGATCTCGGCGGTGCGGTTGCGCTCGTCGAGAATGGGGTTCACCTCGACGAGGTCCAGGCTCGTCACGATGCCCGCGTCCGCGAACAGCTCCATCAGCAGGTGCGCCTCGCGGTAGGTCAGCCCCCCGGGCGCGGGCGTGCCCACGCCGGGCGCCACCGAGGGATCGAGCACGTCAGCGTCGAAGGAGACGTGCACCCGGTCCAGGCGCTCGAGCTGGGCCACCACGTTGGCGGCAATCGTGGGGATGCCCATGCGGTCCACCTCCTTCATGGTGTAGACGGTCACGCCCGCCTCCTTGAGCAGCCGCCGCTCACCCGGGTCCACGCTACGCACGCCCACGAGCACGACGTCCTCGGGGCGCAGCTTGGGCCCCGCGCCCCCCAGGTTCACCAACCGCCCGTCCCCCAGGCCCATCAGGGCCGCCAGCGGCATGCCGTGGATGTTGCCGGTGGGGCTGGTCTCGGGCGTGTTGAAGTCGGCGTGGGCGTCGATCCAGATCAGCCCGGTGCGCCGCCCCCGCGCCACCCCGCTGACCGAGCCCATGCTAATCGAGTGGTCGCCGCCCAGCACCACCGGGAGCGCATCTTCGGGCAGCTTGCCCAGCCGGCGCGCCAGCTCCTCGCAGGCCGCGCGAATGGGCTCGAGGTGGTGGAGCCCCCCGGAGTCGCCGCCGTTGATCTTGAGGGTCTCGACCACGGGCACCTCCACGTCGCCCAGGTCGTAAGCCGTGTAACCGAGCTTCTTGATCGTTTCGTTCAGCCGGGCGTAGCGCAACGCGCTGGGCCCCATGTCCACTCCGCGCCGGCCCGCGCCCAGGTCCATGGGTACGCCGAGGATCGCCACCTTGTCCATGCCCTGCATTCTAGCAAATCATTTACGGCATGAAGCCCGATTGCAACTTATTTCTTTAGATATGCATACCATTGCATACAGCTTGACCCAACGCGCTTTCGGGCGTATACTTACAAGGATGGACGTACGCGAGATCCAAAGCATCAACCTCGCCAAGATCCTCAAAGAACCCGGCTCAACCAGCGCCGAAGGGGTCATCCGCGAGGCCATCGAGGCCGGGGAGGCTAAGCTCCCCCTCGAGGGTGAGGCCGAATGGAGCGTCACCGTCTCCAGCGCGGGCGACGAGTACTGGCTTTCGGGCGAGGTGCACGGCACCGTGATGATGGAGTGCCGGCGCTGCCTCAAGCCCACGCCTCAGCGCGTGGACGCCTATTTTCAGCACCTGCTCGAGTACCACCCTGAGGTCGAGAAGCTCACGCTGGTCGAGAACGAGGACGACGAAGACGTCTACCACTTTGGCGAGCCCGACCTGGACCTGAGCTTCTTCATCGCCCAGGCATTCTCGCTGGCCATGCCTTACACCGCGCTCTGCGACGATGCCTGTAAGGGTCTCTGCCCCGTATGCGGCGCCGATCTGAACGTCACCGACTGCGGCCACGTTCAGGGCGACACGGTGCCCGGCGCTCTTGCGGAGCTGGGTAAATTCCTGGACGAGGTGTAGAGAAAAGCCGGTCCGAATGGTATAATGCGCGGGTCTGCCCGCAGCGGGCACCCACGCATAGGAGGAAACGATGGCGAAGCACCCCGTACCCAAGAAGAAGACTTCCAAGGCGCGCAAGGGCGCCCGGCGCAGCCACCACGCCCTTACCGCGCCCACGCTGGTAACCTGCCCGCAGTGCCACGCCAAGAAGCCCCCGCACACGGTCTGCCCGGAGTGCGGTTACTACGACGGTCGTCCCGTCCTCGACGTCGGCACGCCGGAGGCATAACATGGCCGTCGGGCTGCTGGCCCTGGGCACCTACGCTCCACCCAAGGTCCTTCACAACAAGGACCTTGAGTCTTTTATGGACACCTCGGACGAGTGGATCACCACCCGTACTGGGATCCGCGAGCGCAGGATCTCGGAGCTGAACGAATATACCTCTGACCTCGCCGTCAAAGCGGTGGGGGACCTGGTGCGCCGTCACGGCCGCGAAGCCCTTGTGGGGGTGGACCAGGTCATCGTGGCCACCAACACCCCCGACGCCTTCTTCCCCAACACCGCGGCGCTCGTCGCCGACCAGCTGGGGCTTGAGGGCGCGGCGAGCTACGACCTGCTGGCGGGCTGCCCCGGCTGGCTCTACGGCCTCGCCCAAGCCGCCGGCCAGGTCGAGGCGGGCATCGCCCGCAAGGTGCTGGTGATCGGCGCCGAGGTGCTCACCAAGATCGTGGACTGGCGCGACCGTTCCTCGGCAGTGCTCTTCGGCGACGCCGCGGGCGCGGCCGTCGTGGGCCCGGTCGAGGACGGCCACGGCTTCCGCTCGTTCGTGCTCGGCTCCGACGGCTCGGGCGGCGGCGCGCTCCATATGGCCGCCATCGCCTCCAGCCTCCCCGACGGCACCCGCATGAGCTCGTCGGCCTACATGAACGGGCGCGAGGTCTTCAAGTTCGCCGTGCGGGTCATGGACACCGCCACGGTCGAGGCCATCGAGAAGGCGGGGATGCACCCTGACGAGATCAGCCTCTTCGTGCCCCACCAGGCCAACGAGCGCATCATCGACGCCGCGCGCGAGCGCCTGAAGCTCGAGTGGGACCGCGTGGTGATGAACTTGGACCGCTACGGCAACACCTCCACCGCCTCGATCCCGTTGGCGCTGCAGGAGGCGCTGGACGCGGGCAAAATCAAGGAAGGCGACCACCTGCTCTTCGTCAGCTTCGGCGCCGGCCTCACCTGGGCCGCCACCGTGCTGACCTGGGGAGGGGCCTAGTGTTCGCCGCGCTCTTCCCCGGCCAGGGCTCCCAGCAGGTGGGGATGGGCCGGGCCTTTTACGAGGGCTCGAGCGCGGCCCGCAAGGTGCTCGACCGCGCCGAGGCCACCCTCCCCGGCCTGCTCGCGCTGATGTGGGAGGGGCCCGAAGAAACCCTCCAGCTCACCGAGAACCAGCAGCCCGCCCTGCTCGCGGTCTCGGCGGCGGCCTGGGCCGCCTGGCGCGAGGCGGGCGGCGACGAACCCGACAGCGCCGCCGGCCACTCACTGGGCGAGTGGAGCGCGCACGTGGCCGCAGGGACGCTCGAGCTCGAAGACGCCCTCCGGCTCGTGCGCAAGCGTGGCCAGTACATGCAGGAGGCCGTGCCCGAAGGCCGGGGCGCCATGGCCGCGATCCTCAAGCTCGACCCCGAGCGCGTCGCCGAGGTGGTCGCGAACGTCGAGGGGGTCGAGGTGGCCAACCTCAACAGTCCCGCCCAGGTCGTCATCAGCGGCACCAAGGAGGCCGTGGACGAGGTGGCGCGCGCCTTTAAGGCGCTCCGTGCCCGGATGGTGCCCCTCAAGGTCTCCGCCCCCTTCCACTCGAGCCTCATGGCGCCCGCCCGCGAGGCGTTGGCCCGCGACCTAGCGGAGGTGGCGCTGCGCCCGCCCCGCTTCCCGGTCTTCTCCAACGTGACCGCCGAACCCGAGACCGACCCCGAGCGCATCCGCGCGCTCCTGCTCGAGCAGATCACCTCGCCGGTGCGCTGGGTCGAGATCCTCGAGCGCATGCGGGCCCGCGGCGTCGAGACCTTCGTGGAACTCGGTTCCGGCAACGTTCTCGCCGGCCTCGTCAAACGCACGATCCCGGACGCGCGCGCCCTCTCGGTAGAAGACCCCGAGGGGCTGCGCGCGGCCCTCGCGGAGGTGGTTTCGTGAAACACGCCCTGATCACCGGTTCCAGCCGTGGCATCGGCCGCGCCATCGCACTCGAGCTGTCCCGGCGCGGCTATGCGCTGGCCGTCCACTACGCCCGCGGGGAGGCCGCCGCCCGCGAGGTGGCCGCCGAGGCCGAGCGCCTGGGCGCCGCCAAGGTAGCCGTGCTCGGCGCCGACCTCAGCGAGCGCGCGGCCGCGGCCGAGCTGGTTGCCCGCACCGTGAGCGAGCTCGGTGGGCTTGACGTCCTCGTCAACAACGCCGGCATCACCCGCGACGGCCTCCTCATCCGTATGAAGGACGACGACTGGGATGCTGTTATCGAGACCAACCTCTCGGCCGTCTTCCGCCTCACCCGCGAGGCCGTCAAGCGCATGATGAAGGCACGCTGGGGGCGTATCGTCAACGTCGCCAGCGTGGTGGGGCTCATGGGCAACCCGGGCCAAGCCAACTACGTCGCCGCCAAGGCCGGACTGATCGGGTTCACAAAGACGATCGCCAAGGAATACGGCGGGCGCGGCATCACCGCCAACGCCGTGGCCCCGGGCTTCATCGAGTCCGACATGACCGCCGCCCTGCCGGAGAAGGTGCAGCAGGAATACCTTAGCGCGATCCCCGCCGGCCGCTTCGGAAAGCCCGAGGAGGTCGCCGAGCTCGTGGCCTTCCTGGCCTCCGACGCCGCCGCCTACATCAACGGCCAGACGATCGCCATCGACGGGGGGCTCTACCCCCACTAAACCCGGTCCAAACGCGCATCTTCGCGTGTGATAAACTCCCGAAGGAGGTTGGAATGGACACTCTGGAAAAAGTGAAAGCCGTCGTGGTGGAAAAGCTGGGCGTGGACCCCGAGAAGGTCACCCCCGAGGCCCGCTTCATCGAGGACCTGGACGCCGACTCGCTCGACATCGTCGAGCTGATCATGGGCCTGGAAGACGAGTTCGGCCTGGAGATCTCCGACGAGGAAGCGGAAAACATCCGCACCGTCGGTGACGCCATCAAATTTATTGAAGAAAAGACCGCCTGAGAGCGAATTCAACGAGGCCGCGCCGCGCTAGGAAGCGCACGAGCGGCCTCGTATACTGCTACCTATGCGAAGAGTCGTCATTACCGGCCTCGGGCCCGTCACGCCCATCGCCGTCGGGCGCGAGGCCTTTCACAGAGCCCAGCTCGAGGGCAAGAGCGGCATCCGCCGCATCACCCGCTACGACCCCGACGCCTACCAGTTGAACGTAAAGATTGCCGGCGAGGTGGACGTTAACATAGACGACTACCTCGACCGCAAGGAGGCGCGGCGGCTCGACCGCTTCGTCCAGCTGGCTCTCATCGCCGCCGAGCTCGCCCTGCGCGACGCCGGCCTGACGGCGAGCGAGCTCGACCCCGAGCGCACCGGCGTACTCATCGGTAGCGGCATCGGCGGCATCAAGACCTGGGAAGACCAGTTCAAGATCTACTTTCAGCGCGGCCCCCACCGGCTGAGCCCCTTCTTCATCCCCATGGTCATCTCCAACATGGCCTCGGGACACGTAGCCATGAAGTACGGCTTCCAGGGACCCAGCTCCACCGTCGTCACCGCCTGCGCCACTGGCACCGACTCGGTGGGCAGCGCCGCGCGCATGATCCAGCACGGCGAAGCCGACGTGATGCTCACCGGAGGCACCGAGGCCTCGGTCACCCCCATGGCCATCGGCGGCTTCGCGGTAATGCGCGCGCTCTCGACCCGCAACGACGAGCCCGAAAAGGCCAGCCGCCCCTTCGACAAGGACCGTGACGGCTTCGTTCTCTCCGAGGGCGCCGGCGTGCTGGTGCTCGAGGAGTACGAACACGCCAAGCGCCGCGGCGCGACCATCTACGCCGAGATCGCCGGCTTCGGCCGCAGCGAGGACGCCCACCACATCACCGAGCCCCACCCCGAGGGCAAGGGAGCACTCCTAGCCATGAAGGCGGCGATGCGCGACGGCGGCGTGGAGCCCGAGCAGATCGGCTACATCAACGCCCACGGCACCTCGACCCCCCTTAACGACCGCGCCGAAACCCTGGCCATCAAGAAGCTCTTCGGCGACCACGCCTACAAGCTCATGGTCTCCTCCACCAAGTCCATGACCGGTCACCTGTTGGGCGCGGCCGGCGCGGTGGAGGCCATCGCCACTGCCCAGGCTCTGGCGAGCGGCATCGTGCCCCCAACGATCAACTACACCGCCTCGGAGCCCGAGCTGGACCTCGATTACGTTCCCAACGAGCCCCGCGAAATCCAGGTGGACTATGCCCTTTCCAACTCCTTTGCCTTTGGCGGGCAGAACGCAGTGCTGCTCTTCAAGCGCGTTTGAGCGCAGCCAAGATAAAAACTGCGGCCCGGCCGGGCCGCAGTTTTCGTTCGCTGCGCGTCAGGCCTGGGGGCCCGAACCGGACTCAGGCGGTACCGGCAGTTCGGGGATCGGCCCGTACTGGGCCTCGTACTTTCGAATGTTCTCGGCCAGCGAACGCATGAGCGCCTTGGCGTGCTGGGGGCTAGTGATGATGCGGGCCACCACCTGGGCCACGCCCTGAGGCTGCACCAGCGCGAAGTCGAGGAAGAACTCGCTGGGCGTGTGCGAGAACACCGCCAGGTTGCTGTACTGCCCCTTGGCGGTCTCCTTGTCGATGTCCAGGCGCAACTCCGTGCTCACGCGAGCGCCTCCTGTATTTGAGGGCGCACCTTCTTGAGCTGGAAACGTACCCGCCCCAGGTTCTGCACGTGGTTCAGGAGCAGCACCAGGCTGTACTGCGCCCCCGCAACCTCGAGGGGAACAAGCAAGAGCGGCCCTTCGTCGTACTCGACCATAACCTCCTCGACCTCGCCTTTCTTCAGGTGATCGGCGATGGCGCGCGAGCTGGCCATGGCCGAGGTGGCCGCGCCACCGACGAAGTCGATGTCGGCCGCCCCCTCCTTGCGCACGCTTTCGATCACGAAGCCGTCCTCGCCCACGAGGGCCACCGCGGTGACGCCGTCGTCGGACGCCAGTTGTTCGAGCAGTTCCTGTATCGCCATCGAATTCCCCCTAGAGTTGGTCCACCAGGCGCATGGCCAGGCTGGTGAGGGTCTGGCCAACCACGGCGCGCTCGCCGCTGCGCTCGATCAGGGCGCCCAGGCAGTAGCCGTTGAAACAGACCGCGAGCAGCTCGTGCGAGCTCGTGGCCAGGGTAAAACGGCGCAGCTCCTCGCCCAGCGCCCCGGTGATGCCCTCCATGGCGCGCGCGAGCGTCGCCATCTCGGCCGCAAGCACCTGGGCCGAGAGGCCGCCGCGGCCCACTTCCTCGATCACCAAGCCGTCCATGCCGGCCAGTACCGCCCGCTTCACCGAAGGTATCGCCTCCAGCTCCTTCAGCCAGCTCACGCCAGCACCTCCTTCAACGCCTCCGCAGCCTGCCTCGCCTTGACGCGCAGGCGCCCCAGGTTGACCTCGGGGCTGCCCACGCAAAGCAAAAAATAGTCGTCGGATAGAGGGGTCACGTAGCCCACCAGCGGCTCGCCCACCGCCCACCATTCGTGGATCGTGGGTGTGCTCATCGTCGAGGCGTAGCTCTCGCGGGTGGCCCGCAAGAGGCCGGCGTGCTCCGCCACCGCGCTCTCCAGGTCGATGACCGAGGCGCGGGTGAACCCTTCGATGAGGAGGCCGTCCACCCCGCCGACCGCAGCAGCGTAGAGGCCCTCCACGTCCACGACGAGGTTGCTCAGGATGGTCTCGAACTCTCGCATCGCGCTCCTATTCCGTCACCGGCTGGCGGTGCGCCAGCGCCCGGGCAAGCGTGATCTCATCCACGTATTCTAAGGTACCGCCCACGGGCAGGCCGTAGGCCGGCCGGCTGAGCTTCACGCCTTTCTGCGCGAGCAGATCGCTGAGGTAGGCCGCAGTGGCTTCACCCTCGACGGTCATCGAGGTGGCGAGGATCACCTCGCGCGCGTGCTCGGCGCGCTCGAGCAACGGTTCGATGTGCAAGGCCTCCGGGCCCACCCCCTCGAGCGGGTTCAGCACCCCGCCCAGCACGTGGTACACCCCGGTGAACTCACCGCTCTTCTCGATCGCGAGCACGTCGGCCGCGGTCTCCACCACGGCGATCACGCCCTCGTCGCGGGTGGGGTCGGCACAGACCGGGCACAGCGGTCCCTCGGCCAGGTTGCCGCAGCGCTCGCACACGCCCACGTGACGGCGTACCTCTTCAATTAGGGCGGCCAGCTCGCCGGCCTCGGCCTTGTTCTGCGCCAGGTAGAGTCCAAGCTTCTGCGCGCTCTTGGGCCCCACCCCCGGAAGCCGCGAAAGGGCGCGGATGAGGGCGAGGAGCCGATCGGGGTACTTCAAAAGAGCCCCCCAAGCATGTCGCCCACCTGACCCAGGCTGCCGCCCATCTCGCGCTCGGCGAGCTCGGCTGCCTTGGCCTGGGCGTCTTGTATGGCCACGAGCAGCAGGTCTTCGAGGGCCTCCACGTCATCGGGATCCACCGCCTCGGGTTTGATGGCCACCGCGATGACGTGGCCGTGACCGTTGGCCGTCACCTCCACGAGCCCCCCGCCGGCGCTGCCCACGACGGTCATGGCTGCGAGTTTCTCCTGCACTTCAGCAGCTTTTTGCTGCGCTTTTTTCGCTTCTTTGAGCAGTTTCTGAAAGTTCATGCGTCCTCCGCCCTCCATTATAGGGAAGCGGCGCGCGGCTGCCGCTTTTTTTGTAACGTGAAAGGCATGGAACGTCCACGCCGACTTCGCATCCAACCCGGACTCCGCCGGCTCGTGCGAGAGGTGACGCTCGAGCCCCGCAACCTCGTCTGGCCCCTCTTCGTGCACCGCGGGCCGGATCCCGAGCCCATTGCCTCCATGCCCGGACAGATGCGCCACTCGATGGAAAGCCTGATGGGCGCGGCCGCACTCGCCAAGCAGCTCGGACTGGGCGGAATCATGGTCTTCGGCGTCCTGCCACAAGACGAAAAGAACGCGGTCGGCAGTGGAGCCTACGACGAACACGGCCTCGTCCAGGAAGCGCTGCGCCGCATCAAGGCCGAGCACCCCGACCTGCTCGTCATGGCCGACACCTGCCTGTGCGAATACACCAGCCACGGCCACTGCGGCATCGTCGCGGGGAACACCGTGGACAACGACGCCACACTCGAGCTCCTGGCCAGGACCGCCGTGAGCCAGGCGCAGGCCGGCGCAGACGTGATCGCGCCCAGCGCCATGATGGACGGCCAGGTCGCGGCCATCCGCGCCGCCCTCGATGCTGCGGGCTACACCCACGTACCCATCCTCTCCTACGCGGTCAAGTACGCCTCCGCTTTCTACGGGCCCTTCCGCGACGCCGCCGACTCCACCCCCTCCTTCGGCGACCGCAGCAGCTACCAGATGGACCCGGCAGGCGGCTACTGGGACGCGCTGCGCGAAGCCTCGATCGACGACCAAGAGGACGCCGACATGCTCATGGTCAAACCGGCCCTCCCCTACATGGACGTGCTGCCGCTGCTCAAACAGCGCTTCCACAAACCGCTGGCGGCCTACCACGTCTCGGGCGAGTACGCCATGGTCAAGGCGGCGGCGCTCAGCGGCTGGATCGACGAGCGCAGGGTGGTGCTCGAGTCGCTCACCGCCCTCCGCCGCGCCGGAGCGCAGTTCATCCTCACCTATTTCGCCCCGGACGCTGCAGGCTGGTTGCAAACAAGAGAGGGTTAGTCACCCGCGCCGCGGTCGCCGCGGGCAGCCAGGGCGAAACCTACGCCCACGACCGCGGGCAACGCCAACCCCAACAGGGCATAGAGAAAGTACCGGTTAGGTGTGCTCGTCTCCGGGAGGATGACCGCGACCGTGACGCCGGTGGGCGGGGGCGGAAGCCGCACGGGCTTCGCCGCCACCGCCGCCTCCCCTTTGAAGGTGGTGTCCACGACTGCCAGCACGTACTCGCCGGGGGCAGGCTCGGGCAGCCGGGCTACGTAACCCCCTTCCCGCAACTCCTTAAAAGGGGTGACGGCCAGGGGTTCGCCAGGCAGCTCGGCGCTGCCTGTGCGCGAGATCGCACCCCCGCCCTCGACCACCAAGGCGTCGATCTCGGGGGTCTTCGGATAGAGCCGCGCTTCCACCACCGCGCCGCGAATGGGCAGGGTGCTCACCTCACCGATCATCTGCATCTCCAGGCGCAGTTCCTGCGCCTCACCTTTGACCACCACGACCACCTGCACCGGCTCGGCGTGCCCCAAAGCCAGCCCCACCAGTAGGAGCCCCGCCCAAACCGCGGTCCCGCGCACGACCTTTTGCATCACTTCAGACCTCCCGGCTGACTTCCCGGATCGAGCAGGGTGCCCCGCATCTCCATAGGTTGTGCCAGCACCCACAGGGTGAGCACGACCAGGACCGTAATGTACAAAAAGACCGGCAGCGCCGCTGTTCCCCGCCCCACGCTTCGCGCCCGCGCGAATGCGGCATAGGCGGACCCCATCAGACCCAGGTAGAGGATGAAGACCTGCAGGGGATATAGGAGGTTTTCAGGTACCAGCGCCGCCAGCTGCCAGTTGGGCTCACCCACGGGCAAGCCCAGGTTACCCAATGCCTGCTGGGTAACCGGAACGATCGAGGCCCATCCCGTCAGGAAGTGATAGGCGTAATGACCCGCCCACATCGCGAAGGATAGCGGGAAGAACGCCGACCCCCAGCGCCGCACCGCCGCGAACCCCCCTTCGGCTATGCCCGCTAGGCGGCTGGCCCAATGCGCCACGAAAACGGTTAGCCCCAACCCGAGCCCGACCCAAACCACGAAGGCGAGCCCCAGGAGCAGGGCCTCATTGCGGGTACGCAAGAGCTCCGAGGCGCGCTCAGCGAGTGCGTAATAAGCGGGAATCATCGCAAAGGCGTTCATGAATCCCGCAAAGAACAGGAGCACACCCAACCAAACGTAGTCCGCCCGGTAACGCACGCCAGCCCACTCGCGCGCCGGGCTGCGCACCTCCCAGCTCACGTTGTCGTAGGGGCATGCCCGCACACAGTTGAAGCAAAGGGTGCAATCGAAGTTGCTCTCGATCTGGGGGGCATAGAGTTGGGTCTCGCATCCCGGGTACCGCTCGCCCTCGGCCTGCGCGTGAAAGGCCAGCGGTCGAGGGCCCTCGGGCGTGTCCACCCGCCCGTTGACGCAGTAGTGCCCCTCACAGTCCAGGCAAACCTGCCGTTCGCGCGCGCTGATCTGGGTAGGGCTCACCGTGGAAAGGGTAAAGTTGAAGTTTCCCAGCGGGCAGACGTATTTGCAAAACGTCCCCCGAGGAAAAAAGGCGTCGATGAGTAGCGCCGCGCCAAAATAACCCACCATCAACCAGGCGGTGAGCCAGGGGCTTGCCCAGAGGTCGAAGTACTCGTAGGCAAACAGATAGACCAGGGTGATGGCGATCACCAGGTACTTGTTCCTCAGCCTCATGGGCCAGGTGAACTGCGGCACGAATCTGCGCAGCCGCTCCGTCAAACCGCGGGTAAGCATGAGCGGACAGGCGCTACAAAACAGATTGCCTGCCACGGCAATCGCTAGCACCAGCAAGCCCCGGTAATGCAGCCACACGGAAACCGTGGAAAGGTTCTTGGGCGCCAGCTGGCGACCCACGAACCCGTCATAGATGGCCAGCACCGCCAGCAAGAGCAGTGGCAGCTGCAACACGAAACGGCTATAGCGCCAGCGCAAAAAAGGGCCGATAAGGGGCCAGCGTAGGAGGTCGATCCGAGCTCGCATCACCGTACCGTGAAACGCACCTCCTTTTCGTAGGTTTTGCCTTCGCGATCCTTGGCGGTGATGGTCAGAATCCAGTCACCCCGCATGTTGATGTCGAAGTCGCGCACGAGCCAGGTGCCGCCCCCCTGGCGCTCCCCCTCCCCGTGTACGGGAATCATGCCCGCGTGGGTCATGTCGCCTACCACCTTGAGCTCCACCACGTCCAACTCCTCGGGCACATGCACAGTGATGAGCGACTTGCGCACCTGAGGCGGCCAGGGCTCGATGCTAACATCCGCGTCGAGCGGTTCGGCCCCCGGGGGCTTACAACCTGCCAGGATGATGAGGAGAAGCCAAACGACCCACCAACGCCGCATCCGCATCAGCTTAGCACCCCTTCGCTCGGCGCGGGTGAAGCGCCGTAGAATGCAACCGTGGACGAGCTCAAGGACTTCCCCATCGTCGTCAGCGTGGACGTACGTTACCGCGATCTCGATACCTTCAACCACGTCAACAACGCCGTCTACCTCACCTACTTCGAGCAAGCCCGCGTAGCTTACTTTCGCGAACTGGGCTGGACCTCCAGCGACGATAGCGTGGTGGTTGCCCGGGCCGAGGTCAACTACCGCCGCCCCATCGTGCTTGGCCAGCAGCTACGGGTCGGGTGCCGGGTAGCCCGCTTCGGGCAAAAAAGCTACGTCATGGAGTACCGCCTGCTGGCCGACGGTGAACTGGCCGCCGACGGCACCACGGTGCAGGCCTTCGTTAGCCGCGGCAAAGGCGCTCTGCTACCGGAGGGACTCAAGCAGCGCATTCGTGCTGTCGAGGCACGCGTGGGGCGCCAGCTCTAACCCTCCACGCGAAAGGGCGTGCGCATCCCTGCCTGGGCAATCTCCCTCGCCTCGGCGGGCGCCCAGGAAAGTGCGAGAACGCCCCGGTACGATCGGATGGCGCGCTCGCGGTTGCCCGCCAGGTCATAGAGCTGCCCCAAGCGTGCGAGCAGGTAGCCCGGCAGATACTCCGGCTGTGAAAAGTCGTCTTTGGCAAGGTCTTCGAGCAAGGCCAGCGCATCACTCGTTTGGCCAGCCGCGAGGTAGATCTGCGCGGCCAAGAAACGCGCCTCTGGCCGGGCGATCTCCATGAGCTGCGCGAGGAGACTTCTCCACTCGTCCTCTTCATCCAGACGCCAGGCTCGGTCCATGAGGGCACGCGCCCGCTCCTCCTCAGAAGGCTCCAGGTCCAAGGGCCCCTCCGCGTTGGGGAAATGCCGCAACAGCTCTGGATAGTCGAGAACGTCCACCAAAACGACGGGGGCGTCTCCATCTTCCTGGAGCTTGCGCGCCACCTGGGCCATGCGCTCGGCGCGAAAGCCCGTGGCCGGCCCCTCACCTGCAATCTCCACGACCTGCCCCAAACGCTCGCGCAACCCCTCCACGAAGCCCGCAGAAGCCAGCTCCTGGGGCAGGCGGGGCGTGCTGAGATAGGCCCACACCTCCCGCTCCGCCTCTGCCAGATTGCGCTTGGCCTCTTCTCCGGCCGGAAGCTGCCCGAGGTATTCCGCAAAGAGCTCCGCCTCGTGCTGCAGGACCTCGGCATTCTCCCCCAAACCCACCAAGCGAATGTGCCCCCGATCGACCAGGGGGCGGAGCTCAAAAAGGACGAGGTCGTTTCGGTCCCGCCACAGCCCTTGCTCCAGACCCTCGGGACTGTAGGAGGCGAAGTAAGCCGTCGAGGTGCGGCGATGCTCGATCTGGCGTAAAACGCTCGCGGCATTGTAGCGGGGATACATGAGGTGCAGCGGACCCAGCGTCGGCAGAATTACCATGCCCCACATCATACGCAGTAAAGAAGGCCGAACCAAGAGGAGTCCATCCCACAATTGTTATTAGAAGCCAATTTCTTTTTATACGGCGATTCGTTGTTGTAAAATACCCCTAAATGGGGGTAAGGGTTTCTATTTGCTCTTGCAAGTTCATTGACTTGTGAGCGTGGTATCGCTACCAGGAGCAATACATTTTTTCACACAGACAAGCCATTCAGGAACAGCCGATGCTGTACATATCTTCAGCATCATGCTATTACTATGTTTTCTGATAGATTTGTCGTATCTTCACGTTTTTTACCCAATATATATTTGCTATTTCCAGTTGACACATATACCAGCATATGCTAACCTGAAGTCAGGCAAGGGGGAAGACCCAAAAGGGCAACCCCAGAAGCGAACGAAGAAGGAACCTTACGAAGGGGGAATGATGATGAAGACCATCTCGAAACTGTTCACGCTGATCCTCAGCCTGGTGGCCCTTGCTGTTTCCGCTGGTGCTCACGCGGCTTGGCGATAAGGAAGACATGGGCACACCCAAAAGGGGGTATCCTAGCCCCCTTTTTTCTTATATATTGATATGGACGTGCCGAAGCTTGAGCTACCACCGAAGAAGGTCACACTGTTCATCGCAACACTTGCGATTGCGTTTCCTATATTGGTGTATGGTTTGTGGCGCTTCTCGATTAGCCAAGACGTTAATTTTCAAATACACCTAGTCGACCTCGCATTTTGGGGAGCGCTCATCGCATGGGCACAGCTCACCGAAGTTAAGTTGCCGTTTGCAGCTAGTTTTTCGCATTCGTACCTATTTACATTATCAGCTGTAATTTTATTCCCGCCTTGGGTGGCTCCGATATTAGTATTTATATTCTTTTTTAGTGGAGGATTTAAAGATCCAGAATACAAATGGTACAAAGATTTTTTCAACCGCCTGCAGACAGGGATTACGGTTGCGGCTGCTTCTGTTTCATATTGGTTCGTAATTCAGAATTTACCAGTTTCAGTTTCGGGGGTTGACATTTCGCTTGCAGTTGCAATAGTAGTTGCTTCTACCATATCGTTTGTAGTAAATGTATCGCTAGTATCGATAGTGGTGTATTTGTCAACGGGACTCCCAATACGAGATATATGGTTTCACAACTTTGGTTGGGTTTTAGTTAGTTACCTCATAATGACACCTGTCGTATTACTCTTAGCTAGAATGTACACGTCTACGCCGCCTCTTCTAGGCAACTGGGGCGGCTGGGCCGTCATCCTCTTTCTGATCCCCCTTTACTACGCCCGGTTCCACTGGGACGAGGTCGTCAAACTTCGCGAAGCCTTCAACAAGACCGTGGACTTGCTCTCGAATACGATCGACGCCAAGGACTCCCACACCTTCCTTCACTCGGAACGCGTTACCGCTATTGCCTCGGCCCTGGCCCGCGCCTACGGGCTGGACGCCGCCCAGGTCAACACCATCGAAAAGGGCTCGCGCATCCACGACATCGGCAAGATTGGCATCCCCGACGCCGTCCTCTTCAAGCCGGGCTCGCTAACGGAGGAGGAGTACAACATCATCAAGAAGCACCCCGAGTACGGCGTGCGCCTGCTCGAACCCGCCTCCGACTACCTGAGCGAGACCTTCGACATCATCAAGTACCACCATGAGCGCTGGGACGGCCGCGGCTATCCCGAAGCCCTCGCAGGGCAGGAAATTCCCCTATGGGCGCGCATCGTCGGGCTGGCGGACGCCTACGAGGCGATGACGGCCGGCCGGCCATATCAAAAGGCCAAGACCCCCGAGCAGGCCCTCGAGGAGATCGAAGACCTTGCCGGGATTCAGTTCGACCCCAAGCTCGTTCGCCTTTTTAAAGAACTCTGGGATAAAAACCCACCGTGGCGTGATAGGGAGGTGTTCATACGACTCTATTCTTCGAAAGTGCCCTCGTTGGAGTCTTCCTCGCCGCCCTCTTTGGGGCGCGAGCCCGCGACTTCGCAGAAATCGAGCTGAAGGCAGCCTGGGCCTTCATCGCCGCTGCACTGATCGAAGGCGGCCTGGCGTGGTCCACTTCCAAGGGCTGGATCGCGCCGCAGGTGGCGGCGCCCATCGCGAAGACTGCGGTGGTCGTGCTGGTGGGCTACGGCCTATGGCAGAACCGCCAGCTGCGCACGATCTGGCTCGCGGCCTTCGGGCTTCTGCTGAACACCATCGCCATGACGGCCAACGGAGGACAGATGCCGGTCTCGGCCGACGCATTGATCGTTGCAGGGCTGGAAGGGTTTCTGCGTTTCATGCAAACCTCAAGCGACGCGGTGCACACATTGATCGGCCCGGATACGCGGCTGTGGTTCCTCACGGACGTTATCCCACTCCCTTGGTTCAAGAAGGTGATCAGCCTGGGTGATGTGTTCATCCTCTTGGCGCTCCTTCTCTTCTTTACTGAGGCCACCCAACGTGTCATGCGCCAACGACGCCAGGAGGAGACCACCGGCACCTAACCAATAGAATGGGGCAGGAGTTGACGCCATGGAGAACCGCGTGTACAAGATCACCCTCATCGAAGGCGACGGTATCGGCCACGAAGTTATCCCCGCGGCACGCACCGTGCTCGAAGCCACCGGACTGAGCTTCGTCTTCGACGAAGCGGAGGCGGGCTGGGAGACCTTCGAGCGAATAGGCACCTCGGTACCTGAAGAAACCGTCGAGAAGATCGAGCGCTCCGACGCCACACTCTTCGGGGCGGCCACAAGCCCCACCAAGAAGGTGGAGGGCTTCTTCGGGGCCATTCGTCACCTGCGCCGCCGGCTCGACCTCTTCGCCAACGTGCGCCCGGCCAAGTACCATCCCGTACCCGGTGCGACCCCGGGAACCGACCTGATCGTAGTACGCGAAAACACCGAGGGGCTGTACGTCGAGCAGGAGCGGCGCTACGCGCGCGGGCGCGTCGCCATCGCCGATCGCGTGATCACCTACGATGCCTCGTACCGGATCGTGGAGTTCGCGCTCGAGCTCGCCGAGCGCCGCAAGGGACGGCTCGCGCTCGTGCACAAGGCCAACGTGCTTCCGCTCTCCGACGGCCTCTTCTTGGAAGCGGCCTACGACGCCGCCAAGCGCCACCCGACGGTGGAGATCGAAGAGGTCATCGTCGATGCCTGCGCGATGCGGTTGGTGCGTGACCCCAGCCAGTTCGACGTACTGGTGATGGAGAACCTGTTCGGCGACATCATCTCCGACCTCACCGCGGGACTCGTAGGCGGCCTGGGTATCGCCCCCTCGGGCAACATCGGTGAACGGGCCGCGATCTTCGAGCCCGTGCACGGCTCGGCCCCCGACATCGCCGACAAGGGCATCGCCAACCCCACGGCCACGATCCTCTCGGCCGCAATGATGCTGGACCATCTGGGCGAGCCGCAGGTGGCCCGCACCATCGAAGACGCCGTGGACGCCGTTCTCGAGGCTGGCCCGAGGACGCCCGACCTCGGTGGAAAGGCGACCACGCAGGAGTTCGCCGAAGCAGTAGCGGAAAAACTAAAGGAGCTGTTACGTACCTGATTTCACCTCCCAAGGGTTGGAGGAATCAAGCTTCGAGCGCGTGAAAACTGTGATAAACTGAAGGCCTGTAAACTTCCTAACGTCCTGAAGGGGGGAAGCGTGCGAAACTTATTCAACCGATGGTTGCAGCCGCGAATCGAGGCCTTGGGGCTCGAAATCGGCGCGGGCAACCTGAAACTCGTTGAGATCAGTGGTTCACCCCCAACCCTCAAGGGTTACGCCATCCGTCCGACGCCCCACGGGGCCATCCACGGCGGCAACATCGTCGAACCCAGCGCGATCGCGACCGAGCTCCGCGAGATGCTCGCGGAGATGCAAACGCGAAAGCGCTACGTGGTTGCTGGGGTTTCCAACCTGGCGGTCATCACCCGCATCATCCAGATCCCCAAGATGGGTGAGCGGGAGCTCGAAGAGGCCATCCACTGGGAAGCGGAGCGCTACATCCCCTTCCCCATCGACGAGGTCGTGCTGGATTTCGCGCCTCTGGATCCCCCCTCAGAGGTGCCCGACGACGCCCAGCTCGACGTGGTCATCGCCGCGGCGCGGCTCGAGACGACCACCCAGCTCGTCGAGACGCTGAAGGAGGCACAGCTCGAGCCCGTGGTCCTCGACGTCAAACCCTTCGCGGGGTTGCGAACGGTCGAGGACTACTTGAACGGTGGCGGCAACGAAGGTAACGAGCCCGTCACAGTTTTCCTGGAGGTGGGGGCCGAGTCCTCCTCACTCGTCCTCACCCGGGGCACCCGCCTCCTGATGAACCGCAACCTCAACATCTCCGGCAACGACTTTACCGAGGCCATCGCCAAGTCCTTCGGCCTCGACTTCACCGCTGCCGAAGAGGTCAAGCGCGACTTCGGCCTCGCCACCATCCCCACCGAGGACGAGGAATCGCTGCTCGACTTCGACGCCGAGCGTGAGCGCTTCAACCCCGCACGCATGTACGACGCGATTCGCCCTGTACTCGTGGACTTCACCACCGAGCTCCGACGCAGCCTCGAGTTCTTTAGGGTGCAGATCGGCGACATTCACATCGACAAGGGCTACATCTCCGGGGGCGGCAGCAAGCTGCGCGGTCTGCCGGGCATCCTGGGCGAAGCCCTGGGGCTCCAGCTCGACCCGGTCAACCCCTGGGCCGCGCTCCAGATCAACGAGTCCCAGTTCGACGTCTCCGATCTCCACAGGCTGGCCCCCGAGTTCACCGTGCCCGTGGGTCTGGGGCTGAGGGGGGTGGATCCGCTTGATTAGACTCAACCTCCTGCCCAAGAAGCTGCGAAAGCGGGTAGAACCCGGCTGGTGGCGGCTGACGGCGATCATCTTCCCGCTCGTGGTCTTCACCATCGTGGCGGTGATGTACCTCAACGTCACCACCCAGATCGCTCAGCTCGAGCAACAGCGCGAGCAGCTCGCGGCCGAGGTACAGACGCTGCAGCCATACATCCGCAAGCAACGCGAGCTCAACCGACGCAAGGCGGAGCTCGAGCAGATCATCACCGTGGACCAGCAGATCAAGGCGCGCTTCATCCCCTGGTCCGACAACCTGGCCCGCTTCATCAACCGAATTCCACGCAAGAACGGCCGCTTCGAGGTCTTCCTGCGCTCCATCAACACCCGCCTCGTGCCCGAGAACAACCGTGCCAACATGGCGGAGCAGGGCCTCTACGACCGCAAACCGGTGGCCGTGGAGTTCAACCTCCGAGGCGAGGCCCGCGATGACCAGGCGCTGGCGCGCTTCATCCAGGCCTTCGAGAACAGCCCCAACTTCGGGATCAACTTCCAGCAGGGTACCCTCAACGAAAACGGCGGGTACGACTTCGTGGCCACCGTAGGCATCACCGCCAGCGGGGCCGAGATGCAAGGAGGTGGGCAGGATGCTCGCTAAGATCGGGCAGCGCGAGATTGCGATCATCGTCATCGTGCTCAGCCTCCTGGCGGCTGGCATCTGGTACGCCACCTGGTATCGGGGGGCACAAGACTACATCCAGCAATTGCAGGGCGAGATCCAGAAGCTCGAGGCCGAGCGCCGTCGCGGGCTGGCGGCCCGTAAGGCCCTGCCCCAGCTAGAAGCCGCGATTGCCGACTACGAGGCGCAAATCGCCGAGTTCCTCAAAGCGCTCCCGCCAAAAGAAGACTTTGCGGCCGTCCTGGAGTCGCTCTCCGACCGGGCCAAGGCCACAGGGGTCACCCTTCGCTCGATCAAGCGCTCGCCCGCGGGGAACCCGGTCGAGGACGTGCGGGCGGTCAACGTGTCGCTCTCGCTCGAGTCGCCCTTCCCCGAGCTCTTCGTCTACTTGAAGGAGCTCGAGAGCATGCGACGCTTCAGCACGATTGACGGCCTGGTGATGACCATTGGCGGCACCGAGTCCACCAACCCGCGCCTGAGCACGAACCTGACCATGACGATCTACGTCTACGAGGGCAAACCACCCCTCGAAAACGCTGAGGAAGGAGGTGCGGGGCAATGAAGATGAGCCAGCGCACCCGCATCCTCATTCTGATAGCGCTGATCGTTGCCGCGGTGACGGTTTGGTACACCCTCTTCATGGGCCCGCAGACCGCGCCACCGCCCGCCACGGCCACCGTCCCGCGCACCGCTCCGCAAGAGCGTGACGCGCCGCCCCCGGCGGTGACCACCAGCGCGCGCGCTTTGCAGGTCCTGCCCATCCCCTTCCTCGTCACCGAAGCCCCCGAGGAGGCCCCGCTGGCCGCTGAAGCGCCTGCACAGCAGGTGGCGCTCGCTAGCGCTCAGGTCCCACCCAACCCCTTCGTGCCGCTGCGTCCGCCCAATACCGCGGAAGCGCCCAAGCCGATCGCCGAGGCGCCTGAGAAGCCCGTGACCATCACCCCCGAAGCGGAGCTGCCGAACAACATCCCGCTGCCCAAGGTGGTGACGCCAACGGGTGGCGAGGTAACCCCGCCGCCGGTCTCGCTTGGCCAGGGGACCCTTCCCATCAAACTCACCCTGCTAACGGCGGAGGTGGCTCCTCAAACACCACTCGAGGCGACCCTCCCCGAAGAAGAAACGCCCGTTCCCGAAGAGGTTACGCCCGAGGAGCAGCCGCCTCCGGTGGAAGAGGCCCCGCCCCCCAACCCCCTGGTCGAGTGGGCCAAGCAGCGCGGCCTCAAACTCGACGGCGTGGCGCTGGGGCCAGTGAGCGTGGCCATTTTCAAAACCACGGCGGGCTACCTGGCGCTCCCGGTGGGCCAATCCTTCCCCGGCGACAACGTACTGGTTAAGACGATCACGGCCGAACGGGTGCTTCTGGTCGACGCAAACGGCGCGAACACCCTCACGCTTGAACTTGGAGGCGGTGAGTGAGTATGAAACGATTCTTGGCTTTTCTGATTCTCTTGCTGGGCTTGGCCTTGGCCGGCTCTCTTCCCGACGACCCGCGTTTCGACGTACCGGTCACGATCCGCACCGGACCGGAGGGGATGGCACTCGAGGCCGTTCTCGACGGGGCCGCTCGCAGCGTTAACCTCACGCCGATGCTGCGGGAAATCCCCCCGACCATCATCAAGCTCGATTGGATCGACAAACCCTTTCGGCAGCTGTGGCAATTGCTGATCGACACCTACGGCGACGGAAAGCTGGACTACGTCCTCCTCGAGAACGACGTGATCCTAGTCGGTCCACCGGAAGTGATCGTTCGGGTGGTCGGTGAGCCCGAAGCACCTCCGCCGCCGACCGAGGAAGAGGGCAAACAGCAGGAACCGCTCGTCCGCAAGTTCTATCCCATCCCGAGCGGTGACCCCGCTCCGATCGCCGAGTTCCTGGTTAAGGAAGTTCCGGGCATCGTGGCCACGGTCGTCCCCGGTCAGCGGGTGATCTCGGTGCGCGCCACCGAGGCCCAACAGCAGGAAGTCCAGCGCATCCTGGCCCAGATCGTCTCACCGCCCCAGGAAGGGCCGCCCATCTATCAGCGCACCTTCCGCCTCTCACACGCCAACGCCGCCGAAACGGCCAAGGTGCTCGCGGAGGCCATGCAGGCCCGGCAAGCGGGCGCGACCGCCGAGGACAAGGCCGCCCAGGTCGCGACCAAGCCCACGCTCAGCATCACCGCCGACGAGCGCACGAATACCCTGATCGTCACCGGCACCGCCGAAGAGCTGCAGATGGTGGAGGAGCTGATCAAGAAGCTCGACTACCCCGTGCAGCAGGTCAACGTGCAGGTGCGCATCCAGGAGGTCTCCCAGACGCTGGTGCGCAACCTCGGCCTCAAGTGGAACACCCTCTCGGGCGGCAACGTGGTGGCGAGCATCGTGGACGAAGGGCTCTCGCTCATCTTCGACGCCACCCGCAGCCTGGCCTCGCTCAACATCGTGGCCACGCTCGAGGCGCTTGAGAAGCAGGGCCTCTCGCGCACGGTCAACGACTCGAACATCACCGTGCTCAACAACCAGACCGGCTTCATCCAGTCGGGCTACACCATCTTCATCAAGCGCGTGGTGGGCGACAAGGTCGAGAAGGTGCCCTACGACATCGGCGTGATCGTGCGCGTGACCCCGCAGATCACCGCCGACGGACAGATCATCCTCACAGTCGAGTCCGAGGTTTCGGACATCAAGGAGCGCAACCCGGTAGACGGCGACATCGACGTGCTCTCCAAACAAAAGTCGGCCACCACGCTGCGGCTCGACGACGGTGACACGGCCGTGCTCGGCGGCCTGATCCAGACCAAGCGCAGCACCACCACGCAGGGCGTGCCGGTGCTCATGCACATTCCCGTGCTGGGCAACCTCTTCAAGCAGACCAGCGTCGACAACACCGACACCGAGCTGCTCATCGTCATCACCGCCAACATCATCGAGAAAGCCCAGACGCCCGCCGAGGGCAAGGCCTCGGCCAACCCGTAGATAACAGCACCGCCTCCAACCGCCCCAGCTTGTGGCTGGGGCGGTTTCCTTTTAAGCTGGGGAACGTGAACTTCAGGTTCCTGTCGGCCGGAGAATCCCACGGGCCCCAGCTCACCGCCGTGGTGGACGGCCTTCCGGCAGGCCTGCCCCTGACGGTGGACGATGTGGACCCCTGGCTGGAAAAGCGCCAGGGCGGTTACGGCCGGGGGCGGCGGATGGCCATCGAGCGCGACCGGGTGCGCTTCCTCTCGGGGGTGCGCGCCGGGCGAACGACCGGCGCGCCGCTCACGCTCGTGATCGAGAACCGCGACTGGAAGAACTGGCAGGAGATCATGGACCCTGCCCCCGGCGGTGAGCCGCGCAAGCGGGCGCTCACCGCGCCCCGGCCCGGACACACCGACCTCAGCGGCGGGATCAAATACGACCACAAGGATTTGCGCGACGTACTCGAGCGCGCCTCCGCCCGTGAGACCGCGATGCGGGTGGCCGTGGGCGCGGTCGCCCACAAGCTCCTCGCGGAGCTAGGCGTGGAGAGCGCGGGCTACGTCCCCGCGCTGGGCGGCGTCGTTTCGAACGTGTCCTTCGCCTGGGAACTGCGCGAGCGCATCGAGGCCAGCCCGGTGCGTATGACCGACCCAAAGGCCGAGGCCGAGGCGATCCGCCGCATCGACGCGGCCAAGGCCGCCGGCGACACCCTGGGCGGCATCCTCGAAGCCCGTTTCCGCGGCCTCGTCCCCGGGCTGGGCAGCTACGTCCAGTACGACCGCAAGCTCGACGGCCGCATCGCCCAGATGGTGATGTCCATCCCCGCGGTCAAGGGCGTGGAGATCGGCGAGGCCTTCGCCGCCGCCGCCCGCCCCGGCTCGGAGGTGCACGACGCCATCTACCGTTCGGACGAACGCGGCTGGTACCGCGCGACCAACCGCGCGGGCGGGCTCGAAGGCGGCATGACCAACGGCGAGGAACTGGTGGTGCGCGCCGCGCTCAAGCCCATCGCCACCCTCATGCAGCCCCTTCCCACCGTGGACGTGGTGACGCACGAACCCGCCGACGCCGCCCGCGAGCGCTCCGACGTAACTGCCGTGCCCGCGGCCAGCGTGATCCTGCAGGCGCTCGTGGCCATCGTGCTGGCCGATGCCTACCTGGAAAAGTTCGGCGGCGACACGCTCGAAGAGCTGAAGGAGCGCGTGGAGCGCTACCGGGAGCGCGCCCGCGAGTACTGATGGCACGCATCGAGGTCCCCCGCCCCACCACCTGGGTCACGCTGACCGGCTTCATGGGCGTCGGCAAGACGCGCATCGGCCGCGAGCTGGCGCAGGAGCTGATGCTGCACTTCGTGGACCTCGACCGCTACATCGAGCGGCAGACGGGGCTTTCGGTAGCCGACATCTTTCGCTACATCGGCGAGGAGGCCTTTCGCGAGATGGAGGCCGAGGCCGTGCGCGAGCTGGCCGAGCGCGACCATCTGGTGCTCTCGCTGGGCGGCGGCACCTACACCAACCCCGAAAACCGCCGCCTGCTGCTGGAGCGCGGGCCGGTGGTGGCGCTGTGGGCCAGCCCCGAGACCATTCACACCCGCGTGCTGCGCAAGCCCGGCCAGCGGCCGCTGCTGGCCGAGGGCGACGCCCTGGCCAAGATCCGCCGCCTCATGGCCGAGCGCGAGAACATCTACAAGGAAGCCCACATCCACGCCTCCACCGAGGGCCGCTCGGCCCACCTGGTGGTGCAGGAGCTGATCGACAAGCTCTGGGGCTGGAAGGAGCGCGGCAATGCGGCGCCTTGAGATCGCGCCGCCCCACGATCACCCGATGCTGGTGGGCCGCGGGCTCGAGCCTCCGCGCCCGCAGGGCCCGGTGGCCCTCTTCTACGACCCCGCGGTCGAGCCCCTGGCGCGCCGGCTGGCGGCGGCCGCGAAGGCCGAGGTGGTCCGGGCCGTGCCCGGCGGCGAGGCCAGCAAGCGCATCGAGGTCTACGAGCGGCTCCTGCGCGAGCTCGCCCGCGCCGGCCTCCCCCGCGACACCGAGGTGTGGGCCGTGGGCGGCGGCACAGTCACCGACCTCGCCGGCTTCGTCGCCGCCAGCTACCTGCGCGGCGTCGCCTGGCGCGCCTGGCCCACGACCACGCTGGCCATGGTGGACGCCTCCGTGGGGGGCAAGACCGGCGTCAACCTGCCCGAGGGCAAGAACCTGGTGGGCGCTTTTCACCCGCCGTGCGGCGTCTACGCCGAACTGGAAACGCTGGAGACGCTGCCCAGGCCCATCTTCCGGGAAGGGCTGGTGGAGGCCTTCAAGCACGGCCTGCTCGCCGGTGACGGGGCGCTGCTCGCCCCCTGGGACCTCACCCCCGCCCACCCCGGCCTCGAGGACTACCTGGCCCGGGCGGTGGCCGTCAAGATCGCCGTGGTGGAGCGCGACTTCAAGGAAAGCGGCGAGCGGATGAAGCTGAACCTGGGGCACACCCTCGCCCACGCGCTTGAGGCCGCAAGCAACCACGCGCTGGGCCACGGGCACGCGGTGGCCTGGGGCATGCTCTTCGCTGCCCTGCTGGGGCGCGAGCTCGGCGGCGAGGACCTCACCGCGCCCATCGAGCGGCTGCTGCGCTGGACTGGCGCCCCGTCGCCCCCGCGCGCCGGCTGGGAGGAGCTTGCCCCCTTCATCGAGCGCGACAAGAAGAACCGTAGCAGCGGGCTGCGCTGGGTCGTCCCCTACGCCCCGGGCGAGGTGCGCGTCCAGGCCGTGCCCGAAGAGGCCCTCGCCACCGCCTTCGCCGCCTGGTCGGAGCGGGCGAGCGGGTATGCTGGGTAGGAGGCGCGCATGATACTGGTGCTCAACGGTCCTAACCTGAACCTGCTCGGACGCCGCGAGCCCGAGCTCTACGGCCGCATGACCCTGGAGCAGCTCGAGGAGCAGATCGAGGCCTGGGCGGCGGAGCTGAATGTGGCGGTGACGGTGCGGCAGTCGAACTACGAAGGCCAGCTGATCGAGTGGATCCAGCAGGCCGAAGCCGAAGGCTTTAGCGGCATCGTGCTCAACCCCGGGGCGCTCACCCACTACAGCTACGCCCTGCTCGACGCCATCGCGGCGCAGCCGCTGCCCGTGGTCGAGGTGCACCTTACCAACGTCCATGCCCGCGAGCCCTTCCGCCGTCGTAGCGTGACCACCGCGGCGGCGGTGGGCCAGATCGCCGGGCTGGGCCCGCTGGGCTACAAGTACGCGCTGGCCTACCTCGTTGAAAAAACACGTTGACAGCGCTTAGAACCGCGCCTATACTGCTGGAGGCAGGGCCCCGTGGTGTAGTTGGTTAACACACCCGCCTGTCACGTGGGAGATCGCGGGTTCGAGTCCCGTCGGGGCCGCCAGAGACCGCCGCCTAGCGCGGCGGTTCGCTTTGGTTTTCCATCGCCTCGAGCACCACCTCGGCGATGTGCCGCACCTTCACCTCGGGGCCGTAGCGGCGGGTGCCCAGGTCGAGCTGCAGCAGGCAGCCCGGATTCTCCACGGTGAGGACCTCGGCCCCGGTCCGGGCGACGCTGGCCATCTTGCGCTCGAGGATGCGCATGCTTTCGTCGGTGTGGGTGAGGTTGTAGACACCGGCGGAGCCGCAGCAGTCGGTGTTGCCCTCGAGCGGGCGGTAGTCAGTGGCGAAACTGAGGACGCGCTCGGGCTCGTCCTTGACGCCCTGGGCATGGCAGGCGTGGCAGGCGTGCTGGTGGGTGGTGGCGAAGGGAAAGCGGGCCGAACCCGGCAGCCCCTCACGGTTTACGAACTCGCTGAACATCAGCGTCTTCTCGGCGACGCGCCGGGCGAGCGGGCCATAGACCGGATCGTCCGCGAAGTGCTTGACGTAGCCCTTGAGCTCGGCGCCGCAGGCGGCGCAGTCGGTGAGGATGTAGTCCACCTCGAGCCGGCCGTAGAAGTCGAGATTCTTCTTGGCCAGGCGCTCGAAGCCGTACCAGTCGCCTTCCTCGATGTGGGGCGCGCCGCAGCAGGTGGTCTCGCGGGGGATCCGCACCTCCCAGCCGCTGCGGCGGATCACCTCGATGGCCGCGCTCGAGGACTCGGAGAAGACCAGGTTCATCACGCAGCCCAGGAAGAAAGCCACCGTGCCCTTGGGCCGCTCGGTCTTGGGCTCGAGCCTGCGGGGGTGGGTGAGCCTGAGCGCCAGGCGCACCGGCCGGCCCGGCAGGAGCGACTCGGCGAACTGGAGCCCGCCCAGGCCCACGCGCTCGAGAAACCGGGTGCGGCGCAAAAGTGCCTGCAGGCCGAGCCGCTGGTAAAGCACCAAAAAGACGTTGGCCAGATCGATGAGGAAGGGGTAGTGGAAGAGCGCGAGCGCCGCCCGCACCAGCCGGCTGGGCGGGCGCCCTTCCTGCAGGGTCACGCGCGCGTCCAGCGCCGCCTCCCCCGGCTTGACGTCGTTGGGGCAGACGGTCTGGCAGGCGCGGCAGTCGAGGCAGTCGTAGGCCGCCTCCAGCACCCGCAAAGGGTCTTCGACCCGCCCCTGGGCGTAGTCGGCGTACAGTGTCACCCGCCCGCGCGGGCTCTGGATCTCGAGCTGGGTGTCGCGGTAGGTGGGGCAGACCGAGAGGCACAGCCCGCAGCGCACGCACGCCTCGGCGTCGCGTACCAGCTGCTCGGCGTCCAGCGCCCTCACGACCCCGCCTCCAGGCTGCGCAGGCCGCCTTCGAGGACGTAGACCGGACCCAGCCCCTCGTCTTCCAGGTAGAGCGCAGCCACCTTGCTCATCTGCCCTACGCTGCAAAGCAGCACCAGCGGCCGGCCGGCGGGCAGGCCGTGCGTGCCCGCCTGGATGCGGTCCCAGGGAACGGAGACCGCCTCAGGTAGTGGATCCTGACGGGCCACGGCCTCGGGCCGCACATCCACGGCCAGGGCGCCCTGGCGCAAGAGCTCGCGATAACGCTCGGCGTCAACCATTTCCACGCTTTCAGTCTACGCTAAAATCGAAGGGATGCTCGAACGGCTCGAGGTGAAAAACCTGGCCGCCATCCGCGCCGCGGCCTTCGAGCCCGGACCGGGGCTCACGGTGCTTACCGGCGAAACGGGCACGGGCAAGTCGGTGCTCGTGGGAGCGCTGGGGCTGCTGCTAGGCGACAGGGCCGATCCCGGCCAGATCCGCCCCGGCGCGGAGGCGCTGCTCGTGACTGCCTGGGTGGACGGCCGCGCCTACAGCCGCCGCGTCACCCCCGGGCGCAGCGTTCCCCGCATCGAGGGCGAGGTGGTCACGCTGGCCGAGCTCCAGGAGGCGCTGGCCGAGCGCATCGCGGTGCACACCCAGCACGCGGCGCTGGCGCTGGGCCGCCGGCGCCACCACCGCGCCATGCTCGACCGCGCGGTGGAGCCCGAGGTGAGCGCGCGCTACCGCGAGGCCTACCGCCGCTGGCGCGAGCTCGAGGCCGAGGTGGAGGCCCTGCGCGGCGAGGTGGCCGAACGCGAGCGGCGGCTCGACGTGTTGCGCTTCCAGCTGAGCGAGATCGAGGCCTGGAACCCCCAGCCGGAGGAGATGGAGGAGCTGGAAAGCGAGGCCCGCCGGCTGGGCCACACCGACGAGATCCTGCGCCACCTGGGGGCGGTGCTCGACCTCCTCGCCGAGTCGGAGGACAACGCCCTCGACCGGGTGGCCCTGGCCTTGCGCGAGCTCGACGCGGCGGCGCGGCTGGACCCCGACCTGCGCGAACTCGCCGGCGAGCTCGAGGCCGCGCACGACGCGCTGGGCGCGGTGGCGCGCGAGGCCGAAAGCTACGCCGGCCGGCTCGAAGCCGACCCCGAACGGCTGGACGAGGTGCAGCGGCGCCTGGCCGCGCTGCAGCGCCTGGAGCGCAAGTACGGCGGCTCGCTGGCGGCGGTGGTGGCCTTCGCCGATGACCTGCGCGCGCAAATCGCGCGGCTGGAGGGGGCCGAGGACCGGCTGGAAGAGCTCGAGCGCGCGCGCGAGCGGGCGCGCGCGGAACTCGAGGAAGCGGCCGGGGCGCTGCGGGCGGCGCGGCAGACGGCCGCCGGGCGCCTGGCCCCCGCGGTGGAGGCCGAGCTGCGGGCGCTGGGCATGCCCCACGCCCGCTTCCGCATCGAGATCGTCCCGCTGGACGGGCCAGAGGCCCACGGCGCCGACGAGGTGCGCTTCCTCTTCGCCGCCGCCCCCGAGCTCGAGCCCGCGCCCGTGGAAAAGACGGCCAGCGGCGGCGAGCTGAGCCGCATCATGCTCGCGCTCGCCCTGCACGTGGGGACCGAGGCCCCTACCCTTGTCTTCGACGAAATCGACGTGGGTATCGGTGGCGAGGTGGCGCGCGCGCTGGGCGAGCGGCTGGCGCGGCTGGCGCGGGAGCGCCAGGTAATCGTCGTGACCCACCTGCCCCAGGTGGCCGCCCTCGCAGGCGACCACCACCGGGTGGTGCGCGAGGGCGAGGACGTCCGCATCGAGCGGCTGGAAGGTAACGCGCGGGTGCGCGAGCTAGCGCGCATGCTCTCCGGCTCCTACAGCGAGACCGCGCTCGAGCACGCCCGCGAGCTGCTGAACGCCAAGCCGTGAACCTCGCGCTCGGCCTCACCCTGCTGCTGGGCTTTTACGGCCTGGGCGAGGGGCTTGCGCGCCTGCTGCCGGGCCTGCCCCTCTCGGGCAGCCTCTGGGGCATGGTGCTGCTCTACCTGGCGCTCGCCAGCGGCCTGGTTCGCGAGGAGCTGGTGGCCGGGGCGGCGCGATTGGTGCTGCGCGGGCTCGGCCTCTACTTCGTGCCCGTGGGCGTGGGGGCGCTGGCCTTCGAGGCGCTGCTGCGCGAGCAGGCCCTGGCCGTGGGGGCAGCGCTACTCCTCGGCACCCTGATCACGCTCGCGGCGGCCGCCGGAGGTGCGCGGTGGCGCTCGTAGCAACCGTGCTCGTCTACCTGCTCGCCACCCGGCTCTACCGCCGCTGGCCGGGGCCCCTCACCAACCCCGTGGGCCTCACCGTGCTGGCGCTGATCCTGCTGCTCAAGGGGGTCGGCTACCCACTGGAGCGCTACCAGACGGAAACCTGGCCGCTGGTGGCACTGCTCAAGCCGGCGGTGGTGGCACTGGGCTGGGTGGCCTGGCGCGAGCGCGCGCGCCTCGCCGGCCGCCTGCTGCCCTTCGGGCTGGGCCTCTTCGCCGGGAGCGCGGCCAGCCTAGTGCTCACCCCCCTCCTCGCCCGGGCGCTGGGGGCCGGTCCGGAGCTGCAGAAGGCGCTGGCGCTCAAGTCGGTCACCTCGGCGGTCACGGTGGACCTGGCCCCGCGGTTGGGCGTGAACGCCGAGCTCGCGGTGCCGCTCATCATCGCCGCCGGCATCCTGGGGGCGGCACTGGGCCCGTGGTGGCTCGACCGCCTAGGGGTGCGCGACCCGCTGGCGCGCGGCACCGCGCTGGGCACCGCCAGCCACGGCATCGGCACCGCCCGCGTCGCCGAGGAGGGCGCTTTGGCGCTGGCGGCGGCGGGCTTAGCCATGGCCGCCGCGGGGCTGGTCACCGCGCTATTGGCCCCGCCGGTGCTGCGGCTGCTCGGGCTCGGCTAGCCCGCTTCAACATCGCCTGCGCAAGTGGTAAAATCGTTCGGATGGACCGAATCGTCATCAAGGGTGCGCGCGAGCACAACCTGAAAAATATCTCGCTGGAGCTTCCCCGCGGAAAATTCATCGTGATCACCGGCGTTTCGGGGTCCGGTAAGAGTACGCTGGCCTTCGACACCATCTACGCCGAGGGGCAGCGCCGCTACGTCGAGAGCCTTTCGTCCTACGCCCGCCAGTTCCTGGGCGTGATGGACAAGCCCGACGTCGAGCACATCGAGGGCCTGAGCCCGGCGATCTCGATCGACCAGAAGACAACCTCGCACAACCCGCGCTCCACTGTGGGCACGGTGACCGAGATCCACGACTACCTGCGCCTTCTCTTCGCCCGCGCCGGAGAGGCCCACTGCCCGGTCTGCGTCCGCAAGATCGAGCGCAGCTCGGCGAGCGAGATCACCGACCGGCTGCTCGCCGAGCCGGAGGGCACCAAGGCCATCCTAATGGCCCCGCTGGTGCGCGGGCGCAAGGGCGAGTACAAGAAGCTCTTCCAGCAGCTGCTCAAGGAGGGCTACGCGCGGGTGCGCCTCGACGGCGAGATCGTGCGGCTGGAAGAGGCGCTCGAGCGCGAGCTCAACCGCTACGAGACCCACGACATCGACCTGGTGGTGGACCGGGTGACCCTCACCCCCGAAGAGCGCGGCCGCATCGCCGAGTCGGTGGAGCTGGCGCTCCTGCGCGGCGACGGCCTGCTTCGGGTGCTGTTTTTACGCGAGGAGGGCGAGGAGGAACAGCTCTTCTCGGAAAAGTTCGCCTGCCCCGAGCACGGCGCAGTGCTCGAGGAGCTAGAACCCCGCATCTTCTCGTTCAACTCGCCCTACGGCGCTTGCGAGGTCTGCAGCGGGCTCGGCTACAGCCTCGAGTTCGACCCCGAGCTGGTGGTCAACCCGGCACTCTCACTGGCTGAAGGGGCCATCCTGCCCTGGGCCAAGGGCCGTGGCAGCCAGGTGAGCCACATGTGGGACCGGGCGCGGGCGCTGGCCGAGCACCTGGGCTTCGACATGAAGACCCCCTTCAAGGACCTGACCCCCGAGCACCAGCAGGCCATCCTCTACGGCCTCGACGAGCCCTTCGAGGTGGTCTTCCGCCGCGGCGGGCGCGAGACGATGCGGCTCGAGGTGACCTACGAGGGCGTGATTCCCTGGCTCAAGCGCCGCTACAAGGAGGTCGAGTCGGAAGGGATGCGCGACTGGCTCGAGGGCTACATGAGCCTGAACGCCTGCGCCGCCTGCGGCGGCACCCGCTACAAGCCCGAGGTGCTGGCGGTGAAGGTGGCGGATAAGAACATCGCTGAGGTCTCGGCCATGGCGGTGCGCGACGCGCTTGCCTTCTTCGAAGCGCTGCCGGAAAAGCTAAGCGAGTACCAGCTCCAGATCGCCCGCCCCATCCTGCGCGAGGTGACGGCGCGGCTGGGCTTTCTGGCCGACGTGGGGCTCGACTACCTCTCGCTCGACCGCGCCGCCAACACCCTCTCGGGCGGCGAGGCCCAGCGCATCCGCCTAGCCACCCAGGTGGGCAGCAGCCTCACCGGCGTGCTCTACGTGCTCGACGAGCCCTCCATCGGGCTGCACCCGCGCGACAACCAGCGCCTCATCGGCACCCTCAAGAAGCTGCGCGACCTGGGCAACACCCTGATCGTGGTGGAGCACGACGAGGAGACCATGCGCTCCGCCGACTGGATGGTGGACATGGGGCCCGGCGCGGGCATCCACGGCGGCGAGATCGTGGCCGAGGGCACGCCCGAGCAGATCGCCGCCCACGAGGAAAGCCTGACCGGCGCCTACCTGCGCGGCGAGAAGACGATCCCCGTGCCCGCCGAGCGGCGCAAGGGCTCGGGCAAGGCGCTCGCGGTGCGGGGGGCGCGCGAGCACAACCTCAAGAACCTGGACGTGGAAATTCCGCTGGGGAAGTTCGTGGTCATCGCCGGGCCCTCGGGCTCGGGCAAGAGCACCCTGATGCACGACATTCTCTACGCCCAGCTCTCGCGCCAGATCATGCGCTCCAAGGCGATCCCCGGCCGCCACGACCGCATCGAGGGCGTCGAACACCTGGACAAGGTGATCGAGATCGACCAGAGCCCCATCGGCCGCACCCCGCGTTCCAACCCCGCCACCTACACCGGCGTCTTCGACGAGATCCGTGACATGTTCGCCAAGAGCCCCGAGGCGCGCAAGCGCGGCTACGCGCCCGGCCGCTTCAGCTTCAACGTCAAGGGCGGCCGCTGCGAGGCCTGCCGCGGCGACGGCACGGTGAAGATCGAGATGCTCTTCCTGCCCGACATCTACGTGCCCTGCGAGGTCTGCAAGGGCAAGCGCTACAACAAGGAGACGCTCGAGGTGAAGCTGCGCGGCAAGACGATCGCCGACGTACTCGACATGACCGTGGAGGAGGCGCTGGAGTTCTTCCAGCACCACCCTGGCATCAAGCGCAAGCTGCAGCTGATGATGGACGTGGGCCTCGGCTACATGAAGCTGGGCCAGCCCTCCCCCACCCTCTCGGGCGGCGAGGCCCAGCGTATCAAGCTGGCCACCGAGCTGGGGCGCAAGGCCACCGGCAAGACGCTTTACATCCTGGACGAGCCCACCACCGGCCTCCACTTCGACGACGTCAAGAAGCTGCTCGAGGTGCTGCACCGGCTGGTGGACAAGGGCAACAGCGTGCTGGTGATCGAGCACAACCTCGACGTCATCAAGACGGCCGACTGGATCCTAGACCTCGGCCCCGAGGGCGGCGAGCGCGGCGGCTACCTGGTGGCCGCGGGCACGCCCGAGGAGGTGGCCGCCCACCCGGAAAGCCCCACCGGCGCGTTCCTGCGCCGCATCCCTGAGATCGCCGAGAGGATCGGGGTCGCCGCCGATTAAACTTGAACACATGGAGCAAGCCCGCACCCTCGCCGGTATCCGCCGCCTGGTCGTCAAAATAGGCAGCGCGGTCATCTCCGGCTCCGAGGGCCTCGACCCAGCGCGGCTCGCCGACCTGGCCCGCGGGCTCGCCCGCCTCGCCAAGGGGCGCGAGCTGCTGCTCGTCTCGAGCGGGGCCATCGCCGCGGCCGCGCCGCGGCTGCCGCACAAACCCCAGGCGCTGGCCGAACTGCAGGCCGCGGCTGCGCTCGGCCAGCCGGAGCTGATGCGAGCCTGGCAGGCCGCGCTGGCGGAGCACGGCCTCACCACCGCGCAGGTGCTCCTGACCGCCGAGGACCTCACCGACCGCAAGCGCTACCTGAACGCTCGGGCGACACTCGAGCGCCTGCTCGACTGGGGCGTGCTCCCGGTCATCAACGAAAACGACACCGTAACGACCGAGGAAATCCAGTTCGGCGACAACGACCAGCTGGCCGTGAGGGTGGCCGGTCTGCTGGGGGCCGACCTCGTGCTCGTGCTCTCGGAGGCCGAGGCGCTCTTCGACCGCGACCCCCGTCTGGACCCCGAGGCCCGGCCCCTGAGGGAGGTGAGCAAGGTTACCCCCGAAGTTCTGGCCATGGCCTCCGACCGGCCGGGCAGCGCGGGGCGCGGAGGTATGAAGAGCAAGCTGCTGGCAGCCCGCATGGCCCACGAGGCGGGCATCCCCCTGTGGCTGCTGCCGGGCCGGCGCGAAGGCGTGCTCGAAGCCGCGCTCGCGGGCGAGCGCATCGGCACCTTCTTCCACGCGCCCGCGCGCGGCCACCGGGGCGAGCGTTTGTGGCTGGCGCAGCTTCCGCGCCACGAGGGCACGCTGGTCGTGGACGCGGGGGCGGCCCGCGCCCTGCGCGAGCAGGGGCGCTCGCTGCTGGCCGTGGGCGTGCGCGAGGTACGGGGAAACTGGTCCGCCGGGAGTCCGGTACGGGTGGAGGACCCCGAGGGGCGGATCGTGGGCATCGGCCTCGCCAACTACGCCGCCGACGAGGTACGCCGGGTGGCAGGCCGCCCCTCGCGCGAGCTCGCCGCCGTGCTCGGCCGCCCGGGGCCCGAGGAGGTCATTCACCGCGACCACTTCGTCCTCCTGGACGAAGGCTAGCGCGGTATCGTGGGTACATGAGCGACGTACGCGAAACCGTGCTCGAGCTCGCGCGCGCGGCCCGCGAAGCCGCCCGCGGTATGCAGGCCGCGAGCGGCGCGGCCAAGGAGCAGGCGCTCTTGCGCCTGGCCGAGCTTCTGGACGAACGGCAGGACGAGATCCTGAAGGCCAACGCCGCCGACCTGGCGGTGGCGAAGGAAGCCGGCCTCACCGGTCCCAAGCTGGGCCGACTGGGCCTCGACGAGCGCACCCTGGCCGACCTCAAGAAGGGCCTGCACCAAGTGGCCGCGATGCCCGACCCGGTGGGCGAGATCAGCGAGATGCGCACGCTGGCGAACGGCCTACAGGTGGGCAGGATGCGCATTCCGCTGGGCGTCATCGGCTTCATCTACGAGTCGCGTCCCGGTGCCACCGTGGAGGCCGCCGGCCTCAGCCTCAAGGCCGGCAACGCCATCATCCTGCGCGGCGGCAAGGAGGCCCTGAACTCCAACCGGCTGCTGGTGGAGCTCTTCCAGCAGGCGCTGGACGAGGCCGGCCTGCCACCGGCGGCGGTGCAGCTGGTGCCGCTTACCGACCGCGCCGCCGTGCTGGAGATGCTGAAGCTCGACGAGTACATCGACGTCATCATCCCTCGCGGCGGCGAGGGGCTGATCAACCTGGTGGCCGAGAACGCTCGCATGCCGGTGCTCTATCACGCCAAGGGGGTCAACCACCTCTACGTAGACGAGGCGGCCGACCTGGAGATGGCCCTGGAGATCGCCTACAACGGCAAGGTGCAGCGCCCAGGGGTGTGCAACGCGCTCGAAGCTGTTCTCGTTCACGAAGCCGTGGCTGCCAACTTTCTGCCGCGGCTGGAGGAAGCGATGACCGCGGCCGGCGTGGAGCTGCGGGCCCACGAAAACGCCCTCGCCTACCTGAAACTCGCCAAGCCCGCGAGCGCGGACGACTGGGGCCGCGAGTTTCTGGACCTCGTCCTGGCCGTCAAGGTGGTGACGAACATGGACGAAGCCACCGACCACATCGCCCGCTACGGCTCCAACCACACCGAGGTGATCGTGACCGAGCACTACGCCCGCGCGCTACGCTTCTTGCGCGAGGTGGACGCCAGCCTGGTACTCGTCAACGCCAGCTCCCGCTTCAACGATGGTTTCCAGCTCGGCCTCGGAGCCGAGATCGGTATCTCGACGAGCAAGCTGCACGCCTACGGCCCAATGGGCGTGCGCGAGCTAACCACCACCAAGTTCGTGGGGCTGGGTGAAGGGCAGGTGCGCGAGTAGGTGAACCCGCGCGAAGCGGTGCGGGCTTATCTAAGGCGCCTGGCGCGGGTCTACACCCAGGCGCACGTGCCCTTCTTCGCCGCTTCGCTGGCCTACTACGCCCTTTTCAGCCTGCTGCCGCTGCTGCTGCTGCTCGTGGGCGTCTTCGGCCTCATGCTGGAAAGCCGGCCCGACCTGGAACAGGCCTTCATGCTCCAGATCGAGCACCTGGCGGAGAATCTCTTCCCCGCCTCCGCGTCGGTGGGCCAGACCGTTGCCGAGGCCCTGCGTCGAGGAGCGGCCAGCGCCACCCTGACCTCGGTGCTCGTGCTCGGCTGGACGGCAAGCAACTTCTTCGCCGCTCTCTCCTACGCGCTGTCGCTGATCTTTGGTGGGCGCGGGCCTGGCTGGCGCGGCCGCCTGGTGGGGCTGGTCGCGCCCCTGCTCATCGGCCTGGCGCTCCTGCTCTTCAGCCTGGCTAGTCTGGCCGTGACGATGGTGCTCCCCTACCTGCCCGACGGCCCCTGGCGCGGCGTGGTCGCGGGCAGCCTGCCCTGGCTCGCCACCCTGCTGGCCTTCTTCGTGATCTATCGCTTTTTGCCCTACCCGCCTCCCGGAACGCTTTCCAGCTTGGCCGCCGCCTTCCTGGCCTCGAGCATCTGGACCGGCCTCTCCCGCCTGCTGCCGCACGTGATCTCGCGCACCCGCTACGAGTCGATCTACGGGCCGCTGGCCGGCTTCTTGCTGGCGCTTTTCGGCTTTTACATGGCGATGTGGATCCTGCTGAGCGGAGCGGCGGTGCTACGCGCGTTTTTCCCAGATGAGCCTGAGCCCCTTGAGGGTTAGGTCGTCGTCCACCACGTCCAGGGTGGCGCACACCGGCTCTACGGTGCGCGCGAAGCCGCCGGTGGCGATCACCAGCGCCTTGCCCGCCTCGGCCAGAAAGCGCCGCACCATGCCGTCCACCAGCCCGGCGTAACCGAGCACGAGACCCGACTGCAGCGCCTGCACGGTCGAGCGCCCCACCGCGCGCTCGGGCGCGCGCGAGAGGTCGATGCGCGGCAGCTTGGCGGTGCGCAGCGAAAGCGCCTCGGCTGCGGTGCGCGGCCCCGGGGCGATGGCGCCGCCGCGGTAAACGCCCGGCGTCTCGACCAGGTCGAAGGTGGTGGCGGTGCCAAAGTCCACGACGACGTAGCGCCCACGCGGATCGTCGTAGGCGAGGGCGGCCACGGCGTTGACCAGGCGATCGGCCCCCACCTCTGCCGGGTTTTCGAGGTCTACCTCTAGCCCCGCGTTCTCCGCGTTCACGACCAGCGGCTCCACGCCGTAGAGTTCGCCCAGTGCCGCCGCCAGCTCCCACTCGACGGGAGGCACCACGCTCGAAACGACGGCCGCGTCCGGCCCCGGGCGGCCAGAGGCGGCGAAGAGCTCACGCAACAGGACCACGTACTCGCTCTCCATGCGCAGCGGATCGGTGGCGATGCGCCAGCGCTCGAGCAAACGCTTTCCGTCCCACAGACCCAGAATGGTGGCGGTGTTGCCCACGTCGATAGCCAGGAGCATGTGCTTAGCCTACCCTATCCCGAAAACGCTCCACCGCACGGTAACTGCGTGTTGATCTCGTGTTGATCTAGATTAGAGGTCATGCCCGACCCGGGCCCAAATCGAGCGCCTCAAGCGCTACGTTTACCTCCACCTGGCTATCGCCGGCATGGTCGCGCTCGCGCTCGGGTACACCACGATGAGCCACCCTGGCTGGGGAGCATCCTCGCGTCGCGCCACCTGCAGCGCCCGCGACCATCGCCACCCTCACCTTCTGCGGCAGGCCGCTGCGCGCAGTCGAGTGGCTGGGCACAGGCCCCTCCGCGCCTCGCTGCCCAATCGTCACCACCCTCAACCTCCACGCCCTGGGCAGCGAGCCCAGCGTCTGGCCACCCCTTTTGTGGAGCGGGCTCGTCTATCTATTCGCCTACATCCTCCTGCCGCCGCGTACGGCCGACACCTTCGACTTCGTCCGCCTGCTCACGCTGGTCGCCGTTGGTCTGCCGGCGCTGCTTTCCGGCCGCAACGAGGCGCCCATGCAGCGTGAACAGATCAACGACGTGCTTCAGGTCTTTCTCGCCAACATGGCCTACCTCTGGGTCACCCGCATCTTCATCGCCCTGGCCAAGCAGGCTGAGGCCGACCGCGAGCGTGCTCGGCTGATGCAGACGCTGGTCAACACCGACTCCCTCACCGGCGTACTCTCGCGCAAGCGGCTGCTCGAGGAGGCAGAGGAGGCCCTGCGGGCGCTGCAGCCTGGCCGGGTGCTCTCGTTCGCCCTCTTCGACCTCGACAACTTCAAGGAGATCAACGACCGCTACGGCCACCCTACCGGCGATGTGGTGCTCGTCCACTGCGCCAAGAAGCGGGCCCGCCACGGGCTGCGCGATCGCGACCGTTTGGGCCGATTGGGCGGAGAGGAGTTCGGCGTCCTCCTGCCCGACACCGAGCTCTCGGCCGCCCGGCGCCTCGCCGAACGCCTGCGCGCGTCGCTGGAAGCGCCGGCTGACGAGGGCCCGGACGTCACGGCCAGCTTCGGGGTGGTGCAGGCCCGCCCCGGCTGGACGCTCAGCCGGCTCCTCACCGAAGCCGACCGCGCCCTCTACCAGGCCAAACAGTCCGGAAAGAACCGCGTGGCCACGCGCAAAGACGGCCCCGACGCCGCCCGCGACCCCGTTCAGAAGGTGTAGCTGACCCCCACCTTGGCGCCCACCGAGAAGAGCACGCCCCACGAACCCGGAACGGTGAGGCCGTTCAGGAGGTTGAGCGGGTAGAGGTGCCCCTCGAGCGTCGCCGCGAGGCGAGGGTTGAAGGCCCACTGGTAACCCAGGCCCGCATAAAGGCCCCACCAGCCTGACTCGCCGAAGTCGTGCGAGACCCCGACCCAGCCGACGTTCCAGTACCCTCCGGCGCTTCCCTCCGCCCAGGAGGTCGGCGCGAAGTAGCGCCGGTACTGGGCGTCGCCCATCACGCCCGCGAACGGCACGGGCATCACCGCGAAGCGGAAGAGGTCGGTGGTGGCGCCATCATCGTTTTGGAAGCGGTGGTCCACGAAGATCCAAACCGGCAGCGGGCCGCCGTAAGGATAGCGCAGCGCCCCTTCGAAGCCCCAAACGGTTTGTGAGCCGGCGCGGGCCAGGCCAAGCCCGACCAGCAAGACGAAAGCGAACCACCACCTCTTCATCTCCACCTCCACGGGGGGCTACGGCCCCAGGGGTATGCGGTATCCCGCGACCACGCGCGGCAGCACGAGCCCGAGGTAGTCCCAGGCGTCGGTAGCGGAAGCCAGTCGGCTGCTCCACTCGAGCGGCCGCACCCGCACCTCAGCCCCGGCCACGAAGCGCCCGTCGGGCGAAACCTCCACGCCCAGGGCCACGTTGCTGGGGCGGAAGTCACGGCTCAAAAAGGAGTAGACCCCCTCGACACGGGCAAAGGCGTTCAGCCGGGCTACGGCCCGGGCCTCGCCCCAGAAGTAGTAGCGGTAGCCCGCACCCAGCTCCAGGTAAAAGGGGTCACCCAGGGCGTAGGCCACCTGCCGCCCGTCGAAGGCGGCCTCGAAGACGAGGGCGGTGGAAGGCACGTCCACGACGAGCGCGTACCGCGGCGAGGCCGCCCAGCCCAGCGAGACCAGCAGGGCACCCAGGATCCAGACACGCAAGCTGCGCATGACGTCCGTATTTTAGCACGCTTTCAATTTGCAAGCTGACAACGAAGCGCGAACGCAGAACCGCTGCACGTACCCGCGGGCGGTGTGAGCCGCACGATGCGATACCCTGAGGCATGGACTGGGAAACCCTGCTCAGCGAAGAACCCCTCTCGCCCTTCGGCGAGGTAACGCCCCCCGTCTTCCAGACCTCGCTGTTCGCCTTCCCCGACACGGACACCTTCGAACGCGCGATGACGCGCGGCGAGCACCCGGTCTACACCCGCATCGCCAACCCCACCGTGCGCGTCTTCGAGCGCAAGGTGGCCGCGATCGAGGGCACCGAGGACGCGGTGGCCTTCGCCAGCGGCAACGGCGCGATGTCGGCCGCGCTCTTCTCACTGCTCGGCGCCGGCGACCGGGTGGTGGCCACCGCGCCGGTCTACGCGGGCACCCACGGCCTGCTCGAGAAGCTGCTGCCACGCTTCGGGGTCGAGGTCACCTGGGTGGACGGCAAGGACACCGAGGCCGTGATCGCGGCGCTGCCGGGCGCGCGGCTCTTGCTGCTCGAGTCGCCGACCTCCTACACCTTCGAGCTGCAAGACCTCGAGCCCATAACCGCCGCGGCGCGGGCAGAGGGGGTGCTCAGCCTCATTGACAACACCTACGGCGCGGGCGTCTACCTGCGGCCTGCGGAGCACGGCGTGGACCTGGTGGTGCACTCGGCCACCAAGTACTTCTCGGGTCACTCCGACGTGGTGGCGGGGGTCGTGGCCGGGCCGAAGGCGCTCGTGCGCCAAATCCGTTCGCAGGGGCTGATCTTCCTCGGCGCCAAGCTCGCCCCCTGGGAGGCCTGGCTGCTGGTGCGGGGGCTGCGCACGCTGGCGCTGCGTCTGGAACGCCACGAACGCTCCGCGCTCGAGGTGGCCCGCTACCTGGAGGACCACCCCAAGGTGCGGCGGGTGCTGCACCCGGGGCTCGACTCCTTCCCCCAGCGCGCGCTCGCCAAAAAGTACCTGCGCGGCACCGGCGGCATCTTCTCGTTCGAGGTGGCGGACGGCCGGGCGGCCAAGCGGCTGGCCGACGCGCTCGAGCACTTTCGCATCGGCGTGAGCTGGGGCGGGCACGAGTCGCTGGTGCTGCCGCTGGCCTCGCAGCCGCGGGTGGCCGCGGCCTACGCCTTCCCCGAGGGGCTGGTGCGGGTCTTCGTGGGGCTCGAGCCCCCCGAGGCCCTCATCGCCGACCTGGAGCAGGCGCTCGCCCGACTCGAGTAATCTGAGGTCGAGGAGGCCACCATGAAGCGAGTCTGGCCCGCCGTACTGCCGGCGCTGCTCGTGCTGCTGCTCGCGGCCTGCACGCCGCGCGTCTGGTACAAGCCGGGCGCGACGAGTACCCAGCGCGACCGCGACCTGGAAGCCTGCCGCTACGAGGCGCTCGCGCGCTTCGCGGACGAGACGCCCCCGCTCACTGCCTTTCGCGTATACGTGGACGCACCTTACGGCACCCCCTACGAGCTCGCCCAGCGCCTGCGCGAAGCCGCCGAACGCGCAGTGCAAAGCGAGTATCGAGACTACAAGGACGCCTTCGTGAGCGCCTATGTCGAAGACTGCATGACCGAAAAAGGTTACGTGCTGGTCGAAGAGCGCTAGTCGGGGAACGCCGCTTGCCGTGGAGGGGGCGGGCCGGTATAATCCTGAGTATGCCGGTCGGTTTTATCGGCATCTCGGGAGGATCCATGAAGCAAACGCTCGAAATCCACGACCTCTGGGTCAACGTCGAAGGCATCCCCATCCTCAAAGGGGTCAACCTGACCGTCCCCCGCGGGGAAGTCCACGCCCTCATGGGCCCGAACGGGGCCGGCAAGAGCACCCTGGGCAAGGTCATCGCCGGCGATCCCGGCTACGAAGTGCTCAGGGGGCAGATCCTGCTCGACGGCGAGGACATCGTCGAGCTCGAGCCCGACGAACGCGCCCGCAAAGGGCTCTTCCTCGCCTTCCAGTACCCCGTCGAGGTCCCGGGGGTGACGATCGCCAACTTTTTGCGGCTGGCGCTGCAGGCGCGCCGGGGCGAAGAGGTGGCGCTGGGCGAGTTCTACGGGAAGCTGCAGCGCGCCATCGAAACCCTCGAATGGGACGAGGCCTACGTGACCCGCTACCTCAACGAGGGCTTCTCGGGCGGCGAGAAGAAGCGCAACGAGATCCTGCAGCTGATGGTGCTCGAGCCCGCCTACGCGATCCTCGACGAGACCGACTCGGGCCTCGACATCGACGCCCTCAAGGTCGTGGCGAAGGGCGTGAACACCATGCGCGGCCCCAACTTCGGCGCGCTGGTGATCACCCACTACCAGCGCCTGCTCAACTACATCGTCCCCGACGTGGTGCACGTGATGATGGACGGCCGCATCGTCAAGACCGGCGGCAGCGAGCTGGCGCTCGAGCTGGAGGAGCGCGGCTACGACTGGCTCAAAGAAGAAGTGGGCGCCTAGGAGGCCGCATGAGCGAAGCCGAACTGAAGCACATCGCCGAAGACTACAAATGGGGGTTCGCCGACGACGTCGAGCCCGAGCTGAAGCTCAAGGGGCTTTCCGAAGACGTGGTGCGGGCGATCTCCGAGACCAAGGGGGAACCCGAATGGCTGCTCGAGTTCCGCCTGAAGGCGCTGGAGACCTACTTCCAGAAGCCCTGGCCTACCTGGGGCCCCGATCTGAGCGAGCTGCGCCGGCAGATGGACGACTTCTACTATTACGTCAAGCCGCCGGTAGAGGGCGAGCGCCGCAGTTGGGACGAGGTCCCCGACGAGATTCGCCGCACCTACGAGAAGCTGGGCATCCCCGAGGCCGAGCAGAAGGTGCTCGCCGGCGTCGGCGCCCAGTACGACTCCGAGATGGTCTACCACTCCATCAAGGAGGAGCTCGAGAAGAAGGGCGTGATCTTCAAGTCGATCGAGGACGGCATCAAGGAGCACGAAGAGCTGTTCCGCCGCTACTTCGCGAAGGTCGTGCCCCCCAGCGACAACAAGTTCGCCGCCCTCAACTCGGCGCTCTTCTCGGGCGGCTCCTTCGTCTACGTGCCCCCGGGGGTCGAGGTGGAGGTGCCGCTGCAGGCCTACTTCCGCGTCAACACCGAGGGCTTCGGCCAGTTCGAGCGCACCCTGATTATCATCGACCAGGGCGCCAAGGCCCACTACATCGAGGGCTGCACCGCGCCCATCTACACCACCGAGGCGCTGCACACCGGCGTGATCGAGATCGTGGTCCTGGAAGGGGCCGAAAGCCGCTACACCACGATCCAGAACTGGCCGGTGAACATGTACAACCTGGTCACCCAGCGTGCTTTGGTGCACGAGAACGCCTACCACATGTGGCTCGACGGCAACCTGGGCTCCAAGGTGACGATGAAGTATCCCTCGTCGGTCCTGAAGGGCCGCGGTGCCCGCAGCGAGATCCTCTCGATCGCCTTCGCCGGCGACGGCCAGCACCTCGACACCGGCGGCAAACTGATCTTCGCCGCGCCCGACACCTCGGGCTCGATCGTCTCGAAGTCGATCTCCAAGGGCGAGGGGCGCAGCAGCTACCGCGGCCTCATCAAGGTGCCCCAGAGGGCCGAGCGCGCCAAGGTCAACGTCGAGTGCGACGCGCTGCTAATCAACGAGGCCTCGAAGACCGACACCTACCCCTACATGGAGATCGCCAGCGAGAGCGCCAGCGTGGGGCACGAGGCCACGGTGAGCCGACTCGCCGACGACCAGATCTTTTACCTGACCACACGCGGCATCCCCGAGGACGAAGCGGCGGCGCTGATCGTGCGCGGCTTCATCGAACCGGTCGCCAAGGAGCTGCCGCTCGAGTTCGCCGTCGAGCTCAACCGCCTGATCGAGCTCGAGATGGAAGGGTCGGTGGGCTAGATGAACGAGACCGTGACCTCCCTTTCCCTGGAAGACCTGCTTCGCGGCTCCGAGCGCCGGGGCGAACCGGACTGGCTGCGCGACGCGCGCGAGCGCGCCTGGCAGATCTTCGAGCAACTGAACTGGCCCACCCGCAAGAACGAGGCCTGGCGCTACACCGACCTCGACCCCACCTGGTTCGCGCTCGACCTCGAGGAAACCGGACCCGCCGAGCTTCGCCAGCGGGACGAACTGCCGCGCGCGGTGCGCGAACGGCTGGCGGAGAGCGACGCCGAGGCCGCGCTGGTCTTCGCGAACGGCCGGCTCGTTCATGCCGCGCTGCCGCAGGAGCTGCTCGAGAAGGGGGTCGTCCTCGGCGACCTGCACGCGGCGCTGCGCAACAACGCCGACCAGGTCAAGGGCGCCCTATACCAGGCGGTCACCGAGACCGGCCTGCAGGGCCCCGAAGACAAACTGGCCGCCCTGAACGCCGCCTTTTGGAGCTACGGCGTCTTCCTCCACGTACCGGCCGGGGTGGCGCTCGAAACCCCCGTCGGCGTCTTTCACTACGCTAGCGAGGGCGGGAAGCTCGGCCTGAGCCGCACCCTGGTCACGCTCGGCGCGAACGTCGAGGCGACCCTGATCGAGGAGTACCTCTCGCCGCCGCTCGAACGCACCCACGTGGCCACGGGCGAGTTCCTACTCGGCCCCGGCGCGCGCCTGCGCCACGCCGGCGTACAGACCTGGGGTGCGGGGGTGCGCCACTTCCACCGCCAGCGGGCGCTGCTCGAGCGTGACGCGGTGCTGAACGACCTGGCCGTCAACCTCGGCGGCTCGCTGGCCCGCACCGAGGTGGCCAGCGAGCTGGTGGGGCCCGGCGCCGACTCCGAGATGCTGGGGGTCTATTTCGCCGGCGCAGGCCAGCACCTCGACCACTACACCACCCAGCACCACGTAAGTGCCCAGGCGCGTTCCGACGCCTACTACAAGGGCGCGGCCACAGTCAACGGACGGGTGGTCTACCAGGGGCTGATCCAGCTCGAGCCCACGGCGCAGAAGACCGACGCCTACCAGACCAACCGCAACCTGCTGCTCAGCCGCGAAGCCCGGGCCGAAAGCGTGCCTCAGCTGGAGATCGCCGCCAACGACGTGCGCTGCAGCCACGGCTCCTCCACCGCACCGGTGGACGAGGAGCAGCTCTTCTACCTGGCCACGCGCGGCATCCCCCGCGCCCAGGCGCAGCAGCTGCTCGTCGCCGCCTTTTTGGAAGAGGTGCTGGGGCGGGTACCGCTGGAAAGGCTGCGCCGGCACGTCGCCCACGTCATCGAAGCACGCCTCGGCGGCTGAAGCCGCCCCCTCTACGCCCGCGCCCGTCCGGCGCGGGCGTAGACTGACGGCAGAGGTGAAAACCATGTTCGATCCCGAAGCGGTCAAGCGGGACTTCCCGGTCTTCGCAGCTAACCCCGGCCTCGTCTTCCTCGACTCCGCCGCCAGCAGCCAGAAGCCGCGGGCGGTGACGAGGGCTATGACGCGCTACTACGAACACGACCATGCCAACGTTCACCGCGGCGCTTACGGGCTCTCGGTGCGCGCCACCGAGGCCTACGAGACCGCACGCGGGCGGATGGCGCGCTTCCTCGGCGCAGAGGCGGACGAAATCGTCTTCGTACGTAACGCCACCGAGGCCCTCAACCTGGTGGCCTACGCCTGGGGCCTGGCGCACCTGAACGAAGGCGACGAGGTCCTGGTCAGCGAGATGGAGCACCACGCTAACCTGGTGCCGTGGCAGCTGGCCGCGGCCCGCACCGGCGCCCGCATCAAGGCCGTGCCCCTCACCGCAGAAGGCCGTCTCGACCTGGACGCCTTCGAGGCCCTGCTTTCGGAGCGCACCCGCGTCTTTGCCATCACCCAGATGTCGAACGTACTGGGCACGGTCAACCCGGTGGCCGAGCTGGCCGCCGCGGCGCGCGAGCGTGGAGCGCTGGTGGTGGTCGACGGGGCCCAGGCCGCTCCCCACCTGCCCGTGCGGGTGCGGGAGCTGAACGCCGACTTCTACGCCCTCTCGGGCCACAAGATGCTCGGCCCCACGGGCGCGGGCGTGCTCTGGGGGCGGCGCGAGGTACTGGCCGACCTGCCCCCCTTCCTGGGCGGCGGCAGCATGATCGAGGAGGTCACGATCGAGCGCTCCAGCTACGCCCCGCCGCCGCAGCGCTTCGAGGCCGGAACCCCGGCGATCGCCGAGGCCATCGGCCTGGGGGCGGCGGCCGACTACCTGATGCGGCTAAGCATGGAGAACGTCTGGGCCCACGACCGGGCGCTGCTCGAATACGCCCTCGAGCGGCTGGCCGAGGTGCCCGAGCTGCGCCTCTACGGGCCCCACGGCGCGGACCGGGGCGGGGTGATCGCCTTCAACCTGGGCCGCCTCCACCCCCACGACCTCGCCACCGCCCTGGACGAGCGCGGCGTGGCCGTGCGCACCGGCCACCACTGCGCCCAACCGCTGCACCGGCGGCTGGGGGTCGCGGCCACCGCCCGCGCGAGCTTCTACGTCTACAACACCCCCACCGACGTCGACCGGCTGGTGGAGGCGCTGCTGGAGGCCCGGGAGTTCTTCTCGGGCTGGCTGTAGGGGCGCGGGTGAGCACGGCGCGCGCCAACCTCGCCGCCCGTTTCCCGCATAAAATGGACGTGGCATGAGCCTGCTCGAAGAGCTGTACCGCGAAACGATCATGCAGCACGCCCAGCGGCCGCACAACTTCGGCCCGCTGGAGGCGCCGACGGTCCGGGTCGGCGGGCACAACCCCAGCTGCGGCGACCAGATCGAGCTCTACCTCAAGGTCGAGGACGGCCGCATCGCCGAGGCCCGTTTCACCGGGCACGGCTGCGCCATCAGCCAGAGCTCGGCCAGCATGATGACCGACCTGATCCGCGGCCGCACGCTCGCCGAAGCCCTGGAACTCCACCGCAAATTCAAGGCCATGGTGGTCGAGGCCGAGCTGCCCGACCCAGCATTAGGCGACCTCGCCGCCCTGGCGGGGGTAGCCAAGCTTCCAGCCCGGGTAAAGTGCGCCACGCTGGCCTGGAACGCGCTCGAACAGGCGATCGGGCAGGTTGGGGAGGCCTCATGAAAGCGTACCGCGCCAAGGAAGTAACGCCGTTGCTCGCGACCGATGCCCAGCTGATGCAACTGTGGAAGGAGGCCGCGGGCGAGGACGCCATCGTGGCCTTCCAGAAAGACGGTGAGAACTGGGTCGGCGTCCGCGACGCCGCGCTGGTGGCCATGCTGGAAGCGCGTGGCCTGAAGGGGGAGCCATGGAATGGTTGACCTGCGCCAAACCCGTCGTGCTGCTGCACGCCTTTCCTTTTAGCCCCGAGATGTGGTCGCCCCAGGTGGCCGAGCTGGAAGGGCGCTACTCGGTTTACGCCCCCGCCCTGCCCGGCTTCGGCGGCCGCGAGCCGGGCGCGGCGAGCCTGGAGGCCTGGGCCGAGGAGCTGGACGAAACGCTCGACGACCTGGGTTTCGAGGAGGCCGTCTTCGT
>Ga0256833_1000197_pt1 | contig 47779 bp, 64 predicted proteins | sample 356284metaG_FD_190535 | JGI IMG/M metagenome (GOLD analysis project Ga0256833, IMG submission 190535) | Hydrothermal vent microbial communities from Mid Atlantic Ridge, Atlantic Ocean - 356-284 | ecosystem: Environmental > Aquatic > Marine > Hydrothermal vents | place: Atlantic Ocean: Mid... | reverse complement strand
ATGGGTTAACCTTTTGGCGGTACTTAAGGTTAACCCATTCAACGCCGTTGTGCGCGGCAAAAAGTTTTTCCGAAGGTACGCTCTTATAAATATGACAAATTTTATCCTATTTCGGAGGTTATTATTGTGGCGCGAAAAGTTCGCCGAAAAAAGAGTGTGGCACAAGCCAAAAATTCCGCTCTCATCCCTGCTAAAGCTCCCTCTAATTCTAAATATTACGACCGTTGGCGAAACGGTAATAAACTTTTTCACAATCAAAACGAATTGATCGAACTTGTGCAAGAATATGCCCGCTTATGTTACGAAGCTGAAATTCCTTTTTTGAAGACTGGTTTCTGTGTGTGGCTCGGTATTGGGCAATCTACGTTGTCTACATATCTCCGCGACCCATATTTCGAGGAAGCTCGTGAAATTATAAACACTCTTTCCGAATACTCTCTATTGCACGGCGGATTGACTGAGCAATTGAATCCCTCTATGGCTAAATTTGTACTTTCAAGTAAATATGACTATCGCGAACGTGTGGACGCTACCGTAGAAACTACCGGAAACACTGAAACACCTATCACTATCAACCTAATCGAACGAAAATCGGATGATACTTGATATAGAGCTTTTGCCGTATCAAATGGAGATGGTACGCTCCGAAGCTCCGTTTCTTGGTTTCATTGGCGGCACTGGAAGCGGCAAAACTTTTATGTCTCCCGTATGGCTACTAACAAAAATGTTGTCTTACCCTAATAGTGAATGGATTGTGAGCGCACCTACTACGATTTCTATGAAGCGTACCGTGTTAAAATACATTACGGCTGCTTTTGACCGCTGGGGTATTAGATACGATTTAAACAAATCCGATTTGACGATGGAGCTTTCATTCGGGTACGTCTATTTCATTTCAGCGGAGACGCCTGACCGCTTGCAGGGTATACACGCGAAAGGAATAATCGGTGACGAAGCGGGACTATATAGTCGTGAATGGTGGCAAACCGCGATTCAGCGCATCTCATATTCGCGCGGTCAAATTCTTTTGACTACGACACCGTACGACCCGAATCACTGGCTAAAACTTGAATTTTGGGATAAGTGGCGCGCCGGAGATAAAGATTTTTGTGTTGTGAATCCTACGTCGATAGATAATCCGTTCTATCCGAAAGAGGAATATTATGCCGCTATGCGACGCTTGCCGAAATGGCGATTCGATCTGCTTTATAATGCACAATTTCCTGAAAAATCATCAAACGCGCTTTTCGAGTACTCGGATGTGCGGGCCTGTATCGAGATAGACGAAAACGACGTAATTGCGGCTACTGAGACAACAGAGTCTATTTTGACGGTAGACGTAGCGCGTGAAGGTACCGACGAGTCTGTAGTGTGCATTTGGCGTGGTTACGTGTTGGAGCAGATTATCCGTTACGATACAAATACGTTAACCGAATTGGCAGGTAACATTGTGCGGATAGTAAAAGATCGTTTCGACGCCGCAACGCCTATTGTTATAGATTCAAGCGGTTTGGGTGCCGGAGTTTATGATATGCTTTATGATGACGGTTACACGGTTTACGGCGTGAATTTTGCTCAGCGTGCCGATAATGACGCTTACGCTAACGCACGCTCGGAAATGTACCACAATTTAGCCGACGCAATTTTGGAGCGCCGCGTTAAGTTGATCGATGACGATTATTTGATCGGGGATTTAATCGTGCAGGAACGCAGGTATAATAGTAGAGGTCAAATTATGCTGATACCGAAAGATAAAATCAAAGAGAATTTGGGCCGCTCACCGGATATTTCCGACGCGGTGGCTTTGAGATTCAGCAGCTTCAAATCACGGGTAGGAATTGTGTGATGGAAAAACAGCTCGAAAAAGAGATAGCGGCGGTTACGAAAGAGGCAATGGATTGGCTTTTCAATTTGGCGCCGTCCGAACAGCCGTTATCAAAAGGAAATTTTAGCGCGGCGGTAAAAGTTAAACGCGCTTTCGGTGGTGTTGTTTACGCTTGTGTCACAACTATTGCAGCGGACGTTGCCGCTACTGATTGGGCATTTGTAGATGCGAACGGCGACACTATCGAAACCGATAATGATATTTATTCTAAATTTCAAAATATGAACTCGATCTATCCGTCGTTTTACGATATGTTAGAGATGACGCAAATATTCTTAGAGATGACGGGTAACGCTTATTGGTATTTTGAAAAAACTCGCGGCGGCCGCTATACGGGTAAAATCTATCTGATTCCGTCTCAGTATTTGAAGCCCGTACCATTGCAGGATTCTATTGGAGTTTCACATTATCGGGTAACAGGGCTTCGCGGCGTCAAACGTTTTGAAGTAGATGAAATTGTGCATTTTAAATATCCGAATCCTAACGATATGTACGTAGGTATGGGGACGCTCGATGCCGCGCTTTTGGAGATTGATATACACAAATTCTCTAAAGAGTATCTTCTAAACTTTTTCAAAAACGGTGCGGTTCCGGCTGGGTTTTTGACTACGAACGAAAAGATTTCACCTACCGACGCTAACCGTATCGAGACAATCTGGAATACGAAATATCAGGGCGTTGATTCGGCAGGTTCGGTTGCGGTGTTGTGGGGTGGGTTCAAATATGAATCGATAGCTACTGACCCTTCAAACGTGAAATATATCGAGCAGGCTAATTGGACGCGAAGCGATATTGCGGCTATTTTCAAAGTGCCACTTTCGAAACTTGGAATCGTTACGGATGTAAATCGCGCCAATGCCGACGCTAACGATTCTACGTATTGGGCAAACTGTATATCACCGAAATTGAGCCGGATTGAGCGTAAAATCAACGATGAGGTTTTGCCGAAGCTTGGTATAAACGCTAAATTCAAATTCGCTGAGGTTGTGAGAGAAGATGTGCAGGCTCAATTTGAACGTGAACGTGTGAATCTATCTAAAGCGCAAATAGGCGCGACACTTGGAGTGTTGTCACTCGATGAGATTCGCGAATTACTCGGTTTTGAAGGTTCGGTATCGGATATTGAAACTATTGACCCTGAAAATTTGACGGCGATGGTTAATGCGATTAAAGGTTTAAGCGAATTATGATCGCTAATGTTTACAAACGGCTGCGAAACATAACCGAAACACAATTGACGATTGTGTGGGTTGATCGGCTTGATAAATTAGAGCGTAGAACAATTTCAGCGCTTAGGGCTTACTTTTCACGGCAGCAGCGCGACTATGTGCGGCAATACAAAGAGACGGAAAAGATAGATTTTAAAATACGTGATTACGATTTGGAATTGTCTCACGTTTTACATCCGCACGTAGTCAACGCTACGAATTTAGGTTTTAAACGATTCAAACTTGAATACGATCAAACCGATGGCGCCGGAATCAAAGGTAAAGTTACGGTGTCACCGGACTGGCAAACCGTGCAAGACATTCTTACGTACGACTCTCTTTTAAAACTTGGTACACTCATCAAATCGATCAATGAAACGACACGCCGCGAAATTCAAAGCATTGTAAAAGATGGGCTGCATTACGGTTACAGTGCGCAAGAGATTGCGGCGCGAATCGCTCAAAAGTTCGATAAATTCAAATCTATTCGTACATTGACGATAGCGCGAACGGAATTATCCCGTGCGGCGAATTACGCTTATTTGAAAAGCGGCGAATCTCTCGGTATGACTCAAAAACGATGGTTGACCGCGTTAGATGAGTTTGTGTGTCCGATATGCAGCTCGTTGAACGGAAAGATCGTACCAGTAAAAGGGTCGTTTTCTATGTCATTGATAGAAAACGACGGCACGTCGAAAAACTACACGGCCGATCAACCTCCTGCACATCCGAATTGTAGATGCACGCTACTTGTTACCACACCCGCTGAAGTTGCACCGTTGCAAATTGAAAATGTTTTAACGGCTGATAGACCGAAATTTTCGCGGGATTCTCTGGATACGGTTTTGAATGAACTCGGTTTGAACTCGAACGATACCGACCCGCTTGCTTCTGCGTGGGAGAAATGGAAACACGGTATGCAAATGGAAGTACGTAACGATTTGATGAGTGATACGTTAGCGACGTTATCACCGTTAGAAAAAGCACTTCTGAAAATGGTTTTAGATAAAATGGACGGAGATTATACCGGAGATGTCTGGCGCGGTATAGTAGTAGACAAATTCAACGACGCGAAATTAGCTTATTTAACGTCATTGCATCCCGGCGATATTGTGAATATGGATTTACGCGGCTGGACTACCGATTTTTCTGTCGCGTTAGATTTTTCAAAACCCATTTCTAATGCAGTCAAAGCTGGTTTTATATTTCACATAGAAAAACCAGCAGAGGGTTCGGCATATTTTTTCGATAGATTGATTAGCAATGCGCTTGATCACGAAGCGGAGGTTTTAGTCAAACCGATGTCGTATCGTGTTATTGATGTGACGAGGATTGGCAAGGGTAAGCAGGGACAGCCGATATATCAAATCGATTTGGAGCCGAATATTTGAAGGGGGTAAAATGATATATTACGCAGGTACTGTAATTCCGTCATTGAATGAATGGGCATTGAAAGTTGATCGTGAAGATTTTGAACTCGACGCTTCTACGGTTCGCGGTATATTGCGGGGATTGTATATTTATCCAAAAACGAGAAAAGATTTGTGGTATCACGTTTTTAAACGTTTGGTAGATATAGAGCCTGACGACACGCCGGACGAGATTATCGCGAAATTGGAACGCGATATAATTCCGCACTACAAAAAGATCGGGGTAATTCCTGAGAAAGATTTTTTCGTGCAAAGTCACGTATAATAAAAGAGAAACTATTCGGGAGTGTTGAGATGTTTAAATTTTTGACGGTTGAAAAAAGCGATTCCGGTATTACAATAATCGGAACGAATGAAACGGTTGATCGGGATGGCGATATAGTCCGTGTGGCTGGGGTCGATACGGAAAATTACGAAAAGAATCCGGTAATCCTATTTGCGCACAATTGGCACGATTACCCTGTTGCAAAAGCGAAACGAATCGAGAAAGCCGGAGATAAACTACTTTTCGAACCTGAGTTTGCGGAAACTGAAGAGGGTGAAAAGCTTAAATACCTTGTAGAAAACGGCTACATCAAAATGACGTCGATAGGATTTCGACCGAAAAAAGTTTTCCACAAAGACGAGTTTGAAACGGAAATCAAAGCGCTCGATGCTGATTGGTTTGCTAAAAATCAAGATAAACTTGTCTCGGCTAATCGTGTGATTTGGGAGTCTGAATTGTACGAACTTTCCTTTGTGCCGATTCCGGCGAACCCGACTGCCGAAATTGTTTTACACGGCAAGGGGATTAAAACGTGTGCATTTAAAATGCCGACGATGACGGCGGAGAACTCGATGGATGATATTTTGATAGAGCTTGCTCAGTCGGACGTCAAACGCGCGGTAGCAGTACACTCGACTCCGGTGGTACTTGATAAAGCGTGGTCGAAAGACGAAGCGCTAAAAAGTGTGAAAGAGTGGGCAACCGGAAACGACGGTGAAATCGATTTTACAAAATTTAAGCAGGCGTTTGCGTGGTACGATGCCGAAAATGCCGACAATCTTACCGCATACAAATTGCCGCATCATATCGTAGAAGATGGTGAATTAAAGGCCGTATGGCGCGGCGTTGTGGCTGCTATGGCTGCGCTGCTTGGCGGTCGCGGCGGTGTAGATATACCGGAAGATGACCGAAAAAGCGTTTACGATCATTTGGCGGCTCATTATCAAGATGTAGACAAAGAGCCGCCGGAATTTCGATCGTACGAACCAGCGGAAATTTTGGCAACGTGGGATGATGAGCATAAAACAGCTTGGCTTTCAAGCTTGTCAACTGATGAGCTATCGAAAATTTTCGTTTCAACCGTGAAAGAGTTGACCGAAAAGCTCGATGAGGCTACGGCGACTATAGCTAAATTAACATCCGAAATAGACACGGTGAAATCTATCGGCGCTCCGTCGGGTAAAACCGACGTAGATACACGCACTGAAGATAAACCGGATGATGAAAAGTCGGATGAGACGAAAGAGGACGATTTCGTTATAGAAATCGAGTTGCCCGAAGGGGTCAAAAATGCCGAACTATCGGCACTACTTGCACACCTAAAATCTAAATGAGGAGTTTAAAATGGCAAAAATGACACTAACCCCCGAACAACTTTCGGAACTGATAGCTGAACAAATAAAAGCGTCCATAAAAGAGCTTGGACTCGATAACGTTGACAAAAAATTCGGTGTAGCACCGACTAAGGAAGACCCGAACGGCGATGCTATGAAAGATATGCAGCCGGAAGAGCGCGTAGCTGCGTTTTTCAAAGCGCTTGTGATGAGAGACGACACTACCGTTAAAGCACTTTCGGCTGGCGTTGACGCGGCTGGCGGTTTTCTCGTGCCGGATGAGTTTAAAAATATGCTCATTGAAGCTATACCCGATTACACCGTGATGAGACCGCTCGTTACCGTGATACCCGTATCCGTACTATCAGGAACCATTCCGGCAATAACCGGAAAGCCTGGTGCTGAATGGGGAGCGGAAAACACCGCGATGAATGAGCAGACAGCGGCGTTCGGTGAAGTGAGATACACTCTTAACAGATTGCAATCTCTCATACCTATGAGTCGCGAACTACTTGCGGATGCGCGTATAGAGATGTCTCAGCTCATAACGCGACTATTTGCCGAAGCGTTCGCTGGTGAAGAGGATAGAGCGATAACAGCCGGAAGCGGTACCGGACAGCCTAAAGGTTTCACTACCGAAACACTCGGAAGCGTGGCTCAATCTGGTGTATCTCTATCGCTTGATGACCTTGTGACTCTGAAATCGTTGCTTCCGGCTCAATACCGACGTAGAGCGTCGTTTATGACGTCATCTGCCGGAATGGAGCTACTCGGAAAACTTAAAGATGGTAATGGACTTCCGTTGCTCTATACTCCGGCCGACAGCGATGTTAGCACACTATTCGGTAAACCAGTGATCGAAAACACTAACATAGCTGAAGATTTGGGTGATAGCTCTAACGAAACTGAAATCTATTTCGGTGATTTTAACTATTACTACCTGTTTGATCGCGGTGAATATGCCGTCGAGTCCACAATGGATGGATACGGCGCGTTTGAAAAACATCAAGTTGTGATGAAAGCGTTCAACCGCCTTGACGGTAAAGTCGGGCTTACCGACGGAATCGTTAAACTAACAGGCGTCAAATAATGCAGGCGGGGCTAACCCGCTTGCCATTTAGGAGTGAACAATGGCAATAGAAAGACGAACCGCGATACTCGCTAAAATCGAAACCACTTACGGAACGGATGCGCTACCCGACCCCGCTACCGACGCAATTGAAATTTTTGACTTTTCGTTCACGCCGTCGATAGAGCAAGTCGAACGAAAACCGTACAAAGAATCTATTTCACCGGAAGCAACGCTTGGCGGTAAAAAATACGCATCTGTTTCGTTTTATGTAGAAATGAAGGGTAACGGAGTACAAAATGATGGTGCTACGGCGCCGCGCTATGCTCGACTTTTAGAAGCGTGCGGACTCGGTGTAACCGCTACGGCTGAAAGTGCTGCGGGTGCGGGTGATGGATTTTTCGAGTTTAAACCCGTATCAAGTGGGTTTCAATCATTGACTATTTACGCATATCTCGATGACACGCTTTATAAAATCACCGGAGCGCGCGGCACGTGCTCATTCGATATGACTGCTAACCAGATAGGAAAAATCAATTTCACATTTACGGGTAAATTCAATACACCGACTGAAGTGACATTTCCATCTCTAACGTATGAAACGATGCCGACACCAGCACTTTGTAAAGGTGCAGGGCTGACTATGGGCGGTACATTTGCCGAAGCGTCCGGTAACACACCTCCATCCATCACTGGCGGCTATGCGCCCATACTTTCAAAATTCACCGTTGACCTTGCAAACGACCTTGCACAACGTGACGATTTGAACGACCCGACTGGCGTCGGTGATTTCTCTATATTGTCACGGAATACAAACGGTACCGTTGACCCCGATGCAATGAAACTATCTCAATACGACATCTGGGCGACGTTTGAAGCTGGTACAGAGCAGACTATAGGCGGACACGTAGGAAATACGGCGGGTAACATTGTGGAGCTAATTGTACCGCGTGCGGTATATAACAACGTATCTCCGGCAGCGCGTGATGGAATACGTACATACGAAACGGCATTCACGGCGGTTGGAAATGATGACGAAGTGAGGGTAATTTTGCGATGACGGTTAAAACACTTGTAAGGACGTCGATCAACGGCAGGATTTACCCTGCTGGCGTCGAGATAAAAAATATAGACAAAGCACAAGCGAAAAAACTTGAAAGTTACGGCATTGTGGAAATTATCCCAACGCCGCGAAGCCGTAAAAAAGTAGAAACTCAGGATAAATTCAAAGCCGATATTGAGGTCAAATAATGCTCACGCTGAATGAATTGAAGCAATCGTTGGAGATTGGACTCGATGACCCGTCATCCGATAGACTGTTAAATCAAATTTTAACATCATCTATGTTTATAATGGAAAATTATATTCAAAATAAAATCGCGGCGACCGATCTTGTAGAGCAACTACGCGGTACGGAGTCGCGATTTTTGGCGCTGCATTACTATCCGATCATTTCGATACAGTCGATAATCCGCAAAGATGATAGTTATGACCTCACAAATGAAATCACACTTGAAGATGGCGGTTCTACTGGGCTGATTTCGTGGTTGAATCGTTTCAGCTCTTTGAACGTTTACGAAGTTTCGTATCGTGCTGGTTATGAGACTATCCCGCCTGATATTGAATATGCACAACTTCTACTATGTCAACATCTCTACTATCAAACCGATAGAATTAAAGGCGGCGTTCAATCTGTAGTAACGCCCGACGGTAGTTATGTTTACGATACGAATGCCATACCGCTTCAAGTTAAAGAGATTTTGGATAAGCACCGTCGATGGATATATTAATATCGTTTCAAAAAGCTGAATATGAAGGCGTTTTACGCTTTTTAGAGAATGATAATCAGCGTCGAAAGCTTTTTGAAAAAACTTTAGCGCAAGCGGGCGTCGAGTACGCTAACTACACAAAAAAGTTATATTTGACACGCGGTCATCCGCTACACGTCCGTACCGGACGGCTGCGCAACTCTTTTGGGGATAAAAATTCACCTTACGGCGTGTGGCGTTACGAAAATACAGACCCGTATAGCGCGGCCGTTTTTGTGGGGACGTCGGTTAAATATGCAGCGATTCTAAACTACGGCGGCGATATCTATCCGAAAAAAGCTGGCGGCGCTTTGGCGATTCCTATCGGAGACGCTTTAACGCCGTCCGGCGCGCCGCGATTTTTTTGGAGAACGCGCGGTGATATTCCAAAACAATATCCTGAACTTTTTCCGATAAAATCGAAGCGCGGCAATACTATTTTGGTTGCGAAGCAGGGTAAACAATTGCGGCCGTATTTTGTACTGGTTAAACATGTGAAAATACCTAAAATTATGTGGCTGCAAAAATCTGTCGAAGCGTTTAGACCGAAATTTGAAAAAATCGTTGAAAACTGGCTCGCTAAGTATGGTACGATTAAATGAGACAAAAATTATCTTATTTAAAGGTTTGTTATGAGAGCACAACTACTAAAAGATTTCGAAGCGATGTTGAAAAAGATTTTCGCTGGCAAAGCTAAACGCATCAAACGTGGTTTGGAGCCGTTGGAAGGGATTAAACGTTCCGATTTACCAATGGTGTGCTATAATGCTGCTTCTACGACATCTGCAAACCAGACAGGCGTTTACGACTATAACGTTTTAAGTGTAAATCTTGGTTTCACGGTGATCGATCGAGAGACGAACGAAGATGAGTATTTCAAACTGATTGACGAGTATGTGGAATTGATTCAGAATAGTTTAGATGTTAACGAACAATTTTCGGACGGTGTGATAGATGTATCATATACGATAGTTGAAGATATAAACGACCATTTTATGGACGGTTATATCGTTTTGAATGTCTCGATGGATGTGACGTACCGCGAAAATAGGGTATAATTTAAAAAACTGATTTGGAGGTTATAATGGCAAAAGTTATCAAAACGAGTATCGGAGACATAGAAATTTCTACATTGACGTGGAAACAGATTAAAGAGGCGCGAATTTTTGGACTTGTGAAGCGTATGATGGAAGCTGGCGAAGATGTCGATATTCTAAATAGCATTTCCGATGACGATATTGATCGTGTAGTACAAGTCGTCGTAGGTGATGATAAAGATAAACTTACGTTCAACGAAGTTTTTGAAATTTTCAACGCCGTGTTGGAGGCGGCTACCGAAGCAAAAAAGTAACGGATACGGCGGCAGCACTTTTCGCTATTCGTGACGAACTTGAAAATTTCGATTGTGATAAATGTCGCGAATATGCACACTACAAAGAACGCGCGTGTGACGGTAAACTTTTTCCATCACGTACGGGTACGCTACCCGATGCCGATACGTTTGTGATCGGGGACTATCGCTTTTCTTTTTGCCCAAAACTTTTACTCTACGATGAGCGCGTTACTGAATTGATCGAATTGTTTCAACATTACGAAGCGGGGTTTTTATACACGTCCGGCGGTATAATAGATCAACCGTACTGGTATGTCATAGCTATGAATAGATTGAAAATGGAGCTAACGAAATGGCAAAACAAGTCGAATTGACCGCCGTCATAAAACTACGCGACGAAATGTCGAAACAGCTAAAAAATGTTAAGCACAACCTCGAAAATCTGAAAAAGAGCTTTTCGTCCGGTAAATTATCGACTAAAACTTTTGATAGTGCTATAAAACAGATTGAATCGTCACTTGATCAAATGACAACTAAGTCTAAGAGTGGATTTGAGCAGCTCCGTGAAACAGCGAAAAAAGCGGCGAACGGCGTTAAAACAGCGTGGATAAAAGCTTTTGCGGCGATTGGCGGCGCGACATACGCGCTTATGAAAGGTTTCGATTTAGCTCGTGAAGCTGCAAAAACACAACAGATACTTCAAGCGTTCGCAATCACGGCAAAGCGTGCGGGCGAAGATGTTAAAAAGATTTTTGATGAGGTTAAAAAAGCCTCCGGCGGGCTAATCGATGACACGTCACTCGTTAAAGCGATCAATCAAGCGAAGTCACTTGGTATCCCGTACAAAAAGATGGCTGAATTGATGGAGGTTGCGCGATATAGAGCACGACTAACTGGGAGAGATGTGACGGCGGCGTTTAACGATATTGTTACGGGTGTGGGCCGTCTGTCACCGTTGATTCTTGATAACTTGGGTATCACGATTAAACTCGGACAAGCTTTTGAAGATTATGCAAAAAAGATTGGTAAAACCGTTGATCAATTAACGCCGTATGAGCAAAAAATGGCCGTACTCGATAAAGTGATGAAACAGAGTCGCGGCACAATTGAAGCTTTTAAAAAGGTACACGAAACGACATTCGAAACGTTTCAAAAAATGAACGCTGAATTTGAGAATTTGAAAGACTCGCTTTCAACTAATTTGATACCGCTATACTCGCAACTTAGTAAATTGTTAATGAAAACGTTACCGCTATTGCTTTACATTGTGAGCGGTTGGCGGATGCTGGTCGAGTCGATCGAAGCTGCCATAGGAGCGTTGAAACTTTTCAATCAGTGGCGAAAAGCTTCTACGGCTACGCGCGATATTGTGTTGAAGCAAGGTTTGAATGCGATTGTAGCTGATTGGCGCGCTAAAATTAAAGCAATTCAAAAAGAAACTGAAGATGCTATTGCGTTTAAAATTAATTGGGACGATTTTACAAAAAATCTTCCGAATAACCTACCCGCACCTAATGTCGAAGTTGATAAAATCACGGTATCCGATGAGGCGTGGCAAACTCTAAAAGAGATACAAGCGGCAATCTTTGACGCTACGGCGCCGGATATTGATAAACAAAAACGAAAATGGGACACGTGGGCAGCGGATTTATTGGCAAAAGCGAAAGCTGCAGGATTGGCGACAGGGCTTTTAGAAATTAGGCTTAAAAGAGTAGTCGAAGAGAAAAAAGCGGAGATTGAAGATAAATATCGGCAAGAACGGCTTAAAAAAGAAGTTGAGTTTCAATCACGTTTAGCATTGAGCGGACTTGAATCGCTGAAAGCATTGTTAGAGTTTAAAAAGTCGTCCGGTCAAATCGACGTCGTGTTGTATCTCACGGATAAGATCGAGATTTTAAAAGAGAAAATTTCAGTTATCAAATATCAGTTGCAACACACGTTCGACCCCGTACAAGCTCAAATGTTAACACAAACGCTAATTCAGTTGAACGGCGAATTGGCTACAACTAAAAATCAGCTTGATGAGATTCAAAGCAGCTTATCAAAGAGCTTGATCACTGGTTTTAACCAATACATCAAAGAGATTAAGCCGTTGACTATTCAGTTGAAAGAATTGATGTATAACACGGCTGAAGCGATGGAAAGCTCGTTTAGCGATTTGTTTTTCGACTCGATGCGGGGCAAGATAAAATCGCTGCAAGACTATTTCCGATCATTTTCTGAAGCGGTGCAACGCTACATAGCCGATATGCTGGCGAAAATGATGATGATGAAAGTGTTGAACCCTATCTTACAAAGTGTCGGACTCCCTACGGCTCACACTGGCGGCGTCGTGGTACCGAATGGGATTCAAAAATTCCATAGCGGCGGAGTTGTGGGACTACGTAGTGATGAGGTGCCCGCAATTTTACAGGTGGGCGAAGTTGTGCTGACAAAAAATCAGGCGGCGGCGCTTGCTAATAGATCGACTAATGTGACGATAAATGTTTCGAATGAAACCGGATTGCCTGTTGATTTCGATGTGACGTCGATTCAGCGCAACCGCGAAAATGAGATTATAAACGTAGTTTTGAAACACGCGCGTACAAACCCCGCATTTAAAGCTTTAATTGGAGGCAAATAATGGCAGTGTTTCCTAATATCCCGCCCACGTCATACAATGAAACCGTTGAAGATTCAGCTATTAAAGATAAGTTAGAAAACGGATACGTACAGACTCGGAGAAAATATACGCGAAGCCGAAAAATTTTCAATTATGAGTTTAAAAATATTTCAAATGCTGATGCAGATACGATAATGTCGTTTTTCGATACGGTTGAAACGTTTCAAGCCTTTCAATTGGCTTTACCGCAGAATCGCGGCACGGTTACAGTGAGATTCACACAACCGCCGCGACGTGTTTTCGTATCACCTACGACAGCAACTATTTCCGATGTAATATTTAGGGAGATTTAATATGCCTTTGCCATTAAATGCTGAAACTACTATAGCTAAAAATGCGCTCGATGATGACGGTGTGTTTCTATTATTTTTGGAAGTGACGCTAAATGACGGTACTAAACTATATTTTGTGCGCAATACGGAAGATGTGACATGGAACGGCCAAACGTGGCAAGCTCTGGCAATTATACATTCCGAAATAGAATTTGATGTGAACGGTAAATTGCCGGAAATTAATTTGTCTATATCGAATGTTTCGCGGGTAATTCAAAACTATGTTGAGAGTGATCCCGATTACGGTTCCGGTTGGAAAGTTAAATTGTTTATCGTACATACCGACGCGCTGGCTAACAATGTAGCCGATATAACGCTTGATTTGACGGTGTTAAGCGTTGAAGCGAACGAACTTACTGTAACGTTTACGCTCGGAGTTGCAAATCCTACGAAAATTATCGTGCCGAAGCGAAAATGTATCCCTGATTATTGTCAAGCGGTTTTTAAAGACTCCGCAACCGGATGCACGTATACGGGAGCGGCGACGTCGTGCGGTAAATCGTTAAAAGATTGTGAAACGCTTTTCGGACGGACGAACGACTTACCGTTTCTCGCGTTTCCGTCTATGCCGGCTGCCGTGTTGAGGGTTTGACGTGAGTTGTGTTGACAAAAAAGCGGTTCGCGATGTAATCGGGGCGCCGTTTAAATTGCACGGGCGCGACCCGATTAACGGTTTCGACTGCTGGGGTTTGGTCGTGTGGCTAATGTGGCACGATCGTAACATAGCTATAGATGACGATTGGCAATATAACAATCTTGAAAATGTTTCAACTATTTTCACACAAGAATATGCGAAAATCAAAACCGATTCTCGATCTCGATGGGCTGAATGCGAAGCGAAAGATGCGCACGTAGTTTTACTGGCTTTCGGCGGTATAATAGAGCATATAGGTTATATGTGTAGCGAAAAACATTTCGTCCATATAGTGGAAAACGGCGTTGTGAGAATCGATAGCATTGATAGTTTGTTTTGGAAAAATAGAGTGGCAGGATTTTTTCAATGGTTAGAGTAGCGTATATCAAAAACCCACTGACGAAAAAAGAGATAGATTTTTCAAATGTTGACGACGGTACGCTTTTGAGCGATGTTATACCGTCAAACGGGACATACATTGTTTCGGTGAACGGTAGATCGATAGAAACGCTCGATATTGTATTACGTGACGGTGATCAGGTAGTTTACGCTCCGTATCTTGGAAAACACGCCGTGCCGGAAGTGATAGCGACGATATTGACGATAGTCGTTGCGGTTTATGCTCCCGCAGCTGCAGCATCTATCGCATCAGCTCTTAATATTTCAAGCGCAATCGGTACTGCTTTAATAACTGCAAGCTTAGTTACGGCCGGACTTGTTATTATAAATGCACTCGTACCCGTTCAACCTAAACTTGGGCAGTTGAACTCTGAATCTTTCGACACGTCACCGACTTACGGCTGGGCTGGTACGACTACCGTTAGCCAAATTGGGCGGCCGATTCCGATTCTATACGGCCAGTATAATGTGGGCGGTAATATCTATTCGATTTTCAAAGATTATCCCGACGAAAACAGCGAAATGTTGTATATGGGACTGGTTTTGTGTGAGGGTGAAATCGAACCGATTAGCGAAAATGATATTACCGTTAATAATATACCGTTTCCACAAATTGAACGCGCTTTTTATGATTATCGTACAGGTACATTGACTCAGCAGGCGTTTGGTAAAACAGTCGTTTTCGATGCCGCCGGAAACAAAACTATACTCTATACCGATGAGAACGCATACAGACAATACATATCGGTTAATAGCGAAGTTACGAATGCTACGCCCGTAACCGCTACGACTCAGTCGAACGATCTTGATCGTATAGATGTGTTGATTACATTGCCGCAAGGACTCTTTTATGCTAATAATTCCGGCGGTTTGGATAATAGAGATGTGTATCTAAAAATCGAATATAAACGAACTTCTGATTCTACGTGGACTACATATTACGAATATCGAAAAGATGTTGTGGGCACTGAATACGAATGGCGAAACGATTCAATAGACTGGGTACCGCAATATCAATGGAGTGAAACGAGTCCTGGTGCCGGATGGTACAAAACAGGAAGATCACGACCAATCTATAACACACAATGGTTCGATACGGTAAAAATTTCCGGTAACACAACTCACAAAATTAGAAAACGTTATACTTTAAGCGTAAACAGCGGCGATACTTACGATATAAAAATTACAAAAGTAACCGCCGATGTCGCTACGTCACGAGAAATCAACACCGTGTTTTTTGAAGCGTATATTGAACGAAATTTAGATTCGTTGAGTCATCCATATATTGCTAAATTAGCGCTTGGAATCGAAGCGTCCAAAACGCTTGGCGGCTCTATAAATTCAGTTATAACGAAAATAAGACGTAAGCCGATCGACGTCTATGACGATACGGGAGCGTTTTACGCTACGGTTGAACCATCCAATCCGGCGTGGATAGCGTGGGATATTTTGACAAATAGACGATACGGAGCCGGAATACCGTATGAAAGCATAGATTTTCAGGCGTTCGTCGATTTTGCGACGTGGTGTAATGAGTTGGTTTCTTTCACGTTCAACGGCTCGACGCTTACACGCCATAGAGCTGAATTTCATGGATTGATCGACTTTTCGGTCGATGTGTGGACTACGTTACAGCGCGTATGTATGGTAGGTAGAGCAACTCCGGTATTGAAAGGTGATAAATATAGTGTTATTATTGATAAACCGCGTGCCGCAACTCAAATCTTTTCAATGGGTAACATAGTTGCGGGGTCGTATAAAACAACGTACGTCGGAAAAGAGGATATAGCCGACATTATCGAAGTTAAATTTTATGATTTTGAAAACGATTACCGACCGTCATTCGTACAATATCCGTCAAACGTGTCATCAAATAAAAAACAGACTATCGACGCTATCGGAGTTACGCAAGCGCACTTAGCTTATCGATTAGCGCGATATTTTTACGGTACAACTCAAACGCAAAAGCGTGTGGTTGAATGGGATTCAACTGTCGATGCACTGGCGTGTGAAGTGGGCGACGTGGTTTATTTTGCGCACGATGTGCCGAATTGGGGAGAGAGCGGCCGGACGTTAGCGGGGAGTACTACGACACACGTCGTATTAGATGAACCTGTGACTATCGACCCTACACAAACTTATACGATTTTGATTCGTCATTCGGATGATACGATTGAACAACGTACACTTGACACGGCAGCATTGAGTGCAGGCGATTATACCGAATTTGACGTAACACAAGCGTTTTCAACCGCTCCGGTGGAGTATTCAGTTTATACAATCGGAACCACAACGAAAAACTATCAAAAACTTAGAATCGTCAATATTTCGCGGTCGGTTGATAACAATTTTCATATTATAGCAGTCGATTACAACGAATCTATTTTACTTGATGATTCGTTTGAATTGCCGACATTCGAACCGCCCGTCCTTGATTACCCGACGGCTCAAAATATCATAGTTAGTGAGCACCTTGAAAAACGAAAAGATGGTACGATAGTCGGTTTTATCGATTTGAGCTGGGAGTTCAGCGGCTCGATGTCGGCTAAATTTGACATCTACGCTATACCTACCGACGGCGGCGCGGCTATAACATTAGCTAAACAAGTTGAAAGTACGTCAATCAGTATTAACGCATTATCGCTGCAAGAAACTAAAGAGTATACATTTAAAGTTGTTTCGGTACTCACCGGATGGACTCAATCGCTTAACGATGCCGCAGGTGTGAACTATATCTATCAAGGTAAGTCCGCTCCGCCGTCCGATGTTACGGGGCTATCGTACAACGTGATTTTCGATAGCGGTATAGAAATATCGTGGACTCCGGTCGATGATGTCGATTTAGCTGGTTACAATATTTACTATAACGGTGTATTGGTAGCCGACCGTGTAACGTCTACAACGTACAATTTAGGTTTTCGTGATAGCGGTACGGTAGAAATTGAAGCTATCGATACATCCGGTAATGTAAGTGTAAATCGTGCTTCTATAGTAGTTACAGTAGAGAAGCCTGTTATTCTTGATGTTGGATATACGTTTGAAAACAGTAAAATTAGAGTTGAAATCATTTACAATGATGGCTCGTTCGCTCCGTTAGCGTTTAAACTCAATAACAACGGAAATATTAAAATATACGCTAACAATATTTTCGAATTGCCGCAACCGTCAACGGGTACATTTACATACGGTTTCACGGTAGTGATGAGCGGACAGATTGAAAGTGCTGAATTTGTAAAAGATGTTACTGTTACACCGCCCACCATTTCTAACGGTGTAGCGTCGATTGATAATGTTTACGTAGTACTATCGTGGGAGAGTGTCGCGGGTAGTAACCCGATAGATCATTATCGAGTCACTAATACACAAACTAATGAAACATTCACGACACGAGAAACAACTATTAAGTTAAAAGTTGCTTCCTATGAAACGGTTAATTTTTCAGTCGTAGCGGTTGATACTCGTGGATTCGAATCATCACCGTTGACAATTTCAAATGTGTTTAACGTGCCGAATATCACAAATTTGACATATACGTTTATCGACGGTAAAGTAAAACTCGACTGGGAAGTGATTAACCAGTCGTTTCCTATTGAATATTATGTTGTGACGCATAACGGTATAGATCATATTGTAAACACAAACTCGTACATAACTCCGGCGGATTGGCTCGGTAGCGAAACATTTACCGTCAAAGCTGTTGACATTCATGGACAGAGCGGGCAAGCTCAATCAACCACCGTGACTATTGATAGTCCAAATTCTCCTATTGTGAACGGTCGCGTCGATAAGACTGTTTTAGTGCTGACGTGGAGCGGTCAAGCGGCTACGTTACCTATCTCTCATTATGTTGTGTGTTGGGATTCTCAATGTGTGACCGTAGATGCTTTAGCGTACTCGATTCCAATTACGTGGCAATCTAAAACGTTCACAATCAAAGCGGTCGATATTGTAGGAAACGAATCGGCTACAACGACATACACGCATACTGTCACACTGCCGGAGGTAACAAGCGTATCATATCAAGTACTTGATAACAACGTCATTTTGACGTGGGATTACGTTTTAGGCTCGTTACCGTTTGATACCGCTATAATTAAACGCGGAACGGATTTTGCGACGGCTGAAGTTATTGGAACGAAAACCGGAACGTTTACACTGATTTTCGAAACGTCCGGCGGCGAATATACCTACTGGGTAGCAATTCGTGACAGTGCTGGTAATATCGGCACGGCTAAGAGTGTGACAGTAACTGTTAGCTCACCGCCAAACTATATCCTAAAAGTAAATTGGAATAGCGATTTTTCCGGTACGAAAACAAACGCGCATTTAAGTGACGGTAAGTTATGGGCACCTATCAACATTACCGAAACATACGATGAGCATTTTTCAACGCGCGGGTGGACATCACCGCAAGATCAAATTGACGCGGGTTATCCAATCTGGTCACAACCGTATCCGCAAAGCGCATCATACATTGAAACATTCGATTACGGTGTGACGCTGGCGTCGTCGATGGTAAATGTTGATTATACTGTTTCCGATATTATAGGAACGGGCGTTTCAATCAGTGTCGATGTAGAATTATCGGATGACGGCACTACGTGGACGTTGTACCAAAATACACGGCGTGTTTACGGTACACAATTTAGATATGTGCGCATAACGGTACACTTTACATCCACCGATGATAAGTCGCTTGTAGCGTTGAGTGACCTTTCAGTACGTCTGGATAGTAAAGAGATAAGCGATTTCGGAAATGCTACGTGTAACGCGGCTGACACGAACGGAACTTTTATACCATTCAATAAAAATTTTGTCGATGTGGACTCGATTACGGTTACCTATCAAGGTACAAATAGTGTAACTCATTCTATCGAGTTTAACGATGTCCCGTACCCGACAGGATTTAATGTTTATCTATTTGACTCACAAACGGGGGCACGGGTGAGTGGCGATATTTATTGGCAAGCGCGGGGGTATTAATGTTTCACGTGAAACATAGGTATAATGAAATAATTATAATCGGAGGCTAAAATGGCTGATTGGTCAAATCCACAAATTGGTACGCAATATACATCATTTCTCGACTATCTGAAAGCCCGTGACGAAGATGCGGCAAAATTATTCGACAATACAGGTACAAATTTACCTGTAGGAACGATTAGGTGGTCAAGCTCTAATAACCGCTTTGAAAAATTTAACGGCACTGACTGGGTTGAGTTAACAGCACAATACAATATAAACGCATCTACAATCAGCGGCGCGTCGTTGAACGATAACGGAACTACGGCAAGCGATATATGGTCGGCAGCTAAAATAATTTCCGAATTGGATTTGAAAGCGAATACGAGTTTGAATAACGTATCTGACAGCACAATTCTAACAAAAATTAAAAATGTAGACGGTGCTGGTAGTGGTCTTGATGCAGATTTGTTAGACGGTTTAAATTCAAATACGTTCGTAAGAAAAGATGTCGCAAATTCTATGACCGGAAGTTTGAATTGGACTAATTCACAAACGGGCGGCTGGGGCGGCCAAACCGGAGCGCCCGCGATAAACGTTAACGATAGTGATGTTACAGGATTAAATGCGCTGGTTTTTAACGACGTAGCTGAAACCGCTACCGAAGGCGTTGTGATGCCTGCCGTTGTATCTCCTTCGACATTAGCTCACTACGCAACTTTAAATATTGGCAGCGATAGAGAATTGTACATTTATCCCGACGCAAGCCAAACTACGAAACATAAAATCTATCACACGGGTAACGATTCTGACCTTGCTAAAAAATCGGGAACTTTAGATCAATTTGCATCAGGTACAGATGGTGACAACATTATTTTTACTGTTGGAAGAGATTTGCGAATAAATGCAAAACGTGCCTTAGTGGGGTTTGCAAGCGCTGATGGTAATAAACTGTTTATTAACTATGCAAATGATTTTGCCAATGGTGTTGATATCGGAGGTGAAACTACGATAAATAATTTAATAATGAGTAAAGCTACACCTGGTTTTAGAATGGAAGATACAAATGCTGGCTTCGAATCGATGTTTTATCAAGTTGTTTACCGGAACCACTGGCAGATTCAAACACGAAGTACTGATGGTAACTTTACTTATTTGTATTCACCATTTCAAATCAGCTACGATGCTAATCAAGGTTTAAAAATTGCGAAAGATGCGGTGACAATAAATAATAATCAAATCTGGCACGCAGGTAATGATGACGCAATCCAAAAAGCCGAAAATGAACTTACTGGTTCGGTAGATTTTGATACTATCGTAAAACCGGGAAATTATCGAGTTAATACTTCGGGGAATGCCTATTCCAATACACCTGAAACTACATTTCAAGGTACATTAGTAGTAAATGGAGCATCTCCATCGTCTAGCTATAATGTTTCAACTCAAATATTATTTTCATTTACATCTAACAAAGTTTATTGTAGGACAATGTGGGGGATAGGCAATTGGACGGAGTGGAAAGAGGTTGTGACAAAAGGTGCGGATTGGCACCCAATTTCGCTGCTAAACGGGCATACCGGAAGTTTATTTTATTGTAAAATAGGCTCTGCAATATACTTAAAAGGAGTCGTTAATACCAATAATGCCACATCCGAAATAATGGGAGTACTGCCGTCAACTGCTATTCCATCATATTCTACTACGATGTTTATACAACCATTGAGATACGATTCAACGGGTTTTGCAAGAATCCAAATTGTAAGCGACGGGACTATAAATCTCCCCCCCTCAAACTATAATGTAGGTTCTGTAGTAATGAATTTAAGTTATGTTACTGATGTTTAATTAAATATATAAATTATAGTTTAATTATAAGGAAAACTTATGAAAACTATTGTAATAGCTTTCTATAAAGGGCGCGGCAGTATATTAGATCGCGCTATAAGGTTGTGGCAATCGATACCGCATAGGACCGTAGGGTCGAAATATAGTCATTGTGAAATTGTGATCGACGAAACTACCTATTCAGCTGATGCAATTAAAGGTAAAGTGGTTCGAACGGTTAGAACGTATAGCTCTTATAACTGGGATATGATTTATCTCGATGTAGATGACAATTCAGCGAATGAAATGAAAAAATTCTTATTGAGTCAAGTTGATAAACCTTATGACTTTATTGGAATCTTCACCGCACAAATTTTAGCGTTGAAATTTGACGACCAGAAAGCGTGGTTTTGTTCTGAGTTATGTGCAGCCGCATTGAAGCTTTGCGGTATAGATTTGAAACATTACAATTCGTGGTACAATCCACGTCGTTTGTGGGATTTTTTATCTTCGCGTAACGTATAATAGAAAAACAAAACAGGAGAAAATAAATGAGCTTGCAACTATCTAAAACTAACACAGCGCCTTATGATTACGTATCTCAAAACGACGGAACTAATCCTATCAGCGTAAACGTGACTCTCGATAATAGCGGCGGTACCGTTACATCTTCCACCGTAACGGCTTATCTTGTAGCTACACAATATAACTATACCGGAATCACGGTTCAACCAGTGAACGAAGAGGCAGGACTGAACTGGCAAGTGTCGCTTGACGGCACCACGTGGGCTGAGAGCGTTACACCAGCCGATATGGACGGTCGAACAGCCGATGCTATCACGAATGTGTATTTTAGGCTTGTAGCTACTAATGACGGAACCGTTACGACAGGAAACTACACGCTGGCAGATGTGCAAGTGACAGCAACTGAAAATCCGTAAGGATGATTGATGTCCACTTTAGAATTTATAGAATATATGGATTCAATCGTACCTATTGATACAAATGATACATTAAGAGAACGTAAAGAAAAACTTAATGCGATACAGACTGAAATTTTAAAATATAATCCGTTAACAGCTAATTTACCGGAAACATTGTTTTCGGTATTAGTATATATTAGTTATACTTTAGGAATAACAGCATTTCCAACACTAAAACCGCTTATAGACGCAGCTATTATAGGAGATTGGGACAAACTGTATCAATTGATTAAAAATTCAGCTTTTTATGTACGTTATCCGCGCCAGACTCAAGAAATATTAAAAATAGTTTCAGCATATGAGGTTAAATAGTGGCAGTAATTACACGTGATCTTACTACCGGAACTTTACCTGCCGGATGGAGTTTAACAAACGACCCTACATACCCATTGTTAGAACAAACGACGACATACGGTATTGCCACAATAAATTATCCAAATAACTATCCTACAACTCCAAATAAAAATGTAGCCGAGTTAATTATAGACGAACCTACAGCGTTATATATAAGAATAAATTTCGCTGATTTTTACACGGAAAAAAATTATGATTTTGTGCGCCTTTATGTAGGGACTAATTTAGATTTTTTAGTGGGCCAATATTCCGGTAATTTAGGCGCGTGGAGCCTATTAATTCCTGCTTCAAAGATTAAGCTAACATTTGTATCTGATGTATCGGTAACGTTTAAAGGTTTTTCTATTCCTTCAGTAGATATATTAACTGATACAACTGATTTATCATCACGAGAAGATAATTTTGTGGTTGCACAACTACCTACAACGTGGTATTTAAATGGGGATAGTTTAGTTTTTCAACCGAATGTAGGTGTTACTTCAACAAATTATCCAAATAATTATGATGCAAACGTAGTTGGAAGTGTATTATGCTATGCACCGGATGTTGTAAACGGTATTTCACTTAAATTTTCTGCATTTGATACAGAATATAATTTTGATTTTGTAACAATCTCCGATATTGATTCCGGTGAAATCTTTTTAAAAACCAGCGGTGTAAACGCTGATGGATTTTCCACACCGTTTTTTTATCCACAACGTGGTTTAAAAATAACTTTTAACAGTGACAAAAGCCAAACTCGCTCAGGCTTTGCAATTCTTTCAGCTACTATTTTAACTGACCCAACTACCGACTTTAATTTTGTAATCACGCACGATCTTTCTACAATTACACAAACTAACATATCGAATACATTTGATACTGAAGTGATTGTTTCGTCGGTAGCAACATATTCTGCTACTTTTGATTCACGTGCAACCGTTTCAACCGCAATTTCAAAACAATTTGATACGACTACGAATTTAAGTACTGCTATCAGCGAAGTATTTGATTCATTATCAAGTGTAGCTACAAACGTAACTATTTTACACGATAGCGCAGCGTCAATAAGCGTAAATATTAGCGGTGTTTTCGATTCCGCTGCTTCGATTTCAACGGCTATCACGAATCTATTCGACACGCTCGCAAACGTTACAACACAAACCGGATATGTAGCGTCGTTCGATACACAAATCAGTGTTTCAACATCAAAGCAGCTTAATTTCGATTCGACGATAACAGTCGCTACAAACTTATCAACTTTATTTGATTCGGAAGCCAAAATTTCGACGTTGAAAACCGTGTCACACGATACGCTTGCGAATGTTACAACACAAACCGGATATGTAGCGAAATTCGATACTGTCGTATCCGTATCGAACCAGATTACGAACATTTTCGATTCAGTTGCGGGGGTAAGTGTGCAATTTAGCGCGCTATTCGATTCAAATGTAGCGGTTTCGACTCCCGTGACGGTTGTATTCGATTCCGCCGCTGCCGTGTCGAACGTTTACACAAAATTATTTGATTCACAATTAAACGTATCTACATATTTAACACAACGTTTCGATATTTTAACCGCGATAGCAAACGTAATTTCGAAACAATTTGACACGAATGTGCGGATACTCGATCAATCGAGTGAAATCGAGGTAAAATATTACCGTACACCGATTACACTATCAAAAACGTGGGAGACACCGATACTATGACTGAAAACAAACTACACGTAAACGATACCGGAACGAAATTGATTTTTGATATTGACCCTGACGGTACAAATAATATAACAGCGGATACGATTCAATCTGCTACGCTGCATATCACGAAACCGTCCGGTTTAGTTGTGACGCGAAATGCCGGAATTGAAGGTCACACAATTGTGTACTATACGACTTCCGATGATTTTGATGAAGCAGGATTGTATATATTTCAGCCTGAAGTCACATTAACAAGCGGATGGAGCGGAAAAGCCGATCAAATTTTGGAATTAGTGTATTACTAACGTATAATAAGATGACAAAGCATTATGAGGAGTGAAAAATGACCGAAACTAAAAAATGGTGGCAATCTAAAACGATCTGGGGTTCGATCGTTACGCTGGTAGCGGTTGTAGCAAGTCTGGCGGGGTATCAAATAGATACTGAAACTCAAAATCAATTAGTTACGAATATAACTAACATTGTAGCCGCCGTCGGTTCACTAATTGCCGTTTACGGGCGTGTGACTGCATCCGCTAAAATCAAATGATTTCTAAACTCGCTTCAATTTTAGCCGCGTTGACGTCTATCGTTAACGCGGTTAAAACGGCAATTCAAAACGCCAAAAAAGCAAAAGCAAAAAAAGAGTTGGCGGATGAGCTCAAAAAGCGCGACGATAAACAATCTGAAAAAATTATTCACGATATTATTGATTAGTATAAATTTTTCAGGTTGTGCGCGTGTCATCATAAATGACCCTTCGATTAAAGTGCATTGGATAGAAAAAGGAGAAGCCGCGCCGTTTCGCGGTATCCTTTTAAACGATTATACATATTACAGGATAAGAGAGAAATTGAATGAGTGCCGAAACAAGTCAAATTAATTGGTCTGAATGTCCAATCGGGCAAAGGTGTGAAAGCTCTACATTAAAATTAGAAGCAGCTTACGATACTCACGTGAAAAAATTAGATAAATTATCTGATTCGATAGATAATTTATCTAAAGAAACGTCAAAAATCGGCGGCAAACTCACGCTGGTAATAACGTTAGTCGTAGCGATTACCTTAGCAGGATACTCGTTTATATTCGACGTGCTGAAAGAATTAGTCGCTCAAACACATTTAAAGGGGTGATATGAGTCTGGTAAAAGTTCAGTGGGAGTTTACACAAGATATAGCAAAACTTATCGAGTTTGCAGCTAAAAACAGTGTGATATTGACCTTCGGAGAAGCATATCGTACGAAAGATCAGCAGAGGCTATATTATTACGGTTACGAAATTGATTTGACGGACAAAAAAATCGGTTTCATTAAAACAAAACGAAAATCTATGACGCTACAGTCTAATCATCTCAAACGTTTAGCGGTTGATTTCAATATTTTCGTAAACGGAAGGCTTACATATAAAAAAGAGGATACACAATTTTTGGGTGATTTCTGGGAGTCATTGAGAGAAGGTAATCGCTGGGGCGGTAATTTCAATAGTTTTATAGATGTCCCACACTTTGAACGTGTGTATTAATCTTGTAAAATCGCCACTAAACGCCGCATTTTCTTTTTTGTGACGCCAGTCGCTTTGTAAATCTCTTTGAAAGTTTTGCCGTTTAAAAGCATTTTAAACGCACGCGCTTCGCTCGATGCTAAACGTGTTTCTATCTTTCGTAATAATTCGTCTTTTGCAGCTTCAAAAAAGGCGTCGCTTTCGTGTTGAAAAATAGCGTCGCGAAGCTCCGGCTCGATATCGCTTTCGAAATAAGTTTTCGGAATATTCTTTCGGCTAACCGGAGCGGCTACAACACGATTTTTCATAGTATAATCCATCAAATCGTTTTTGATTACACGATACGCAAATGTCGTTAATTTAACGTTTTTTGTAGGGTCAAATTTCTCGATAGCTTTAATGAAAGAGATAATCCCTTGATTTACATATTCATTAAAATCACCTGTAGGAAAATATTTGTTTATTATTTTGTAAATCAATTTCAAATTTTCTAACAGTAATTTATCACGTTCGTGTTTTGTCAGCTTCATTTCACCACAATTTGAATTTTCCTAAAATTTCACTCAATTGAAACGACCGTAACGTATCGAGAAAACTGCTCGAATCGTCTACCCGATACGTGAATGTTTCACGTGAAACATATTTAACCGCTGATTTTTTCGTATGCGGTACGGTGCAATCCGTACAATCGCAATGTACGTTATCGTTATCATCTACGAATAGTTTAGCATATTTCGAATCAATAGTGCACCAGCTAACCAATTTTCGATCGTCTATCTCGATAGGTTCGTCTATAATTTCAAAGTATGGGCACGCGCAATTAAAACAGTTCAAATACTCGACATTGTGACATTTTTTGTTTTGACTATAAAGAGGACAAAATTTGTCCTGTTTAACTTTCATATTATCGAACTCGAAATAAGCTGCTATTTCTCTATCGCTATACCCGTCCGCCACTAAACGCCGGACAATCTCCGAACGTTTAGCTTTAAACTCTTTCAACCACTCGTCATAACTCACACTTACCTCCTGCACACGCTTCGGCCGCTATCGTATCTATATCGGTATATTCACGTTTAGTCAACTCTTTTGCCCAATCGATAGGTTTCGAATCGCGTTTAATTTTCCAAAATTTGTGAAGATTGTAAACATCTTTTAAACAATTTGCACACTCATTTTCCGAAACAAAATTTCGACTAAATTTTTTAAATCTTCGAACGAAATCGCGTTTTAATAAATCTTTGTGTGTATCATCTAAAGTTTCGCCAAAACCCAGCGCCGTATCGAGTGCTAACCACAAATTACCATCCCACGCATTCAATCCTGCTTCAATCAGTCCTGACGCGAAAAGCGCAACGGTACCGTATTTTTCAAGTATTTCCGTGTGTGTTAATACTTCAGTGAACGGAGCTTGCGGATACGCTTTATCGCCAGCCGCCGCTAATAGAGATACGCCACACAAAAACTCGCGGTTATTATAAATGTAGTTTTCTACATCATCCCAATTATCCACCGTGATTGTATTCGATACGTTGTGAGTCAAAAACGGTTTAACACACAACTCTTTATTAGTGCCACTCGCTATCCAATTCATTTGAGTCAATTTGACATATTCGAGTTGTTTAACACCCAAAAGATCGCGCTTGAAAATTGAACCTGCTTTCGGCTCTATCGGAAACGCTACTACTATATCCGTATCTGACCACACGGATTCCTCGACCATACGCGGGTTAGTACGTTGAAAAAGTTGCGCAATTTCTGAGGTTTTATTCATTTGCACGTGACGCAAATAGCGCGGAGCGTGCTCGCCGTGAATGCCTGAAGCCGTACCTAACAGCACGGAGGCATTGCCAGACGGTTTTACAACGGTAGTACGTGCCGCTTGATTGATTCCGATCAATTTAGCGGTAATTTTATTCCATTTTTTCACTATCTCCGCACCCTGACGTTGAATTTCAGGGTCAAATAAAATTTTTGGATTATTCATAAATCCGGTTATACCTACGCCTATAAGTGCCTCACGCTCGACGATTTTTTTAGTTGAGTCGCTCAAAAAAGCGAAATCGGTGTAACCTGCCTGCAATGTACCTAAAATAGAAGCATATTTACATTGCTCGAAAAATACCTCCTTCGTTTCGGACATACCGCCGTTAATTTCCGTCAAATTACACATCTGAAAACCAGATTTGCCATTATCATCACGGCAATACATCCCAACCTCGACACACGGATTTACAATATAGTCTATATCATCCGCCCAGACAAAACCTGGCTCTCCGTAATCTTTGACCGACTGCATAATTTCGTGGAATTGTTCACGTGTAGTTTTATCGCGTAGCAGTAGCACACTATTGTTAGAACGACCGCGCTGCGGATTTTCTACAAACCAATTTCCGGTTTTAGCGGTCAACATTTCCGTATCGTCAGGACTAAAAATGCAAATCGTTGCAGCTCGACGTACTCCGCCGGATATGACCGCATCCGCCGCGTGCATCATAATATCATATGCAATTATCGGCCGCATTGTCACAGTACCATTTTCGGTTTCTTTTGTAAGCAAAAACTCTATTTTATCCAACGCTTTTCTAAGCGGTTCAGGGCCAGGCGCTTTAAAACCGCCACTTATGTACGCGCCTTTTGGCCGTATTTTTGACAAATCAAAATATATTTTTCGGCTACGAAATGGAGAATCTATGTCAAAATATGATAATAGCAATACATTAAGCGCCTCCGCCCAACCTTCTATGCTGTCCTCGACTATGAACGTTTTAGCTTGTTTCACACGTGGGGAGATTGTGGGTAGATGTTTTATGTGCTCTTTTTGTACCGAAAAGCCAACACCGCAACCGCACAACATCAACCAAAACGCCTCTTTGAAAAATTCTACGCGGTCGCAATAACTTGCAGTACAGTTATAAAGCCGCGCATTTTTCAATAGCAATTGCTCGCCGCCAAATTGCAGCGCTCGTTGAGCGCCCAAGATTTTTTTCTCTTTATACGCACGTTCGACCTCATCTATTAAACCTGCAAGTATATCGGACTTTTCAATTTCGTCTTTATATTTAGTACGGTGCATATTCATTACACGTTCAACGGCTTCATTCCACGTTTCGAAACGATTTAAATCCGGTAAAAACCGTGAATAACTCTCATAAAATTTCGCATCCGCCATTAGTTGCGCTTCAGTTGTCATTCATTCTCCTTATCTTGTGGTCTTTATTCAACATTCAACACAATACATTCTTGCCCATAACTTCTGTTACCAATACCAGCACCTATAGATGGTTGATATTTTAGCGGTATAATTTGATAATCAGCGAAAATTTCTTGTAGTTCCGGTGTTAGATATTCACTTAGAATCCATTTACCCTGTAACATTTTTATTCGATTATAAAATTCGTCGTGATTAATATGACACAAATATTTAGATGTGTTTCTATATGGAGGGTCTAAGTAGAAAAACGTATCTGGTGAATCATATTTTTCAAGTATAAAAGTATAGTCGCGATTATGTATAAGCGCGTTTAACAGTCGCTCTTTAATATCTGGCAATCTATTAATAGCTTTTTGGACTGTAAGCGTTAGTACACGAGTTTTACCATAACTAAACCCGCCATTTATTTTACCGCCAAAACTGATATAAGCATTAAAAAAGAAAAGCGCGGCTCTATACACATCATTTGCCTCTTTAAACGTTTTTGATATAGTTTTACAATCTTGATATAACCGTTCCGAATATTCCATATTTTTCAAATAGTGCATAAGTGCGTCGAAATTTTCTCGCAACTGTTTAAAAAAATTGTACACGTTATTATCTTTATCGTTTATAATCTCTATTTTCGACGGTTCTTTAGCGAAAAATACCGCGCCTGCACCGAAAAATGGTTCCACATAAACTTTATGTTGTGGAATATATTCAACGATCGTTTTTGCCAATTTCGCTTTACCTCCCATATACTTGAACGGTGGTTTCATTTCACACCTCTTCAAATAGAAATTTATACTCTTTCGGGATAACTTCTATAATCTCCATAGCCAACTTTTGCATTTCAGGTAACGCCGCTTTAGATGAGCGCAAAATAAGAAAATTTCGAAGCGCTCTGGCGTTGATAGTCCATACCAGCGACGTTTTATACGCTTCCGGCAGCGCGTATTTTGTTTTATCGTTAGAAAGATTCAATTGAACCAGCATCCGCAATTTATCGAGAGCGTGAATAATTTGATAGTCTATCATCTCATCATTTTGTAATACAACATATTTAGCGGCACGTAACGTATCAATTTTACGGCCCTGAATGAACGGTTCCTCTTTTGCTAATTCTTTCAATGTGTAGCGTGTGCTTTTCACGCTTAAACTCGCAATTCTATGCCGCGCCAATTCTTGAAGCGCGGCACGTGACAGCCCATCAATGTCGAAACTGAACACAATGTGCTCGATAACGCTTTCGTGCTTATTTTTCAGGGCCACACGCTTCATTCGATCGATTGATTTCTGTCCGGTATAACACCCTTTATCCCAGCACTTACCAATTGCGCGATCGGCTATTTCGAGCGGTGTCACGTGTAACAGTGTAACCGTCATTTAGGCCTCCTGTTTAGCGTTTCTATGTTTACGTCTACGTTTAATTGCCCACTCGATCGCAAACCACAAAACCACGAATGGGGTAAAAAGCATAAGCTTCGCTTGTGCATCAAGATCGCCATATTCAAACCACAAAACGGCTTGCCATAGCAAATAGATTATAGCTCCGAAACGCAAAAGCGGAGCTATATCCACCGACGACATAAAAAACAATATACCCATTATCAAAAATACACCTATTAGTAGTTCCATTTCACACCTCCTTATCTAAATTTAGGTTGATCTTCAACCTCTATTTTTCCAAACTTTTCTATAATATGGGTTGTTTTTGTTAACTCCAATGCTCTAAAGTCGTTTGCATTGATGTAAAATGTTACATCATCATAATCGACACCTATCGACCCAATTTCCTGCTCCAACATTCGCTCTGCCATATCGGGCCGATTTCTCAATATGTGATATACTACATCATCTAACCTAAACCACCGATTAAACGATTTGATATATGCTTTCATTTTTACCTCCTATACAAATTTAAGTTTAGATTCAGGAATAATATCGACGGAATCCCCAAAATCTTCACCCTCTCCAACATTCACATCAACCAGATATTTTTCACCTATAAAGAGAGGTTTCACTATGTAATCATCAACGTTTAACTTGGCTTCACTTACTAACCTAAAAATATCTTTAACAGTTGGATTTATTACATATTCATAACTCCCGTCACGTGATATAAAGATACCGCGTACATTTGGCCTTTCTATTAGTTCATTTATTTTTTGAACAATCCCATATATTAATTCCGTAACAGAGTATATTCTCTTATTCTTATATGTACCAACATAGTTATTTTGATAATATACGTCAATATCTTTATTTTGGTTATCACTATATTCGTCTAAAGTGACGTCATATAGCGAAAATTTCAATTTTTCCATTTTGCACCTCCTACTTAACGCCGTTTAGTCTCTCATACTCGTATTCCGCTACACTGTCACAATATGTTATAAACGCCGCGTTGAAACTCTCATTCTTAAAAATTAGGTTTTGTCTCACCACGTGATCTAGTGCAACATCATCCGAGATATGCGAAAAACCGAAATTTCGTTTAATTTCATACCAATGATCGGGATTATCGGCTATCCACTGTTTCGCAAATGTGATAGCTACATCATTATCGGTATATAGCTCATCACTACGATCTAAAATTAATCTCTCTTTATCAACCATTTTTCACCTCCTTATAACGTACATTTAACGCAAGATATTTTGCTAAACGTAGAGCGGTTTTTCGTGATGGTAAATAACCATCATTTAAACCGTTACTTCCATAAGCGTATGGAAAATTAGACACCCAGATTACCGTACCATCATCAAAAACAACTTCATAGTGATTTAATCGTTTAACTCCCACACCGTTATCCATCAGTTGATTTAACTTATCATCCCAGCCTTCATTGACAGGATAATTACGAAGCCACAATTTCGGTCGAAGCAAAACATCGAGATTAGAATATTTTTTGACGGGTGTTATCGAATTTTTGACATCGTAGCGCTCAGCTTCATTCCATCCCGACATCATTATTTTTTGTAGTTTCTCAGGGTCTTTTTCGTAATCAGTAGGGACTTCTACAAACCATTCACCGCAACAATTACCATAAATAAAAGTGTATTCTCCGATATAATTACCGTATGTTGATAATTCGGTAGGTGTGCGGCCACAGCCGCACGGTTTAAGTTTCATTTTCCACCTCCTCCCAGATTAAATCAAAAGACAGTTTCATTTTTATCACTTTGCTATCGGTAGCACCTTCATATTTATCGAGTGAATTCATTGCTAAAGTGGCGTAACCCGCTATATCGCGCCAATCATCCTTATACAACCCGCCTTTACTGAGCACACGGGCAATCTTTTGGAGAATATAATCCAACGATTCGCGCTCTTCTACAGTCAATTTTTCACTATATGGCCGACATACCTCTTTTAAACTTTGTGCAATTTCAGCGTTTAAACTAAAATCACCGTGAACCGCTCCGCGCTCTTTCAGCGTGTTTTCAACGTTGCTCATTTGTCACCTCCTTTTGTGATATTGGTTTTTCTATATTGTAGCTGCTATGTTTAGCATACACGCCGTTTTCGTCCCACGTCATAAACCCGCTCTTTTGCCCAATACCAATAACCGGATTTTCGGGGCGTGGAAATCCAACCAATGGCGGTATTATATGTGTTATATACACAATTTCACCGTTTCTAAGTTTGTAATATGTGTTAGCTCTGATCAGCATTGTTTAACCTCCTAAATGCTAAGAGATATTTTCGACGTTTAGCTTGTTTCGACTCGATACGCTTGTTAATTTCGCATAACAGTCCGTTATAGTAATCCCACTCTTTAGAGAAAAGATCGACCCGTTTAAACTTTTCGCCTAATCGAATCCGCGCATCGGTTAAAATTTCAATCTCAGCTTCTATCAATCGAATGAACGTTTCGGGACTTATATACGCACGTCGGCAAAACTCTTCAAAGCTGCAATCGTAAATCTCTTCGATAGAATAATCAAACCGTTTCATTTTATCTCCTGCAACATTCCAATAACCACGCCTATCAACACAATTATCAAAATCAATTCGCGATAATATTTCTCTACCATTTCACACCTCCTTTTACAAACGGACATTCATTATAAAGCTCACAATATTTCGAACTACACAACGGTGACGCCGGATTGCCGCTAAACAATGTTTCACCAGATGCGATACCGTCAAAATACGCATTTACTTTATCAATCATATTGTTTATCACAAACCGCGCCTGCTCGATTTTTAATTGTAGCGGCATTACGTATATATCTCTATCGTGGACTATATTGTGAATTTCAGCTGTGTTGTAGATTTTATTTTCGATTTTACTCGCTAAAAGCGCATAAGTTGAAAGTTGCAAAGCGTATTTTGAAGGCGTCGCTTTTCGCGCGGTCGTTTTGATGTCACCTACTCCGCCGCGTAATACAATATCGAGAGTACCCGCAACGCTTTCAATATGCGGATTGTTTAGCCGCACTTCATAGCGCTTTTCAACCGCAACGGGTGTAACCGTTTTCATAATAGGGGCATATAGATCAATGTCGGTAACGATCGTTTTCTCCCAATCATTCAGCGGCGTGTCGTCACGCTGCGGCTCATCCTCTTTCAATTTTTCGTGAAACGTTTCTATCGCTGCATCCGTCATCACTGAAAGCGGCGGAAGCGAACCGCGCACCATTTTTTCTGTATAGCCGACTTCAGCGCCTTTATGCACCGCCGTCCCGACCGTCATTCGTATATTTGGAATTACGGGGTCGCCTTTGATATGATGTCGAAACCATTTATAATTGCAATTTACAAACGTCGAAATTGATGACGGCCGAATAGTTATCTTTTCCATTTTCACACCTCCTTTTTAAGTTCTATTTTTGAGCCAATTAATCCTGTCGCGGTCACGCGGCCGCAAATATTTTCGCCTTCTTGAAGCTCCGCCCACGAAACATTGGGCGGCGCTATATCGACATCTATCGGCATAGGAATATCTTGAATAGCGCATAACGGCATATATTCACGCCACGCGGCTGCCATAGCGTGCGCAACGTGTTTAGCTATCTCGATAGCGTCTCTTTCCGTAGCGCTTTCAAGCGTATAACTATCGTGTACAAAAAGTAAAAACTTTTCAGGGTCGATATGTTTCAACATATAATTCAACGCAAGTTTTGCAATTTCGGCTCCTGCACCTTGAATCGGGACGTTTAGCCACATATTTAGCCTATTCGCAAAAACTTCACGGCCCAGCGGTGTGCTCGTAAACATTCCGGCACGTTGTTTTTTGGCACTTTCTCTATGCCAGCGCCAAACTGTAGGGAAAAGTTGAAACCAACGTAGATGCAATTTTTCCATCTCGTCATCCGGTAGATAGATACCAGTCTGTTTTAACAGAATAGCCTGCTTTTTAACCCAATTTGCACCATATAGCGAACTGAAATTAAACGTTTTAGCTATTTTCCGCTCTTTTTTAGTCACCTCATCTTCACTCTTTTCAAAAAGAAACGCCGCAACATAGCGGTGCATATCCACACCGCTTTTCAATAGAGTCGCCATTGTTTCATCACCTACTACAGCGGCAAATGTCCGCAACTCCAAATTTGAAAAATCGGCATATATTAAAAATTTATCTTTAGATTTGAAAAGTGATTTCAGCGTTGACGGTATCTGCTGAAGATTGACCTCATCACACCCACTTCGGCCAGTGATCGGGGATAGATTAAGATGACCGTGTATGTAGCCGTCATCATCTATTCGCGGCAAATACGAATCTATAAAAGAGATTAGTTTTCTCAATTTTCGAGTTTGCCTGACATTTTTAGCGCGTGCGGCTCTTTCAGGTACACTCGTATCAGCCGATAGGCGTGCCAGCGCGTCATCATCACTTTCGTCACTGTCAAGATATTCTCTAACTTGTTTAAATGAATTGACGTTAATCGGTACGTTCATTTCCAATATTTGTGTTTCATACGAACGCTTCGATTCCGTCATAGCCTCGACGTCTACCGGAAGTTTACCAGCCATCTTCACAAAATTAACTACCGTACGTTTATCTAATTCATAACTAATCATTTTACTCGCGTGGGAGATTTTAGAGTACAATTCCGGCAGATACACAACATCAAGCGCTGCATATAATAGTTGCTCATCAAGCAGCTCACCGTCCCATTTGCTACGCTGAAGTCGTTTTTTAGCATCTTCACCCAGATACTTTGCATAAATATCAATTCCTAAAACATTTTGTAGACATCTATCTAACCCGTACTTCTCCCACATAGGTTTAGATAAACGCGATAGTAGAAACGTATCGTCAAAATTCACTTCATCAACATTGAAGCCGCATTGCTTTAAGCAGTGAAAATCGTAAAGCAGGTTATGGCCGATCAATTTTTCGGCTTCGTACAATAGAGAAATTACCTTTACGACGGGCGTCGTGAAACAATCTATGAGAAACAAGTCGCCGCGCTCTTTATGCGGCTCACAAACGTACATTTGAACCAGTCGGATTTTTCCATATAGCCCGACTGTTTCCGTATCGAGAAATACATACTTACCAGAAAGCGACGCTGGCAAAGACGTTAATTTTACTTTCATTTTACACCTCCCGCCCGCGAAAGCGGGCTATTAAAGTTTCGGCTCGTATACTGATTTACTATCGGTTTCTACCGACTCATCTACCGGAACCGTAGCCGCCACGAGTGACTCGTTTTCACCCAATAGTTGATGATAGCGCTCTATTAGCTTTTCTTTTACGTCGTCTTTGAATACGACATGAACGACTTCATAGCCGTTCGACTTGCAAACTTTTTTGCCGTTGTCATACTTATCACCTTTTTTCCATTTTAGAGTGATAATATACGGTTCACGTAGCCTCATAGCGCCGCTTTGTATTTTATTATTCAAAACGGTCTGGTTCGGAAAGCTTACGAGTTGAGCCGTTTCGATCAACTCATCCAAACTTTTCGCCTCAGGGTTAAATTGAAGTCCTTGAAGCACAACAAAATCACCATATTCCGGTGATGTAGCATCACCAAGAGACATCAAAAGTATCGGCAAAGACGTGCCGACTTCTTCAAATTTAAATTGTTTAAACGGGCTATTGCCAACCTCTTCGGTAACTACTATGAATTTACTCATAATGACCTCCTATTTAAGATATATTTTATTTTATCATCAATACGCTTAAAAACGTATTAACTGTTTAACGGCTAAACTGCCGTCGACTTGAATATTGACAACATAAACAGGAGCTATTTTAGACAACTCGAAAAGTATCTTTTCCTGCGTCGGCCGAAGCCAATTATTTTTAAATTTGACCTCATAAAAGCCCGCATTTAACTTTTCGTGTTGTAACTCCGTAACTACAAAATCCGGCAATCCACGAAGTACGGGAGAGTACAATTTAAATCCACCTTTAAAACCGATCACACGTTTAAAGTATTGATACGTTTCTTTTTCAGCTTCGAAACGTTTCGGTTTTGGCGGTGTGTACTCCCAGATTTTTGTGTATACTGGTTTCATAAAAATCCTTTATGTCATTTTGCACCTCCTTTCACGATTTACCTGTCGAACCAAAACCGCCCTCGCGCGTATCGGTTACACACTCCCAACCTTCAGCAATTTGAGCCGAATTGTGTGGCTGAATGATTATTTGACCGATTCGATCTCCTTCCATTATCGTATATGAATCGGTTCCGGCGTTGTAAATCATCATCATAATTTCATTCGGATAATCCATGTCTATAATTCCGGTTCCATTTGCCAGCATCAAACCTTTTTTAGCCAACGAAGATCGGATATACAATCCGATATAGTGAGTTTCACGTAATTCAAAATAATCGTGTGACGATTGATCAATCCACACACCTATCGGAACGAAAGCTATTCGTTGTGGATGACAGCATATAATACTCCGCGCTTTAACATCGAGTCCGGCGCTATGAGCCGTTTGACGTTGCGGTAAAAACCGACTATCTTTAACTTTAAACATTGGAACTCTCCTTTATCGGTATTATTTCAAGATATAGCGCACGTTGATTGTTTTCGAAATTGTGAGCTTTCGATAATGCAAATGTTACATCCGATACTATATCCGGTATCGTTTCGTCAAAAGTCGTATTACTTACGCTGCTATACGACAAATCTCCGCTTTCAACCGTTTCACCGTTTTGTTTCACAACCGTGTAATGTACAATCACATTAAACCTTTTCATATACACCTCCTTATCAAAATACTTTCAAAACCCGACCCTTAACACCGTAAAAAACCGCTAAGGGCAAGCCGAATAACGTATCAACTCTGTCAAAACAATTTTCTATGAATAAAGGGCTCAATCTCGGAAATACCTCATTTGCATAACGCTTTATCGTTATATATGTAGCCTCATCGACTAAAATGACATTTGGTGGTTTTCTATTGGTAGAAATATATTTATCTATCTCATCTTGTATTAGATAAATTAATTTCTCCGCCTCAGCTATATTTTTATCCTTCATTTTACACCTCCTATTTGTATCCCGCTACGGGTCTATGTCGTAGATATTCCGCCAGTTCCTCTTTTTTGTCGATAATACGCTTCACTTCGTAGTCGATCGGCTGCATCAAAATATGTTGAGCTACGACTTTATATTTCTGTCCGCTACGATACACACGCCCCCTCGATTGGTAATACGATCGATATGCAAGCGGCAAACTCATATATAACAACGTGTTATAATTGTGTTGTAAATTGATACCCTCCGCAATAGCGTATGTAGCGATTACTGGTCGATTTCCGGCGGTCAATATACTTTCGACGTCATTTTTATAGTCTCCTAAAACATAGAAAAATTTATCCCCTAAACGCTTTTTGATTTCAAGTACCGGAGCGCGAAAATATGAAAACACAATTGTTTTTGGGTTGTCTTGCAAGAAATCCAACACCCAGTCTATTTTGGTTTTGTCGAAAAGCTCTCCGGTTTCAGGGTCAATACCCTGAGCGATAGCGTATTCGCGGGTAAATGACGCGATCGGATTTTCAATTTCCGATTCGAAATCGCGCCATTTCTCAATGATCTTTTTAGACGGTGGTAATTTCGTATAGAGACACGCCAATTCCGGCATTTCGACATCATCAAGCGACACGCGGTAAATGTATGGCTGAATTGTTTCAATTATCTCATTACGCGCTTCTTTTGATAATAGCGCCGTCGGCCGACCGTAAGAGTCTACGAAAAAGTATTTACGTTTGAACTTAGTCCAACTCAAATCGCCAAATAGTTTTTTGTCAATCAATCGAAATTGTGAAAATAGCTCATATTCGCGATCGGCCATAGTGCCGGACATCAAAAGTTTTGGGATGTCTCGATAATATTTCCACAATCTTTTTGTGATTTTAGCCTCGACGTTTTTAAGACGGTGCGCTTCGTCGCAAACGATAAATTTTACAACCGGAATTTTGGTTAAACGCACAAACTTTTCATAGGTAAATAGATTTTTATTCGGCTTGATTTCAATATTGAAATGTTTAGCGTCGTTTTGCCACGACGGATGAGCCGAAAGCGGCGCCAAAATGAAAAAATTATCCGGCTTTAAATCGAGTTTGGCTAACAACGCTAACGCTCCGATAGTTTTACCCGTGCCCAAATCACCGTGCAAATACACGGATGGGCGTTGATCGCAGTTTTTGCTGTACCACGCTATGAACTCACTTTGCCATTTCCGCAGCTTCAACATTGTCACACCTATCGATCACAAAGATTTCACGGCCTTTTACCGTAGCCATTTCTACATTGACGCTCTTTAACTCATTGCCGCTTTTTACGCACGCTATCCCGTGTTTATCCGGCGCATTAGGCAAACAAAACGCTATATCAACCCATTGCGGCGGAGACATACACCACGCTACCGCGTGGAATGCCAATTTAAACGTCGCCGGACACACTTTTTTCTCCGTTCAGTGTTTTCGGTAGATATATTTTAACATACCACTCGATCAAAACATCAAATAGTTTCCGCCGCGTACGTTTCCACTCGTAAAGCGTACGTTGTGGCACGCCTGTAGCGCGTGCTACGTTAGAAAGTTTAACCTCATTCCTCATTATTACCTCCTTTAACGTTATGATATGCAATGTGACGGAGTATTACTCGTGAAACACGTACCATTACATCTAATTCATTTTCCGAGTAATCGTAACATAGATTCTCCACTGCTTTTGAAATTAGAGTATTTGCTACGCGACGGTTCAACCGTGTGTATTCGGTCATAAAAGCACTATTGTTCAGCTCTGATAGTTCAAACGCGAACTGTTGTTCTGCATTATCGGCTGCCGTCAAAGCTAAGCCAATCAGCAGCCCTTTTTCGTTATCGCTCAACGTTTCAAGCTTGTCTACCAAAATATGACCTTCTCTGTCGTTCGGTACGTTGAACGCATTGAATATTGTTTCTCCGCTATGGTTAAATTTTATATTCATTTTACACCTCCTCTTTCTCATTTAAAATTTTCGACAGTAGCTCTATTCGCCCGATAAAAGCTAATTTATCTATCGAATCAGGATATTCGTTCATAAGAGTTTCAAGAACTTTCGACACTTTCGTTTCATTCGCTATCGTTTCGCCAATTTTTACGCACGCAGCGGAACCTACATCCGCTTCAATATTAAATATGAAACTCAATAGTTTATTTTCGTCGGCTCTCAACACGTTATAACCGATACCCGCTAACGCCACTTTTTCGTTATCCGTTAGTTTCGAAAACGATTTTTGTACCAACGCAAACGTATCAGTCACACCTACGGCTTTATCAATTTGGTCTTTTGTATGATCAAATTTCACATTCATTTCACACCTCCTCATTATTGTATGTGTAGTAAGTTGCCGCCCGTAGATAGCCTATGAACGCCAACTTTTCAATTAGTTCAGGGTATACTTTTACCATTAATTCCAAAATTTTCGTAATTTTAGAGTTATTCCTCAACCAATCTCTAAATTGCTCTGAAATTAGTATACCGCGCTCTTTTTCTATGAAAAAGCACAAACCGTCAAACTCGTCACGCTTCAATATCGATTGTAAACCAATTCCGGCCATAGCGACTCTTTCCGTGTCGCTCATTTCCGAAAGCGGTTTTTCCATTGCAGCGGCAAAGTCAGTTACACCGACCGCATCCGTAATCTTCTCTTTTTCGTGATCGAAAATTACATTCATTTTACACCTCCAAAAGTTTCAATAGAGTTAAGCACTTTCGTCACCCGCTTTTTATCGTAAGTTTGATTGTGCTCGTAGTTTACATCGAGTAGCGAAAACGACGCTACAAACGGTACGCTTGTATCGGATTTTTTAATCTTTCCGGCAAGAAACAAAACGTTTCTATTCGAGTCATCAGGTATCCCTATCGTGCTGATTGAAACATTTTTATTTTTGACAAATTTTATGAGCGGCTCTAACGCTACCGAATAAATTATTTTCGAATGTGTAGCAGTAAAGCTCATTATATCCGCTAAACGTAAATTTGAATCTCCGAAATCGTCAAACGTATAATGTTTTGTTTCCTCGTGACCTTTAATAGCTAACTCCCATTTATGTATTACTACAGGCGTCAACGATAGTAATGCAGGAGCCGACCCTAACGACGTAGTTAGCACACCGTCAGTCGAGTCGTTTGGTCGAACCCTAATCAATCCTGACCGATCGGCTGGCACGCCTACCCACAAAAAAGCGTAAAGGTTACTCGCTACCAGCCCTTTTGGGCTGCCATAGATGTAAACCATTTCGTCTCTGCAATGCTCTTTATATCTCATTGGAGTAGATGCAGTCGCCGCAAATGGTTTCATTATCTTTATAATGTCGTTCAATTTCATTTTGCACCTCCTTATCTATTTTCAACGATAGTCCTCATCATTACACGCGCTATCAACACGGCTTTATCGATCTCGCTATCGGTCAACATAGTGAACAACTCATCCACAACTTCCGATATTTGTTCTTTGTCATAAAGCCAACGTTTGATTTTACTATACAGTATCGAGCCCTGCTCATCCGTGCATGTCAACTCGACAGCTAACTGCTCTACATAAGAACAATTTTCAGCCAATAGAGTCGCTATGATAAAGCCCTTTTCATTTGCGGTCAATGTTGCAAACGGTTTGATGAATAAATCCGCTTGCTTTGTAAAATCTATGTCGAACGCTTCCGGCAGCGTAGCCGCGTTATGATTTATTTGTAGTTTCATTTTACACCTCCTTGCTCTAAAAATTCATCATCATTTTCAGTAACGTCGTCAACGGCAAGTTTCATTGCCGCGCGTTGAAATAAAGCTTCAAACTCATTTGCATCAAGTATATTAACAGCGTGAATTGCGAAACGTAGCGGATGATTGAAATCGCCTCGCATAGCGTGAAATCTCGAATCGCCCACACCCATCAAAGTTTGAACGGTTAAAATCGTCTCAGCTATGCGGTGCTGTTTCGTAGCACCCAAAAAGTAAGTCGCTATCAACACCGCTTTTTCGCGTTTCGACATTTGACCGCCAGACTTTATCAGCCCGTTAATACGAATACGTGCAACCAGCTCAACTGTGAATCGAGTGTTTTTTATAATATCATCCGAATCCGTTAACCCAAAAATATACGGAACAGGTAGTGATTCAGCATTGTCTATAATATCATCCGCATCAGGCCTAACATAAACAAGCCCTGCCGCGTCGCAAATTCGTTTTATCGTATCTTCCGTCGTAGTAAACGGGAGATCGTAAGCGTTAGCTATGTTTTCAAGCTCCGCTGCGGAGCTTTTTCGTAAAGTTTCGAGTTTCATTTTGCACCTCCTTTTGTTAGCAATTCGTCGCACAATTAGCTTATAACCCGCAGTGAAGCTATGTAAGCATTCAAAACGTTTTCAATATCATCACTGTCAAAAGTGACATACTCACCGTTTTGTAATGTCTTTTCCGCCATTTCTTTAAACATTTGAGCCTTTTTCTTTGTATCCATTACTTCTTTTTTAGTCATTTTGCACCTCCTTCTAGATTAAAGTAATGTTCTCAGAATTTTTTGTGACCCTCAATAACACTTTGTACGCATCTTCGTAAGAGCTAAATCTAAGAGTGAAATCCCGCTCACCCAACAGTTTTTTCTGTTACCGTTTAGAAAAATCAGCAAACCGAACTCTTTAGTTTGTCGATTTTCAACTAATCGGATATGAGAGATACTATCAATATTAATTGTTTCGTCTCCGCTCATTATAAAAGCCATTTCACACCTCCTTCTTTAAAAATTCTATTAAATCAGCTCTGTCGATAGATGACGCAGCAGCCCTCTCTATCCATACTCGACCCGCTGGGTGGATAGCGGTAAATCTTTCGCCGTCCGTCCCGTCATGAAATAGAAAAGCGGCTCTAAAAATGGGACCATCATCATATAACCAATAGCTCAACGTAAATGACACTTCACCGAATAGAGTTTCAAACGTAGCCAAAATAATACACACGTCATTCTGATTAAAAGCTACTCTATTTTCAATCTTTTTTAATTTATATGGAGATGAGTTCAATATCTGTTTCAACTCATCCGTATAAAGCTTTATAGCCTCTTCAAGCGCTGCTTCGCCGTCAAAATTTGCACCCGCCTCCCAGAGAATATCTAAATGAGCCGTAAGCTCATCTTCTAAATCGATCGAGGCCGTATAACCGTATATGAAAGCGTTGCTTCAACAGCATATTTGGCGGCTGCCGTTTCCGGTTTCGCTGCTAACACGCCGGAATTAATCGATTTAACCAATTCCGATAACGATTGATAATCTCTTACGCTATATCCAAACATTTCACACCTCCTTAAATTGAATCGGTTTTTCAAAATCTCCTAACGATAACTTTGTGTAATATGGATAATCGCCGTACTCACTATAGTGATAATACGGGTCATTAGGTGAGCTTGAAGTTCCGGTAATTTCAACCAGCAACTCCAATACACGATTAAAGAATCGTGCAAGCTCACCTCTAAGGTTATCATTAATAAAATGCGGATTCACACGAACATATCCTGCATCTTTTAGGTCAATTAGATAATGCTCACCCACGACATCTTCTATCGTTGTAGGTGCCGACATAAGTTTTACATACACCGCTTGATAATCTTTTACACGAACCGAAATTTTCCATCCGCTTTTAGATGGAAACTCTTTTCTAAGACGGCTTCGTAATTCAGCCGCCCACTCTTTTTTAAAGTAAGCCATTCTGCACCTCCTATAAATTTTCATAATATGTATCAAAACATATTATATCCAAAAGAGTAAGCTTCATTACTCTTTTGGATATAATATCTTCTTATTTTAGTGCCCGTAGCTCACGTTAAGCCTGCCCTATCACGGTAGGGCCTCCGCTTGCCGTCGGAGCCGCTCACACTCCGATCACCATCCCGACCGTCGTCGGGGGCGGCGCGTCTCTCCGCGCGGTCTTGGGGTCGGCCTTTAAGCTGGCCTCGCCTCTTGGGGTTATCTCTAACCCCTTTTCTTACTTATATTATAGCAAATTTTGCAATAAATGTCAAGTATTTTGCAGTAAAAACGACAAAAAATTTTGACCAACTCAAATTAAGCCGCACGAAAACCGCGCTTAGGCGGTTTAAAGTGCGGGTCATATCTTGATTTCTATTTCAGCGGGTTTAGTTTTTGTCACCGCAACTTCGTTCAATACTTGCATACACAATTCCTCGTTTAGTTTAATCGGGTAGTAATTCGTGTTACGGCTCGCGACATCTCTTTCGGGGTCGTAATAGTGCACGGCTACAAATTTTTTATCAAGTATATCATCTATAATTTTATCGTGTTTCATAATCTCCATCGCTTCGGAAAAGGTGTCGCTACCTTTAAGCATTTCGATCAAAAATGTTTTTAGGCGGCCTTTAGAACGCACGGCAAGTACTGGAATATCTCTGTCACGAGGTTTGTGAATTGCGAATATCGATAAATAGCGCCGCGCTTTCGTAGGTAGGCTGAAACTGTTATTTCGCAACTTTTCAACACCCTCTTTCGTACCATCCAAACCGTGCGATAACAGCGTTTCGTACACCTCTTTCAATATGTTTTGAATCTCATCACGCACAACTATGTCGAGACTTGTCGCGGTCAATTTGTGACGCTCGTGAAAATCGAGCAGGAATTTATCCGCTGCGTTAACGCCGTCTTGAAAAATTTGATGATAGTAATGAATTGCAAGTATGAACGCTATCGATTTCAAACGATCGACAAGCGTAGAATCGTATATATCGAATCCGAACTTTTGTTTCGCTTCGTCGAACGTACCTTTATCAGTGAAATTCAATAGCGAAAATCTATTACGGAATTGCTCATCTACGGACTCACCGAACGGGTCTCCGTCCACAACAAAAATTTTAGCGCCTACCTTCACGTGGTTACGCAATTCGAATTTTGCGGTGATCGGCAAATATTTGCCCAAAGATAATAGCTGCACTTTATCGATGTATTTCGCACGCCATTCATCTATGAACACCGCTTTTTTCGCATCAAACTCCAACGATGACACTCCTACGGTAGCACCTTTCAAAATTTCTGTTAACGTACTGGATGGAAGCTCGACAGTTAGAAACGACAAAATATCTTTGAATAGGTATGTTTTACCAAAATTCGACGGCGCGCGAACTAATAAAAATCCGAGTTTTTCCGCCGTTTGCGACACATCACACGCTATTATGAATTTAATTACGTCATCTATTTCGAAATGGTGTTTCAAAAGCTTGTATTCAGCGGAGTTTCGCAATTTCTCTATATCGAGTCTACTCGCGAAATACTCAATATTGCCGCCGTTTACGGTGATTGGTAAGCTTACGTCTACATCTGGAGACACAAAACGCTTTAAACTTTTCGATAGTAACGTAATTCGTTCCGTTAGCGCCGTGTCATCCGATTGCAGAGTGAAAATTTTATTGAGGTGTAAGATAGGCTGCTTAACGTCGAAACGCACATAATTCGGTTCGTTGTAGTGATACACGGTTTTTATGCTCGATGCGACCTGACGACGGGTTATCAAGAATTTTCGGATAGCATCTACAAATACTTTCTTTTCCTGTCGCAATCCTTTCAAAATTTTAGCTCTTTCAGCGTGTAGTTTTAGCGGCACGAGAGCGTCAAAATCGGAAATGAATTTTGTGATACGTTTCGAATCTACATCTTTTTGATGATACAATTCCGTGCCTACAACTTCCGCATCATCAAGTAGTGAAAGCATTGATGCGAACTTTTCCGCATCTTTTTCATAATGATTTTTTAGTATAGGAATAAATTTCAACCTACCTAAAAGATTCAATTTTCGATCGTCAAAAGCGTGCATCAAAGCATCTTCCAAGCTCGTCAAGTTGAACGTGCGAAGGTTTCCGCTGCTTGACAACCAAAATAACGCATATTGCCCGCGTCGAGATTGCACGAACATATTCGAGATATAAGCCGATAATGCCTCTATATCAACATATTTTGGAACGTCGTGCGGTAACGATACGACCGACACCACCGACAGCGGCAATTGAACATATTCACAATCGAAAAACGCTTTCAATTCGTCACGTACTCGTAACAACTCGCTTTGATAGTGAGTATAGACTAAAGCGTTTTCGTCACGTGAGCTTGAAACGAGTTGTTTCAATGCAAGTTTCTGTAACGGTATCGGTACGTGTTTCACGTCATCTTCCGTCAAGTGTATTTTATCTTCGTCACTGAAATTCGGAGAATCTAACATTATCGTGCGCTCCGTTTCTATTTTAGTTTGTGTAGTTGCAAGTACGGTTTGAAAAGCGGCTGCAAGCGTACGTAACCTATAATCTTCACGCTTAGCCCATTTTTTAGGGTGGGCGCTTTTTAGTCTATATTGATATAGTTTGCTTTCGCGATAGTATTTATCTATGATGGATATATCAAAAATTCCACGTTTCATAAATTCTACACACAAACGAAATTCTATTTTACTAACATCCGGCTCACCTTCTCTCAACATAGCTCCGTATGTCAAAGGGTTCAATATATCGGCCGTGTGGATAACTTCATTCAATCGTTGCGGGGATAGTTTCGAAGTATCGAGTCCTAATTCTGGGTAGTGAGTTAGTACATAATTTTGTAGTTGATAAGGATTACAAGGTAATTCGGATGTATCGGTATCAGTTGAAATATCTATCAGGAATGTATTCTGTATCGCGTCGATAAGTACATCGAAATTGCATGTGTCGACGTTTTCATCACTATAGTCACCGTAGGTATTTCCGGTTACGGTGATATAACGCTTACCGCCGGAGTATATTTCGATGGTGAATCCGAATTTAGATTCGAGTTTTCTGCCAATATAACGGTAGTTTCCGGACGTTTTGAACCACAAATGAAGACCGTGATTTGAGGGAGAAATTTCAGCGTAGAAATTACCGATTTGTGCAGTAAGCGAACTTAGCAGCTCGTCTACTTTGTTTTGATGAATAGGCAGCACGTGATCTAAATCAATGCACACAAAGGGTTCGTTTACGACCACACCTAAAACGTTATCGGGATGTGATTCAATGAAGTCTTTGGCTTCTCGGTAAGTACTCCACGTAGCCTCGTTGACTACTGAAGCTCTCTTACCCGTCTTTATATCGAACGGGATTTTAGTGTCATCTGTATATACAAATGAATTCGAATTAATAAAGAGTTTTGGTACTCTCATTTTGACCTCCTTTTTGTTTTTGTACGAGTATTGTAACATAGTTGACTTAAATAAAACTGAAAAGAGATTTTAATAAATATAAAAAGTAAAAGTTTATATAAAGCATAAAAAGTTCAGTATAAAATCGAGCAAATTCTATTAGACCTGTTTAATATAGGGGTAATATTAGAAAAATTAATATATAGTCTTTGTATTATACAAGTCTAAATTTCAAGAAAAATTTTAATACAAAAAATCCACAATTTTTCAAGAGAATTTTTTGAGGCACTAATCACACGCTAACCCTCTTATTTTGGCGGCTAACAGCACACACCGCCCATTATTTAACTATAATATTTTTTTATTTGATTTCTATTTGTCTAAGTGTATAAAATCCCTATTGCATATATAAATAAAAATCGGAAAAATTGATTGCCTATTTTTTAAGCAGTTGTTGCGGATTTTGCATATTTTTTTTGGCAAAAGTCAAAAAAGGGCCTTACAGGAATAGAGAGGTTGATTAGACTTTTAAACATTTACACTTTCAAATTGTATAAGTTTAGAGTCAATAGTTTAAAATTTTAAATGCGCGCATGTTACGCGCGTTAATAGTTAGGGCGTTTGTGGTGATTTGCGGATTTACGGCGTGTGATTTATCCGGTTTGGCGTCGAAGTTTCGGTTAGCGTGAAAATTTTTAAAACGTTCTTGACAAAAACGACTTCGCGTGTTAAAATAATGGCGCACCTCCTTTTTAGGCGGCGCTGCAAAGCGTCGCTGAAAAGTGTGTCGCGTTCTTGACAAATTTTTGAAAGTTTGTTACAATTTTCGTGTGTCGGAGATTGTCGGGTTAGCCGACCGATACTCTTCGGCATTTTCGGAGCTGGCCACTTCGAACGATAAAGCCGTCCTGACGGCTACGGGGCGGTGAACCGATGTCCAAGCCTGGCCCGTCTTGGAATCGGTTGCCGGATTTACTATCCGGCGTGTTATTTCAGCTCGACATTTTTGCCGGATTGACTATCCGGCGTGTTATTTGACTTCGGTTGAGTATGCGGGAGGTTGTTAGAGTGTGCGTCTCATATCGAGATGGCTACTCGGTCGACAACCACTTAACCGCGACGCCGTTTTCGATTACTTTTGGAGCGGGTAATCGTTACGGCTGAATACGAGACTGGCTAACGGCGTTGAATGGGTTAACCTTTTGGCGGTACTTAAGGTTAACCCATTCAACGCCGTTGTGCGCGGCAAAAAGTTTTTCCGAAGGTACGCTCTTATAAATATGACAAATTTTATCCTATTTCGGAGGTTATTATTG